>LSQX01206098.1_pt1 | contig 27329 bp, 17 predicted proteins | sample 654561 | NCBI WGS metagenome assembly LSQX01 (sample SAMN04489861, study PRJNA283612) | anaerobic digester metagenome | isolation source: 4 biogas reactors fed with cattle manure at either 37C or 55C with and... | place: Denmark: Kongens Lyngby | collected 2014
TCTCGTCTCCTCGCTTTCGAGATTACTATACAAAAAAACACCATAAATTGACATGGTGTTTTTTTTTGACGTTTACAATTAAACTAACTCTTTTTTTAAGCAACTAAAAGGACTCTTTAACTAATAAATGTTATACTAAAATTAGTAAGGAGATGATACAATGAAAACAATGGGAAACAATCCTATTACAGTACTTGGAGAAGTTAGAAAAGTTGGTGATGTAGCCCCTAATTTTACAGCTCTAAGTCAAAGTTTAGAAGAAAAAAATTTAGCTGATTTCAAACAGCGCTATCTAGTCTTAAATGTTGTTCCATCGCTTGACACAAAAGTCTGTGATATTCAAACAAAAAGAGTTAATCAAGAATTAGTAAATCGTGATGATGTTCTAGTAATTACTATTTCAAATGATTTACCTTTTGCTCAAGCTAGATGGTGTGGTAATGCAGGACTACCTCAAGTGATAACTTTATCGGATTATCGTGATTTAGATTTTGCGAATAAATACGGAACAAATATTAAAGAGTTAAGACTTCAAGCGAGATCTGTGTTCGTTTTAGATGAGAATAGGAAAATTGTTTATTTACAGTATTTAGATGAAATGACTGATCATATCGATTATGATAGTTTGCTTAATTTTGTCGAAAACTTACCGAGAGCTTAAAAACTTTCGGTTTTTTTTAGTCATATAAAAGCAGCTCGTTTTATGATAAAATGTTGTTGGGTGAAGAAGATGAAAAAGAAAACATTTATTAGTTTATTGTTTGTTGTAGTAAGTCTGTTTATTAGTTCTTGTAGTTTACTAGAACAATTAAACAATAAATATCGAGTCTCTTTTTATGACAATGGCAGTTTACATCAACAAATTAGTGTTGAGCCAAACAGTCTTTTAAATGAGCCAAGTGATTTAATAAAGGAAGGTCATTTGTTAATTGGTTGGTATCAAGATTTGACTGATGAGTCAACAAAGTGGGATTTTTCAAACGATTTAGTAACTGGACATTTAAGGCTTGAAGCTAAATGGGAATTAGAACTAAATTATATAACTGTCACCAATTTTAAGATAGTAGAAAACAATTTAATTTGGGATGAGATTGAAGCTGCAAAATATGAGCTTAACTTTCTACAGCAGACTCACACCTTAACAACTAATAGTTTTTCTTTAAGGGGATTTCAAGAACAACTTTTAACATCAAAAGAGATTAAAGTAACTCCAATTAAAGAGGGTTTTATAGGTTTAACTGAGACGGTTGAATTAAGTTATAATCCTGTCTCAACTATTGAAACTTATCGTCTGGATTTTGATCTTTTTGATTATCCTGAATTTAAAGAATTAAATCGGACTACATTTAAATCAATAGTTATTGATCACGATGATCACTACGTCTATGTCAATCAAGGGCGGTTAACAAAAGAAACAGAAGTACCAAAAACCGGAGTGGTCGCTTTAATATTAGCGAAAAATGGTTTTTTGGAATTAAGGGAGCCAATTGATAATTTTGAAAAGTTGGAGTTTAACTTAGGTGGTTTTCAAAATCGAATTGTTGATTCAACCATTGAGCTTTATTTAACTAATGATTTAACAGCTGATGATTGGCAATTAATTGAGAGTTTTGAAGTTGAAAAAGCTGGTTTTCAAAATTATAGTTTGACAAAAGAACAAGTTCCAGAACAAGTAAACCTAAATCAGCCAATTTACATAAAGTTTTTTGCCAATATTGTTCAAGGAACATTGAGCACAAATCTTGTAATTGATGATATAGTAGTCTATCAGAGTGTCCCTAGTCACTTTTCAATTGCACTAAAAACTGAAGATATTTCTTTAAGCGATTATTATAAAAGTGCTGAAGGCTTAAAAGGTCAAAAGCTAGTAGAAGAACTTAGAATTATAGTTTCAACTAACTTAAATGAAATTAGATACCGTGACATTAAAGAAATCTTAGAATTTTCGGATGTTAATCCAAGTAATAGCAATCAGGTAATTGGAATTTATGACCGTAAGTTATTAAGAGCAAATTGGGGAACACGTTCAGAATGGCACCGGGAACATGTCTGGCCAAACTCGCGTCTTGGAATGGAAAGAGTTAAGGAAACTGAGGTTAATCAAGGAAGTGATCCACATAACCTAAGAGCGATTGTTCCTGCAACTAACTCTTCGCGCTCAAACCGTTATTACAACAACACAACAACCGATAATATTTTAGGTCATACTTTACAAGCTAATGCTTATTATCCAGGTGACCAAGATATCGGTGATGTGGCAAGAATACTTTTGTATATGGTCATTCGTTATGAGTTTTTAGGTTTGACTGATAATCTTACATTATTAAGCGAAAAAGCATACACAAAAGAAGCAGCAAATATGGGACTCTTATCTGTTCTATTGGACTGGCATAACAATGATCCAGTTGATAATTTTGAGCTGAATCGAAATGAAATTATTTATCAGTATCAAAACAATAGAAATCCCTTTATTGACCATCCCGAATTATTTGAAGAAGTTTACAATTACTATTTAAGTATTGATGCCGATAGAACTGTTAAGATTAGGATTGATTATAGTCTCAATTATGCTAGATTAAAAAGAGAAGAGGAATTATTTTGTTAAAAGAATTAATGTATACTGAGTTTCAACCAAAAACTAATCTTAAAAATGCAACTTTAATTATTACGCATGGGCTCGCAGAATATTCAAAATCATATCTTGAGCTTGCAAAATTCTTACAAGCAGAAGGATATAATGTTATTACCTATGATATTAAAGGCCATGGTAAACGGAAAGGAAAAAGAGGTTATGTCGACTCTTATCAAGAGTTTTTAGCCGATTTAGACAGTCTTGTTAATTATGCTTTTACTCGGACTGAAAAAGTCTTTTTATATGGTCATTCTTTGGGTGGTGTTATTACCAATCTCTACGCTTTAGAAAACCAAAATATTTCGGGAGTGGTTGTTACTGCTTCACCTACCAACTATTTACCAATAATGCGCTTGTTAAAAGTTATCCCAGGGTTTTTGATTAACAATTTGAAACTTAAAACAAACTTTAATGATCCGCGCTTAAATCATCAAAACAAATATTTAAAAGATCAGTATGATCTCGATTATGTAGTTTTTAAATTGGTGCTAGAAGTGATGATTAAAGGAATGAAGCAATTAAGAAAAAGCTGGGAAAATTATTCGACGCCTGTTTTATTAATCTACAGTAAAAAAGATAAACTTGCTAGTTATAAATATGGCGAAAAAATGATTGATAAAATTGCCTCAAAAGACAAGACCTTATTGTTATATGAGAAATCTTTTCACAATCTTCACACTGATATTGAAAAAGAAAAACTGCAAAATGATCTCTTAAATTGGTTGGATAAGAGAGCCTAAAATAGTTGATAAAAACAAAAAAAATCCATTGATTTGGATTTTTATTTTGCAGTTTTTAAGTTATTTAAACATCTGTCTTATTCGATTTGTAAAGCCTCCAGAGAGGGTAGTGGACTCATGTGAGATTATCATTGCATTGTCGTCGATGGATTTAATTATTTTCACAGCAGTTTTTTCATCTTTGCGATTGATAAACAGTAATAAAACTGACCGCTTTTTTTCTCTTCCTTCACCATCAATACTTGTTACCCCAAATCCTGTTTCTCTTAAAGTGTTAGCGATCAATAGTCCAATTTCTTTGGGGACAATTGCCTGGACTAAAACGCGACCAAAAGCGAGTTTTTCTTCAATCAACGAACCTAAATAAACACCAACTGAAAAACCTAGTCCATACATCACCGCTTTTATTGGACTGGATTTAAGGTCTGTAATCACGTTACTAGCGATAAAAACCCATAAGAAAATTTCAACTAAAGCGAGAAAAAAACCGACTTTACGATTGCCTTTATTAATTAAGATAATCCTTAAAGTTGCAAAACTAACTTCAACAATTTTTGCAAAAAAAATTAAAAGAAGTTCCCAAGCAGGAGTGGATGTAAAAAAATCTCGTAAAAAATCTAACATTTTAATCACCAAATTAAGTATATCATGAAATTTTACAAAAAGGCAAAATAGTAAGCTCTAAATTTATTTAATAACATTAAATATATTTTAAAAACAATTGCGATTTAAAATAGTTTTTAGTATAATTAGATTGGTCTTGGAGGAAAAAAAATATGAAAATTTCGGTTGCACAAACTCTAAATTATCAAGGTGATAAAGAAGCTTTTTTTAAAACCGCTGAAAAACTTATTGAAAAAGCAGTAAGTCAAGGCAGCGAATTTATTGTTTTCCCGGAACTCGCTTCTTGTGGTTACATCCCTAATGAGGCGATTTGGTATCACGCTGAGACCAATGAGGGTAAAACTCCTCTTTGGACTGTACAAATGGCAAAAAAGTATAATGTTTATCTTGGGATGGGCTATATTGAAACGGATGAAAAAGACTTTTACAATAGTTACATTATCGTTTCTAAAAAGGGTGATATCTTAGGAAACATTCGCAAATGGAAAACAGAAGTTCATCTTTTTAAATCTGTATTTGAAAACAATATTGTTGAAACAGAATTTGGCAAGGTCGCGGTCGGTATTTGCGCTGATAATCATCAGTTAAAATTTTATAAATGTTTAGGTGAGCTTGATTTTGATTTATTTATTATGCCTCACGCTTCATTTGCTCCAATTACAACTTCAAAATATGTTAAAGAAAAAGACGTTTTAAAACAAAACAAAATTTTATTTAATCTCGCTAAGCTCTACTCTAATAATTTCCAGATCAGTGTTGCGATTGCAAATCAAATTGGCAAATTTTCTTTTATGCGAGGAATGTTTGGAAAATTAATTTCTAATGACAATTATGCGCTTGCTGGTAATTCGATAATCTATTCAGCAACTGGTGAATATCTTTCCTTAGATAAACAAGAAGATGTTATTACTTTTGAGGTTCCACTTAGAAGAGCAAATAAACAGGCTCCTAAACCAAAGAGTTCAAGTGGTTGGCTTTATCCTGGTTCGCGGATTGTCAGAAGAATAATTGCTCCTATTGATCGTTTGAGAGGGAAATACTTTTATTTCCGAAAACATAAAAAAGTACTGCAAGAAATGGCCAATAAAAAAATGCCCAGCAAGTAAAAGCTGGACAATGAAGAGTTATTTGAAGATATCATCATTTGAGATTTTAGGTGATATCTTTTTTTAATTCGCTGAGAAAATTTTTTAATGTATCAGCCGCATCACCTAAGAAGAGGTGGACGCCTTGTTCTTTTTTATACAAGGGGTTAGGGACACCTGAATAACCGGGTTTTAAATCGAAGTTAAAAATAAAGACTTCTTTTGCTTGATCAACATTTAAAATAGGCATTCCATAAAGCGGCGTTCCAACGTCTGTTTTAGCTGCTGGATTTATAACATCATTAGCACCGACAACAATTACTAAATCTGTGTTAATAAAATCTTCATTTAAATCATCCATTTCAAAAAGCTCATCATAGTCAATATCAACTTCGGCGAGTAAAACATTCATATGTCCCGGCATTCTTCCTGCGACTGGGTGAATTGCGAATCTAACCCTACTGCCATTTTCTTTTAAAAGATCAGCAGTTTCTTTGACTAAATGTTGAGCTTGCGCAACAGCCATTCCATAGCCAGGAACGATAATGACTTCTTTTGCTGCATTGAAGATTGCTTGATAATCAGCTTTTTCATGTGTAGAGAGCTCGCCGGCAGTAAGTGTTGTCTCTGGCTCTACTTGAGGGGTTACTTTTGCGGCAGGTTTTGCAAATAAAATATCTAATAATCTCCTGTTCATTGCGCGGCACATTATTTGAGTGAGAAGAAGTCCTGAAGCACCCACTATCCCCCCAATAGAGACTAGAAGAATATCGCTAATTGCTAATCCAGAAATTGCTCCTGCAACTCCAGAAAGACTGTTGAGGAGTGAGATTACAATTGGCATATCAGCTCCCCCGATATGAAGCGTAAAAAGAATTCCGAAACTTAAACTTAAAACGGTTAAAAGAACAAGTGTAATTATCGGATTAAGTACTAAAAGAAAATGTAGGACAACCACAACAAGGGCTAAGAAAAACAAACTTATCGTCCAAACGTGATGTCCTTTTAAAGTAATTGGTCTTTGTCTAATAATGTTGTGGAGTTTTGCAGCGGCAATAATACTACCAGCAAATGTTAGGCCACCGATTATTAAGGCAATCATCGCTGTAGAAGTACTAAAGACAGTTAAATCAGTAGCGATACCTAATAAAGCATAAGCACCGACAATTGCTGAAGCTAGTCCACCTAAACTATTTAAAAGGGCGATAAGTTGAGGCATTTGAATCATTTTTGTTTTAAATGTAATGATTAAGCCAAAAATAGCACCAATAAAAATTGCCAAATAAATAATCCAAATTGGCAGAACGTTATATTTAATTAAACTAACGACAACCCCACTTAAAACAGCGAAACCACTGATTAAATTCCCGAGTTTTGCTTTTTCAACTTTGCTCATTAAAAAGATTCCAAATAAAACAAAGACAGCTAAAAAACCTGAGATTACATAATAAATTGGATCGGAAATGATTACTGCTAAAATGTTATTCATCTTCTAAGTCCTTCTTTTTAAACATTTTCAGCATCCGGTGAGTAATCCCAAAACCACCGACAACATTAATTGTCGCAATTATTACTGCAACACAAGCAGCAATAGCAGAGAAAATACTATAATCACGGTAAGCAATCGCTAATGCTAAAAGAGCACCGATAACTGTAATCCCTGATAACGCGTTCATCCCTGACATCAAAGGAGTATGAAGCAGGGAAGGGACATTTTTAATTAAAATATAACCGACAATTGATGAAACAATAAAAATGATTAATAAAATAATATCGATTTCACTCATAATATTCTTGGCTACTCCTTAATTTTGTTTCATCGCTTCTAATGTGCCTGAATGAACTATATTGCCATTGTGGCAAACTAAAATTGACTTAATTATTTCATCTTTTAAATCTAATTTAATTTTATTGTCTTTGATTAAATAATTTAATAAGTTATAGACATTACTAGCAAACATAAATGTTGAACTTGCTGGAATCATTCCTGGAATATTTTTGCTGCCTTCGATTGTAACATTATGTCTAACTACTCGATTTGCTGGCACAGTGAGCGCACAGTTACCGCCTTGGTCAATCGCAACATCGACAATAAAGGCTCCAGGTTTCATCATTTTAATTATTTCTTCATCAATAATTATTGGTGATTTCTTGCCAAAAATTAAAGCCGATAAAAAGACAATGTCCGCTTCTTTTATTACTTCTAGCAGTTTCTTTTTTTCATGAATAAGCCATTTTTCAGGTAAACTTTTCGCATACAAACCATCTTCAGTAACAGCAATTTTACGCGGTATTTCTAGATCAATTACTCTTGCTCCAAGGCTTTTAGCTTGTTCGTTAGCTTCGGCTCTTAAATCAGCAGAATAAACAATGGCACCTAAACTTTTTGCCGTCGCAAGAGCTCTAAGACCAGCAACACCAGTTCCGATAACGAGTACCGTTGCTGGCTTAATCATTCCGACAGCAGAACCAATCATCGGCATAAACTTAGGAATGCTATCAGCAGCCATAATCATCCCTTTATAACCAGCACAAGTGCTCATTGAAGATAAAGCATCCATCGCTTGGGCTCGACTAATTCTAGGAATTCCATCAAGGGTAAGACCAGTTACGCCTTTTGCAGCGAGCATTTTAACCATTTCGTGGTTGTTTGGTGAGGCGGGGTGAATAAAAGTAATTAAAGTTTGGTCTTTTTTCATCATCTCGACTTCATGAACTTGCAGCTGTTCGTTGAATTGAGGTTCTTTAACCTTTAAAATAACATCAGCTGTTTGATAAATTGTTTTTGGATTGGCAATAATTTGGGCTCCAGCGTCCAAATACTGGGAATCTAAATAAAAAGATTGCTCTCCTGCTCCTTTTTCAATTAAGACTTGATAGCCATCAGCAACCATTTTTTTTACTGTTTCTGGAGTTGCAGCAACTCGCTTTTCACCAGTAAGGATTTCTTTTAAGACACCAATAATCATAATGTTTTCCTCCTTAGTAATTAACGTTTATCTAAATTGACTAAAATATAAAAACGTTAAAACATTCTTAATCGAAAATATAACATATTTTTGTTAGTATTGCAAACGCTTTCAAGTATATTTGAAAAATAACACAAAAAAAGACACTTAAAGTAGTTTAATCGATAGAAAAAATGTTTAATTAATCGAGAGTTAAAAAACAACAATAAATTTAAAAATATTTGATTTTAGTAAGAAAAAAAATTAATAATTAATTTAACTTTTTAAAATTCAAAAAGTTCTTTACATTTATTATCTTGAATTATTTTTTCTAATCGATTATAATATAGATAAATAAACAGCAGGGGAAACCCTATATTTCTTAGATGGCACTCGAAACGTTTCGAATTGAAGGGAGAATTATAAAAATGAAAAGAATCTTAACTGTTCTATTGTTCAGTTTGTTTGCACTTTTTTTAGTTAGTTGTAACGGTGAAAGAGATAATAGAACTAAAATAACTTATGCGGCCTGGAATTTAGGCCCCGAAAGTCTTAACAATCTAGAGAGAAGAATGATTAAGGCTTATGAAGAATATAATCCGGATGTTAAAGTCGAAATAGTTGAACGACAAAAAATAGTCGATGAAGATGGTGTAGAAAGAGAATCTGATTGGGATTCATTTTTAAATGCTCAAGCAGCGATTAAGGAAATGCCAGATGTCTTTCAAATTGATAATGTTGTAAAAGCGATTTTAAACGATTGGGCAACAGACGTCAGTGAAATTGCAAATAGTGATGAAGAATTTAATAAAATCCCACTTGATATTAGAGAAGCAGCGGCTTACAACAATAAGTTATTTGCCCTTCCTCAAGCGATGTTTTATTTTGGTTACTTTATTAATCGCACCTTAATTAGTCAAAATGTCACATCAAACGATGATATTCCGACTTACGGTGTAAGTTATGAAAAACTTTTAGAAATCGCTTCTAAAAGCTCAAAAGCCGCAGTTCAAGGTGGCGATGGAATAATTGGAATTGATGGGATGAATGAGTTGAGCTATTGGCTTGCGGCACAATATGATGATTCTTTGGGATGGTATACTTATAATGAGGATGGTTATCATCTCGATAGCGATGCTTTTAAACTAGCGATTAATGAACAGAAAAAATACTTTACAGAACCAGCTAGTTATGCTAGTTATGTTTTAGAATCAGCGAATGCGAGATTTTTAATTACAGAAGATGAGTCACAAAATCCTCAAACAATGTATGGTGATGGTGTTCTTTTTACAACCGGTCATCAAGCGATTAAATGGGAAGGTAGTTATAATTTAAGAAACTGGCTTGCGGCAACTGAAGATCCTGAAAGTGAAATGCCAGGACTTTTCCAAGCTGATATTGACTTTATCGGAACTCCCTCAGTAACTGTTGATGGGAAAACTAATCACCGGGTTCCAGTTGTCTTAGATTACATTGCAATCGGTAAAGGAACTAAACATCTTGAAGAAGCTTATGATTTTGCTAAATGGATGTCTTTTGGCATTGATGGATATAAAAAGCGTTTAGAGATTGCACGCGAACATCCAAAATCAGGGGCGATTAACTTTGCTCCTATTGTTCAAGATGAAGATCTTTTAACTGAATATTTTGAACTCTATCCAACTTTGGTTGAGTTTAAAAAACTTGTTACATCACATACTGACTACATTGTTGAAAGTTTGGCAAAAACTGTTCCCGGATATGTTGAATCACGTTGGACAGGAAAATATGATGAAACAACAACAGTCGCGGTTGTTCTCGATAACATTAGGGATGGCAAGACTAATTACGATGATGTGGCAGTCAATTTAAATAATTTAATCAATCAAATATATCAAGATGCAAAAGAACAGTTGGAGGATGCTTTAAATTCTGACTAACTGAAATAACTAAGGATGTAAAAATGAAAAAGATACTAATAACTATTATTGCGTTATTTTTTAGTGTTATAACGTTTGCAGACAATAAAATAGTTATAGAAGCTAATTCATCTTCAGCAAACAGCTCTGTTTCAAGCACACTTAATAATTACTCACAAGTGTTAAGCGATTGGAAAACTGAGGGGTTGCGTGATGATTTAAATTTTTCACGAACATTTATACCAACTGAGTTTCGCTTTGAAGTTGGCTCCTTGACTTCAAACACTCATGATTATAAAGATTTTTCAGGGAGCAGTTTAATTTCTCGAGTTTATGATTTTTCGGAAGCTGAAGAGTTTGAAGTTGATGTTCTTGTCATTCAAACCGGGCTTTATCAGATTGGAATTGATTATTATTCTACTAGTACAACCATTAGAGATATTCAATTAGAAGTGGCAGTAAATGATGAGATTCAATATCATGAAGCAGGTCAAATTACTTTAAAAAACTTATGGGAAACACCTCATAAGTTTAACCTTGATCGCTATAAAAATGATATTATGCCAAAAGCAACTTTAAAAGAAAAATGGGTTAATGAATTTTTCAAAGACACTCCACGCTTACAGCCTGAAGACTTGTTTTTTAAATTAGATAGCGGGATTAATACAATTAAGATAAAACGTAATTATGGAACCCTTTTGGTAGGAAGACTTTTTGTGAGGTCAAAAGAAGAATTAATCTCTTATAAAGACTACTTAAAACAATACCCTAACCAAAACCCAGTTAATGATGTTTTAAAAACAGTAGAAGCGGAAAACCCTCTTTACCGCAATGATTTATCAATAAAATATGGCACCGATCGTCATCTCAAGGTGACACCGTTTGCCTTAATGGAAAATAAACTTAATATTATCGATGGTAATTCCTATAAAAAAGCCGGCCAAGCAATCGCTTATGAATTTGAAGTGGCTAAAGCTGGTTTTTACTATTTGACTTTTAAAATTAAGCAAGAAAAGGCTCACTCAAAAGTTTTCCGAACACTTTATGTTAATGGGAAAATCCCCTTTAAGGAAGCGAAAGAAATTGGGTTTAAGTCTGCGAGCAAATGGACAAATGTTACAATCGGTGATGAGATTAAAAATTATCTGATCTATTTAGAGAAGGGGATAAATGAGATTGCCTTAGAAGTTAACGCATCGCCATTTTTGGCGATTTATGAAACTGTTGAAAATGCAATGGCAAGCATCAATGAGCTCAGTTTAATGATTAAAAAACTTAGTGGTGGAGACACGAGTTCTGCTAAAGATTGGGAATTAGAAGAAAATATTCCTAATCTAACAACTACTCTAAACGATGTTGCTTATCAATTAGAATTGGCTTATGAAGAGTTGATTGCGATTAATGAGTCAAAGAAAAACACTGAAATTTTAGTGAATTTGAAAAAATCTGCTGAAACTTTGCGCTATTTTTCACGCAATCCAAATAAAATTCCCCATGAGATTAATAAATTTAGTGTTGGCAACAGTTCAATTTTACAAAAGTTAGGTTTAATTTTACCACTAATTATCGAACAACCTCTAGCCGTTGATAAACTTTATTTGCACAATAAGAATGCTAAACTTCCGAGCGTTAAAGCGAATTTTCTTCAAAGTTTTTGGATCGGAGTTAAACGCTTTTTCTTATCGTTTTTTTCAGATCGCTATGATGAGAAAGCAGATAAAGATGAAGTCGAGGTTTGGGTGAACCGCTCGCGACAATATGTTCATTTGATGCAACAGATGGTTGATGATGATTTTACAAAAAACACCGGGATAAAAGTGAAGATCTCAATTATGCCTAATGAAGACAAACTAATTTTAGCGACTTCTTCAAATACTCAACCCGATGTCGCTTTAGGTGTCGCAGGTTGGAGACCGTATGATTTCGCGATTAGAAATGCTTTGATAGATTTAACAAAGTTGCCTGGTTTTTACGAGGTAGCAAGTAATTTTGAACCTGGAGCGTTTGCTCAATTAATTTATCAAGAAGGAATCTATGGCTTACCTGAGACCCAAAACTTTATGTTATTGTTTTACCGCAAGGATATTTTAAACAATATTAGTATTGAAATTCCAGATACATGGCAAGATGTTCTTAACCTTTTGCCTGAACTGCAGCGCTATGGTTTAAACTTTTACAGTCCCCTTTCGACATCTACAGCGTTTAAAGCATATGTTCACACGATGCCCTTTATCAATCAGTTTGGAGGACAGCTTTATACTGCTGATTTATTGAAGTCCAATTTAACTGATCCCAATACAATTCTTGCAATTAATTTCATGTCTGAACTCTATACTATTTATAGTTTACCAGTAGAAGTGGGAAGTTTTTATAATCAATTTAGATATGGCACTTTACCACTTGGAATTGGTGATTTTGGGATGTATGTTCAACTACTTCATGCGGCACCTGAGATTGCTGGCTTATGGGATATTGCTCCGCTTCCTGGAGTTAAAGACAGCAATGATTTTGTCAATAGAAGTTACGATGGAGCATCAACTTCTGCAATTATTTTTAAAAACTCAAAAAAGATTAATCAAAGTTGGCAGTTTTTAAAGTGGTGGACAAGTCAGGAAGTTCAGCTCGATTATGCAGAAAATTTAATAACATCTTTAGGACCGGAGTATATGTGGAACACATCTAATGTTGCGGCATTTAAAGATTATTCTTGGGATGAGAATCATAAGCAAGTTATTTTGGAACAGTGGAAACATGTTTTCGATACACCAAAAACACCGGCAAGTTATATGATGGAAAGAGAAATCTCTAACATTTGGAATAAAGTTGTTTTTGATGGTGAAAACACAAGGATTGCAATCTCCGATTCAGAAATTATTATTGATAAAGAGATTACGAAAAAAATGATTGAGTTTAATTATATCAATCAGAAAAATGAAATTATCAAACCTTATCTTTTCCCAACTAAAGAGACAATTCTAAGGTGGGTGAGTGAAGATGAATGAACCTAAACGTTGGCTCACGATTTCAAGAAAACGAAAAATTAAAGATGAAATAACTGGCGAATTGTTTATTCTTCCTTATCTATTAGCCTTTTTAGCTTTTATTACAATTCCGGTTGCGATTGGAATTGTCTTATCGACAACCTATTTTAATTTATTAGAACCACCAACTTATATCGGTTTAAACAATTATATTGCGCTTTTTACAACCGATAGTGCCTTTATGCAGCAAATTGTCCCCAACACGATGAAATTCGCTTTAATTGCTGGTCCGATTGGTTATATTTTAGGCTTTTTACTCGCTTGGATGCTCGCTCAGATTCAGTCAAAACCGCGAACTGTCCTCGCCCTAATTATTTATTCACCTTCAATGACTGCTGGAGTAGCAATGTCGGTGATGTGGCGAATTATCTTCTCAGGTGATGAAAGTGGTTATTTAAATGCGCTACTTTTAAATTTAAATTTAATTGAGGCTCCGATTCAATGGCTAACTAATCCCAAATACTTGATGACAATTATGATTGTTGTTACTCTTTGGAGCAGTATGGGACTAGGATTTTTAGCGATGCTTGCGGGGCTTTTAAATATTGATCAAACATTATATGAAGCTGCTTACATGGATGGGATGAGCAATAAACTACAAGAGATGTTTTACATTACAATTCCTTCGATGAAACCACAGATGTTGTTTGGCTCTATTATGTCGTTAATTGCAACTTTTAATGCCGGCTCAATTGGAGTCGCTTTAAGTGGCCAAAACCCAACTCCCCAAAATGCGGGACAACTAATAGTCACCCATATCGATGACTATGGTTTCATTCGTTATGATATGGGATATGCAGCTACGATATCTGTAATTTTATTGGTGATGGTTTATATTTTCAGCCGGGTAGCGTTTAAATTATTTGGAGAAAAAGATTAAGATGGCAAAATTTAGAGGTACTGAGATCAATCCCAAAAATTTTCATCGTAGTCAAATCAAATACTATGTAGTCTTAATTTTGATGGCAATCTTTATGATGTTACCAATTGTCTACATTTTTAACCATGCCTTCAAGCCACTTGAAGAACTTTTTGCTTGGCCACCAAAATTTTTTGTTTCAAATCCAACTTGGAAAAACTTCTCGGAATTATTTAAACTATCTTCAGCTTCAGGAATTCCCGCTAGTCGTTATTTATTTAATAGTGTTATTATAACGTTAGTTGTTGTTGTAACTTCGATAGTGGTTGGCTCAATGGCTGGGTTTGCACTTTCAAAACTAAAATTTAAATTAAAAAAACCACTCTTGTTCGCTAATAATATCGCTTTGATGTTTGTTGGAACAGCAGTAGTTATACCGAAATATTTAATAATTGAAAAACTGGGCTTAATCGATACCTTTTGGGTTCATATTATCCCTGGACTGGCAATTCCAGTGGGCCTATTTTTAATTAAGCAATTTATCGATCAAATTCCTGACGAATTAATTGAAGCTGCAAAAATTGATGGTGCTTCAACTTTTAGAATTTATTGGAAAATTATTTTACCTTTAATAAAACCTGCAATAGCAACAATTGCGATTGTTTCATTTCAAGCAACTTGGAATGATGCAAGCGTTTCAACTAATTATGTAAACAGAGAAAGTTTAAAAACATTTGCCTTCTATTTACAGACTTTAACGACGCAAACAAATGTTGTTGCGGGGCAAGGAATTGCTGCTGCAGCGAGTTTGATTATGTTTATTCCTAACTTGATCATCTTTATTTTCTTGCAGCGTAATGTGATGAACACAATGGTTCACTCAGGAATCAAATAAGGAAGTGATGTTGTGAAAAGAGCAGTAAAACTAATAATAACCATTTTTATCGGAGCAATCTTTGTTCTGTTTTTGCCTGCAGTAAAAACTCAAGCAATAACTCAAGATTCAGCACCTTATAAAACATATACTCAAGGACCAAGCGGCCTGATTTTAACTCAAACCGCTTATGAGCCAACCGGAAACCTCTCGCTACAAGTCCAACTGGCAAACCCTGAAGACTTTTTTATTAAAGAAGGTTTCATTTATATTGCAGATACCGGCAACAAACGAATTGTTAAAGTTGATTTTCACGGCAATATCGATTTAGAAATAAGCAATTTAGAAAATCCAACTGGAATTTATGTCGATGAGTTTAATAATATATTTGTCGCTGATCCAGAGTTAAAGGCGGTTATTAAATACAATCAGTTAGGTGCTGAAATAACACGATTTTTAAGGCCAACTGAACCTCTTTTTGGTACTAAAACACCTTATCAACCACTAAAGGTCGTCTCTGGACCGCGTGATGTTTTATATATTGTTGGTGTCGGAAGTGTTGATGGTTTGATTCAACTCAATCAATATGGTGAGTTTTTAGGCTTTTTTGGCCCCAATGAAACGACTAAAACTTTTTTCGGTTTAATTGCAGATTTCTTTAATGTTAGATATGCGAGAAGAACACCAGTTTCAGCTGATAATCTAGCAATCGACAATCAAGGATCAGTCTATACAGTTAGTAAAACTCAATCGAGAAGAATTAAAAAGTTTAATATCTCTTCTAAAGTTTCATTTTCAATAGAACATGATTTAAATCTAAAAGATGTCAAAGTTAATAGTTTTGGCAATATCTACACTATTTCTGATCAAGGAATAATTAATGAATATGACAATAACGGTAACTTAATCTTTCAATTTGGGGCACTCGATCAAGGAACAGAGATTTTAGGAAAGTTTATTAATCCTGTTGCCCTTGAGCTCGATGCTAATAATAATATTTATGTCCTTGATAAAGGTAATAGTACCATTCAAATCTTAGCAAAATCACCTTTTGCAGATAAAATTCACCAAGGTTTAATCAATTATGCTGATGGAATTTATAATATTGATGAATGGCGAGAAGTTTTAAAGATGAATAGTTTCTTTTCGTTAGCTAATAAATCAATCGCAAACGCACTTTATCGCGACAATAAATATGATGAGGCGCTTTACTATTTTAAAATCGCTCAAGATAGAAATGGTTATTCTGAAGCTTTTTGGCAAGTTCGTTATGATTGGATGCAGGCCAATCTAGCCTTAATTTTTATTATTTTTATTGCTGTTTTTGCAATTTTAAAATCACTTAAGTATGTCGACCGTAAATATCAGATTTATCGCCCAATCAGATCGTTTGCTGGTTATGTTGGTAAACAAAAGTTAGTCCGCGAGTCAAAATATATTTTTATGGTAATCAGACATCCTTTAGATACAACTTACGCCATTAAAAAGGAGAATAAATCTTCTTATTTAACTGCGACTTTAATTTATATTTTATTTGCGGCTTTAAGTCTTGCTTCTGCATATTTAACTGGTTTTATCTTTAATTATAATGATTTGACTAATTATAGTGTTTTAATCAACGTTTTAATTCAAGTAGGGTTAATCTTGCTTTTTGTAGTCGCAAACCACTTAATCAGTTCACTACAGTCAGGTGAAGGTTGGTTTAAAGATATTTATATCGGGATAGCCTACGCCCTTGCACCTGTAATATTAATGATAGTTCCGTTAGTAGTTTTATCGCATCTATTAACTTATAATGAAATTTTTATCTATGATGTTTTAAATCTTGTCGCTTGGTCATACACTTTTATTTTAATGATTATAATGACAAAAGAGATTCATAATTATAGTTTCAAACAACTGATTGTCAATCTCTTACTGACAATCTTTGCGATGTTAATGATTATTTTAGTGATGTTTTTAATCTATTTGTTAAGTTTGCAACTCTATGATTATGTTGAGAGTTTGATAAGGGAGGTTGTTTTGCGTGTCTAAAATAAGAAGAACTCTATTTGGAGTTATCGCTATTTTCCTCATTTTTATCTGTTATTCACTTTATGCATCACAGACTCCAAACTTAAATAATGATGTTGTTGGCGCTGATTATGAAATCTCAACTGATTACCAATTTAAAACCAACAGATATACTCAACAAGAAACCGATAATAGAATTGCCAACAATGAATTTATCGCGATGGCTAATTTCCGTTATTTAGGCGAAAACACTACGAGTAATCTTGCTCTTTATGTCGATGAGACTGATTTATCATTTGTAGTTGCTGATTTAACTACGAATTATCTTTGGTCATCAAAACCTGATTTAAGTTATTTAGAAGACCCTAATTCAGCACTTCATGAAGCAGACGATATTGGGATTACTCCTTTTGGTTTTAGAAGAATTAACTCGCCACTTGTTGTCTCCTATTATGTTGGAAATTTAAAACGCGATGAAGGGCTTTTCGACTCTCTTGGATCAAGTTTTACTTACGAGGAGTTAAGCGGTTCAAAAGTAGGTTTTGAAGCGAAAATTACTTTTGCGACATCTAAAATAAAATTAAAGTTGCTTGTTTATCTTGATGCTAATGGTCTAAATGTTGAAGTGCCAGTTGACTCAATTGAAGAAACTTCAACCCAAAAGATTTCAAATCTAACTATATACCAATACTTTGGAGCAACTAAAAATGAAAGAATTCCGGGTTATGTGTTTGTCCCAGATGGGATTGGCGCTTTAATTAGATTTAATAAAAGGTTTAAAGGAGCTTATAATAAAAAATATTACGGTACTGATTTAGGCAGTATGCAACCAGAGATGGCTGAGCAACCGCTTTTTGCTAATCTCTATGGAATGGTTCATGGCATCGATCAAAATGGTTTTATTTCAATTATTGAACGAGGTTCAGCTTACGCTAATTTAATTTCTATCTCAGCGGGAACAGAAGATGATTTTAACCGGACATTTGTTTCTTTTGATTATCGAGTTATTTATACGCAATATTTAAATGCGCGCAAGACAAGTAGCGTTAAAATGCTCCAAGAACATTTTAATAATTATGACATTAAATTGGTTTATAAGTTTTTAAACAACAATGAGGCCAATTACCTTGGAATGGCAAAGGAGTATAAAAACTATTTAAACTTAAACGAAAATAATACTGATTCTGAGATTGGACTTCATTTAAACGTTTTAGCTGCCGAAAACAGACAAACCCTTTTCGGTAAGCAAACATTTAGTATGACTTCAATAAATCAACTTCTAACAATTCTTGAAACTTTAAATGATCGAGGAATCAGCAATCTTGATGTTACTTATCATGGTTGGGCGAATATCGGTTTTTCAAACAGCAACTTGCGATATAAAAATCTCAATAAAAAAATTGGTTCAACTAACGATTTAGCGATTTTAGCTGAAAGTTCTTTGGCTAATATCTATTTTTCTGCTGATTATACTCATACTTATATAAATGCCAAAGGATATTCTTCAAAAGATGTTTTACAAACTATTAGCCAAGAATACATTAAAATTGCAGATGATAAATATTTAATTAAAGTTGATCATGCCTATAAAATGTTGGTAGCTGACTATTCAAAATTCCAAAAATACGCAATAGAAAATCTTGATTTTCTAGCACTTTCTAATGAACTAGCAAGTGATTTTGCCGGGAAAGGTTTAAATAGAGAAGAAGCGATAGAACAACTACAAGCATTTTTAAGTATCGCTAGCAAGAGTGCGATTAGAAAACCTTTTAGCTTTTTCTGGGATGCTGATGTGATTTATGATATTCCTTTATACAGTTCTAATCAAACTAAGTTTAGCGACACTGTCCCCTTTATTCCGCTGGTTTTAGAAAATAAAGTTGCCTACAGTAGAGCAAGTAATTTCTTTTCCAATACTCAAAATGAAATTTTAAGAATGATTGACTACAATATTTATCCTTCCTTTTATTTAACTCACAACTCGCCAAACTTACTTTTAAATACTAAAAGTGAACATATCTATACTTCAGCATTCAGCGATTGGGAAGCTGAAATTAAAGACCAATATAACTACATCAACGATGCTTTAGCTGCTGTTGTTGGTGCAAAACTTACGACAAGAACGATTTTAGATTTGGGTTTTGTAAAAAACAGTTATGATAATGGTGTTACAATCTATATTAATTATTCTCAAAATCACTATTCTGATGGCAGCACTAGTGTTGCTCCTCAAAGTTATGAGGTGGTAAAATGAAGAAAAAATGGTTAACTAATAATTGGTTGTTTAAAAAAAGCAATCGGGAAATTATTCTCTTTAATTGTCTAAAAATTAAAATTACAAACAAAAGAAGAAAAGCTTTAATCGGTTATCTGTTTATTTCAATTTGGATTATTGGCTTTTTATGGTTAGCTGCATATCCGCTTTTTATGTCTTTAATTTATAGCTTTCAAAAAGTAATTATTTCTGGTGAACGCGGAGTTGTGACTTCAAATATCATGTTTGACAACTATATTGCAATATTTTCTCAAGATTTAGAGTTTTTAAATCACTTACAAGAGTTTGTGGTGCAACTACTACTTTATATTCCAATTATTTTAGTTGTTTCAATGATTATTGCCATGTTATTGAATCAAAATATAAAATTGAGAGGCTTTTTTAGAGCGATTTTCTTCCTCCCAGTAGTCATTACGTCAGGACCGGTTATTAATGAGCTTTTAAGCCAGGGTGCTGGAACAATCCCGCTTATTGAAAGCATGGACATTTTAGCGACAACGAGCAGCTTTTTGCCTGCATTTCTCGCAGGACCGCTGGCCTCATTGTTTACTGAAATAATAATGATATTATGGTTTTCTGGTGTTCAAATTGTACTTTTCTTAGCTGGACTTCAAAAGCTCAATAAAGAAATTTATGAAGCGGCGGAAATCGATGGAGCTTCATCTTGGGAAGCATTTTGGAAAATTACTCTACCTAGTATGAGAAACATTATCTTTGTTGCTGCAATCTATACTACTGTAATGCTTGCAACATTTTCCAATAATAAAATAATCCGTTATATCCAATCTTCAAATGTAATGTTTAGTAGTGATAAAGGTTTTGGCTACTCGAGTGCTTTAGCTTGGATTTATTTTGCGGTAATAGTTATTTTATTGTTAGTAATAGTTCTTATTTTAGGCGAAAGAAAAGAAAAACGAGTTAAGAATAAACAAAAAAGGCGGCGAGATAGATGAAAAACAGAAGTAAAAAAATCAAACGCTTTTTATTCGGATTTAAATTGACAGATGGCTTTCTCTTTATTTTGTTAGTTTACTTTTTGTTGATAATTATTGGTTTTGTCTATTTATATCCTATTCTTCATATGCTTAGCTATAGTTTTCAAAGTTTAAGTGATCTCTTAAACCCGATGGTAAACAGAATTCCAAGTAAACTTTATTTTAATAACTATAAAGAAGCTTTTATTACGCTAGATTACTTTAAAACCTTAGGGATTAGCTTATCTGTTACACTGCTGCCAGCAGTCATTCAAACGATTGTTGCCTCACTTGTTGGTTATGGTTTTGCGAAATATGAATTTCCGCTTAAAAAAATGTGGATGGCTTTACTTGTTGCTACATATATTATTCCTCCTCAAGTGACAATGATACCTAAGTATGTGCTTTTTAATGATATTAAAATATTATCGAAAATTTGGTCAATAATCTTGCCAGCAACAGTGGGACAAGGGTTAAATTCAGCAATCTTTATTTTAATTTTCTATCAATTTTACCGGATGATTCCACCGGTTCTAGACGAGGCAGCATCAATCGATGGAGCGAGCAGTCTTAGAATCTATTTTAAAATTGCTGTCCCACTTTCAATTCCGACTTTTGTTACAGTGTTCTTATTCTCTTTTGTTTGGTATTGGAATGAAACTTATATTTCAACACTATTTTTAGGTAATAAAGTTAAGACATTGCAAATGATGTTGGCGACCTTTGTTTCTGAATACACATCTAGATTTGGAAGCGGTCAAGCAGATTATGTCAATGAAGCGATTAAAATGGCAGCAACAGTTTTAATTATTTTGCCGATGCTAATTGTCTATTTTGTTTTACAAAGGCAATTTGTTGAAGGCATTGATAGGGCAGGTATAACTGGTGAATAAATTTAAAAGGATTATAATTTTTATAATTATTGTTATAGCAGGAGTCTTTTTAACTGGTTGTAAAGAAAAGCAAAAAGACTTAAGTGTTATTTTTGAAGAACAAAGGCTCGCTTTTAATTATTTTTGGGAAACAAGTAACACGACTGAAAACTCTCCTGGCTATGGGCTTGTTAGAGATCGTTACAGCGGTAATCCTAGTCTCTCAAGTATCGCAGCGGTTGGTTTTGCGTTAGCAGCCTTACCTATTGGTGTAAAAAACGAGTGGATTACTTATCAAGAAGGAGAAGAGCGAGCTTTAAAAACGCTGAATACTGTTTTAAATCTCGAAACTACTAACGGTTTTTATTATCACTTTATCAATATTATTACAGGAAAACGTTCACCAAATAGTGAGGTTTCAATTATCGATACAGGACTTTTAGTTGTCGGGGCAATTGTTGCTGGTGAGTATTTCCAAGGTGAAATCTTAAATCTTGCAGAAAGAATTTATTTCGCCATTGATTGGTCTTTTTATATTGATCGAAGTAAAAATATGTTTTATATGAGTTATAGTCCTGAAAAGGGATTTAGTGGAGCTTGGGATCATATTTCTGAACAATTAATTTTATATGTGCTTGCGGCAGGTTCGCCTTCACACCCCACCGATGATTCACTCTACAAGAAGATGAAACAAATAATGAATAACTCTTATTTGACAACCTATCAATCGACAACTGATTCTAAACTAAGTGTCAATAAAGCGTTTTATTCGACATATAACGGTTCTTATTTCCAATATTTATTTTCTCACGCTTTTATCGATTTTAGAAATTTAGTTGATTATGAAGGGACAGATTGGTTTAAAAACTCTCTTTTAGCAACTAAAGCTCACTATGCCTATGTAATTGATCAAAGCGATAAATATAAAACCTATAATAAAAATAGTTGGGGACTTTCTGCCGGTGATGGACCAAATGGTTATAAGGCTTTTGGGGCAATGCCTGCAAAAAACAATATTCATAATGGCACAATCACACCTTATGCCGCTATTTCTGCGATTGTCTTTTTAGAAGATAAAGCGTTAGACGCTGCAAACTATTTTGCTCAATTCCCTGAATTATGGGGCCAATATGGTTTTAAAGACAGTTTTAATTTGGGCCCTTATAATAGTTTATATAATCCCACAATAGCTAGTCTAACACCTTGGTTTGCCCAAGATTATATAGGTATTGACAAGGGGATTACGCTTTTGATGATTGAAAATTACCGCAGCAGTCTAGTTTGGGATTGTTTTATGAGCAATGTCTATGTTAAAGATGGCCTTGTAAAATTAGGCTTTAAAAACAACTGAAAAAATATTTCTACTCTTGAAAAATTAAGCGCTTTCGTTTATAATAAGGTTGTAAAGTTTATCGAAACGTTTCGATAAAATAGATATAATTAATTATTTGACAAATTAATCTAACATTTATTGTTTTTGTTATCAGTAGCAAAGGAAGTGATGATTATAAAAGGTGTTTTATGAAAAAAATATTCAAAATCTTTTTTTGAATGGATTAAGGTAATTTTAAAGTTAGCTTTTTAGTTAATAGAAAACGAAAGGAGAAAAAGCATGAAAAAAAGAATACCTTTGTTGCTTTTAATGTTGTTAGGACTAGTTTTAACTGCTTGTGGAACTAAAACAGTAAAACCACCTGAACTCTCTGGAATAGAACCAGTAGAGATTATGGTTGGTGATGATTTTGATCCGCTCGATGGTGTTGCTGCAACCGATGAAAAAGATGGAAACATTACAAGTAAAATCGTTGTTGAAGGGACCGTTGATGTAAATAAAGCTGGTGTTTATGAATTGGTTTATAAAGTTAAAAACGCTGGTGGGAAAGAAGCAAAGAAGACTAGGTTTGTTACTGTTAAGGCTTTGGGTGGTTTAGTAAATGGTGACTTTAGTGAGGGCCTAGAAGGCTGGGATTATTGGGTAAATGATACCCAAGATGTAGATGCTGAAGTTACTGTAGTCAATAAAGAGGCAGTTGTAAACATTATTGCTCAAGCTGCTGGAGAAGGTGGACTTGATAATAACTGGTGGGATGTTCAACTCAAACAGACAAAAATTTCATTCGAGAAATTTGAATCATTAAAACTTGTCTTTACTGCAAGAGCAGAAAATCCCCGTAAAATGATGGTCAATCTTCAAGGTGGTGGACTAGAACCTAAAGCTATCAATGATTATATGGTAAGTTTAACTACTGAAGATCAAACTTTTGAGATTGAGTTTTTTGGTAAAACTGCAGCTGTTGATGCTGAACTACAATTCGCTTTAGGAACCTTCTATAAAGTTGAAGATGTCCCTGAAGATCAAAAAACAGTCTTAGGGAAAGTCTATATTAGCAATGTTAAAATAGTTGCCGGTCCAGAACTTGAAAACCAAGCACCAACTCTTACTGCTGTTGATGTGCTACTTAAAGTTGGCGCTGAAAACTTTTTAACTAAACAAGGCGTAGTTGTTGATGATGACCGCGACGTTTTAACGTTAGATGATGTAGTTGCTACCGATATTACTGATGGTAAAAAATTTAAATTACCTGCTGAAAAAGGAATTTATACATTTAAATTTTCTGTAACCGATTCTGGAGGATTAACAACTGAAGTAACGAGAAAAGTTGTTGTTGCAGATGCCTTTGATATTCCACCGCTGGATAATGTTGATGAAAATGGCATTCCTGTTGGTTGGATTGTTTGGCATGAAGAAACCCGCGGCGGTTTAGAAGTAAGTGCTGAAGATGGAGTAGTTGAAATTGAAATTACTAAAGTTGGCGATAGTGATGATTTAGGTGATATTTGGGAAAACCAATTTAAAGTAATGGACTTAGCCCCATTTAAGGGTGTTTATACATTATCGTTTTATGCTCGTGCTAATGATCCAAGACCAATGGTTGTCGCAATCGAAGGCGATGGCGGAATTGGACTTGAAAACGAAAAACATGTAGTTAATTTAACTTCAAACTGGGAGTTATATACTATTGATGTTGAAGTTGATAGCGATGGGAAATTAGCTAACCGTAATCTTCAGTTCTGGTTTGGTAACATGGCTAAAGAAGAAGGTTATACTGCGGCTGATAATGTTTTAACCAAAGTTTATCTTTCTGATATTAAAATTGGCCAAGAAGAAATTGAAGTTGACTTAGGCGGAATCGTTAACGGTAAGTTCTCCAATGGATTGTTTGGTTGGTTTACTTGGTATAATGATAGTCAAGATGTTGATGTAGAATATAGTGTAGTTGATGGCGTAGCTGTAATTAACATTAAAGAACAATCTATCTTAATGGATAATAATTGGTGGGATGTTCAAATTGGTCAAAGATCAATCACTTTCGAAGATGGACAAGCATTAAAACTCGTCTTTACTGCAAGAGCAGACAGTCCTCGTAAGATGATGGTCACTCTTAAAGATGGTGGCATGGCTGAAAGACCAATTAATGAAGAGATGATTAGTTTAACAACTGAAGATCAAGAGTTTGAGTTTGTTTTCTACGCAAGAGATGCAGCCGAAAATGCTGAACTACAATTCGCTTTAGGAACATTCCATAAAGTTGATGGGGTGCCTGAAGGTGAAAAAACAGTTTTAGGAAAAGTTTATTTAAGCGATGTAAAAATAGTTGAAGGTTCTTTAGAAAATCAACCTCCAGTTATTACAACTTCAAATGTCATTCTTAGAATTGGCAATAATGAATTTGATTTTCTTGATGGTGTTACCGTTAAAGATGATCGTGATGATTTAAAACTTACTGATATTGTTGTTACTGATGTTACTGAAGGCGAAAAGTTTAGTCTACCCGCAAAAGAAGGAGTTTACATCATTAAATATAGCGTAACTGATTCTGATGGTTTAGTTGGTGAAGCAACTCGGGCAGTAGTAGTTAAAGACCCATTTGTAGTACCAGCGCTCGATGAAGTTGATGATGACGATATTCCTGTTGGTTGGGAAGTTTGGCATGAAGATACCCGCGGTGGTTTAGAAGTAAGTGCTGAAGATGGAGTAGTTGAAATTGAGATTACTAAAGTTGGTGCCGGTGATGATTTAGGTCATATTTGGGAAAACCAATTTAAAGTTACAACTCTAGCAGCTTATGAAGGAGTTTATACTTTATCATTTTACGCTCGCGCTAATGATCCAAGACCAGTAGTAGTTGCGATGGAAGGCGAAGGTGGAGTTGGAATTCCATCAATGAATAAAGTTTTCGATCTAACATCTGATTGGCAACTTTATACTTATGAATTTGAAATTGAAAATAATGCAATCTATGATAACCGTAGTCTCCAATTCTGGTTCGGTAATATGGCTGATGAAGATGGCTATACTGCGGCTGATAATGTCTTGACTAAAGTTTATCTTTCTGATATTAAAATTGGTCAAGAAGAAATAGTTCCAGATTTAGGTGGCATTTTAAACGGTGACTTTTCTAATGGCTTATTTGGTTGGTTTACTTGGTATAATGATAGTCAAGATGTTGATGTAGAATATAGCGTAGTCGATGGCGAGGCTGTAGTTAACATTATTGCTCAAGCCGCTGGAGAAGGCGGGCTTGACAATAACTGGTGGGATGTTCAAATTGGTCAAAGATCAATCACTTTCGAAGATGGACAAGCATTAAAACTCGTCTTTACTGCAAGAGCAGACAGTCCTCGTAAGATGATGGTCACTCTTAAAGATGGTGGCATGGCTGAAAGACCAATTAATGAAGAGATGATTAGTTTAACAACTGAAGATCAAGAGTTTGAGTTTGTTTTCTACGCAAGAGATGCAGCCGAAAATGCTGAACTACAATTCGCTTTAGGAACATTCCATAAAGAAGCTGGGGTACCTGAAGCTGAAAAAACAGTTTTAGGAAAGGTTTATTTAAGCGATGTTAAAATAGTTGAAGGTTCTTTAGAAAATCAACCTCCAGTTATTACAACTTCAAATGTCATTCTTAGAATTGATACCGCAGAGTTTGATCTTCTTGATGGTGTTACCGTTAAAGATGATCGTGATGATTTAAAACTTACTGATATTGTTGTTACTGATGTTACTGAAGGCGAAAAGTTTAATCTACCTGCAAAAGAAGGAGTTTACATCATTAAATATAGCGTAACTGATTCTGATGGTTTAGTTGGTGAAGCAACTCGGGCAATAGTAGTTAAAGACCCATTTGTAGTACCAGCACTCGATGAAGTAGATGATGACGATATTCCTGTTGGTTGGGTAGTTTGGCATGAAGATACCCGCGGTGGTTTAGAAGTAAGTGCTGAAGATGGGGTAGTTGAAATTGAGATTACTAAAGTTGGTGTCGGTGATGATTTAGGTCATGTTTGGGAAAACCAGTTTAAAGTTACAACCCTAGCAGCTTATGAAGGAGTTTATACTTTATCATTCTATGCTCGCGCTAATGATCCAAGACCAGCAGTAGTCGCGATGGAAGGCGATGGTGGAGTTGGAATTCCACAAATGTATAAAACTTTCGATCTAACATCTGATTGGCAACTTTATACTTATGAATTTGAAATTGAAAATAATGCAATCTATGATAACCGCAGTCTCCAATTCTGGTTCGGTAATATGGCTGATGAAGATGGCTATACTGCGGCTGATAACGTCTTAACAAAAGTTTATCTTTCTGATATTAAAATTGGTCAAGAAGAAATAGTTCCAGATTTAGGTGGCATTTTAAACGGTGACTTTTCTAATGGCTTATTTGGTTGGTTTACTTGGTTTAATGATAGTCAAGATGTTGATGTAGAATATAGCGTAGTCGATGGCGTAGCTGTAATTAACATTAAAGAACAATCTATCTTAATGGATAATAATTGGTGGGATGTTCAAATTGGTCAAAGATCAATCACTTTCGAAGATGGACAAGCATTAAAACTCGTCTTTACTGCAAGAGCAGACAGTCCTCGTAAGATGATGGTCACTCTTAAAGATGGTGGCATGGCTGAAAGACCAATTAATGAAGAGATGATTAGTTTAACAACTGAAGATCAAGAGTTTGAGTTTGTTTTCTACGCAAGAGATGCAGCCAAAAATGCTGAACTACAATTCGCTTTTGGAACATTCCATAAAGTTGATGGAGTACCTGAAGCTGAAAAAACAGTTTTAGGTAAAGTCTATCTTGGCGATGTTAAAATAGTTGAAGGCTTTTTAGAAAATCAACCTCCAATTATTACAGCTCCGAATGTTATCCTTAGAATTGATACTGCAGAGTTTGATCTTCTTGATGGTGTTAGCGTTAAAGATGATCGTGATAATTTAACAATCGAAGATGTTGATTTTGAAGATATTACTGAAGGCGAAAAGTTTAGTCTACCTGCAAAAGAAGGAGTCTACATCATTAAATATAGCGTAACTGATTCTGAAGGTTTAGTTGGCGAAGCAACTCGGGCAATAGTAGTTAAAGACCCATTTGTAGTACCAGCACTCGATGAAGTTGATGATGACGATATTCCTGTTGGTTGGG
>LSQX01327409.1_pt1 | contig 27327 bp, 19 predicted proteins | sample 654561 | NCBI WGS metagenome assembly LSQX01 (sample SAMN04489861, study PRJNA283612) | anaerobic digester metagenome | isolation source: 4 biogas reactors fed with cattle manure at either 37C or 55C with and... | place: Denmark: Kongens Lyngby | collected 2014
CCTGCGTGCAGCGCGCGCATCAGGTCCGGATGTGATTGCAACTGGCGTTCCACCTGCAGCACGGTCAGCGCCATCCGCCCCAAGGTGGAATCCCGCAGCGCACCGCCGCGCAGTTGCCCGTCGAGGGCTTCAAGGCCGGTGCGCATCAGCCGCGCCGAGCCGTAGACCGCTTCGACAGAATCGGCATCGATGCGGAATACGGAGGCCAGCGAGGCATTCAGATCGGCGTCGTCGGCGCGGCCGTCACGGGCGGTGGATTGGGCAAGGCGCAGGCCCTGCATGACGCCGGCCAGGGCCAGGGTTCGGTGCTTCATCGTGTTCCTCGTGCGTACCGCCGGATGTACGCGGCGGTGGTGTGGGGGCGGATTCTGGCTGATGTGGAGGGTGGCGGGAAACCTCCGGGTGTTTTTCCGCCCGCAACGCAGGTAGGGCACCGTTGCTGTGGTGCACAAATCCGCTCTGGCCTATGCTGGTTCCGGCTGCGAATCCGGTGGACATACTGGCCGCTGGATTCGCGCTGCTTCCGGGCAAGTCCCGCCTACCCCTGCCGCGCGTGTGCGCTCCCACATCCGATCAATCAGGCAATCCGATGACGCAACACGATATCACCACCCAGGCACTGGCCTGCCGCGATGCCGCCCAGGCCATCGCTGAACTTTCCAGTGATGAAAAGCGCGCGCTGCTGCAAGCCATGGCCGCGCAACTTGAAGCCCGGGCCGATGCGATCCTGGCGGCCAATGCGCGCGACATGGAGGCAGCCCGCGCACGTGGCACCAGCGGCGCGATGCTGGACCGGTTGCGGCTTGATGCCGGGCGCCTGGGTGGTATCGCCAACGCGGTGCGCGAAGTGGCGACGTTGCCGGATCCGGTCGGTCAGATCACGCGCCGGGAAACCCGCCCGAACGGCATCGATGTGCTCCGGGTGCGGGTGCCGCTGGGCGTGGTGACGATGATCTACGAGGCGCGCCCGAACGTCACCGCCGACGCTGCGGCCTTGTGCCTGTATGCCGGCAATGGCGTGATCCTGCGCGGCGGTTCGGAAGCGATCCATTCCAACACCGCGATCGCGGCCGCGCTGCAGCAGGCGCTGACTGATGCCGGCCTGCGGCCTGCGGCGCTGACCCTGGTCACCGATCTTTCGCGCGACACCATGCTGCGTCTGCTGCAACTGACCGACATCATCGATCTGGCGATTCCACGCGGCGGCGAGGGCCTGATCCGCTTCGTCGCCGAACACGCGCGCGTGCCGGTGATCAAGCACTACAAGGGCGTATGCCATCTGTATGTGGATGCGCAGGCCGATCAGGAGTTGGCGCTGGATCTGCTGGTCGATGGCAAGACCAGCCGTCCGGGTGTTTGCAATGCGCTGGAGACACTGTTGGTGCATGCCGATGTCGCGGCCGAATTCCTGCCGCGTGCCGCCGCTGCATTGCGTACTCGCGGGGTCGAATTGCGTGGTGATGAGCGTGCCCGTGCACTGCTGCCGGATGTCGGTGCGGCCAGCGAAGCCGATTACGATGCCGAGTTCCTTGATCTGATTCTTGCAGTGAAGGTGGTCGATGGCTTGGAAGCCGCGATCGCGCATATCCGGCGTTTTGGTTCGGACCACACCGAGGTCATCGTCACCCGCGACGACACCGCCGCCGCGCGTTTCATCGCGGCGCTGCGTTCGGCGGTGGTGATGGTCAATGCCTCGTCACGCTTTTCCGATGGTGGCGAACTGGGGCTGGGTGCGGAAATCGGCATCTCCACCACGCGCCTGCACGCCTACGGCCCGATGGGCGCCGAATCGCTGACCGTGGAACGCTTCGTGGTGCGCGGGGCAGGGCAGGTGCGGCATCCGGAAAGTCGCAGCAGCAAGACCACCTGACACCTGCCCACTACAAATCGTAGGAGCGCACCCGCAGGTGGCGTGATGGGCTTTCCCAGAAATCTTCAGTCGGCGTGGATAAGGATGTCGGGCATGGCTGCGCTCAGCCCGACCTATGTCGCCATGTCGCCATGTCGCCGGGAGTGGGCTGGTCGTGGTCGGGAAATCGGACCTGTCCGCGTTTCCCAATCACGACAAGATTCCGACTCCCGACTCCCGACTCCCGATTCCCAACTCACCTGGCCTTCGGTGGCACCACGCTGATGCGGTTCTGCGGCGCGCTGCCGATGCCGGAAAGCTGTGGCCGGTACATGTCTTCGGCCGAGGGCGGCGGCACCACGAACTGGCCGGGCGACACCGCCCGCACGAGGTAGAACAGGCGCGCGGTCGAGCCGCTCCAGAGCTTGAGCGCGGCGACATAGCGGTCGTCGCGGTATTCCTCGTAACGCAGCTCGGTGCCGTACTCGCGTTCGGACAGTTTCACTCCGTCCAGCATCAGTTCGCCGAAGGCTTCGTTGCCGCCCAGTGCCAGGTTTTCGATCTCGACGCCGCCCGGCAGCAGGTCCACGACCAGTGCATCGGGGATGTTTTCGTTCGCTTCCACGGTCAGCATCGCGATCAGGCTTTCGCCTTCGGTCAGGGTGTCGCCGGTAAACAGGCTGCCGTCGGTGCGGTACCAGGCGCGGCGGATGCGGATGCCCGATTCGCTGGCCTCTGGCGCCGTCAGCGGATGCCCGACGATGTCCTGGCTGAGCCAGAACGGGCCGTCGCCTTCCAGCTCCAGTTGCACGCCCTGGCGCAGTTCGGCGATGCCCACTTCGCGTGATACCAGGGCGCGGCCGCTGAGCGCGTGCGGTGTGTCGGCGATGACGAATCTGCCCTGCAAGCCGTCGCGCTGTTCGTCCAGCACCGCGCGTCCGAGGCGGAAGATCGCGAGCCGTTCCTGGGTGCTGAACCAGTAGCGCGAATTTTCCGGCAGGCGCAGGCGGCGCGCCAGGGTCAGCACGCGGCTGCCGGTGTCGGCATCGGCCAGATCGTGTTCGTACAGCAGTGCCAGCAGCAGTGCTTCATCACGGAAATCGGAGCCGTAATCGCCAAGATAGCGCGGGCGCTTGCCGCTGGTCTGCAGCGCGGCATCGATCGCGGCGCGGGCGCGGGTGTCATCGCCGGCCAGCTTCAGCGCGATGCCCAGTTGCAACAGCGGCAGCGCGGTGATCGAGCGCTCGCGCTGGTTGTCCCACAGCGCGCGCAGGGTGCCGAGCGGGGCGCGGTTGACGCGCGCCAGCACGTAGCCGGCATAGGCGTTGCTGGCAAAGCGCAGGTGCTGCGGGTTGTCGTAGCTGTAGAAACCATCGCCGCCGGTCAGCAGATCCTCGTTGAGGCGGTTGAGGGCCTTTTCCAGCACCGCTTCGGGAATCGCCAGGCCGTTCTGCCTGGCGGTGACCAGCAGGTCGGCGACGTAGGCGGTCATCTGCGGATCGGCCCAGCCTTCGCCGGGCCAGAAGCTGAAGCGGCCGTTCTGCTGCTGCATCGCGGCAATGCGTGAGAAGCCGGTATCCAGCATCGCGCGGCGCTTTTCCTCGGGCAGCGGTTCGAGCCCGAACTTGCGTGCGGTGGCGGCATCCAGGTTCACCAGCGGCCAGAGCCGGCTGCTGGTCTGCTCCAGGCAGCCGTAGGGGTATTCAATCAGGCCGCGGATGGATTCGGCGAACGGCAGCGGCGGCACCGAGGCGATGCTGATCAGCGCATTGCCGGATTCTGGCGAGAGGCCGTCGAACAGTTCCGGGCCGAAGCGCAACTGCTGCGCGCCTTCCAGCATCCGCGCCTGGCTGCGCCGGATCGCCGGCCATGCCGGCCGCACCGTGATCTCGAAGTCACGCTGCAGCACGATGCCATCGGCGCTTTCGGCCTGCACGCTGAACGTGCCGACGCCGTTGCCGCCGCTGGCATGCAGCGGGAAGCTGAGGGTGGTGCGGGCGTTGTTGGCCAGATCCACACGCTGCGTCTGCCCGCCGATGGAAATCGGTGCGCCGGCGTGGGTGGAAATGCGGTAACTGGCGTCGGCGCCGCTGAGATTGTGCAGATCCACGCTGAGCGCGGCGCGGTCACCCGGTGCCATGACGCGGGGCGTGCTGACTTCCATCACCAGCGGCGCGCGCACGATGACATCCTCGCTGGCGCGTGCGTAGCGCTCAGTCGAGAACGCCAGTGCCGCGATCCGCAGGCTGCCATTGAAATCCGGTGCGGTGAAACTGACGCTGGCCTTGCCCTGTGCATCGAACTGCACCGGCGCGGCGTGCAGCGCCACGGTCTGCACTTTCGCGGTCGGGCGACGTGCCTGCGGCAGTGCCGCCAGTGCCGCGTCGCCGCCATAGCGCAGCCGCGCGCGTTCGCCTTCCAGCGGGCCGATGATGCGTCCGTACAGATCCCAGGCTTCCACGCCGAGGCCACGCTGGCCGAGGAAATAGCCGGCCGCATCCGGCAGCGGATAGCCGGTCAGGTTGAGGATGCCCAGATCCACGGCTTCGACCACGACGTGCGCGGTTTCGCCGGCGAATCCGGGTGCCGACAGCTGCACCGACAACTGTTCGCCGGGGGCGGTCAGGGCGGAAGCGTCCAGCTGCATTTCCACATCGCGCGGGCCGCGCGTGATCGGCAGGTGTGCGACGCCGACGGCACGGCTGGGGCCGGTCAGGTTGCCCTGGTCGGCGGGGCGGAACACCAGCGCGGTGACGTAGACATCGTGGCGCTGGAAGTCGGCGCTGATGGGAATCCGCACCTGCGCGCCATTGCGCACCTGGATATTGCTGCGGAACAACAGGCCGTCGGCTTCCACCAGCACCACACCGGGGCCGTCATGCGGCGCGGTCAGGGTGAGGGTGGCGGTGTCGCCGACGCTGTAGGAACTCTGGTCGAAGGCGATCTTGACCTTGTCCGGGCGCGCGTCCAAGCCCTGGTTGTCGTTGTTCCAGCTCCAGCCGGCGGTGAACGGATAACGCATCGTCAGGCCGGTTTCCGGATCGCGGACTTCCAGGCGGTATTCGCCCCATTCCACGCGCGCGGAAAACTGTCCGGGCGAGCTTCCATCCAGCGCCAGCGTGGTTTCCTCGGTGGTCTGGAAACGGCGGGTGAAATCGGTATTCCAGCCGCTGCCATCGACCCAGTTCCAGTGGTAGTCGCGCAGTTCGCGCACCAGTTTCACTTCCAGCGCGGCAGCGGCATGCAGGCTGCCATCGGCGCTGGCGCGGACGATTTCGAACCCGATCTGGCTGTTGGCATCCGGGCCATCGTCGGCATCGAACAGCGGCCGCACTCCGACCAGCATCGGCGCCGGCCATACCGTGCGCACCATCGAGCGGCGCACCGCGCGCCCGCCGGATTCGAACACGCTGCCGCTGGCGATCACCTCGAAGGGCGCAGCCGGCACTTCGGTATCCGCCAGCAGCGGCAGGTTGGCTTCCAGCCGGCCGTTGTCGTCCAGCTTGGTGTCCAGCGCCTGCTGCGGTTCGCGCGGCAGCGAAATCGTTGGATCACCGAAGAAGTATCCCTTCAGCTCCGGCACCGGATGCGTCGCCGGGCGGTACAGCAGTTCGGCCATGAAACGGTTGCCGGCCGCCGGTGCGCCGTAGAGGAAGGCGGCATCGACCTGCAGGCGCAGTGGCTGGCCCGGTTGCAGCCGGGCATCGGGCGAATCCAGCGTCAGTTTCAGGCGCTCGGGCAGGAACTCCTCGACCCGGAACGCGAAGCGTCCCAGCGGCTCGGCGGCGGTCGGATCCAGCCGGTATTCCACCGACCAGCGCCCGGTTGGCGCGTCTTCCGCGATGCTGCGCTGGTAGTGGTAATAGGCCTGCGCCTGCGGTTCCAGCGGCAGCGTGGAAATTGCGCGGCCATCAGGTTGGCGCAGCGTGGCGTAGAGCGTCTGCTGCTCGGGCAGCAGGCGGCCATCGTGATCGCGCAGCAGGGCCGACACCTGCAAGGTCTCACCGGGACGGAACAGGTCGCGGCCGGACCAGGCATAGACATCCTGCGCGGTGTGGCGGCGCCCGGCGACGGCGAATTCGGACAGATCCAGCGCCGGCTGGCGGAACGACACCAGCGCCACCTCGCCACCCTGGCGCGCGATCAGCACATGCGGCGAGCGCGGCTGAACGGCCAGCTTCGCCTCGCCCTCCGAATCGGTACTGGCGCTGGCCAGTACCTGACCCTTCTCGTCCTGCAGATGCAGTTCCACACCGTTGCGCGGCTGCCCGCTGGCCAGCGAGGCGGCATGCACGAACAGGCCGTCGTTGTGCTGGCGCGCGTGCAGACCCAGATCGCTGACATAGAAATGCGTGGTTTCGAAACCGCCGTTGTAACTGCCAGCGCGGCGCAGCACGGCGAAATAGACGCCGGGTTCGCGCAGTTCGGCGATGGTGTGCACCGGCAGGAAGCTGACCTGGCGCTGATTGGTGCGCACGCTCAGCGCGAAGCGGTTGACGTAGACCGAATCGGCCAGCGATTCGATCCGGCCCAGCTCCCAATAGCCGCGACTGTCGTTGGCGGCGTAGCGCGCAAGGAAATCGGACAGCGATTTCTCCCGCACCCGGAAGAACTCCACGTCCACTTCCGGCGTGTTGACCGCCACCAGCGGCAGCCCCTGCGTGCCACGCGCCGGCAGCACACTGCCACGGCTGGCGAAACCGACGGTCGGCGACAGGTTGCCCGAATACACTTCCTGCTCGGGCAGACCTTCCAGCATGCGCCCGTCCGGCGTGCCCAGACCGCCGTTGAAACTGATCCGGTAGGTGGTATCACCCTGCACGTAGGGGAAACGCAGCACGCCGGCATCATCGCCGTCCAGCACCCAGCTGCCTTCCACATCGGCGCCGTTGGCATCGCGTACCAGGATGCGCTCATCGAAGGCCTGCCCGGCGATCAGCGGCTGCGAAAAGCGCAACTGCAACGCAGGCCGCCCCTGCCAATCGCCGCCACTGGCCTCCAGCAACACGAAGGCATCACTGGCCGCCGGTGCCGCATCAGCATTGATTGCCGGGGCGGTAGCCGGTGCCGGATCGCGCGAACAGCCCGCCAGCAGCACCATCAATATCAGCAGGAACAGGGTGGCCGGACACTGCCGTAAAGACAGCAGGCGGGCGCTGGGGACGGAATCGCGGCGGAGGCGGAGCGTGGTGTTCATCGGCACGGTTCGGGACGGAAGGAAGGCCCGAGTATACGTCCGCCTGCACTGCGCCCAGTGACGATCCGCCGTGCCGGAAATGGCGGAATGCGGGCGGGGTGACAACCTTCAGCGGAGCGTGGACGAATCTGTCACCAGCCGTCCATCCACGACCCGTAGCTTCCGCACCTTGCCGGACATGGCGACATCGCGGTGGGTGGCGATGATCAGGCTGCGCGGGCCGATCCAGTGGTCGATGCCTTCTGCCACGCGAGCGCGGCTGGCCGGATCGAGGCCTTCGAAGGGTTCATCCAGGATGGTGAGTGCGGCTTTGCGCAACAGCACCGCGGCTGTCGCCACGCGCCGCGCTTCGCCGCCGGATAGTCCACGGCCGTATTCGCCGAGGGGTGTGGCCATCCCATCGGGCAATTGTGCCAACCAGCTCTGCAGGTCCACGGCGGCCAGCACGGCGCGCAGTTCGTCGTCGCTGGCCTGTGGATCGCCCAGCCGCAGGTTTTCCGCCAGCGTCATCGCAAACAGGTGCGGGCGCTGCGGCAGCAGGGCGATATGCCGGCGCAGTGTGGCTTCATCGAAGCGATGCAACGCGTGGCCGCCAAAGCGGATCGTGCCGCGATCCGGGTCGGCCATGCGCGCCGCCAGCGCCGCGAACGTCGACTTGCCACCGCCGGACGGGCCGCTGACCAGCACCCGTTCACCGGCCTCGATACACAGCGTGTCCACCTCGATGCCGACGCTGCGGTCGGGCCAGCGGAAGTGAACGCCGTCCATTGTCAGCGCGAAATTGCCAGCTTCCGCAGTCAATGGTTCGGCTGGCTGACGGGGAAAATCCAGCAACGGTTCAAGCCGATACAGCGCCTCCAGCCGGTCGGCGGCGGCGCGTGAGCGTCCATGGGCCAGCACCACGCCGGCGCAGGGGGTGATGGCTTCCAACGTGCCGAATGCCGCCAGGATAGCCAGTACCAGCCATGGCGCACTCACCGCATCGCCGGCGAGCAGGGCGTGACCAAGGCGTGCGGTTTGCCAAGTGGCCAGCCCGACCAGCGCGGTGATGCCGGCCACGGCCAGGGATTGAAGCAGGCGCTGGCGCCATTGCAGTTGCAGCAGGGCCTGGTCGTTGGCCAGCCAGTCGGCGCGGCGCTGTTGCCAGGCACCGCTCAGGCGCAGGGTGACGAAACCGCGTAGTGCATCGATCAGCTCGCTGCGACGGTGGGCACCGAAGGCCGCCAAATGTTCGCCGCTGCGGCGGGCACCGAAGGCCAGCAGCAGTGGTAGGCCCAACGTGGCCATCAGCAACCAGGGCAGCGCGCCCAGCGCCAGCTGCGGATGCGCCCAGTTCAGCAATAGCAACGCAACCGCCGTGACCAGCAGGCTCCACAGCCACGGCAGCCAGACCCGCAGTGGTGCTTCGTCGAGGGTATCGATGTCGCTGACCAGACGTTGCAACAGGTCGCCATCGGCCATGCGGGCCAGCGGTTCGGGTGCCAGCCGTGCCAGACGCGAGAAGGCATGCCGGCGCAGGTCAGCCAGCAGCCGAAGCACCGCTTCGTGCGAGATGATGCGTTCGCCATAACGCCCGGCGGTGCGGGCAATGGCAAAGAAACGGATCATCGCGCCGGGGCGAAAGATGTCGAAGACCGCCGCGCTGGCGACACTGCCGCCGGCAATGGCGGTGGCGGTGATGAAGTGACCGGACAGCGCCAGCAGCCCGAGCGAGGCGAGCAGGGTGATGCTGCCCAGCAGTGCAGCCAACGCGAACCAGCGCAGATGGCGTGGCTGCGAGAAGCGCGGGATCGCGGCATCGTGCGGCGGTTTCTGGTCGATGCCGCTCATATGCCGGGCTCCGGTACATCCGGCCGGCTGCTGTCGGCCAGCAGCCGGCCGCGCTCCAGCAGCAGGGTGCGGTTGATCCAGTCCGGGTCTTCGCTTTCGTGCGTGGCCATCAGCACGGTGCGGCCGTGGCTGGCCAGGCCCAGGGTGTGGCGCAGGCGCATGCCGGTTTCTGCGTCCAGTTGCGAGAAGGGCTCATCCAGCAGCCAGACATCGGCATCGCGTGCCAGCGCACGGGCCAGCGCCAGGCGTTGCAGTTGCCCGCCCGACAGTGTGCCCTGTGCACTGCCGACCACCGCATTGGCCTGGCTGGGCAGGGCGCGGACCACTTCGTCCAGTCCGGCCTCGGTCAGCGCCTGCCACAGTCGCGCCTCGTCGGCTGGCTGTCCGACCAGCACGTTGTCGCGGATGGATTGGAAAAACCATTCCGGGCGTTGTTCCATCCAGCCCAGACGCGGCCACCAGGCGGTGGTGTCTAGTGCCTGGCCGTGGATCAGGATGCGACCGGAGGTCGGTTGGATCAGGCCGGCAGCCAGCGCCAGCAGCGTGCTCTTGCCAGAACCGCTGGCACCGCGCAGTGCGATCCGCTCACCGGCGTTGACGGTGAAACACACGTTTTCCAGCGCCACACGCCCATCGGCATGACGCAGGCCGACATGCTCAAACACGATCAGCGGCGCTGCCGGATCGCTGCGTGCAGTGCTCGCAGGCATCGCTGCCGTTGCAGTGGCAGCGGCCGGCAGTTGCGCCTGCAATCCACGTAGTCTGGCAGCAGCAGCTAGCGCATCGGCGCGCACGTGGTAATCGGCACCGAGCTGGCGCAGCGGGGCGTAGAACTCCGGTGCCAGCAGCAGCATGAACAGCGCAGGGCCCAGCGTCATCGTCTGGCCGTAGTGGCCGATATCCAGACGCCCGAGCAGCGACAGCCCCAGATACAGCGCCAGCATCGCGATCGATAGCGAGGCGAACAGCTCCAGCACCATCGAGGACAGGAAAGCCAGCCGCAGCACCTGCATGGTGCGGGTGCGGTAATCCTCGATGCCGTGCCCGAGACGCGCGGCAGCCGGCATCACCTGGCCCAGCAGGCGCAGCATCGGCAGACCCCGGACCAGATCCAGGAACTGTCCGCCAAGCCGTGCCAGTGCATCGGCCTGGCGCTGGCTGGCGGCCGCCGCGCCCCGCCCGACCAGATGCATGAACATCGGAATCAGCGGCGCGGTTCCGGCCAGGATCAGCAGCGCCATCCAACTGAACGGCGTTACCGCCAGCAGCAGTGCGGGCAGGGCCAGCGTGATCGTCAGGCGTTGCGGCAGGTAGCGCGAGACGTGTCCATCCAGCGCGTCGACCTGTTCCGTGACCAGCGTTGACAACGCGCCGTCGTCACCGGCGTGGCCACGCAGCGGGCCGAGGCGTTCCAGCGTATCCAGCACCTCGGCCCGCACCTGCTGGCGCAGCTTCAACCCGGCGAGGCTGCCGGCGTGGTCGCGCAGCGCCAGCAGCCCGCTGCGCGCGCCGATTGCCAGCACCATCGCCAGCAACTGCCAGCCGGTATCAAAACGCCCTTGCACCCAGGTACCGACGGCAAATGCCAGCGCAGCGGCGAATCCGACATGCGCCAGTACCGCCGCCGCACCGGCCAGCCCGGCCAGACGCACCAGCCCGGACACGGATGCGGTGCGCTGTTGCAGCCACTGCACATCGCTGCTGATGGCAGGTTCCACCGGTCAGTACTGGTCGTTGCCGTCCTCGTCCGGATAACCATGGAATTCCAGCCACATCGCATTGATGATGCCGGCGAAACAGGCCATCAGTACGCCGAGGATCCACGTGAAATACCACATGCTCGTTCTCCTTTGTTCCGCTCAGTAATGCTCGTGCGAGTCGCTCACCTGTTCCAGCGTCACCGGTCCGCGCAGCACGCTGAATACCCAGCTGGTGTAGAACAGGATCAGCGGCAGGAACAGCACCGTCATCCAGAACATCCAGCGCAGCGTCAGCAGGCTGGAGGTTGCATCCCAGACGGTCAGGCTGTGCGCTGGCTCCAGGCTGGAGGGCATCATGAACGGGAACATCGCGATGCCGGCGGTCAGGATGGTGCAGGCTACCGCTACCGAACTGGCGATGAAGCCCACGCCGGGTCGCCGGGCCGCCAGCCACCAGGCGCCGAAGGCACCGGTGAAAGCCAGCAACGGCACCAGCCACAACACCGGCGTGGCCTTGAAATTGGCGAACCAGGCACCGGCCTGGCGCACCACCTCCTTGGCCACCGGATTGGAAGCGGCTTCGGTGCCGGCGAACGCGGTCAGCACATAGCCGTCGATGCCGAAACCGACCCACAGTCCGGCACCCGCGAAGCTCAGCGCGAACACCAGTGCCGCCACACCCAGCGCACGGCGTGCACGCTCGCGCAGATGGCCGACGGTCTTCAATTGCAGGAACGCAGCTCCCTGCATCACCAGCATCGACAGGCTGACCACGCCGGCCAGCAGGCCGAACGGATTCAGCAGGCCGGGCAGGCCGCCCTCGTAGTGCACCCGCAGGGAATCGTCGAAATAAAACGGCACGCCCTGCAGCAGATTGCCGAAGGCCACGCCGAACACCAGTGCCGGCACGAAGCCGCCGATGAACAGGCCCCAGTCCCACATCGAGCGCCATTGCGGGTGCGGCAGTTTGCTGCGGTAGTCGAAACCGACAGGCCGCAGGATCAACGCGAACAGCACCAGGATCAGCGCCACGAAGAAGCCGGAGAAGGCGGCCGAGTAGATCAGCGGATAGGCCGCGAAGATCGCGCCGCCTCCAAGGATGAACCAGACCTGGTTGCCTTCCCAAGTCGGACCGATGGCGTTGATCAGCACGCGGCGCTCGTCATCGTTGCGCGCCACCCATGGCAGCAGGGCACCGACACCCAGATCGAAGCCGTCCATGATGGCGAAGCCGATCAACAGCACACCCAGGAACAGCCACCAGATGAAACGCAGGGTTTCATAGCTCATCAGGAAAGCGAGAAGTTCAGTCATGGCGGTGCTCCTCAGGCCTGCTGCGCGCTGGTCAGCGACGGCGTATCGGCACCGCCTGTCGGAGTCGGATCATCCGGTCCCTGTCGCGCGAACTTGATCATCAGATACATCTCGACCACCAGCAGTGCGGTGTAGAGCAGCACGAAACCGCCCAGGCTGAAGATCAGATCACCGACGCTGAGCGAGGACACGCTGATCCAGGTCGGCAGGATTTCCGCCACCGTCCATGGCTGGCGTCCGACCTCGGCCACGAACCAGCCCATTTCCGAGGCGATCCACGGCATCGGGATCGTGAACACCGCCAGTTTCAGCAGCCAGCGCTGGCGCAACACGGTATTGCGCGAGGTCGCAATGATCGCCAGCACGAACACGCCGAGCATGAAGAAACCGGCGCCCACCATGATGCGGAAAGCCCAGAACAGTGGTCCGACCGGTGGAATCCCGTCGCGTGCTGCCTGCGCGATCTGCTCGTCGGTGGCATCCACCACATCCGGGGCGTAGCGTTTGACCAGCAGGCCATAGCCCAGATCGGCCTGGTGTTCCATCAGGCGGGCGCGCGCGCCAGCGTCTTCCGGGTTAGCGCGCACCTGCTGCAACGCGGCGTAGGCCTGCATGCCGTTGCGGATCTTGATCTCGTGTTCGGCCACCAGATCGCGGATGCCGGTGATCGGTTTGTCGACCGAGCGGGTCGCGATCAGGCCCATGATCCACGGGATTTCGATCGCGTAATCGGTCTTCATGTTCTCCGAGTCGATCATGCCCACCACGGTGAACGGTGCCGGCGGCTGGTGCGTTTCCCACATGCCCTCGATCGCGGCCAACTTGACCTTCTGTGAATGGCCGATCTCATAGCCGCTCTCGTCGCCCAAAGTGATCACCGACAGCACCGAAGCCAGGCCGAAGGCGGCCGCGATCGCGAAGCTGCGCTGCGCGAATGCGATATGCCGGCCCTTGAGCAGATACCAGGCGCTGATGCCCAGCACGAAGCAGGCCGCCGTGGCATAACCGGCCGAGACCGTGTGCACGAACTTGACCTGTGCCACCGGGTTGAAGAACACCTCGGCAAAGCTGCTCATTTCCATGCGCAGGGTTTCCGGATTGAATTCGGCACCCACCGGGTACTGCATCCAGCCGTTGGCGATCAGGATCCACAGCGCCGAGAAGTTCGAGCCCAGCGCCACCAGCCAGGTCACCATCAGGTGCTTGACCCGGCTGAGCTTGTCCCAGCCGAAGAAGAACAGCCCCACGAAGGTCGATTCCATGAAGAACGCCATCAGCCCTTCAATCGCCAGCGGCGTGCCGAAGATGTCGCCCACGTACTGCGAGTAGTACGACCAGTTGGTGCCGAACTGGAACTCCATCGTGATGCCGGTGGCCACACCCAGCGCGAAGTTGATGCCGAACAACTTGCCCCAGAACTTCGTCATCTGTTTGTAGATTTCCTTGCCGGTCATCACATAGACCGACTCCATGATCGCCAGCATCAGCGACAGGCCCAGGGTCAGGGGAACAAACAGGAAGTGGTACATCGCCGTGGCTGCGAATTGCAGTCGCGACAGGTCGACGACCAACGGGTCCGGCATCATGGTGCTACTCCTTCGTCAGGCTCTTTTTTCAGGCTGCTCGAGTCGCAGTCTGAAAGGTTTGATCGGGGTCAAAGTGGTGGCGCCGGAGGGTGCGTCACTTTGTCGCAGCCGCAGCAAACTCGCGGTACGACTCCCAGGCATGGGCGGCGTACATCAGCGAGGGGCCGCCGCCCATGTAGACCGCCACGCCGAGCATTTCGCGCACTTCCTCGTCGCTGGCGCCCAGCCGCACCAGGGCCTTGCCGTGGAAGCCCAGGCAGCCGTCGCAGCGCGTCGCCACGCCGATCGCCATGGCGATCAGCTCCTTGGTCTTTTCATCCAGCGCACCGGGCGCCATCGCGGCGCGCGCCATCGCGCCAAAGCCCTGCAGGGTGTCGGGAATGCCGCTGCGCAGTGGTGCCAGGTGGCGATTGATGTTGGCGATATGGTCCTGATAGCGGGTGCTGTCCATGTTGTTGTCCTTTCAGTTGTCCGCGTTGGCGGCAGGTTTGCGTGCGACCAGATCGACCAGCGCCGACATGCCGCTGTGGCCGCAGCCTTCGCTGATGACCGAGTCGTGTTCTTCCAGGTGCAGGATCTCCATGCCGGCGAAGGCTTCGCGCAGCATGGCGGCGGTGTAGAGCTGTTCGATCTGCTTCGGCCCGCCGGTGTCGTAGGCCAGTTGTTCCGGGCGGTAGCCTTGCAGGATCAGAAGGCCGTCGGGTTTGAGGCTGTCGCGCATTGCGGCGAACAGGCGCTGGCGCAATTCCGGGCCGGCGAACTGGATGAAGATCGCGGCCACCAGATCGAAGTGTTGCTGGCCGAAATCCCAGTGCGCCAGATCGGCCTGTTCGGTTTCCAGTGTCACACCGCGTGCGGCGGCCAGTGCGCGGGCCTTGGCCAGTGCGGTTTCCGAGCCGTCCACCGACAGTACATCGAGGCCCTGCTGTGCCAGCCAGACGCCGTTGCGGCCTTCGCCATCGGCCAGCGCCAGGGCGCGCATGCCCGGTTGCAAACGGTGTGACTGGGCTACGAGGAAGGCGTTGGGTTCGGTGCCGTAGACGTAGTCGGGTGTGTTGAAGCGGGCATCCCACATGGCGATACCGGTCTTGGTGTTCATGGACATCTCCTCGATCAGCTGGACGTGGCACGGCTCATCGGCAGGCCGGCGGCGGCCCATGCGGCCATGCCGCCGCGCACGTTGATGCAGCGGCAATCCTGGCGCTGGCCGAGCAGGTTCTGGGCCAGACGCGAGCGCACGCCACTGTGGCAGATCAGCAGCAGTTCGCCGTTGTGGGCTGGCAGCGCGGCCAGCGCGGCGTGGCGCTGTGCACGGATGCGGTCCAGCGGCAGCGGCTGCGCGTCCAGCGCGTGGCCGGCGTTGAATTCGCCCGGCTCGCGCACGTCCAGCAACAGCGCGCCGGCATTGATGCGTTGCACCGCCTGCTGCACGGACACCTGTTCACCGCCGAACCCGAACAGGGTTTTCAGCAGCGCGATCATGTCGCTTCATCCCCACCGGTCGCGCCCGGTCCGCAATAGATGCCGTGCAGGGTCTGGATGACCTCGAAGGCTGGGCCGGGATTGAGTGAATAGAAGATCGTCTGCGCATCGCGCCGGGTCTGCACCAGCGCTTCCTCGCGCAGCACGGCCAGGTGCTGGGACAGCGCCGACTGGCTCAGGTCGAGTTTCGCGTTCAGTTCACTGACCGAGTGTTCGCCCTCGGCCAGCAGGCACAGGATCATCAGGCGTTTTTCGTTCGCCAGCGCCTTCAGCAGTTGCGCGGCGGCGCCGGCGTGCTGGCGCATCGTGGCCGGGTCGATCTGGAAGGTATCGGGCAGGTTCATCGTGCTCATCCGGTGGTGACGGGCAGGCCCGCGTCCTTCCAGGCGGTGAAGCCGCCCTCCAGCGACACCAGTTGGCTGAAGCCCATGCGCTGCAGGCTGTCGGTGGCCAGCGCCGAGCGCCCGCCGGTCAGGCAGTACAGCGCGATGCGGCGCTCACGGTCGGCCAGCGCCGGGCTGGTTTCGCAGGCCAACGCCGGGTGCGCTTCGATCTTGAACTCCAGCACGCCGCGCGGAAGGTTGATCGCACCGGGCACGTGGCCTTCGGCGAACTCGCCCGGTTCGCGCACGTCGATGACGATCAGGTCGCCTTGCGCGGCCTGGAGTTGCTGCGGGCTGATGCACTGGATGCGGCTGTGGGCATCGGCGACGAGGTCGTTGGCAGTGGTAGTCATATCGACTCCTTCTTGATTAGTTGACACTAATATAAGACGGGACTAATATTACCGCAACTCGTGCTCCGCCGTGTCATCGCGGCCGGCGCGGGACGGTTGCATCCATCCATTCCAGGAGACCTGCCATGAACCTCGACCGCGCCATCCTCGCCTTTGCCGGTGTGATGATCCTTGCCAGCGTTGCGCTGGCGCATTTCGTTTCGCCCTGGTGGTTGCTGCTGACCTTGTTCGTCGGTGCCAACCTGTTGCAGGCCAGCTTCACCGGCTTCTGCCCGGCGGCGATGGTGTTCTCGAAGCTGGGTGTGAAGTCCGGCTGCGCGTTCAAGTAAGCGGCCCGCGCGATGCGTCCGATCCGTTTCCTGCCGCTGCTGGCGATGCTGTGGCTGGCGGCCTGTTCATCGGCCGCGCCCGAGCAGGCGCGCTCGATACCGGCGGTGTCGCTGGCCACGATCACGCTTGCGCCGCAGACCCTGCCGCTGACACGCAGCTGGGATGGCCGGATCGAGGCCATCGACCGCGCCACGCTTGCGGCGCAGACCAGCGGTCGCGTTGCGGAATTGCCGTTCGATGTCGGCGATGTGGTGGAGGAGGGCACCGTGGTGGTGCGCTTCACTGCGGTCGAACAGCAGTCCGGCCAGCGTCAGGCGCAGGCCGCGCTGGCCGCAGCGCGTGCCGCTGCCAACGATGCGGCGGCCCACTTCCGCCGGATCGAGGATGTGCATGCGCGCGGGCTGGTGGCACGCGCCGATCATGATCGCGCCAAAGCCGCGCACGAGGCCGCGCAGGCCCAGCTTGCGGCGGCACGCGCCGGGCTGAAAGCCGCCGACGAACAGGTCGGCTATACCGCGATCCGCGCGCCGTATCGCGGTGTGGTCACCGCGCGCCATGTCGAAGCCGGCGAAACCGTTTCGCCCGGCCAGGCGCTGATCTCCGGCTTGTCGCTGGACCGCTTGCGCCTGGTCGTGGATCTGCCGCAGCGCGTGGCCGCGACATTGGACCCGCAGCGCCCGGCCTACATCCTGAGCGATGATGGGCGGCGCATTCCGGCCAGCCGTGTGACCTTGTTTCCGCAAGCCGATGCGGCTTCGCACACGGTCAGCGTGCGGCTGGATCTGCCGGAAAACGAAACCGGCCTGTTGCCGGGCATGAGCGCCAAGGCGCTGTTCGCGCAGCAGGAATCCGCGGTGCTCACGGTGCCGGACACGGCGCTGGCGCGGCGTGGTGAGGTCGAATCGGTATACGTGCTTGCGCCCGATGGCCTGATCGCGTTGCGTCAGGTGCGTAGCGGGCGGCGGCTGGATGATTCGGTCGAGATCCTCGCCGGCCTTGTAGCGGGTGAAACCATCGCCGTCGATGCCGCCGCCGCGTTGCAGGCGCGCCGCATGCAGCGCGAAAAGATGGCGGAGCGTTGACGTGCGTTTCGGCATTTCCGGCCGTCTGGCGCGTACCTTCCAGAACCACGCACTGACTCCGGTGCTGGCGATTGCCGGCCTGCTGCTGGGCATCGCGGCGGTGCTGATCACCCCGCGCGAGGAAGAGCCGCAGATCGACGTGACGATGGCCGATGTCATCGTCGCCTTCCCCGGTGCGCCGGCGCGTGATGTCGAATCCCTGGTGGCCACGCCGCTGGAGCGCGTGCTGGCGGAAATCGAGGGCATCAAGCACGTCTATTCGGCCAGCCGCACCGGCGTGGCGGTGGTCACGGTCGAGTTCCAGGTCGGCGTGCCGCGCCAGGACGCGCTGGTGCGGCTGTACGACAAGGTCTGGTCGCATGCCGATCTGCTGCCGGCGGGATTGGGCGTCTCGCAACCGCTGGTGCGTCCGCTAGGTATCGACGATGTTCCGGTGATGGCGCTGACGCTGTGGGCCGACGATCCCGCCATCGACGGCGAGGCGCTGGCCGAAGTCGCGCGCAGCCTGCAAGCCGAACTCAAACGCGTGCCCGGTACCCGCGATGTGGAACTGATCGGCGCACCGCGCCGCGCGGTGCTGGTGCAACCGGACGCGCAACGGCTGACCGCGCATGGTTTGAGTGTGACCGAACTGGGAGCGGCGCTGGCGGCGGCCAATATCGTCGCCGAACCGGGTGCGCGCGCCACCGCCGGCGGCCATGTGCCACTGACGCTCGGCACCTGGCTGGCCGATGCCGACGAGGTGGCGCAACTGGTCATCGGCCTGGCCGATGGCAAGCCGTTGCGCATCGCCGATGTGGCGAACGTGGAGCGTGGCGCGGATCGGCCGGACAGTCTCGTCTGGCATGGTGCGCCACCCGGCCGCGCCGGCCCTGTCGATGGCCCGGTGCCGGCGGTGACGCTGTCGGTCGCCAAGAAGCCCGGCACCAATGCCACGCAAATCACTGCTGCCGTGCTGGAGCGTCTGGCTGGTCTTCGCATCGGCACGATTCCCGATGGCGTGAACATCGAGGTGGTGCGCGACTACGGCGCGACCGCCGCCGACAAGGCCAACACCCTGATCCAGAAACTGGTCTTCGCGACCGGCTCGGTAGTGCTGCTGGTGCTGTTCGCGCTGGGCTGGCGCGAGGCCATCGTGGTCGGCACGGCGGTGGTGCTGACCCTGGCGCTGACGCTGTTCGCGTCCTGGGCGATGGGTTTCACCCTGAACCGGGTGTCGCTGTTCGCGCTGATCTTTTCCATCGGCATTCTGGTCGATGACGCCATCGTCGTGGTCGAGAACATCCACCGCCACATGCGCCTGGGTGGGAAGTCGCTGCGCGAGGCGATCCCGCCGGCGGTGGACGAAGTCGGTGGGCCGACGATTCTTGCCACCTTCACCGTGATCGCGGCGCTGCTGCCGATGGCGTTTGTCACCGGCCTGATGGGCCCGTACATGCGCCCGATCCCGATCAACGCCTCGGTCGGCATGGCGCTGTCGCTGCTGATCGCGTTGACCGTGACGCCGTGGCTGGCGCTGAAACTGCTGCGTCGGCATAGTGCGGCGGACGACGATTCCACCGCTTCCGACCAGACTTTGGGCCAGACTTCCGGCATCGCGGCGCGCCTGCATCGCCTGTTCGAGCGCCTGCTGCGGCCGTTCCTGGACGCCGCGCAGGGCGGCAAGCGCCGCGCCGCACTGTTCGCCGTGGTCGCGCTGCTCGTGGGTGCCTCCATCGGCCTGGCCGGCATGCAGTGGGTGGTGCTGAAGATGCTGCCGTTCGACAACAAGTCCGAATTCCAGATTGTCGTGGACCTGCCCGAAGGCGCGCCGCTGGAACGCACCAACGCGCTGCTGGCCGAACTGGCCGAAGCGCTGTCGCAGGTGCCGGAAGTGGCCAGCTTCCAGGGTTATGCCGGCACCTCGGCACCGATCACCTTCAACGGACTGGTGCGCCAGTACTACCTGCGTGAAGGCGCGAATCTGGGCGATCTCCAGGTCAATCTGGTCGACAAGTCCGAACGCCGCCGCCAGAGCCACACCATCGCACGCGCGGTGCGGCCGATGCTGGCCGACATTGGTGCACGCTACGGCGCGGCGCTGAAGGTGATCGAAGTGCCACCCGGTCCGCCGGTGCTGTCGCCCATCGTGGCCGAGGTTTACGGACCGGACCATGCCGGTATCCAGCGCATCGCCAAGGCGCTGGAAGCGCGCTTTGCCGGCACCGAAGGCATCGTCGATATCGACACCACGGTCGAAGCCCCCGCGTCGCGCGATCTGCTCGTCATCGACCGCGACCGCGCTGCGCGTCTTGGCGTGCCGCTGGCAGCGATCACCGAACTGGTCAGCACCGCCGTGGCTGGCAGCGATGTCAGCTTCATCCGCGATGGCCGCGCGCTGGAACCGGTGCCGATTCGTCTGCGCCTGCCAGCGGAAGTCGAGGCCGACCTGGACCGTTTGCTGGCGCTGGTGGTGCGTTCGCACTCCGGCGCGCTGGTGCCGTTGTCCGAACTGGTGCGCCCGCAAGCTGCGCCGTGGGACAACGCGATCCTGCACAAGAACGGCCTGCCGGTGGCGCATGTGATGGCAGACGAAGCCGGGCGGCTGGACAGCCCGCTGTACGGCATGTTCGATCTGGTCGGGCAGGTCGCCGACAACGCGGTCGGCGGCGCGATGCTGGAACAGTTCTTCTTCCGCCAGCCCGCCGCGCGCGACGGCTACGCGATCAAATGGGATGGCGAGTGGCAGATCACCTTCGAGACCTTCCGCGACATGGGTCTGGCCTATGCGGTCGGACTGGTGCTGATCTATCTGCTGGTGGTCGGCCAGTTCAGGAGCTATCTGGTGCCGCTGGTGATCATGGCCCCGATCCCCTTGACCATCATCGGGGTGATGCCCGGCCATGCGTTGCTGGGCAAGCAGTTCACCGCCACCAGCATGATCGGCATGATCGCGCTGGCCGGCATCATCGTGCGCAACTCGATCCTGCTGGTGGACTTCATCGACCAGCAGGTCGCACGCGGCAAGCGGCTGGAGGATGCCGCGATCGAAGCCTGCGCGGTGCGCGCCCAGCCGATTGCGTTGACCGCCGTGGCGGCGATGGGCGGTGCGCTGTTCATCCTCGACGATCCGATCTTCAACGGCCTGGCGATCTCGCTGGTGTCGGGGATTCTGGTTTCAACCCTGCTGACCCTGCTGGTGATCCCGCTGTTGTACGTGATGCTGCGCCGGCGTTGGCCGCAGCGTATCGATGATGCTCCCGTTTCAGAGGAAGCTTCCTCATGAACCCGATGATGTTCCCGCTGACCCTGCTGGGCCTGTTGCCAATCAACAGCGCGGCCATCGCGCAACAAGCGGCAGACGTGCCGGCCGACCAGGCCCGCGCCCAGGCCGCGATGGCCGATCTTGGCCAGCGCCTGAAAAGCGCACTGGTGGCGAAGATGCAGGCGCAAGGCCCGCTCGCGGCGGTGGATTTCTGCCATGCGCAGGCATCGCAGATCGCCGCCGATGTCAGCGCCGAACACGGCATCGCGGTGGGCCGAACCGCGCTGCGCGTGCGCAACCCTTCCAATGCGCCGGCGCCGTGGCAGGAAGCGGTGCTGACGCAGTTCCTGCAACAGTCACAGGCGGGCACGCCGCCGGGCCGGTTGCTGCATGTGGAACGCGAATCCGGCGGCCTGCGCGTGGCACGCGGTATCGCCACCGAAGGCCCGTGCCTGGTCTGCCACGGCCACAACATCGCCGAACCGGTGCGTGACGCGATCAAGGCGCGTTACCCCGACGATGCCGCCACCGGTTTTTCCGAAGGTGAATTGCGTGGCCTGATCTGGGCCGAAATCCCGGATGCACCCGCGCCGGCCGGGCCTTCACCCGGCATCGACCACGCCGCCGCCGGTGCGGCGACGGAGGATCCGCGCCAGTCGATCACGCTGGATCCGGCCGCGCGCGAATCGCTGCGTGCCGAAATGCGCTGGCGCATGGAACTGTTGTCGCGCGCGATGCGCGCGCTGGCGGATGGCGACTGGAACGCGCTGCAACAGGCCGGCGAAAGCGGTACCGATGGCACCCCGCGCGGCGTGGATTTCCGTGTCTCGATGCCGGAAGGCTGGTTTGCGATGTCGCGCCCGCTGCACCGCCAGTTCGCAGAACTGGCCGCCGAAGCGCGTGGCGCGCAGCGCAAGGACGTGGCGATGGAACATATCGCGCGCGCCAGCGCCTACTGTGCGGCCTGCCATGCGGCCTACCGGATCCAGTGAATCGCCAGCATGCAATCACGCCACGGATGCCGTATCCGGCATCATGCCGGCATTGATCGAACAGGAGCTGCCCGTGAGCCAATCCTCGCCCATCCTGCTGGCCTGCCCGCATTGCCACCGGATGAACCGCATTCCGTCTGCACGCCTGCGTGATGCGCCCAACTGCGGGCACTGCCAGCAGCCACTGTTCGCCGGCCAGCCCTTCGACCTGGACGCGGCCAGCTTTGATGCACATGCACAGCGCGGCGACCTGCCGCTGCTGGTGGATTTCTGGGCACCGTGGTGCGGGCCATGCCGCGCGATGGCACCGGGCTACGCACAAGCGGCCGGCGTGCTGGAGCCCGAGGCACAACTGGCCAAGGTCGATACCGAAGCCCAACCGCAACTGGGCGCACGCTTCGGCATCCGCAGCATCCCGACCCTGATCCTGTTCCTGCACGGCCGCGAACTGGCCCGCCACTCCGGCGCAATGCCGGCAGCGGCCATCGTGCAATGGGCGCGGCAGCATCTGCCGTTGCTGCCGGATGCTTGAAGCCTGAGATAACGCCTGATCAGCGCAGGCGGTGGTGTCACCCATCCATGCCATGGATTCCGGGTGCGCTTGTCTTGCCGGGTTTCTCAAACGATCCGAAGCCGTGGGCAGGACCGATATCCAGGCGCGCCCCAAAAAAGAGGCGGAGCAAAGCCCCGCCTCTTGAACAGGCTCCTTGACCCGACCTGTGCATGCACAGGCCGGGTCCGGGTCCGCATCAGGGGATGGTGATGCTTCCACCTGCGGGGTTGTAGACGAGACGGGTGACCGTGGCCGGGAGGCCGCTGGCTCCGGTGGTCTCCAGTTCAACATAGCCGTAGTTGAACTGCCCGGTGCTCTCGTTGAAGAACTTCACGCCGATATAGCCGCTGGTTCCAACATTCCAGCCGGTCATGTTGTTCTGGCCGCTGGAGGTGAAGTCGCTGGAAGGACCGATCACGGCGCCGGACTGGAGCACTGCGATCTGGTTGCCTTCAGGCGCTGTGGTGACAGCACCTTGTCCGGTAACGCTGTCGCCGAAGGAGTAGTACATCAAAATGCTGCCGGTTCCCGAGTAGAGGTTGAAGTCGGCACCGCTGAACGTACCGTAGTCGCCAAACTCACCAGTCACCAGATTCCACTGCTTGTCGCCGCCAGCCGGAACCACATGACTGACCACGCCACTATCAACGACTGGGGCTGGCTCGAAGCCGTCGGAGAACAGGGCTTCACCCACGATGGTGGTCAGTACCGTGACGCTGTTGTTGGCCGGGTTCGGATCGGCATTGGTCGAGTGGATGGAGACATGCGTAGCCAGAATGCCTTCGGCGGCGTCCGGGCTGATCCGCGCGATCACCTGCAGCGGTTGGGCCACGCCCGACAACGTGCCGGCATAGGTGCAGATCACCGGCGAAACACCGGTTTCACAGTCCCAGTTGGTGTTCTGGAGCTGGCTGACCTGGGAGTCGTTGGCCTTGCGTGTTTCCACCAGGCTGACGGACTGGACGGAAATATCCTCAGGCAGATTCAACACCACTTCGACATTGTCGGCGGCTGCCGGGCCGAAGTTCACCGCACTGACCAGGAAGGTCACGTTGCTGCCAGCCGTCGTGGTGCCGGGCAGGCCGGTGGCATTGAGGCTCACATCCGCCATCAGGGAGGGATCGGGAGTGATATCCAGCAGCACCGGAACCACGGTGAACTCCTCATTGGCTGCATTGCTTTCAAGGCAGATGGCAGCCACATGCTTGCCCCAGGGCAGGCCGACGGGATTGATCGTCAGGTTCACATCGCTGAACTGCTCAGCCGGGATCGATCCGGAAGTGGTGTCCAGTGACAGCCAGTTTGCACCGCACTCTACGGTCTGGGTGCCACTGAGGTTGAAGGCCACATCCACAATGGCAGAGCCGAGGCCACCAGGACCTGTCGGTGTCCAGTTGGGGGCTGAGAAAATACTGCCGAGCAGCTTGGAGACCTCTGTTGCGCCGGGATCAGCCATGAACCAGTTCCAGCGCGGCGCACCGGTTTCGAGTGTTGTGTTCGATGTTGGGTAAGCCGTGATCCAGTAATGGCCTGGTGGCAGGCTCAGCGACTGGTTGGCGGCCACAAGATCCAGCGCAATCACGCCGCTGCCGCTCAAGGTGACACCAGGGCCATTGGGAGGTGTGCTGTACTGCCACAGTGCCCCGGTATGACCATCCTCGAAGCTGCCCGACGGCTGGCCGCCATCATCCGGGTAGATCACCCAGGTGATGCTGTCCACCGAGGCCATGCTGCTGGTGTTGTCGAAGCCGAATACCTGGATCCGGGTCAGATCGGTCGGATTGCCCAGACGGAAGTCACCGGCGGTGTTTGCACCGCCACTAATTGTGGTCGAGAAATGCGACACGATGCCGCTGGTGCCTGATTGCGGCTGGTCGAAGACCACGGCTTCCGGATAGTTGATGGTGCCATCGGCGGCCTGCTCCCAGTTCAGGGTCTGTGTGCCGATGTTGTTGATGCGCAGCACGCTGTTGATCGGCGCGTTGTCGCCTTCAGCAATCACTGATGTCAGTTGTTCGGGGTTCACCGATATTGCAGCAGCGGTGAACGGGCCGGTACCCCGGACGGCCACCGTCAGATGCAGATCAGGCGACTGGCTGCCACCTTCCTGCAGGTTGATCTGGCCGAAAACCGCCTTGGCAGCCTGATCGCCATTGGGTGAGGCGGTGATGGTCAGCACCTGGGTTTCCGTGGTGTCGCCGCTGAAGCTGAAGTTCGCGGGAGAAACCGTGATGTTGACGTCCTCCGAGAAGGCGGCCGAGGCGGACCAGCTGGACGGCGTGTCAAGCGTGTTGCGCACGGTACGGGTCCAGGTGCAGGACGGCGTGCAGCTCACGTCACGCAGTGCCGGCAGGTTCAAGGTACGCACATCGCCGGAACTGGTTGGATTGGCGGCGGTGAAGTTGGCGATACTTTCGTCCATCACCAGTCCGGCCTTGACGGCCTTGGCCAGATCCATGCGGCCGCTGCCGACATCATCGACATCCCACGGTCCGGTGCTGGGATTGCCGTTCACACCGTCCTTGGTGCCGATGGTGCTGGCGGTCATCATCATGGCCGACTTGACTTCGGTCGGCGTCCAGTCCGGCTTGCTGGCGCGGACAAGCAATGCCCCGCCTGCGACCTGCGGGCCGGACATGGAGGTACCACCCATCCACGCATATCCACCCGGATAGGCGGCGTAAACGTCATCGCCCGGAGCGGTGATGTCGGGTTTGGTCAGGTTGGCCAGCGGCGCAGGCGTCGGGCCACGGAAACTGAAGTCTGACAGTCTGTCGCCAGGCGGTCGGGCCTGGGTGAATCCGACTTCCGTACCGGGATTGTTGTCGATGAAGGCAGCCAGCGCATCGCCATCGACCTGCAGCATGCTGTAGGCAGGGACGCTCGGCGCACCTGTGGTGTCCATTGAGATCGTGCCAACCTGATTGTTGCGGATCAGGACCAGTTCTGCGCCAGCGTCGTAGGCGTTCTGGATCTTGATCGTGAATGCGCAGGTGCCGCGCTGGATCAGGGCCGCTTTGCCGGCAAAATAGTTGGCACTGAAAGGATCACAGCCTTCGTCGTTGGACGGGTCGCGGAGGATTTCAACCGCAGGACCGTTATACGCAGGCGTTGTGCTGCCCGACTGGGTCTGGATGTTCTGAAGTTCCACCGGACCGTCCACCACGGAGAGCCCGAGGCCGAAGGGCTGCTCATCGTGCGTGGACGAGGCCACGGTCATCACCCATGGGCCACGGTGGGACACCATGCCTACCGGGTCCGGGGTTTCGGCGCGGGTATTGCCGGCGGACGCCACGGTCAGGATGCCTGCCTGGATCATGTCCAGCTTCTTGCGATCGCTGTCAATGTTCGACCACGGATTGGTGCCGCCGCCGATGGAGTAGTTCGAGACATCCACATCGCCGGCCAGGATGGCGTTGTTCATGCCGGCTGTGGTCATGCTGCTGGAACAGGTATTGGTGGCGCAGACCTTGTAAGCGCGAATCTGCGCACAGGGCGCGATGCCGGAGATTTGATCGCCCACTTCCGGCTGCAGCGACGGATCCTGGGCGGTGGTCACGACGTTGCCCGCTGCGGTACTGGCCACGTGGGTGCCATGACCCTGGTTGTCGGCCAGGTCGGTGCCGTTGCAGACGCCGTCACCATCGGTGGTCGAGCAGTCCAGATAGCTCAGGACCTTGGGGTTGGCGGCGCTGAAGCCGCAGCTTGCATCGTTGGCAAATGAGGGGCGGGCCAGATCGATGCCGGTATCCAGAATCGCCACGACCATGCCTTCGCCCTTGGTCGCAGCAACGCCGGCCGTACCGTCCCAGATGCGATCAGCGCCAACGAAGCTCGCGCTGCGGTGGGTGTGGAGTTCGTATTCGACATCGCGCTCCACGCTGCGGACGAAGGGCAGGTTCTTCAGTGCTTCCAGTTGCTCCTGACTCTTGACCCGGACCGCGACACCGCTGTGGGTGGCGAGGAAGTGGTGGGTGACCTGCACATTGCCGAGCTTGTGGATCTCGGTGACGTGGTTGGCCTGGATGGCCATCAACTGGTTGCGGTATGTCTGGGTGTCGGCTGCGTTGGGATCGAACTTCGCGGCCGGTCGCCCGGAGCGCTGAGCTTGCGAGAGGTGATTCTGGACCAGGCCGTCCTCGGTGAAATCCACCAGATACAAGCCGGCCTCAAAAGCCTTTTGGGTGACCAGTTGGGAGCGGTCGAGCCGCGGGGCGTCCTTGGCGTGGGCCATGGAGTACCAACCACTGGCAAGTCCTGCGGTCGCGATGGCGGCTGCCAGCGACGTTGTGACAAGTATGCGCATTTAGATCTACCTGAACAGATTACATTCCGGGCCGAAGCGGAAGCGCCGCAACGACAGACTGCGGCCGGTGAGCGGGCCGCTGGAACCGAACATAGCCTGAATGCTTTGTAGCCGGAGGGTGTCTTTCGTCATGTTTGATTCGTCAGCTCATGCCCGCTGAGGGGAAGGGCCAGACGGCGATACTGGTCCGTTGCCAGATGCGGTCCGCTTTGATGCAAAAGCGGAGACCTTGTGGGCGCGATGCTAGGGGATTGCCGCGATGCGTGGCTGCTGTCGCCAGGAGCGAGTCGCCAGGAGCGAAAAGTGGACTTGAGCCTGCTCAGATCGGCTTTTGTGCGCCAGCAAACCCTGGCCAGTAGGCGCTGTCGGGAGTCGGCCGGTGGCCGAAGATCGCCGTGCCTACGCGCACCGTGGTGGCGCCTTCGGCGATGGCCAGTTCGAAGTCGCCGGACATGCCCATCGAGAGTTCGTCCATGACGATGCCGTCTGGTGCGTCCTGGCGCAGGCGTTCGCGCAGTTCGCGCAGGCGGACGAAGCAGGGCCGTACTTTTGACTCGTCATCCGAGAACAGGGCCAGCGTCATCAGGCCACGTACGCGCAGCGCGGAGAACGCCGGCAGTTGCCGCACGAAGGCGACGACTTCCTCCGGCGGCAAGCCGAACTTGCTGGCTTCGCCCGAGGTGTTGACCTGCACCAGCACGTCCAGCGCGCGACCCTGCTTTTGCAGCTGCGTATCCAGCGCGGTCGCCACGCGCAGGCTGTCCAGCGCCTGGAATTCGCTGGCGAAGCGCGCCGCGTATTTGGCCTTGTTGGTCTGCAGATGGCCGATCAGCACCCAGCGCAGCTCGGGCAGGTCGGCCATGGCTTCGGATTTGGCCTGCGCTTCCTGCACCTTGTTTTCGCCCAGCTCGCGCAGGCCCAACGCGTAGGCGTCGCGCAGCCGGGCCTCGTCCACGGTCTTGCTGACCGGCAGCAGGCGCACCTGCGAGGGATCGCGGCCGGCGCGTTCGCAGGCGGCGGCGATGCGGGTGCGGATCGCGGCAAGGTTGGAGGACAGGATGCTGGTGGGGGAGTGTTCGGACATGCTGGCGGAAGTTAAGCAGTGGCAGACGGGCGGACGGAGGCG
>LSQX01153897.1_pt1 | contig 27323 bp, 19 predicted proteins | sample 654561 | NCBI WGS metagenome assembly LSQX01 (sample SAMN04489861, study PRJNA283612) | anaerobic digester metagenome | isolation source: 4 biogas reactors fed with cattle manure at either 37C or 55C with and... | place: Denmark: Kongens Lyngby | collected 2014
CGCCCCGCTGGGCCATGCCGTGAATCTCCGAAACCTTGATATCGTAGCCGGCTTCCTGAGCCGCCCGGGTCAGGACCTTGCCGGCCAGGATGGTGCCCTGGCCCCCCACACCTCCGATGATCAGATCCAGGGGCTTAAGCATGGTCTACGCCCCCCTTCGTCAGCGCTCCTGTCTTGCAAACCTGAACGCACAGGCCGCATCCCGTACAGGAGACGGTATCTATGGAAACTCTCTTATCTTTGAGAGCAATAGCCGGGCAACCAAGCCCCAGGCAGACCCTGCACCCCGTGCATTTTTCCGCCAGAACCCGGGGAGAGGGGCCGTAGTGCCTGTCCAGCAAGGCGCAGGGCTGGCGGCAAATGATTACCGAAGGTTCCCGGGCAGCCACTTCCTCCTGCACCGCTTCCGCAACCTCCGCGAGTTCCCGGGGATTGACCACCCGCACCCGCCTGACACCCAGGGCCCGCACCAGGGCTTCCAGATCTACGGCCGGCGCCGGTTCTCCCATCAGGGTGCGGCCTGTGCCGGGATGCTGCTGGTGCCCGGTCATGGCAGTGGTCGAGTTGTCCAGGATGAGCACTGTACTGCTGCCCTTGTTGTAAACCACGTTCAACAGCCCGGTAAGGCCCGAGTGGAGGAATGTGGAGTCGCCAATGACCGCCACAGTACGCCCGGCCATGGCTGGTTCGGCCTTTTCAGCCCCGTGGGCGATCCCGATGCTGGCGCCCATGCAAACACAGCAATCCATGGCCTCCAGGGGAGGCAACCCGCCCAGGGTGTAGCAGCCAATATCCCCCGTAACGTTCAGCTTCAAGCGGCGCAGGGTGTAGAATACACCCCGGTGGGGGCAGCCCGGGCACATCACCGGCGGTCTTCCGGGAACAGCCGGGGCGTCCTCCAGAACGATTCCGGCAGCAGGCTTGTCCTGTTGCTCCAGGAGACCGGCCTCCCTCATTTTTTCGGCCACAATAGCCGGACTCAACTCACCCATAGAGGGAATATAGGCTTTCCCGGAAACCGCCAGCCCCATAGCTTTGATTTGTTCCTCAAGGAAGGGTTCCAGCTCTTCCACAACCAGGAGCCTCTTGACGCCCTCCGCGAAGGAGCGGATCAGTTTTTCGGGCAGCGGCCAGGTCAGGCCCAGCTTCAGCACCGAAACGTCCGGGAGCGCCTCCCGCACATACTGGTAGCTGATCCCGCTGGTAATGATCCCGGCGGAGCGGTCCCGCCACTCAATCCTGTTTACAGGGGTGGTTTCCGAGTATTCCCTCAGTCCTGCCAGGCGTTCTTCCATAAAGGCCCGGCGCTCCCTGGCAAAGACAGGCAGCATCAAGTATTTTTTCGGGTTCCTGCTATAGGACCGGGATTCCCACGGCTGCGGCTCCCTTTTTTCAACAAGAGTCCGGGAGTGAGCCACCCGGGTTGTAATCCTCAGCATTACCGGTGTATCATACTCTTCGCTGAGCTGCAGGGCCAATCCCACCATATCCCCCGCCTCCTGGCTATCGCTGGGTTCTAAAAGGGGGATCTTGGCAAAACGGGCGTAATGGCGGTTATCCTGTTCGTTTTGCGAGCTGTGACTTCCCGGATCATCGGCAGAAACCAAAACAAAACCCCCGTTGACACCTGTATAGGCAAAAGTAAGCAGGGGGTCGGCGGCAACATTCACACCCACATGCTTCATGGCCACCAGGGTACGGGCGCCGGCCATGGAGGCCCCGATGCCCACTTCCAGGGCCACCTTTTCATTTGGCGCCCACTCGGCGTAAACGCCCGGATAACGGGAAAACTGCTCTAAGATTTCCGTGCTGGGTGTGCCTGGATAAGCCGCGGCCACCTTGACGCCGTTTTCGTAAGCAGCCCTGGCGATGGCTTCGTTGCCGGATAGAAGTTCCTTCAATTTACTCACCTCTTTCTCACCTCCAAAAACCTCGTTATCTCACAGAAAAAGCCGGCGCGGCAGTTACGGCCACCGGACCAGCATTAAAAATACTGGTGTATTGCCTTTCTAAGAAAGGAACTACTACCAGTTTAACAAAGCGAGGGTCAAAGAGCAACGCAAAAGATGGCCAGCAGCTCAGGAAACCTTTTTCAACCGGTCTTCCAACTGGCAAGTCAATAAACTTTTGCGCTGGAAAAGTACGGTCAAGAACAGCGCCCAGGTGCATTAAGCTTTTTGGCCAGGCCCGGGGGGCCGGATGGCCCCTGGCAGGCCCGGCCTAAGAGGCTAGAGGGACTGGCACCTACCTTCCGATACCGGCCCGGGTTTTACAAAGGAACCCTTTAGAACAGTACGCCGCCCCATCCTGCGTTTCAGGAACAGCTTCATCCGCTTAAAGGCCTCGTTCAGGTCATCAATGGATGCGGCATAGGAACAGCGGATATGGCCCTCTCCCTGTTCACCGAAGGCACTGCCGGGAACCACCGCCACTCTGGCCTCCTTTAGAAGCTGTTCAGCAAACTCTTCCGAGGAAAGCCCGGTTTGCCTGATCTCGGGGAAAGCGTAAAAAGCGCCGCCGGGCTCAAAACAGGGCAAGCCCAACTCCTGGAAGGCATGGAGGACGAGACGCCGGCGCCGGTTGTACTGCTCTACCATCTTTTTCATCTGGCTCTTGCCGTTTCTCAGCGCTTCCAGGGCGGCCATCTGGGCCGTTATGGGAGCACAGAGCATGGTGTACTGGTGGATTTTCCTCATCGCGGCAATAAAATCGGGGTTACCTGCCGCGTAACCGACGCGCCAGCCGGTCATGGCGTAGGATTTAGAAAAGCCGTTCAACAATATGGTGCGATCGCGCATCCCGGGCAGGGAAGGCACGCAGGTATGCTCTCCAATATAGGTTAGCTTTTCATAAATCTCATCGGAGATGACCAGCAGGTCACGGGCAACGACAACTTCAGCTATCTCCATCAAGTTTTTCCGGGAAATCGTCGCCCCGGTGGGGTTGTTCGGATAACACAGGAGCAGAACCTTTGTAGCTGGTGTAACAGCCTTTTCCACCATTTCCGCGGTCACCTGGAAACCGTTGTCCACCGAGGTTTTTAAATACACCGGCCTGCCCCCGGCCAGGGTGATACAGGGGGCGTAGGACACGTAGGAAGGTTCTGGTATTAAAACCTCGTCTCCCGGAGACAAAAGGGTGCGCAGGGCCAGGTCCAGCCCTTCGCTGACCCCCACGGTAATTAAAATCTCATTTTTAGGGTTATAAAACACACGGTAGGTTTCCGCCAGATCCCGGGCTATCTCTTCCCTCAATTCCAGCAGCCCGTTATTGGATGTGTACATGGTGTAGCCCTTCTCCAGGGAGTAGACACAGGCTTCCCGGATATGCCAGGGCGTCACAAAATCGGGCTCGCCCACACCCAGGGAAATAACCCCTTTCATCTCGGTGGCAAGGTCAAAGAAGCGCCTGATCCCCGAGGGTGGAATGGCCCGCACCACCGGGTTAATCCGTTCCTGCCAGTTCACTGTTGCCGTCATGGGGTTACCACCAGCCTTCTGTCGGATTCATTATCTTCAAGAATGGTTCCGTGATATTTGTATGTTTTGAGCACAAAATGGGTACATGTGCTGATAACATTTTCAATGGTAGCAAGCTTGTGGGAGACAAAATGGGCCACTTCCTTCATCGTGCGGCCGTTAATCATTACAGACAGGTCGTAGGCCCCCGACATCAGGCGGACGCTGCTCACTTCGGGGAAGCGGTAAATACGCTCGGCCACCGAGTCAAAACCCACTTCCCGCTGGGGGCTGAGCTTGACTTCGATAATGGCCGAAACCATCTCTTCCCCAACCTTATCCCAGTTAATCAGGGTAAAATAGCCCAGGATAATTTTGTTTTCTTCCATCTCCTTGATCTTACAGGCCACTTCTTCTTCATCCCGGCCCAACATTACGGCAATCTGACCTGGTGTAAGCCTGGCGTCGGTCTGGAGAAGTTCCAGGATCTCCTTCAACTGTCATCCTCCTTTATACTGTCAAAGTATGCTGGTAAAGCTGCAATAAAAAAACCCGCCCTCACCAAGGGACGGGTATTGAACTCGCGGTACCACCCTAATTGGCTCAAGAGGCAATGCCTCAAGGCCCTCTTTAGCCCTTTAACGGGGGCAGACCGGCTGTCGCTTACTCTCTCCTGGTGAAGATTTCGGCGTGCGGCATCCGGGGCGGCCCGGGCGTCTTATTCACCGGGCTTACACCTGCCCCCGGCTCGCTGCTGAATAATCAACGCCATTCTTCCCCATCATTGCCTCTTCACGATAAATTGATGAAATTATAGCACGGTAGCACAAGGGTGTCAACAGGTAAAGTGTGGTGGATAGGGTCAAAACAATGTCTGTAACAGGCTTGTCCTTTGCATTTTCTCCACCTGTGCCGTATCCTTTGAAAACGTCATCGCCGTGGCGAAATCAGGCTGAACTGATGTTCCAGCAAAAGGCTTAAAATGCTCCGGGGACAGCTTCCAGGGCTGCCCCCCGGAGCATACCGCGGACCTGCAATTCAGGACGGTCCCCGGGCGTCCACCGGGCTTGCCCCCTTTTCCATTTTTGCCTCCAGATAAAAAACCAGTTCCGGGCCGGAAATCACCAGCTTCACGCTGAGGCGGTAGCTGGTTCCTGCAACCTCGACAGTCCTGTTGTCAATGATCTGTGGAATCAGAAGATGGTTGAGCTTTTTGACCTCCTGTCCCTTTAACGGCTCCAGCCACTGCTGCACCTGCTTATCGATGGCCAGGATAACAGCGTTTTCTTCAAGCCGGGTAAGGCTCCCACCGCTGATGGTAATATGCGTTTCAATGCTGGAAACCACATCTTTTTCCTTTTCGCCCATGCTCTCTCTTAAATGATTCAGCTCGTCCTGCAATTGTTCCTGTTGCCGGACCAGAATTTCGTTCTCCTGGGTGAGCTGGTCAATCTGACGGCCGACGTAAATACTGACAAATACGCTTCCCACGATCACGCCCAGAATAAAAAACACCGCCAGGCGGACACCTCTCTCATTCATTTTTCGCACCCGGCCACTGCCAGGATCATCAGGTGCCCCAGATGAGTGCCGGCCATGGCGCCAATAATATAAAAAATCTGTTTAATAACAGCCGTAATCTCCCCCTTTAAGAGTCCCGATTCCAGAATTTCAATGGTGGAAAAGGTACCGCCCAGGGCAGCCACCACCGCCCAAATCCGGATTTCCCTGGCCAGCCTGAGCATTGTGGCCAGAGGGGGTTCCCGGACCATGACGGCGGCCAGGGAACCGATCAGGGCGGCGCCAAGCATGACGCCCATGGCTGTGAAAAAGATAAGCACAAACTTTTTTTCAAAGGGCACCCTTTCCACCTCCTCCTGGGCATGCCCTACCGGCGGACGCCCTTTGGATTTACGCAATATAAACGGATTTAATCCCTGCAGGAAGGGCTGCCGGCATTCTGGCTAAGTTTAAGCAGAGTGTTTTTATATTATATTATTTAGTTTGTTAGCAAATATTACCTTTAAGGGGACAGTCCCTCAAAAAACCCGAAAGACAGGTTTACCCTGTCCCCGGCAAATTGGTTGTGTAATTTATAACCCGGCTGGCGGAATTAACTCTGGGAGCTCTGCTACATGGTCAGCGTGCCGTTTTCCGTTTCAATGAGCTTTAATATGTTTTCTTCCCGGCCATTTTCGGCATTGATGTAAATCAAGTAGGTTTCCTCTCCCAGCTTTCCCCGGAACTCATAGGTCAGTTTCTCATCCGCCGCCCCCACAGGGATCAGGGCTAACTCCCCCCCTGTCACTTCCAGGCGGGGATTAATTTCAGCCCTGGCCTGCTCCCGGGAAATCCTTATCTCCGGCAAGTCCCGCTGCTGGTGCGACATCAGGTAACCGGTGGTCTCAGCTCCGATGATCTCCCCGTTATCCAGGGCTACTGTGACTTTTACCAGGTCCGGGTAGAGGGTTACGCCGTCCTGGACCGCGGCGAAGTTAAGAGTAACCGTGTTTTCCTGCTGCATGTAATAGGTGGGCTTCATCTCCCCAAAATCTCTTTCCTTGAGGAAACGGAGAGCCTTCTGCCGGGCTTCGTCAATACTGATTGCCTGCTCTGAGGGGAAGCGCGGCTGGAGCATCCAGATCACCCTGCCGCCCTGCTTGCTAACATCCAGCTGTGTATGGGGCTTGGCGTCCCCCTCACCGGCGCTAACCTCCACCCGGTAGGCCGGAATACGACCGTTGGTATCCCCGGTTACAACCGCCTTGTATTCCAGGTTTGGGTCCTTGTCCACAAAGGCAAGGGCCCGGTTCACGGCCTCGTTCCGGTCTATTTCAGCCTGCCCGCTTAAGGCTTTAGGTTCGGCTTTCTCCAGATGCTCCGAAAAGGGGCCGTCGTAAATCAGGGAGGGATAGTTCTGCATCCGCTGGTCCAGAGCCTGGAGGTCCGACCTGGCTGCGTTGCCGGAGGTATCCTGCAGGTTTTTGCGGACCTGACGCACCAGTTCGCTAAAGTAGAAGTTGTTCTGGGCCACTTTATAGCTCATCCCCTGCAGCTCCCGGTTCAGGTCCACGCACTGCTGGTAAAGATTATTCAGGCTCTCCCACTGATCCTTGCTAATTGCCTCACCACGGCTGATCTGCCTGGCCAGGCTGTTCCCGTAATCCCCCAACTGGGTCAGGAATTCGGAAGTCCGGCTGGCCAGGGCATCGCCCAGGGGCAGCTGGCTAAGGTTGGACTGGGCGAAGGCTGCCTGCTGACGGAGGTCCATCAAAAGCGCCAGGTCAAGGCGCGGGTCTGCGGCCACCATGCTCTTGGACAGGAGCACTTCCAGTTGCTGAACCTGGCTGGCCAAATCAAAAAACGCCCGCTGGTATTTGTTGTCCAGAAAGATCTCCATTTGGCGATTGGCCAGGCGATGGGTATTACCCCAGATGGCCACTGCCCCTATGGCCAGAATCCCGAGAACTGCGGGAATAATCCATTTTCTCACAAAGACCTCCTCCTTTAGCGTGCAAAGACGTGGTTCCCTATTTTTGTAATAATGTTTCTCGACCACACCCACGGGTTAACCGGTTTAGCCGGGTTCCAGAAAAAAAGCGCGCCGCCCGTAGGGTCGTAACCACTCAGGGCCAGCTCCGCAGCCCGGATGGATTCCTGGGTGAGAGGCCTGTAAGCCTGCCCGTTGCTGATGGACTCAAAGGCATGGTCCTGGAAAATGACACCACTGATGGTACGCGGGAAATCAGCACTCTTGACCCGGTTGGCAATGACCGCTCCCACCGCCACCTTGCCAGTGAAGGGCTCGTCCGCAGCTTCCCCTTCAATCACCCGGGCCAGCAGGATCACCTCTTCCCTGCCTGAGGTTACGCCCCTGGTAACAGCCGGGGCCGCCGCCGGAGCGCTCAAACCCATTGCTGCCAGTGTCTGCGGACCCGCAACGCCGTCCGGGTTAAGGCCGTTGTTGCGCTGAAATTTTTGTACGGCGCGATATGTTTCAGCTCCGTAGTACCCGTCCTGGGGCCCGTTATAATACCCCCACTGGCTGAGCCTCTGCTGCAGGCGCAAAACATCATCGCCCCTGCTCCCCCAGTACAGTGTGGGGCCCTGGGCCGACGCCTGCCGCCACTCCAGGGATGCACCGGCAATGAACAGGGCCAGCAGGCAAACTGCGTAAATAATTAACCTCTTGGTGGAAAACTCTTTGGGTTTGATGATTTTTCGTCACCTCCTGGCAATCTGTATGTATTTTTTCTCCTGTTCCAATTTTTATGTACAAGCGCAACCTTTCGAAAAAATAAAAAAGCCCGCCCCGCTGCGGGGGCAGGTCTAACCCTTATTTACTATGTCTTATAAACTCAGGCAGCTTCGCCCAGGTGTTTTTTTGTGCTTTTACTGGCACTTATATTTCCTGTTCCCTTTAAAAAAACCGCCTTCACCTGGGAAACAGGCCCTGTCCAGGTAAATTAAACGCAGCCGGTGGGTTTGGGCAAACCGGCTATTCTACAGGCGCCTTTAGCTGGACCAGCTGGGAACAATTCATAGATCTGCTTCAAACTGAAACCGGTATCTTTACAGAGCATGCGGATCATCGGAGCTATTTGGTTCTCGGCATAATACTCGCGCAGGTAGTTAATTACTTTCCAGTGATTGTCGGTTAAATCAATTCCTTCATCGGCTGCAAAGGCGCGGGCAACATCTTCCGTCCAATCTTCGAAATTGACTATAAACCCGTATTCATCCAGTTCAATCTCCCGGCCATTGACATCCAGATAATCCATGTGTATTATTGTACACCTCCACAATGCAAGATAAAAACTTAAGCCTATCCCGGAGGATATTTGCTCAAACATGGGGGGATGTTCTGGTTATACTCCGCCCCTACGTTAACAAATAATATCATTTCCGGTCTGTTCAGTCAACGCGCCGGTTTTAAGTTAGATACCCGGGCATGGGCAGGATATTCTCTTAATAAAACCATTATCTTATGTTAAAAAAACCGCAGGCCTGCCGCTTTCTTGCCCCAAAAACCTGATAAAAGTAAACTGAGTATCTGTTCTAGTATGCTTCCGGCCTGTTGTATTCAATTTCAGTAATTTCAAATTGGTACCAGTGAAAATCCCCCGTATCCAGTTTCCAGACAACATCCCCCCTGGAAGGTATCCGGACGCCGTTAAATTCCCGGTGCTCCTTAATAAGTACCGACCAGGGTCTCAGCAGGTACCGGCCGTTGAACTCCCCGTACCTCTCTGCAACAAAGCTGACAACCTCTCCCTGCTCATTAAAGGTAAACACCCCCGTGGCGCTTACACCGCCGTAGTCCATGGTGACCTTTGCCGAATTGGGGCCTGCTTCCTCCCAGTGGAGATAGGGGCTCAAAGCCGCGGCCGGAAACCAGACCGTCTCGGCCAGGTAGCGCAGCAGCGTGCCCTGGTCGATTTCTTTACCCCCGGCATCCGCGACTTTTACCAGTGAGAAAAGCTTGATCAGCATATGGCCCCTGCCTTCTGCGTACCTGTCCCTGCCTGTGAAGTAGACCAGCGGCGCCATATTAACCCTGGCTTTCCAGATAAAACCTGGTTTATCTACCGTAAAGTATTGTTCCACCCGGGCAGGCATCCAGTCCCTTTCCTCTTTCAGCCTAAGCTGCGCATTTTGCTTTAAACGGACAGCCCTGATTCTTTCCCGGCCAACCACCCCGGACTGTTCCAGCCACTTGCGGGCAACCGGGGGCAGGCCGCTTAGATCCGTTTCCCGCACGATTTCAGCCTTACCTGTAAAATTATCTTTGAAAAGATCCTCAACTTCCCTTTTTACACTTTGATTGAACCGGAAATCTGCAATGAGGATAACAGCAAGCAAAATAATAATGATTGCCAGAATCCCAAGCACTGCCAGGACAACTTTTGGCATAAAATAGCAACTCCCCGCTTATCTGGATTTAACAGGTAGCAAGCTTTAAACAAAGACTAACCATTTACAGCAAGGGCAAAAAATTCTAATGTTCTATAAAAAAACGCTTACTTATGGTACGGTTCACCCTTCATAATCTTAAACCAGCGGTAGAGCTGCTCCAGTAATATCAGACGCATCAACTGGTGCGGGAAAGTGAATTTGGAAAAGGAGAGCCTCAGGTTGGCGCGGTTGAGGATATTCCGGGATAGCCCCAGGGAACCGCCGATAACAAAGGTAATATCTCCCCGGCCCTCCAGGGCCAGCCTGCCGAGCACACCCGCCATTTGCTCCGAGGAACATACTTCCCCCTTTATGTCCAGAGCAATCAGGAAGGTGCCCGGACGCATCCTTTTGAGCAGGCGCTCCCCCTCTTTCTCTTTGATTCTTTCCTGAACGGAGGGCGCCGGGCTCTCCCCAAAGCCCGCTTCCTCCACCTCCACCACGTCAACCCTGGCGTAAGGGGCAAGTCTTTTCAGGTATTCAGCCGTTCCTTCCACCAGGTACCTTTCCTTGAGGCGGCCCACAGCCAGCACTGTTATATGAAACATCTATTCCCCCCAGTAAAATAAGCGTGTTGCCACGCTTATTTTCTCCAGATGGATGCTCCTAGAGCCATAAGTTTTTCCTCCAGTTTATGGTAACCTCTGTCTATGTACATGGCGTTGCATATTTCCGTCTCTCCGGAAGCTATCAGACCGGCCACAATCAGGGCAGCACCGGCACGCAGGTCGGTGGCTTTAACCTGAGTACCCTGCAGGGAGGGAACCCCCTCAATTACAGCTATCCGGCCCACTACTTTGATTTTGGCGCCCATGCGCTTGAGTTCATCAGCAACCATAAAACGGTTTTCAAAAATGTTTTCCACAATCACGCTGGTACCTGGAACAACTGAAAGCATCGCCATCAGCTGGGATTGCATGTCTGTGGGAAAACCGGGGTAAGGCATCGTTTTGATGTCTATGGGCCGCAAGGGTTTACCCGCGCGCACCCTAATGCTATCCTCTCCCTCCAGCACCTCGACGTTGGCTTCGCGCAGCTTGGCGCTCAATGGCTGCAGGTGGAGCGGAATCAGGTTTTCCAGGATTACATCTCCCCCGGTAGCTGCAGAAGCCACCATAAAGGTCCCTGCTTCAATACGGTCGGGTATGATTGGGTAGCGAACACCCCCTTCAAGGATGGGGGTGCCGTCAATTTTTATAACATCAGTGCCGGCGCCCCGTACTTTGGCGCCCAGGGTATTCAGGAAATTTGCCAGGTCCACAATCTCCGGTTCTTTGGCCGCGTTTTCAATTAGCGTCTGGCCTTCGGCCAGGCAGGCTGCCATCATGATATTCTCTGTGGCACCCACGCTGGGAAAGTCCAGGTAGATCCTGGCTCCCTTCAGGCGGCCCTTGACTCTGCCGCGGATGTAGCCGTGCTCCAGGGATAGCTCCGCTCCCAGTCCTTCCAGGCCCTTAAAGTGCAAATCCATGGGCCGGATGCCGATATTGCAGCCACCCGGCAAGGCCACCTGGACCCGTCCGAACCGGGCCAGGATCGGACCAAGGAGGAGATTGGAGGCCCGCAGTTGTTTAACCAGCTGGTAAGGAGCCCCGTTATTTACTTCTGCGGGAGGTTTAACCCTCAGGGTTTCAGTATTTTCCCAATACACGTTTGCTCCGAGGCTTCTGATGATCTCAATCATTACCCGCACATCGCTGATGTCAGGAACGTTTTCCAGCACTACCTCGTTCCTGGAAAGAAACGTGGCGCACAAGATAGCCAGGGAAGCATTCTTGGCGCCGCTAATCCTTATCCTGCCGCGGAGGGGCTTACCTCCTGCGATAACAATCTTGTCCATTAAAGTCCTCCTAAAAGACTATTCACGACAATAAATTGAAATCCAATAAAGAATATTCGTGTTAAATGTTTTTATTCCTGCCCCAGCGCTCAGGATTGTTACCTGTGATGCAATTTCTTTTTTATCCGGACCTTTTCTACACCTTAGGCCCAGGAGTTATTAAAACAAATGCCGGCCCCTGCTTACCTCCCTTTGACTCAAGACCCAGGCCTGCCAGCGCGCCTCAAACTGGGCTTCATCCAGTTGCAGCACCTTCTCAGCAGCCTGGCTGAAGCTGCAGCCGAAACCCAGCTCTTTTATCAAACCGGCCAGGGCTTCCTCGCCGTACTGACTGACAATGTACTGCACCACGGCTAGTGACTGGCTGTAGGCACGGGTCTGGTCGGCCAGGTTGTCGAAATCCCGGCTAAGCTCCTCCATGGAATATAGGGGAGGCTCCAGTAAGTCCTCCGGCTTGCTCAAGATAAAGCCGGTCAGCTTGTATTCCTCATACTGCGCCACACCCTCGGTAAACCAGCGGGGGTAATTGCCCCCCGTCAGGTAATCTACCATCAAGTGGGTCAGCTCGTGGGCCATCGGCCCGGAAGTTACAAAGACTTCCCTGACCCGGGAGGCCTCCGTTTCAGCCACCCAGGCTCCGGGTGAAAGCACCCGGATAACCCCGGCCCAGTATACACCCATGGCGCTCTCACTGGCGTCCCAGCCAAAACTCTGATTGAGCTCTTGTTTTGTGGAATAGAGGATAATGGGGACCCTGCCCCGGGGCCTATAACCGAAATCTTCTGTAATAGGCTGGTAAAATTTTTCTGCGGTTTCCAGGACCAGCTCCGCCTCAGCCCGGTCCCCGGGCCTATACTTCACAAAAAAATGCTCGGATGTAAGCTTGGACATATTCCAGGAACCAATTACCACATAGATCTTGACCAGTTCACGGATAGCCCCGTAGCAGTAATATCTGGCGCTGGCAGGGATTCTCCACAGTATGGGCAAAAGCAGTACAAGAAAAGCTGCTATAAGTTTCCGGGCTAAACCCTTATGGCCGGAAACACTTTTGGGGTTTCTTTGTATTCCGCTTTGCATGAGTTACCTCCCGCCAGTTAATTAATCAATTTAATTATAAAGCGGGAGTTGATCCCTCTCCTAGCGGAAAATAATTCATTAAATAAGACCCGGATGGATTGGCTGTTCCACGCCGCCAGGTTCCGGGTCATCTTTAGCGCAAGGTGAAAAGCTGGTATACTTTGCAGCCTCAGTAGTGAGGAGGTGTTCCGGGTCATTTTAGGGCAAGGTGAAAGTTGTCACTGGCCTGAAGCCTTCTTCCATTCTTCAATGGCCTGCCGGGCCTTTTCAGCATCCGCCCCTTCCCCGGCAAGGGAAATAAAGGTTTCCATCTCTTGGATGGCCGCAGCATAGTCCTGCTTGCCCGTGCCCAGGATAATAGCATACAAGTAATGGGCGTTTTTGTTGCCGGGGTCCCTATTGATCAACTCCTGCAGGTGCCCTATGGCCTGTTCATACTGGTCGCTGTAATAATAGAGCGTTGCAAGATTAAGCCGGGCCTCCGCCTGAGCCGGGTCAAGGGCCAGGACCTGCTCGTAGGTTTTTATGGCCTGCTCCCTTTGAGCTGTATAGATATAGATTTCAGCTAATTCCAGCAATACATTTTTATCGCCGGGATTCGCTCTGGCCCTTTCTTCCAGGCTGGCAAGCTGTTCCTGGAGCGTTTGGACCGCATTATCACCCCCGGTAGCACCGTAGTCAACCGGTTGCCTCTGGAAAAGGCCGGCCAGCGGTATCACCAGGCCAATGGCAATCAGGACGGTAACCGTTATAAAAATGAACCTGCGAAATTTATTCCTCTTAACGGATTTCCGTAAAAACAAACCTACCACCCCAAGGATATTATAGCACCGCCAAACCTGTTGGCAAGCTTTTTTACATAAAAGGGAACCGGGCGATCCTTGATATTTCCTGGAAAAAACCGCCCGGGGAAAACCGGACGGCTGCTCCTATGCAAGTGAAAACTGCCGGATTAATAACGAATTAATAATTTAATAAGTAGATAATTTAACTGTCTAATTTATGGTAAGTAGTTTGCCGGATTCTGCGGCTTTCCTCCAATTCTGACTTCAAAGTGGAGGTGGGGACCGCTGGCACGCCCTGTTGCTCCCACCAGTCCGATTTTTTCGCCGCGATCCACCTTTTCACCATTTTTAACATTAATGGATGAGAGATGGGCATACAAAGTCACGAGACCTGAACCGTGGGAGATCTCCACAGTATTACCGTAACCTCCCTGCCAACCGGTAAAGGTAACAGTCCCGCCGGCAGCTGCTTTAACTGGACTACCGTAGCCTGCGCCGATATCCGCACCTTCATGCATCCGGCCGCTGCGCATGCCGAAGGGGGATATGATCCTGCCGGAACAGGGCCAGCTCAAACGTGCCGACCCACCCCGTGAGGCCAGCATGGTTAAGGAACCTTTGGCCACAATTTCTTTTTTAGGCTCACTGATCAGTTCTTCGGCCAGGACCTCTCTTGACGTTTCCAGCCCGTTCTCCCGGACTATTTCGTATGTAACGGTTCTCTTGCCCGGTACACCCTTGCAGATAATCCTCTGCTCCCCGAACAGGAGGCTGTCGTCCTTTTGAACCTCAACAGAGTAAGGTATCTCTTCATCCACAGTTACCTGGCGCTTTGATACAACATTAATTAACGGTGATTCCTTACTCAGGTACAACACCTGATCAATGCTCAAGCGATCCGGATCCAGACCTGGGTTCGACAAGATGATCTGCTCCATGTCCAACCTGGCGGCCCGGGCTATATCCCAAAGGGTGTCGCCCTCCTTGACCTTATATTCAGTCACCTTGTTGGTCCCCAGAAGGACGTATTTCTTGGCCGACTCTAAATCCATGATGTTGTTGAGATCAGTATTTCCCTCAACCAGTTCGATTTTTTCCTTGAACAAGGGGCTTTCACCCGGCTCCAGCGGGTAGAGCTCCTTCAGCCAGGCCAGTAAGCCTTCGGCATCTTCCCTATGCTTCAAAAAAACCCTGGCTTCCCCGTCTACCAGTATGGATGTACAGGATGCCTGAAAAGTAAGGGACTCATCGAGTCTTTTAATTAAAGCTTCCTGATCCAGCATTTCCTCCTGCTCTACCCGGATTCCCCTGTAGGCGATATCTTCTGTTACAACTACGGGGCAGCCTGCCTGCTCCGATTTAACCCTGGTCAGTTCAGCCAGGGCCTGTTTAGCGCTTTTCTCGTCATTTGCAACGGCAACCATTTTATCGTTCACATAGACGGCACAGGCATTCCCGCCGAAAATAGCATAGGCTGTAAGGGCAAGAATTAAACAAAGCGCCGCTCCTAACACCACCCGCCGGTATACAGGCTGCCTGGACAGCCACTGTGGTAGCCCAGAAATAGGGGCGAACCTAGCAAGCCTGGGAAGGCGCCGCGCTCCTTCAAATTCTGGCGGCAAAATTGTCAACTCCTCTCGGAAAACAGGCTGGAGAAACCTGTAATATAATCGTGAGCTTCAAAAAATGAAAAAACACTTGTTTATTATAACATGACCGACCAGGGGAGACAAAACAGCCCTTTTCGCAGAATATTGTCCAAAACAGCCTGAAAAAGCTGCATTAAGGAAATATTTCACTTGTTTGGCAGATGAACAACCCTCCGGCAGGAAAATATTACTCTTAATCCTGTCGGCTCTCCTTCACTTTTAGGTAAAGAGCGCACTCAAGCCTTTTCCGGGCCAGGCTACAGCCCTGTTCGTGGGGCCTGTAAATTGACCCGTTTGCAGCCTCAGCGTTGGCATGACAGCCGCCGCTGCAGTAAAACTTGGCCCAGCAGCCAGCGCAACCCTCCTTATTGTAGATATGCGCCTGGCGAAAAGCCTCCACCAGGTCCGGCCTGACCCTGCCCTCCAAAACATTGCCCATCAAATAATTGCTCCTGCCTACAAACTGGTGGCAGGGATACAAATCTCCATTGGGCGCAACGGCCAGGTATTCGTATCCTGCTCCGCACCCTGTAAGCCGTTTCGGCAGGCAGGGACCTCCCTCGAGATCGATGTTAAAGTGAAAAAAATCTATAGGCTCCCCGGCCTCTCTACGCCGCAGCAATTCCCTGGTTAACTGTTCATACTCGGCAAGAACCGCGGGCAGATCTTCCTGGCGGATAGCGTAAGGGGCTCCCTCCGGCGCAACCACCGGCTCCACTGATAGATGCTTAAAACCCAGGTCGGCCATGTGCAGGACATCATTGCAAAAGTCTAAATTATGCCGGGTGTAAGTGCCGCGGATAATGTAGTTCCGGTTGTGCTGGGAGCCCACAAAACTTTTTATTCTGGATACAACCCTTTCATAGGAACCGGCTCCCCCCGGGATAGGCCGCATCCTGTCATGTACCTCCTGTCTCCCGTCAAGGCTCAGGACCACGTTGATCTCGTGTTCGTTGAGAAACTGCGAAACTTCCCGGTTCAATAAAAGGGCATTGGTGGTTACCGTGAATTTAAACACCTTACCCCTTTCACTGGCCCTTTGGATCCCGTAGTAGACCAGTTCTTTCAGTACCTCAAAATTTAAAAGGGGTTCTCCTCCAAAAAAATCAATCTCCAGATGCTTCCTGTTCCCTGAACGCTCAATCAGGAAGTCTATAGCCGCGCGTCCTATTTCCAGGGGCATCAACTGGTCTCCTCCGCCGAAGCGCCCCTGCCCGGCAAAACAATAGCGGCAGCTCAGGTTGCAGGAATGGGCCAGGTGAAGACAAAGTGCTTTGGTTACGATTTCATTGCTGGGAGTGTACTTCCCCTGGTAGGGGTCTGGGCTGAAAAGCAGGCCGCATTGTTCCAGTTCTTTTATTTCTTCCAGCGTCTCCGCAACATCCACTGGGTCGTAACGGCCGCGGGTTCTTTCAATCAATTCTACCTCAGTCACCTGTCCGTAACCATCCAATAAATCCCAGGCCAGTTCGTCCACCTCGTGGACCGCTCCGCTGTGAACGTCTAAAACGATTCTGGTTCCGTCAAAAATAAACTTGTGCAACAACTATCCTTTTTGCTCCTTTCACTTAAAGAAAAGCCCCGTCCCAACGGGACAAGGCTCTTTTTAATTCGCTTGCTCCCTGGCGCAAAGCTGATTGCTCACCGTGCAGGAAGTCTTGCAGGCAGACTGGCAGGAAGTCTGACACTCGCCGCAGCCACGCTGTTTTTCATTAGATAGCCGCGTTTTATTTACTGTTTTAATATGTTTTCCCATGAAATTTATCCCTCCTCGTGATAATTATAAATGATCAAGGGGATGGAGGCAACAAATTTAAAGGAGTAAGGCAGTGTTGAGGCACTGTTTGAGAAAAAGGGTGGGCCTTTGCATCTATAACCAGATCCAAAGGCCCACCTGTTACTAGCCTAAATACTAGCCTAACCTAACTATAACCGCAGGCATTTTTGTCCAAATACTTTGAAGGAAGCTCCAAACTTCGGGTTAAATGCTTCGGTCACATTTTTCAATAGATCGCCTGGGTCCCCTCCTACCGTGAAGTCATCAAGGCCCCATTTCCCTTCTGTGAAGTCATATGAGGCAGACTGGGAAAATGGCCCCACATTTACTCCGCCTGTAAATTTTAAGGTACCACAATCATCAAGGGTTAATCCTGCGCTGGGACCTATACCGGCAAAGCTCAGTCCACCCTGGACTCCAACGGTACTACCGGTCCGGGCCAGGCCTCCGAAAGGAGCTACTTCTACTCCTGCGCCTACGCCGAATCCGACCTCTGCGCATATTGAGACCCCTTCACCGGTGATACAGAGCTGACCGCCACCACCGATGCCGCCATAAAGAGTTCCTCCGATGCAAAACAGGCCAAAGGGATCGCGCAGGTTGACCGGGTTATTGTTAACGTAAACGTACAGGTTACCCTGCTGGCCATTGAAGAGAATCGGGTCGCGGGCCGTCCACCGCCCGGCTGCCGGGTCGTAGTCCCGCAGTCCGAAGTGCACCAGTCCGGTGTCCGGGTCGGCTATTCCTCCGGCATAGCCGATGGCCAGTTTAAAGGCAGGATTACTGTCATAAGTTAAGTTTCCATAGCTGTCATATTCCATGACCTTTACTACCTGACCGCCGGCATCAGTGACTACACGCGGGGTACCCTGGTGGTCTGTGGCTACATAGTACCAGTCAGCACCCTGTTTAATAGCATAGAGGAAATTGCTTTCGTCGTAATAGTACTGGCTGACGGCACCCGTATTATCCCGCACGGCTGTGACCTGGAAGGGATAGTCGGGATTGCCGTAGAGGTAATACTCGCTGACCGGCGCCTCGTAAGTTGAAGCTACCACCGAGCGGCCCACCCGACGGCCCAGGCCGTCATAAGCGTACGTGACTTCCAGACCGTCCTGCAGTGTTGCCCTGTACAGCTCGCCCATGGCGGTGTATTCAAATACATCTCCACCACGTTGGGTCAGGAAACCGTCTTCATTAAACTGGTACGCTACATCACCCAGCCTGGTTAAGCGATCCTGGATGTCGTAATCAGCTTCAACTGTCAGCCGGTTGCCGTTGTCATCATAGGTAGCTGTCAGCCGGTTGCCGTTGTCATCGTAGGTGTAAGTTTCAACAACTGCGCCTCCGCGCTCGACCCCTGTCAACTGCTTGTTGGCGTCATAGGCATACTCGTATTCGTAAACAGCAGAGGCTACAGTTTCTTTCTTTGTCCGGATCATACCGGTGTTGTCATAGGTGAGCTCCAGGCTGTAAACCGGATTGCCATTTACAGTACTGGTACGTTTCTCAGGCCTACCCAGGTTGTCGTATTCATAAGTGGCGGTCATACGACCATCGCTGATCTGGCTTGGCGCGCCTAACGGACCGTTATGCTCAATCGTAAAGTCTCCGTATTTGGTCAACAGTCCGTCTTTATCATATCCCAGGAGCACCCCGGGCTCTCCAACAGCTGTAAATCCGATTAGTTTGAAATTATTGTCGTAACTGTAACTATACTCGCCATATACTTCGCCGCTGACGCTGACGGTCATTTGGGTTGGCAGCGAACCATCGTATTCAAAACTGTAGTTGATCCCGTCAGGATTGCGTTCGATGCCGGCAACCCGATCTGTCAAGTCGTTGTATCCAAAGGTCGATTGCACGGAGTCGTAAGCCATACCGGTGACGCGGCCGCCGTCGTCATATTCATAGTCCACGGTCCGCCCGCCCGGCAGGGTCAACCGGGTCACCGCGCGATCCCTGTCATAGCTTTTCTGATAACTGGCGTTATCCGGCGGCGTATAGCTTTCTCCCAGGTCTACTGTGGTGTAACCCAGTTGATGGGTTGCACCTTGGGTTGCACCTTCCGGCATGGTTATAGCCGTAAGGTTGCCATTGGCATCGTAGGAAAACTCGTAAGTCTGGCCACCGGGCATGGTGATGCCGGTCAGCAGGTCAGCGCCGTTATAGGTGTAGTGGAACTCATTTCCTGCAGCATCCTTAAGTTCTGTAACCCGGTTCATATCATCATAGGTGTAGGTCAAGCTCTGATCGCCCTGCTCAACACGAGTCAAATGTCCTTTCTCGTCGTATCTGTAGTTAACCGGTTCCAGCCCGTCCGCTGTTTCTTCTAACGTACGGCCATACCTGTCAAAAATAGTCTGGGTTTGTCTGCCTTCCGGGGTGCTGGTGTTTAGTGTTATTGTTTGGTTAATTCGGTCAATGTCGTAAGTGCTGTTATATTTGTTTCCGTTGATGGTTACCACATCAGTTATTTTAGTTACACTAAAAAGGTCATTGGGGTCGGTCATCTCCGCCGTACGCTCCCGGGTAACTTTTGACGTTAGCCCCTCTGGAGTGACGATAGTAAACTCCCTGGTGACAGGCGCTCCCATACCTATACCCGGCCGCGGGTCAGGCCCCACCTCCATAGTTATGATCGTACCGTCGGTGTAAGTGACCTGGCGGGTGCCATCATTATTGATGAGGATTGTCGTTTCGGCGCCGCTGGCATCGGTGTTCACCCGGCGCACATCTGTACCAAGGTAATTCACCTCGTAAGTGGAAACGCGTCCCTCGGCGGTTTCGACCCGGACTATATAGCCATAGCCGTCAGGCAGCTCGGTGCGCGTCAACTCGGTATACCCACCGGCAGGGTCCTCGTCTCTGACTAGCCGCCCATATTCATCATAGGTAAAACGATGCACGTTTTCCTTGTGGTCGCTCAAGCTGGTTAACAGGCCTTCGCTGGAGTATTCCAGACTGGTTTCTTTGAAGAGCGGGCAGATGATTTTGGCCAGCAAACCATTGGCACCGACCTCCAGCCAGGTTGTCTGTCCGCCGGGGGCGACAATAGCCTTGAGTTTGTCCTGCTCGTCCCGTTCGATGCGGGTAACGTTATCAAAAGCATCCCTCACTTCAGTCAACCGCCCTTGAGGATCATAGGTAAACGTATAGATGGTGCTGCCGGTCAAGGCATTGATTGTCCGCAGATGACGGCCGGAGCTATCGAAAACAAACAGCGCGCTGCCATCCTCCGCAGGGATAATAAATTCGCCGAACCGGAAACCGGGCAGCAATGAACCGGCCCGGCGGACGCGGTTATATCCCTCCTCATAAAGGTCAGAGCTGGAGATATAAAAGTTGCCATCCGGAGCTACAGCCACATCATTGGGAACGATCTCAGCCTGCTTGGCCAGACCGCCGTCACCACGGAAGCCATACACGCCATTACCGGCAGCAGTGGTAATTATGCCGTCCGGTCCGACCCGGCGAATGCGCATGCTGCCATCAGCTATAAAAAGGCTACCGTCGGAACTCACCTCTACGCTGATGGGAGCAACCTGGGCGTCAATGGCCGGACCGCCGTCACCGCTAAAACCATCTCCACCGGTACCAGCTACGGTGGTGATGATGCCGCTGGTGTCTACCCGGCGGACGCGATAGTTAAACGTGTCCGCAATATAAAGGCTGCCGTCCGGGCCGAGGTCAATCGACCGCGGATAATTGAGCCGAGCCTCACTGGCCGGACCGCCGTCACCGCTGTAGCCACCCGAGATGGCATTCGGGCCCGCTAACTTACCTGCGATTACATTGATCCGGCCATCCGGTCCCACCCGGAAGACACGATGGCTCGAATCGGCGATATAAATGCTGCCGTCCGGACTGACAGCTACGTCCATGGGTCGATAAATCGGGGCCTCTGTGGCCAGATCGCCTTCACCGCTATAGAATTCACCGCTAGGGTATCCAGGCAAGCCTGTGCCGGCTACAGTGGTAATTGTGCCGTCCTCCGGGTCGACCCGCCGAATACGGTTGTTATAATGATCGGCAAAGTAAAGGGCGCCATCCGGGCCTATATCCATCCCCCAGGGCTCATTGAGCTTGGCCTCTGTGGCCGGCCCGCCGTCGCCGCTAAAACCAGACGTGCCATTGCCGGCCACAGTGGTGATTATACCGTCCGGACTGACCCGGCGAATGCGGTGCCCCATGGTCTCAGCAATATAAATGCTGCCGTCCGGGCCAATAGCAATCTTCCCGGGCTCGCATAGTTCCGCCTCTGTGGCAGGCCCGCCGTCGCCGCTATACCCAAACGTGCCGGTACCGGCTACAGTGGACATAATAAAGCCGCCATACGGTGTGATGCTCCTCTCGCTCCCGTCTCCATAATAAAGCACCTGGCTTTCTGGATCGTAGGCATGGTGGATATTCAAAGACCAACCTCCAAGTCCGGCCTTGGTGGCATCCCAGTACGAAAAGAAACCTTTCCAGGTCACCCAGATGGTGCCCTCGACTCTATCCATGTCCGAGGACCACCCTTCGGGAGACCTGCCCCCGTAAGAGCCGAAACTTCTATCCAGGGGGGCGGGATTACCATAAATAGCGGGATAAACATAACCGATGCGCACCTCGTACGGCACAGTGCCTTGAATACTGCGGCCGTATGCGTCCTTGCCGTCCCAGGTAAAAATGTATTCCTGGTTTTTCTCCGGAGCGAAGGTCTTGGTGAACAACTGGCCGGCAACGCTGACCTCCAGCTCGATCCTTTTCAACTGTGGATGCAAATCCTCCGCCGTGCTGATCGGGATTCTCAGCGAACGGATATTTTTATTGCCCTCTACCCGGCTGCTGCGGTAGTTCAGGGAAAAGGGCGTACCATATACCTTGGCGCTCTCGCCCAGCACCTGCGTCTGGAATTCGATAATCGAGCCGCTGCCGGTGCAGGGGTTTTCTTCATTATTGCTCCTTGGCGGCGGCAGGTTGGGGCGATCAGCATCAAGCGGCGGGCCATAGGGCCAGTTGCAGTCCCAGGGAGTGAAGTGCGTAATGGGCACCCGCCACAGCTCCTGCCCCACCTGGTACAAGGCGGCCAGTTTCTGCCGCTCCTCTGCAGTTATGTTTAAGGCAGCCAGGGCCGCAGCATCGGCAGCAGATCCGCTGCCGTCCAGGTCGAGGTCAGCCAAGCCATCAGTAATGCTCAGGATCTTAATTACCAGGCCGTTTTCGGAGGGTACCCAGGCAGCCTGCTCGTAGTCGTAATAGCCCATGGGGACAATGCCTCCCACGGGTGCACCAATAAAGTTTTCCACATAGTGTATAATCGGTTGACTGAATATGACGTGTTCGGCCTCATCGGCGCTGTAATCGACGCAATAGGTGTAACCGACGCTGGGAGGCAGTTCGGCCGGCATGGCCTGGGGGCCGTTCTCACCGACCGTATACTCCGTGGCCCGCACATTAAGGCTATCAAAGAACTTTTGGGAGCCATCGGGTAATACTGTATAAGCACTGACATCGGCCGGGAGTATGAGCGTGGCCGTGCGCGTGCCGTCTTTATCGCTAACCGTGCTGCCGCGCACTATCTGCATGGGGCTGCCGGCACCCAGGGTAACAGGCGTTGCCTTACTGTCATAAGGGACGAGGACCACATCAGGCAGGTGAGTAAAGTCCTGCCAGGGCACATCTACCTGGCGCTGGGCAACGAGGTAACCCTCTTTTTCGTACCGGACAGTCAGGACGCCGCCGCCGTTGACTACCATGTCATAGCAGCCATCCTTGCGACTCAGGGTGCTGCCGAATTCCGGGTGATCAAGCACGGTAATATTTACGCCTTGTAGGGGTTCATTGTCCCGCGTCAGAACCCGGCCGCGCAGTACCGCAACCCGTTTTTCCTCTATCTTGCCGGCATCGACGCCGGCTTGAACGGCATTATCACCGGAATAGAGGAAGGCTGTGGAATCGAGCATAGGGGTAGCAACAGTAGGATCGTTAGCCGGGGCTGCCAGGATGCCGGTATGGTTGTCAACCGAAAAGCCGGCAAAGGCATTGGCACTGTTTCCGTCTTCATCCTTTAAGGGGTTCGTCCCGGGGGTATAGCTTACTGTAACCGTGTCCCCGGCTATAACCGCCTGGGCCAGAGCAAGGGTAACCCTATTGCCTGCTATCGTTGCGCTTAAGAGTGCCGCCGGCCCGCTGCCGTTCACATTAATGCCAAAGTCGTCTACCTGGGGCAGCGAGGCGGGGTCCAGCCTTTTGCTGAAAGTAAGGCTTAAATTGGCGCCATCGACAGCGGCGTACTGCAGGGAAAGCACAGTTGGGTCCGGTGCAGCCAGGGTGGTTACTTCCACCTTCACCGGGTCATTCTGCAGGTTCCCAGCACCATCTTCTGCTACCACATAAATATCGTACGAAGTATCGGCGTCCAAACCGCTGACGTCCGCACTTTCTTCGATGTTTGCTTTCAGGTCTTTCTGGCCGTCAGCCCCGCTCTTTACATCTGCTGAACCAGGCGCTGCCGCATCTTTTCCCAGCACCACGTAATAGGCTGTGCAGTCTTCATCCGCCTTAAAGAAAAGTCTAAATCCATCATGGGTTACATTCTCAGCTTTGGGATAGCCGTCCACCCACGAAGGCGCTGTGGTGTCCCCAGGCGCATCATCGGTTCTTACTACCACATTCACCGGACTGACCTGCAGGTTCCCAGCAGCATCCTCTGCTACCACATAAATATTGTACGTAGTATTAGCCGCCAAACCACTGACGTCCACACTTTCTTCGATGTTTGCTTTCAGGTCTTTCTGGCCGTCAGCCCCGCTCTTTACATCTGCTGAACCAGGCGCTGCCGCATCTTTTCCCAGCACCACGTAATAGGCTGTGCAGTCTTCATCCGCCTTAAAGAAAAGTCTAAATCCATCATGGGTTACATTCTCAGCTTTGGGATAGCCGTCCACCCACGAAGGCGCTGTGGTGTCGGATGACCCGCCGTCACCACCGCCGCCGGATGACCTGGTGGAGATATTAGCGCGCAGCTGTCCCAGGTTTGTATCACCGCTGAACTGCTGGTTGGCAGCAAAGACCTCCCAGCTACCGTTGTAAAGGACATAACCCGTATATGACAATGTTTGTCCATTGTTATCCATCACGGGTAACACAATTGAAAATGCACCATTATTATCAGTGTTCCCAACAAAGCTCGGATTGACCGTAAAAGCAAAGGGGATATTCTTAAGCCTGTTGCCGCGATTATCCAGTATCGTGCCGCTCACCTTTGCCCCTTCGGCTAATGATATTTCCTGGTCATCGGCAGCACCGGCTTTAGTCACGGTTATTCCGGTATAACCAACATACTTTTCCCGTACCGCCGTAAGTTCATACTCTCCCTCTGGCACCTCAAATATAAAACTGCCATCTTCGCCAGTGACTGTATCTTTTAATACTTCTCTGGAATCTTTAACAAAAATTCTGACGGTGGCTCCCCTTACAGGTTGATTATTTATTTTGACTGTGCCCTTAATACCTAAAAACTCATCTATCTCATCAATAATTTCATCTTCATCTTCATCGCCTTGATAGGCTAGTGCCCTGTCAAGGATAACGACAGTCTCAGCCCTGGTAATGTTTTTTCGGGGAACGAAGGTTTTATCGGGAAAGCCATGCATTATACCATGTGCAGCAACTGCATCAACACTTGACATAGCCCATTGATCAATACTAATGTAATCGCTGAAAGGTTCAACGGCGATCCCGGACTCAGGTGTAAGGCCCAGGAGTTTAGCAATCACGACCGCCGCTTCCTGGCGGGTAATTGCGTTATATGGCTTGAATGTACCATCCGGATAACCTGAAATGTAACCAGCGGCCTTAGCGTATGCTACTTCATCGTAAAACCAATCCGATGGTTTCACATCGGAAAAGCCGCCTGTGGCTTTTTCAATTTGTTTTTCAAAGGCACGGTTAACCAGCGCAACAAATTCAGCCCTGGTAATTTCCTGATCCGGCTTAAATTGCCCGTCGGGATAACCTTTTATTAACCCGTCAGTTAGCCATTTTTCAATTTGCTCCTGCGCCCAGTGCCCGTGCACATCCGTTGCACTGGCTACAACCATACCAGGTAAACATAATAAAAACCCGAAACATATGGCTATAGCCACTGCCAGAGCCCTAAATTTCATAACGATTAGACTCGCCACCTTTCCTTTGTCTTTTCTTTCCAACCGCCTGAATCAAATGGGCCTGCAAGTAACACAAAAAACTAAAACGACAGTGCTAACAAACATCCCGTTTTATATTTAAGTCGGTTTATTAATGGAGCGACCATCCCCCTTTAGTCACAGAGTTCCTTTACGAAACGTCCGTTCTGATTTCTGTAAAAAAAGATTAAGTAACTTTTCATTTGTTAAAAGTTATTAATTTCCTGCAAAGCCGACACTTTCCTAAAAATAAATTGTCCCCTCTGCCCCGCTAAGAGATGTTTTTTAATTCAGAACATCGAAGAAATAATATAAATTGAGATGTCCCGTATGACAAATATGGCAGTCTAATCGCACAAGCTACGGCCAATTCCTAAATATTGTAAATAAAACTTTTCGGCTATTTCCAAAAACATTATCTGTAACAATAATTATAATCTTTGTGTATATGACGACTTGCTAAATATTGCCCTGCCTTTTTAACAAAATTGCTCTTTTGAAACATAAAAAAACGCCCCTCAAGACTGCTGGGCGGTAGAGTTCGATATCTCTTATTTTTTATAGCTAATACTCCTTTTTTTTCTGTATTCCGTGGGTGTCATCCCTTTAATACGCCGGTATAGAGAAGAAAAGTGCCCCGTATGGACGAAACCACATAAACGTGCCACCTCTTCTACTAAATATTCGCCCTGTTCTAACAGTACTTCCGCCTGTTGAAGCCTTAGCCTTAAAAGATATTGATAGGGGGTTTCCCCTGTCCTGGCCTTAAAAAGGCGGATAAAGTAATAGGGGCTTAAATTAATCTCCCGGCAGATATCGTCTATACTAATTCCCGCATTGTAATAAGCCTTCATGTACTCTATGGCTTTGCTTACGTAATTGTTTTCCCGGCCATATTTTTTGAAATCAGCAGTATCATTTTCCGTACAGCGGATCACCTGTATGGCCAGCTGCACGCAAATACTCTGAAGCATCAAGGGACAACTACCATGATAGTTTCTGACTTCATTTTCAAAATTGGCGACTACCTGAAGCAGCTGGGGACTGGGTGAATATTCCACCTTTTTTAAGATGTTTCTTTTCCCTGTAACCTCCCGTACTATCTCCTCAAAGAATTCCCTGTTGAAACATATGTTCACGTACTCTTTGGTAGGGGCATCAATTTTGTTTAAGACACCATCACCCGGCTTAAAGCATACCATGCTGTTTTTGCGGAAGTGGTATTCGCGTTTCCCGATCCAGGTCGGTGGCGGAGTGGATATGGGAATCACAAAATGGTAGTCTTTGACCTCAGTGACCTGGTTCAGAATATAAAACCGGGGTTTGAGCAACATTACTTTCTCACTTTCCAATATTTCAATTCCGGCGTTCTCTGCCGGAATCTGGTCTATAAAATGTTTAAAGGGTGCTCCCATGACCTATCTCCTTTCCATGAAAAGGATCCATCGGTCTGGTTCGGCAACATATATATTCAACCAAATGCTGTAACTTCCTTGCTGTAGATTCAATGGGTCAGGTTGAAATATTCAAAATTGAATATTTAAAGCCTGCCTCCCTATACTGGTTAATTAAACTTTATAACCGCAGGCATTTTTGTCTAAATTTTTTCAAGTTACCATCAATCTTCGCGGCGCTTTCTGCCTGAATCTAGTCTATAAAATGGTAAAAGGGAGCTCCTACAACACACTCCCATAGTATTTTCCCCAATTGTATATCTTCCATTACTGGCTCGTCAACCCAAAGAGGCAACAGGATAGTGTCAAGGCACCCACTTTTGAAGCATAATCCAGGAGGAGAACACAAGCCTGGCTTTCCCAGCTATCTCACTTATCCGGATATATCTGTCCTTACCAAACCTGGAGATAAGTCGTCTTATTTCTACAATATGTATTGTTAACTCTATTAATTTTTGATAATATAAAATAGGGCGATAAAAAATGACATTTTTTAAGCAACTGGCAAACTTAAAGATTTTTAACACCCTTAGATTCTATTATAATTATATAGTTTCCGGTTTTGCCAACGGTGGCAGCTGGAAACTGGATCGTATCGTAGAACTGGATAACCGCGAAACCCGTAAAATTATAGTTAGACACATGTCCACCTATGAAGAACTATTCGCCCGGCGGGAAAGGGCACAGCATTAACTACAGCATTGAACGTAGTTTTTTTTTTGCCCTTTTGGAGCCCCACTTTATCGTATCTTCTGTTTTTACGATATCCTAAGATTCTAAGGGAAAAAAGGGGAAATAAAAATCCGGGGCTTATTCAGCCTCGGATATCCTTGCTATCACTGGAGCGGGTGACGGGGATCGAACCCGCAGCCCTCAGCTTGGGAAGCTGATGCTCTACCATTGAGCTACACCCGCCCGGTTCTATTATTATAGACAATTCAAAAAAAAATTGCAAGTCGGGAAAACCGTTTTCCCCCCGTTAACTACTCTTTTACTATGGCGCCCATCCACTTTTTTAAAGAACGCCCACATAAGACCAGCAAGCCAATGGCTGGTCCTGGGTCTGCCAATAACCTGCATCTAAATTTATTCAGGCAGCCCCCGGTAGCTGCCTGAATAAATGATTTTGTGGTGACCCCACCGGGATTCGAACC
>LSQX01056978.1_pt3 | contig 27320 bp, 32 predicted proteins | sample 654561 | NCBI WGS metagenome assembly LSQX01 (sample SAMN04489861, study PRJNA283612) | anaerobic digester metagenome | isolation source: 4 biogas reactors fed with cattle manure at either 37C or 55C with and... | place: Denmark: Kongens Lyngby | collected 2014
GCATAAGCCCGAAACGCGGGGTCCCTCGCCATGCCGGGCGAGTCGAATAGAACCGCGACCTGAGCGGCCAATCCGATCCATGCGGAGAGGTCCGGGGGCTCCATCCATCGAATCAACACGGCAGACGTTTCAATCCGTCAGCGTAATCGCGGCGACAGGGCACTGGTCCGCGGCGTCCTGCGCCTCGGCTTCGGCAGCAGGGGGAACCGGATCCGCGATCACGACGGATTTTCCCTCTCCATCCATCTCGAACACGTCCGGGCAAATGGCCGCGCACAATCCGCAACCGATACAAAGGTCCCGATCCACAATGGCTTTCATCGCATACACCTCGCATTTACTGTCGATTGGATTGTCTTCTCTCGTGTCATTGTATCCGCTCCATCCCCTCGGGGACAAGGCCGGCCGTAACGGAAAGCTGGACGGGAGTGGCGGCGGGTCAACCTTTCCCGGCTGCCTGGTACAAGTCATAGCGGTAGATCACATGGCGGTACTCCTGATGCCCGGTCGCCACCAGGCGGTAGTTGTGGAGGAGCACGTCCGGCAACCCGTCCACCCCGGCGGCATCCCGTTCGCGCCGCACCACGACGAATCCGACCCGTTTCTCCGCGATATACCGCTCCTGTTCATCCAGAATCGTGGGATACGCTGTCCTGGGGATGTTCTGGTTTTCAAAAAAACGAACTCCGGGCACCAGCTCCGCCGCCAGGTATAACCCGTGGTCGAGGTATCCGTAATTGAGCAGGGACGGATTTTCATCCGCCTTGATGATCGTCGCAAACCGATCCTGCACCCGCCCTCCGCGTTGCAGCGTCATCGCCTCTGCGTTTGGATGGTAGAGGGCGGTCAGCGACACGGCCAGCGCAAACAGCAGCAGCCCGGCGGCGCGATATCTCCAGTTTGCAATGTGCCTGTCAGACGATGCGGTTCGGGCGCCCTTTGGCACCGACCATCGGGAAAGACAGCGCTCCGTATGCGATCGTACCGCCACGATGCCCACCACCACAAAAGGCGCGAACACGAGATAATAGTACGAATATGCGTGTCCCCCTCCATACGAGCCCAGGATCTGAAATCCAAGACACAACAACACGGCCCGGAGGATCCGCCGCGCCCCGTCCCGCTCGGGATCCGGTCCTTGTTCCACTCCGCGCATCGCTCGCCTCTGCCCGAAAGCTTTCCGCCAAACCGGCCATAATCCGACACAGAAAGCCAAAAACAAAGGCAGGTTGCGAAAACACATGTACGCATACAATCCGACTGCGACAAAAGGGCGGGTCCAAAAGGAAAAACGACTCGGGTAGTAGCGAAGGTTGACCCAAAAATAAACCTCCAACCACTCCGCCACCGCATGGTGAGCGCCAAAGTACACCAGCCACGGGAGCGTGGAAACCATCACCCCCGCCGCGAACAGCCCGGCAGCTGCCCCCTTCTCGCGCAGACTGCTGCCTCTCATGCCGAACAGCACCGACAGGATCCACCCCAGCCAGAATCCGAGGAGCGTAAATTTAGTCCACAATACACATCCCGCCAGCATGCCGGCCAACAACAAACCCCCGTATCCGGCCATCCCTTTTGCGACACCCGGATCCTTTGACCGGCGCAGCCGCAAAGACAGAAGATAAATCCCGCCCGCCATGAGAGGAAGACACCACTCCTCCGCGCTGTCTCCCAGCGTAAAGGCATGCGAGTTGACCGCAAGAAATGCCACCGGAATCATTAATGCGGGTAGCAGGGCGAAACGGAGGGGGCGGCGGTCGGACCACAACACGACGATTTTCCACATCAGCACCAGATAGGTGGTCAAAGAAACCACTTCCAGCAGATAGACTCCCAGAAAGGTCCTGTCAAAGAGCAGACTCGCCAACGCATGGAGGGCATAGACAAGCGGACCTTTTTGCTCGAACAGATCACGGTACGGCACCAATCCGCGCGCCATACCGCGACCAACCGTGAAAAAGGCGTTGGCATCCACCCAGTCATTGGTGGGATACAGTGGAGAACTCCGGGTACCGATCGCAAGCAAAGAAGCGGACAACAGCAGGCAAAACCCCCACAGCCGCCAGCCGCCCGGACTCACAAACCCGGACAGTGGCCCGGAACCGACGGTTGTCCGCCGTTCTGAACAATGGAGTTCGCTGCTGGTTCCCACCTGTGTCACCCCCTGTCGGCAGGACTCCAGCCATAGGGTCCGACCAACTCCACAAATATGACCTTCATCACGGACTCGATGCGGAGCGGGCCGTCCAGTGGGCGGGTCACCAGCAGCAAGTCCTGTTCCATGCGCGGACCGACCGGAGCGACCATGCGTCCCCCCGGTGCCAGCTGATCGAGCAGTGGCGGCGGGAGAGCGGCACATCCCGCCGTGACCATGATCCGGTGATACGGTGCATGCCCCGGCCAGCCGGCACTGCCGTCGCCGATCCGAAGAGAGATGTTGCCATACCCCATATTCCCGAGACGCTCGCGGGCGCGTTCTCCCAGCACGGACACCCGCTCGACCGTGTAGACATGGGACGAGAGCATCGCGAGCAGGGCGGTTTGAAATCCGGAGCCGGTCCCCACTTCAAGTACGGTGTCGTCCGGCCCCGGGTCGAGCAGCCGCGTCATTTCGAAGACCAGAGAGGGTTGGGAGATGGTTTGACCACAGCCGATCGGGAGCGGGGCATCGACGTGGGCGACCGACTGCAGCGGCCGATCTACAAACAACCTTCGATCCAACCTGTCCCATGCAGCTTGCAACCTTTTCTCGCGCACGGCAATCCCCTCCTGTCGGATGAGACCGGCCCATAAACGGATCTACGGATGCCTAAGGGTGCTCTTTGTCTTCTTGCTTTCGTACATCAGGCGGTCCAAATGTGCGATGAACGCGTCGACCGCCGTCGTCACATTTGGATCCAACACGTCATATCCGCAGCTCAGATGGATGTCGTACGGGGTCTCTTCCATCTGGTTGAACTGCTCTGCGGTTTCATGGATCCTGGCTACCGCCTTTGTCAGATCATCCAGGTGATGGATCATGAGAACCACCGCAAATTCATCACCGCCGTATCTGCAGATGAAGTCGTCGTTACGGAGACTGGATCGCAAGATGTCGCCGGTCCGCTCCAGCGCTTCGTCCCCCGCAGCGTGCCCAAAGCGGTCGTTGATCTGCTTGAACGAATCCACATCGATCATAATCCCCGCGATCAGCTGTCTTCGGCCTCGTTCGTTCCATTTGTGTGCCAAATATTCCTCCAGTTGGCTGCGGTTGTGCAGCCCCGTCAAATGGTCGGTCCGGAGTCGGCGATACAGGACACGCAGATAGATGAGCAGCAGCGAAAGGACCATCCCGGGCCAAATCAGCACCAACCCGAATGTGAGGATCTGGATCAGCCCTCCGAGAGAGGGCGGAATCACAAAAAACAACAGCGAACGGCGTTCCTCCCGCCGGACCCTGTTGCGCAGCAGGAGGATCTGGATGGTGGTTCCCAGCAGGTACCCATAACAGACAATAAAAGTGATGTAGATGCCCGGCCCGCGGGCATAGGTGTTACGGTCTGTAAAATCAAACAGAAACCCGGTCTTGAGACTGATCAGTACCAGCACCGAATGGAGGACGACCGGAAGGCTCAAAAAAGCCAGGCGGGGCCCGCCGCGCACAATGCCCCGATTGAGCTGCAGATCTGCATACAGCGACCATAACAGGCAGGGCAGCGGATGGACCAGAAAATACAACACGGTCGACGTCCGCAACAGGATCCCGGCAGTGGCACCTGATTGACCGGAAAACGACCACATGCCGGTATCCACTATCAACATAAACGCGTTGGACAGAACCAGTGCCCGGAACAGGCGCTGATCTCGCGGGTAACGGGTGGAACGGTTCCAGGAGCCGGAAAAGACAACAGCAAGTATCGCAAGCGCCAGGCCGTTGATTTGAAGATAGCTGATTGTAGACATCGGCATCGCACGGCTCCATTTCACTCGTATTATTATTTCCTGTTTATTTACTCGGTTATGGGCTCCATTGTAGATCGTTATAAGCATTCCGTCATCTCCCGGCCGGGAATCTTGGCATACTACCGATTCCTTTTCGGATTCCCCGGAAAGGAACGCGAGGCTGGCATGTGTTGTAGCCCTACTTATGGAGAGAGGCTGGTGGATGAATGCCAGCGTCACATCAGGAGGCTGGACGCTGCCACTCGCAACGATAACGAGTCACGCCGGGGTACTTTTCCCCCAGGGTGTGGATCGAGAACCCGCATCGCCGATAGAACGCGATCGCATCGACGTCGGTTTCAGCTACGATGCGCATGGGGTCGTGTGTGCGGATCAGCGCCTGCAGGAGTTCGCGCCCGATTCCCTGCCCGCGGTAAGGAGGATCGACCGAAATTGCCAGGATCTCCATCTCGGCGGCTTTGTCGGACAACCAGGAACGCCGGGCAGCCAGCACGCCGACCAGCGAGTCCTTTTCCAGAAATCCATAGGTATAGACATCCACATCGTCGGCCAACTGGCCAATCCAGCGGTCCAGCCGTTCCTTGCCCGGACGGTACAAGCTTTCCGCCAGCAGCGTGCGGACGTCCGACCTGTGAAGCAGTCCTCTCAGATCGAGGATGTGGTTCATGAATTCACCCGTTTCATGTATGTTTGCAACAGAACTGCCAGTGAATGTATGCTTCTGTTTTATTTATACAACAGGAAAGCAGAGATGAGAACCCGTCTGTGCGGATTATTTCGGTTCTGCCTCCCCGGTCTGACCGCACAACCGCTCCATCAACGCATTGATGCGGAGCGTGCAGTCCGCGCGGCGTACACCGGGAGAGCGCCAGGAATCGGACAACGGAAGATAGATGCCGTCACGCGCGGCAGGCCCCAGATCCCATCCCCCGGCCAAATCCCGGAGCCCGTCCAGCCATGCAGCGGCGAACCGGAGCTCCCGTCGCACTTCTTTTCCCGGGTGGAAGGACAGGATTTCGATGGCACCGATCCACGAGCCTGCCCGCCGGTCGGTCCCGGAGGGGGGCGGAGTCCTGATCGGTCCGTCGCAGACATAGTACAAACCGGACGGGTGGTCCAGCACAAGGCGGACCAAGGCGGCTCCGGTGACTGCGTCCAAGGCACCTGCCAACAGCTCGATCGGATAACGACAAGACAAATCCGCATATCGGGGATGAGAGGAGGAAGGCATGCCAAAGGTGTCCCCGAACACCCGGGTGTACACCCGCTCGTCGAATGTTCCTGTCTCAAAAGAGGCCGTTACCACCGCGCGCCATTGTTTCACCACCCTGCGGACATCCGGGTCGTCTGGAGCAAAGATCCGGATTGCCGTCGCCAGCATCAGCTCCACGTAGCAGTCCCAGCCTGCACCCTTCTCCCTCCGGTCGGGAATGGCCTGCCGCCCCAGCAGACAGTCCCGCAGATATGCGAGTGCACGCCGGATCGGGAGATCCTCACGGGTAAACCCGAGTATCCGCAGCCTTCGCAGCGCTTGCTCGGTCGTCCAGTCTTTATAAGGTGCGATCCGCGAATGAAACTGCCCCCAACTGCCGTCCGCATGCTGGGCTTCTAAAATGGCACAGGCCCATGCTCCTGTCCGGAAATCCATACCGTTCTCCTTTCCGTCCCGCCGGTCTCTCTGTAACACAGGACTTCATCCGGGTACCCCGCATCGTCTACAATAGGGGTATGAAGTCCACATCCGTCAAAAAAGCCGCTCTGCTTACAGGCGGTTGTATATCACTCGGGGTAGCCGTCATTGGCCTCTTTGTCCCGGTGCTGCCCACCACTCCTCTGCTCCTGGTGGCGCTCTGGTGCTTTTTACGTAGCTCTCCCCGCATGCACGCACGGTTGCTCGCACACCCGGTACTCGGAGCCTATGTGCGGGACTACGTCGAACACCGGGCAATCCGCAGGGGGGCCCGCCGCCGGACCTTGGCATTGCTGTGGCTCTCGCTGGGCGTATCCGCTCTTCTGATCGACTCCCTGCATGTCCGGGTGGTTCTCGCTGTCGTCGGTATCGGTGTAACCTTCCACCTCCTGCGACTCCACGTACTGGATCCTGCATCGCGTCCATCCGACGCGGCGGCACCCGGGCGTGACACCCCGGAACAGGAATCGCCCTAAAGAGACTCCCCTTGCTCTACTCTTCCCATTCCGGCAAGGTGGCGTCCTCGCAGGCCTGCCGGTTGATGCGAGCCCCGGCGGGCTTGGGAACACACGCACCGTCTGTCAGCAAACAGGTGGGAGCCGCGCTGTAACACTGGCGAAAGAGCGTGCTCTCACGCGCGAACGCCTGGATACGGGGGGTTGGCAGGGCATGTCCGCAAGGGCTCCAGTACCGTCCGCTGTCATGCGTGTGCAGATAAACGATGTTCCATGGTGCCATATGATGCCTGCCCCTTCCCCGCCGTGCGCGTCATCCGGTTTGTTCGGCTTCAAGATCCTGTTGATCCGGTTCCAGTCGCCCGCCGCGGATCCCGCGGGCTCGCTCGAGCAGGCGGGCCAGCAGCCGGGCGGAGGCATGGTTGAGATGTACCCCGTCCACCGTCATCACCAGGCCTCTGCGATCGGAGACTTTATCCGCAAGAGGAAGCAGAGTCGTCCAGACCGAGTCGCGGATTGCCTTGGATGGATCATCGGACAGCAAGTACGTATTGTTTCCGCCCCGACGTCGGATTTTTCGCTGCTGATACCGCTTGAAATCCACAAAAGGAATCTCGCGTTCCCGGCAAATGAATTGGATGGCATGGTTATAGGTGTCGGCTTGCCGGTTGAGTTCGCTCCCGGTGTCTTCTCCGATACAGGGCAGACCGAATACGGTCGCGCGTTTGCCCGCAGCAACGACTCGGTCCATCAGAGAGGTGTACCCGTCGACAAAGGAATCCAGGTCCCGCAGGATGATCTTGCCGTGCGCAACCATCAGATCGACCGTGAGCCGCCATGGCTCCGAGCGCCCTTCCATATGAGGCAGCAACAGATCGTTGGTGCCGATCCCGATGATAAACTCCCGGTTGTCCGGATCCTCCAGACAGGGCAGGATGCGCTGGGTCATGCCTGTCAGCGTGTCGCTGCCCACTCCCAGGTTGCGATATCGGTCACGGTGCCGGAAATACCGGATAAAGGGGATGCCGGGCGGTCCATACGTCAGGCTGTCGCCAAAGCAAAGAACCGGCCAGTCGGCCGCGGTGGATGGTGGGGGCATACGGGACTCCTTCCGGATAGCTATACGGCCATCGCTCCCATTTTACCCCACATGGATGCAAAACCGGCGGCCTTGCCGGATGACTGTTTTGCATGGCCGCCGCATCACATCAATCCGGCTTGTGCCGCGGGGGCCGGAGCAAAGACATGATCACAAATCCCAGTACGGCGGCACCGCCCGCGATGGCAAAAGCCGTGCCGTATGCCTTGGCTGCACTGAACCAGGCGACGGTATAGGAGGAGGCCACCGCACCTGCACCAAATCCGATCAGTAAAATGCCGTAGATCGTCGCGACATGCCGTGCACCCCAGTAATCCGCTGTCAATGCGGGAAACACGCCGAGGAATCCTCCGTACGAGAAACCAATCGCCGCGATGAAAGCAAGCATCAGATAGGACTTGGCAAATGACACCCCGATGATCGAAAAAGCGGCGATCACAAGCAGGACCAGGATCGTCCGTCTTCTTCCGAGCCGGTCTGACACCCACCCCCAGAACAACCGGCCAAACGAGTTGAATCCGGTGATGATCATGACACCGGACACGGCAGCCTGGCGCGACAAACCGCTGTCGGGCTGGAGACCGAGGATTTTTGCCATCGGAATCATCATCGAGCCGGCAGCGGTCGCACACATGAATGCTACTGCCAAAATCGCAAACTGGGGGGTCCGGATCGCCTCCCTCACCGTAAAGGTCTGCGCGGTCACGCCGTCCCGCGGGGCCGGAGGGATCCAGCCTTCCGGGCGAAATCCTTCCGGCGGGTTGTGGATGAAAAAGGATCCGATAAAACAAACCGCTACAAAGACCACTCCAAACACGCCAAACGACGACAGAACCCCGCGCGATGCGATCAATGCTTCCGCGACCGGAGTAAAGACCAGTCCGCCGAATCCCAGGGCCGAGACGATGATCCCGGTAATCAAGCCGCGTTTGTCGGGAAACCATTTTTGACAGCAGGCGATCGTGGTCGTATATGCCATGCCCATGCCAAACCCGCCCAGAATACCATAGGTCAGCCACAGCACCCAGGGGGTGGATTCCGTCGTATATTGGGCCAGCCAAAAACCGCCGCCCAATATGACTCCGGCAGCCGCAATGATCGCCCGCATGCTGAACCGGGACGTCAACCGTCCGCCGACCGTGCTCCCGATCGCGAGGACGCCGATCAACAACGAGTAGGCCAGGGTTCCGTGGGTGGCGGGCCAGTGGAACAACGCGTCGGGAGTCGAAGGTCCGATGATCAAATAGGACTGGAACACACTCCAGATATAGGCGGTTCCCAGACAAAGCTGGATAAAGATGCTGGCAATGACCGGGATCCAGCGGCTTGTGCGCGTGGTCGTCGATATAGTGGCGGCCTGATCCATGGTTTCGTACTCCTCCGCATGTCTTGTTTGGGGTACAAAGAGTGTACCGGCAAGTCGAAGAAGCGGAAACCCGCACAGGGCAGGATTCGTTCATAAAAAAACAGGGTTGTGCGTGAAGTGTCGGAAATCAGACAAAATGGTGCAGGTTCGGATTCCGTCCCGGCAGGTGTCAGGGGATCCGCTCCTCTTGTCGCGTGACAGCCCACAGATAGAGCGAGGCAACCGTCCCGCAGGGAGAGTAAGCTTGTCGGCGGGTCAGAAATTCTTTTTTGGTGAGCGTTTCGAACCCGTATAGGAGAGACATACCGCGGCGGATTCCAAAATCCCCCCAGCTCACCACATCCGGTCGCTGCATCGCGAAAATCAGGAACATCTCCGCGGTCCAGACTCCAATCCCGGGCAGAGTGACCAATCGCGCCACCACCTCGTCGTCCGCCAACGCATCCAGTCCGCCGAGATCCATCCGCCCGTCCGAGACCTCTCGCGCGAGATTCTGGAGCCAACCGGCTTTTCGCTCCGACAATCCGCAGGAACGCAACATCGCAACCGAGACACCTGTAAGTGTCTCGGGCGAGACGTCGCCGGTAAGCTGTTCCAGCTTCGCGAGAACGGATTGCGCGGCTTTTCCCGAAATTTGCTGGCTTACGATACTGTCGACCAGCACTTGAAATCGGTCGGTTCGGACCTCACGCCGCAGCGGTCCCAGCCGGTCGATCAGGGCCCCTAAGACAGGATCCTGTTTTTTCAGCAGGTCGATCTCGGGTTTCCCATATTTGAAATAGGCTGTTTCGTCTGACGAACTTCTCTCCACGACCGGCTCAGCCTGCTTTCCCGGGTTTGACGGAGGTGCCGGTCAGTGAGATCCCCAACACTCCCAGGACCCCTTCGATGCCACCCGAGATCGCCGCGGCTCCACAGCTGAAGAACACCCGCACGAACGTTCCGATAAATTCCGCAAGGACTTTTTTCATGCTCCGTCCCACCTCCCTCTGAATGGTTCGAGCGAATCCAGTACCATGACATGTTCATGACCGAAGATCCGCCCATCGAACCGAAATCCGAGCTTATGATACAACTCTACCGCATTGTCATTGTCCTGTCGGACGCCGAGATATACTTTGTCGCGAGCGCGGTCCAGTGCGATCTCTCGCAGGACATGACGCATCGCTGTCTTTGCCAATCCCTTCCTCTGATGTTCCTGGTCGATCATCAGGCGATAGATCCAATACTCACCGTCGTCGCGGTCCAGACAGTACATGACAAAACCCACCGGGGTATTCCCGTTGTAGATTGCCAGCGGAACGCATTCGGGCTGCACCCTTGCCTGTGCGATCGAAACCGCATTGGACAGCACGTAGTCCTGTTGACCGTCCGCCACTTCCAACCCGATGATGTCCCAAAAATTGTCCGCGTCGATCGGGCGGAGCGAGAGAGCCGCGGTTACCCCGTTCTCAGACAACATCTTCCCAGTGCCTCCCCAATACCTTTGTGATGAAAACGCGTGCAATCTTTTCATCGAACTGAGTCCCGGCGCCGAGCCGGATCTCCCGAACCGCCTTTTCTTCGTCCATCCGTTTCCGGTAGACCCGGTCCGATGTCATTTCGTCATACGCCTCCGCGATCGCGAGAATCCTGGAGACGACCGGAATTTTGTCCCCTTCGCTCCCCCGGGGATACCCTTTGCCGTCGATCCGCTCATGGTGAGACAACACCGCATTGGCAACCGGAGCGAATTCGCTGGTTCCGCGCAGAATCTGATATCCGATCTCGGGATGGCGCCGGATTTCCGCCCACTGTTCTTCCGTGGGACCGGCCGCTTGTTCCAGCAACGCTTCGTCGAGCACGATTTTCCCGATATCGTGCATCAGCCCCGCTGTGGTGAGTTCCCTGATCTCTTCTTCGCGCATCCCCATCGCACGGGCAATGGACCCGCACAGCATCGCGACCCGGTTGCCGTGCATTTGCTCTTTGGGGCTCTTGAGGTACAGTGTCCGGGCCACGATGCGGATGGTCTCGCTCCGCATACTGTTGCTCTCGGTGAGTTTTTCCCGGTACATCGCATTTTCGGCCTCGGTGAATACCGCAGACATATCCTCGTCAGCCTTCTCTTTTGTCGCCATCCCAAACGAGACGGAAATCACCGCTGGCTGCGCCTCTTCCCCGGCGATCGCCTCCCGGATACGCCGGACGATGCCGGTCGCCTCCTCGGTCCCGGTCTTGGGCAGCAAGAGTACGAATTCGTCCCCGCCGATCCTGGCGACAATATCATCCGCCCGGCTGACGTTGCGGATCAGGGACGCGACACGCACGAGCATCCGGTCTCCCGCCTGGTGACCGAAAGCGTCATTGACCAGCTTGAGCCCGTTCACATCCGCGATGACCAGCGTCATCGGGAGATTGCGGGACGTATCGAGCCGCAGGCGCTCTTCCTCATAGAACCGGCGGTTGTACAGACCCGTCAACTGGTCGTGGAAGCTGAGCTGGAGAATCCGTTCCTCCGCGCGTTTCCTTTCCTCGATGTTCCGACTGACCCCGATTGCCTCCGTCTCTCCTGCCTCGTTCCGCCGGTATCGCGTGGCCGTTTCGATCCACACGTATCCTCCGCCCTTGACGGTCTGGCGCATTTGGCTTACGTACACCCGTACATCCTCGGGGTGAGAAACGAAATATGCGGTTTCCCGGTTGAACGCATTGCGGAGCGACTCTAAGGAGTCCGGGGCATAGGCCTCTTCGAGCGTCTGTATGACGGCTTCTTCCGGTGTGAAGCCTCGCTGCTGCTCGACCGAGGGACTAAAGTAGGTAAACCGGTCGCGGGTGAGATTGCGGATCCAGATGACATCGGAAGCCTGCTCCGCGATCATCCGGTATTTCTCCTCACTGCTGCGCAGCGCAGACTCCGCCTCTTTTCGCCGGGTGATGTCCGTCGAAAAACTCAGGATGGCCGGCCTGCCGTTCCACTCGATGCGAACCCCTGCTGCTTCCGCCCACAAGATCGACCCGTCTTTGCGCACCAGGCGTAGCTCGGTCCGCTCGCGGAACCCGTTGTCCCGATACCGTGCGGCTAGATTCCCACCGGCCAGCATTCGGTCGTCGGGATGGATCAGTTCCAGCAGCCCGACTTTCCCCATATCCGCTTCGGTATATCCGGTCAGTTGGAAAGCCATCGGGTTGCACAATACAAACTTCCCGTCCTGGATGACCGAGACAGCCTCGACCGCATTCTCGAACAAGATGCGGTAGCGCTCTTCGCTTTCCCGCATGGACTTCTCGTACAGTCGCTGTTCAGTCACATCCCGTGCCGCGGCATACACCAGATGGCCGTCGGGCGTGGCACGCCATTCGATCTGACGCCAACTCCCGTCCCGGACTCTATATCGGTTCACAAACCGATCCACGGGTTGCTGCCGACCGAGCGCGGACATCACCTCCCGGGTCTGATGTACATCGTCCGGGTGTACAAATTCCAAAAAACTGGATCCTTCCAGTTGCTCCCGCGTCAGCCCGAGTGTCTCGCTCCACGCGCGATTGACCCGGACAAACCTGCCGTCGAGGTCGGCGATACACAACATTTCCATGCTGAGGTCAAACAGCCGGTCGAAAGGAAAGTCGATCCCTGTCCCGGGGATCGCGCCGGGCTCTTCGCGTTCCACGCCTGATGTCTTTTTTTCGTCTGCCATTTCACGCCCCCTGGTTTGTCACAGTCGACCTGCCACTAGTACACCAAATGTGTTATTTATCATTGTGTCACACCTTGTGATGCATTGCACAGAAGCCGTAGTCTCCCGATCCCCGGGCTTTTACAGGAGATATTCGCCTACGATCCGGTCGGCAGCCGCTCCCCCGAACAAAATATCGCCCTGCTCGCGGGACAACCGGACGATGTTGTACACCGTGCCCGCACCGCCCTGTTCGATGGCAATGCCGCTTCCATCCCACCGGCCGTTCTCCCAGAGATAGGTCCCGAACGCACTGTTGCCCGATCCGGTCGCAGGGTCTTCCAAATAGCCAAACCGGGGAGCAAACACCCGAGTGTGCGCGTGCCGGCCGGATTGGGAGGTCAGCAGGGAAAACGCCAGTACAATCCCGATGCCGTGTGCGAGGCAAAAGAGCCGCAGCGAGTCCTGATCCGGCTGCAGCCGGATCACATCCTCCAGAGAAGCAAACGGTACCAACAAGGTGACGAGGCCCGCATCGACGCAGCCCAGGGGAAGAGCGGGATCGAGTGCTTCTTCCCGGGCACCCAAGGCACGGGCGGCCTCCCCACAAGACAAACCGGTTTCGATCTGCCGGGCCGGCGGGGCCGAGACATAGACCGCGTTCTGCGTCCGGATGCGGTTGTAAACAGTCAGCGGGCCCTTGCGTCGGGTGTCGATCCGGATCTCGGGCAAATCGAACAGCGCGGGCTCTGTGCGAATCAGGCTGTGCATGCAAGCAATGGTGCCGTGTCCGCAAAAATCGACCTCACAGGCCGACGACCAGAACGACAGCACGTAAGAGCCGGACTCGGCGAGGGTGCAACACACCACTTCGGATACAAATCCCCGGTGCCGGCGGGCGATCTCCAGCAGTTCATCGTCAGTCGGTTCTTGACCGCGTGCCGGGAAAAGACAGGCAGCCGGATTGCCCAGGGACGCCCCTTCAACAAACGCATCGGTTTTGCGATATGGAATCGATCTCATCCATCTACCTCCGGCCGTCAGATTCTCCTGCCGCCAGCACCTTCTCAAGCACTGCGTTCTGTGCGTGCAGCAAGAATGCTTTTGCCTCCCGGTTCCGGCACCGCGGGGATTGCATCGCCTCGTCGGACACCTCCTGCCCCCGCGTGACGGGTGGGCAGGGCAGAAAAAACGCCTCCTCGTGCAGGCGGGACACCATCTCCGCGGTGATCTGGCAGGGCAGGAAAGAGGCTGCAATCCGCGCCTTTTCCGACTCCTCCGCCGTGCGCGGCCAGCAGTCGGTGTACAGCACATCCGCACGGTCCAGAAGGTCGCTTCCCTCCTCCCGGGTTCGGATGTCGCCGACTGCGGTCGCCTTGTACTGGACAAGACGCTCCGGGGTAACCAGCCAGTCGGGTGGCGCGACCTGGGTGACCCGGATCGGAAACCGGGCGGCCGCCTCGAACCAGCTCGCACACAGGTTGGTCACCTCGCCATAAAAGAGCACTTCGAGACCTTCCAATGTACCCCGGCACCGGCGGATGTACTGGAGATCTCCGAGGATTTCACAGGGATGACCCCGGTCGGTCCGGGCATTGACCACCGGGACGGACATCCCGTCCGCCAACGCACACAGCTGGTCGTGATCCCTGGCACGTGCCACCAGCACGTCATACCAGTTGTCCAGATATCCACCCATGTCCTCGAGCGGCTCCTGAATCCCGAGCTCTCCGGGAATGTAGGACACCGAAGCACCCATCGCCCGGGCGCCGATTTCAAACGCGACGCGGTTGCGGAACCCCTGGCCGTAAAACCAGAGACCGACCTGGCGTCCTTCCAGACTGCGGGGCATCTTCCCCTCATGCCAGGCTGCCGCCAGTTCGTCCGCACGATCCAGCAGAGCCGTCAGCTCCACAGGTGAATAGTCCAGCAGGGTGATAAAATCGCGCATGATCCCTACTCCTTTCCCGCAGTTGCTACTCGATGCCGGCCGGACCCCCCGACAAGAGCGAGCTGCCTGTGCTCCCATCCAGCAAGAAACAGGGCTCCCGCTCCCGGATCGCCCGGATCAAGTCTTGAAGGTCTGTCAACCGGCGATGAAAAGCCATACCGCCGTCCAGCATGAGACTGCTGTGGATGTCGGATCCCGCCGTCATCGGCAACCCGTGCCGCTGTGCGTATGCCAATGCCAGCCGGTCGTAGGACGGCTGGTTGTGACTGACACTTTTCGGGCTGCTGTGGGTCGCGTTGCAGACCTCGACCGCGTCAACCAGGTCCGGGAACAGCCGGATGGCGGGAATGTAGGGTTCTTCCCGGAAGGGATGTGCGTGCACCACAAGTCCGCTCTCCGCCCGGATCAGCCGGAACTGCTCTTCCACGGTTGCGTCGCGAATCTCGGGATGCGCGCGCAACCAGTCCGCGTCCGGTCCATAGACCAGAAACTCGGTCCCCTTATAGCCGGCTTCCCATCCGAAAAACACTTGCAGTCCGATCCGGTCGCCCTCCTGTTTTGCATGGAGGTACCCTTTTTCGAACGCGTTCACCCAGGCGATCCAGGGGAGCGACCGGTCGATCCCGGTATTGCCGCCTACAAAATGGTCGGTCACCACGATGCCCGTGTATCCGGCCGCCCGGCAGGCGCGCGCCGCCTCCGCACCGGTCCAGCGGGCACATGCGCTGGCTTCCGCGGTGTGCAGGTGTGTTTCATAAAGATGGATCCGATTACTATTCATAGCGTTGTCTGCGCCTTTCCGTCGGGCCATTAAGGTCCGTTTACTCGAGTCCCGTTTCCGGGGTGGGTTTGCGTGGAATATGAGGCTCCAACTCCTTGATCAGGTCGGACATCGGGCGAGCGCCATCCATAACAAGACACGGACAGCACAGGAGATGCGACCATTGGTCGTGGCGCGCGCGGCTTCGCTGGTCGAGGCCCGCGGCGTCATAGGTGGCCGCCCAGTCAATGAACTCCCGGTGGTTGTCGTACATGTCGCCGCCCGGGAGAACCCGGTCGCCAAACCGGCTTTTTTCCCGGTCCTGCAGCCGCTTGATCCGGATGTCGGTGGGGGTCACGAGCCGGATGGCCAGGTCGAAACGAGGAATGAGAAAATCCCCCCAGCCGCACAGGGATCCGGTCAAGACGAAAAAGCCATCCTGTCCAGTCACATCGTGCAACCGGGCAGCCCGCTCTTCCACCGGCCGGGTTCGTTGAAACGGCGGATCGGTCGGTTCCCAGAAAAAGTCGTCGGTGTCCAGGTGGACATAACCGAAGGAGGATGCGATCGCCCGCCCCATGGTCGTCGTTCCTGCTCCGGATGCCCCAAACACATGAATCAGCGGCATTCCACCACTCCTTTCGACTATCACACTTCCTGTGCTTATACCATACATGAACCATTTCTTACAACACGAACCTGCTCTGACACCCCCGTTACCTTTTGGTCTCCAGATTGGAATATAATGGAAGAACCATTCAACCGGAAACAAGGTACAGGCAGGAGGGATTGTATTGGGGACTCTGCTATTGGCGGCAAGACTGTTCAGTTTTGTCGACAACATTGAAACGCTTCCGGCCATCTTGTTCATCGTCGGAATCCTGATGCTCGTCGCCGAGATCTTCACGGCGGGGTTTGGGGTCGCGGGCGGAACAGGACTGCTGTTGCTGGTGGTCGGGATTGTACTCACCGCCGAGACGTTGTTCGAGGCCGCCGTGATGATCGTCATTCTTCTTTTGATCGTGGCGATCGTACTGTGGGTCATTCTGCGGTCGGCCAAGAAGGGAAAGCTGTCGAGAAAACTCATCCTCTGGTCTTCCACTCGAAAGGAAGACGGCTTTTCCTCCACTGCGGACACTTCGTCGCTGATCGGGCAGGAGGGCGTGGCGATCACGGTGCTCCGACCGGCCGGCACGGGGGATTTTGACGGTCAACGCATGGATGTCGTGACAGAGGGCGCGTTCATCGCGCAAGGAACCCGGATCCTCGTGATCCGGACGGAAGGCCGCCGGATCGTGGTCCGGCCGGTCGAGTGACCACCGCCCGACGGGCGGTATGAAAGGAGTCCAGGACATGGATGATTTCTTCTGGTATGCATTGCTTGCTGCGGCGATCGTATTTGTACTCTCGCTGCTCTTCAGCTTTGTTCCGGTCCGGTTGTGGATATCGGCCGCGGCGGCCGGCGTCAAAGTCGGCATCTTCAACCTCATCGGCATGCGTCTGCGGCGTGTCATCCCCGCCCGGGTTGTCAATCCGCAGATCAAGGCGACCAAGGCCGGGCTCAATATCAACATCAACCAGCTCGAGGCTCACTTCCTCGCCGGCGGCAACGTCGACAAGGTGGTCAACGCCCTGATCGCGGCACAGCGAGCCGAAATCCCGCTGGTGTTTGAACGCGCCGCCGCCATCGACCTGGCCGGGCGCGATGTGCTCGAAGCGGTACAGATGAGCGTCAACCCGAAAGTCATTGAAACTCCGCTGGTCGCGGCCATCGCCAAAGACGGTATCGAGCTCAAGGCAAAAGCCCGCGTAACTGTGCGCGCAAACATCGACCGGCTGGTCGGCGGCGCCGGCGAGCAAACCATCATCGCACGCGTTGGCGAGGGCATTGTCACCACAATTGGTTCGTCCATGACCCACAAAGACGTGCTCGAAAACCCGGACCGCATTTCAAAGACCGTCCTGGACAAAGGACTGGATGCCGGCACCGCGTTTGAGATCCTTTCGATCGACATCGCGGACGTCGACGTCGGCCGCAACATCGGCGCCCAGCTGCAAACCGACCAGGCGGAAGCCGACAAACGCATCGCGCAGGCCAAGGCCGAAGAGCGCCGTGCGATGGCGGTCGCCCGCGAGCAGGAGATGAGGGCGGAAGTCGTCGAGATGCGCGCAAAGGTCGTCGAAGCGGAAGCCGAAATCCCCAAAGCGATGTCACAAGCACTGCGCGAAGGCAAACTCGGGGTGATGGACTACTACAACATGCAGAACATCATCTCGGATACGCAGATGCGCAGCTCGATCGCAGGAACCGGCAAAGCGGACGCCGCCGGCCCGGATCAGAAATGATCCGCTTCGCTCAACAAGAGGGAGGTGACGGCACTTGGCAGCCCTGACCGAACAACTCAAGGTGATGATGGAACGTCTCGAGGCGGCCAACCTCTACACGCAGGCACTCGAACGCACCCAAAGCGGGCCGGCCGATCCCGGCAGACGCGACACCGTTTTTACGATCCCGGTTGAACGGGAGTCTGCTTCCTCCAGATCGGACGGATCGCAAGAAGGATACGCCCCGGTTCAACAGTATGCGGAAGACCAGTCCTATCGGATCCGGACCGACAACGCACCGGTTCAAGCAAAGGAAGTACAAAACGCATTGTCCAGTCTGACTTCGCAGCATCTGGCACAAGGCATTGTGCTCTCCGTCATCCTCGGTCCGCCGGCTTCCCGGCGGAAAGGCCCCAGCCGCGCCGGAAGATAACGCGCATGGCGGCGGCGGAAGCAACAGACAGAAACCGGACCCCGTTTCTGTTGGCATTTGCCACGTTGCTGACCGCCGCCGCTTTTCTATTTAATCCTGCGGATGAGATTCTCCGCGGCAGCCTAACAATCCTGACTTCTCCGGCCAACCTCATCACCGACTACTTTGCACTGGCCAATCCGGGCGCTGCCCTGTTGAACGCCGGCGTCATGTCTTATCTTGCCATTCTGGTCATCCATCTGAGCCGGGTCCGGGTCACTGGCCCGCTGGTGGCGGCGGTGTTCACGATGGCAGGCTTTTCCTTGTTTGGGAAAAACCTGCTCAACTCGATTCCGATCATGGCCGGGGTCTATCTGTACGCCCTGGTCTCGCGTACCCCGTTTGACCGCTATCTGCTGCAGGCATTGTTTGGAACTGCGCTGGGTCCGCTGTTCAGCGAAATCGCTTTCCATCTCGGCCTTGCGCAACCGCTCGGGCTGCTGTTGGGTTTCGCCGCGAGTCTGTTCGCGGGATTCGTCCTGACGCCGCTGTCGATGCACATGCTGCGGTTCCACCAGGGGTTCAACCTCTACAACATCGGATTTACCGCCGGCATCATCGGGATGTTTTTCATCGCCGTACTTCGCAACTTCGGTATCGAGATCGGACTGGTCAATCAAGTCTCCTCCGCCGGCAATCTCCCCTACATCCTGCTGCTGGGCATTCTGTTTCTGGGGATGCTGGTGGCCGGCCTCTGTTTTTCGGGATGGCGGCTTACCGGATACGGTAGTCTGCTGCGGCAGTCCGGCCGGCTGGCAGCGGATTTTGTGACCATATCGGGATTCGGGCTGACCCTGGTCAACATGGCGGTGCTCGGCATTTTGTCAACCGGGTATGTGCTGCTGGTGGGAGGGCGGTTGTCCGGACCTGTGATCGGCGGGATATTTACCGTGGTGGGATTTGGCGCGTTCGGCAAACACCCGCGCAATGTGTGGCCGATCCTGTTTGGTGTTTTCCTGATGGGACTGGTCAACCACTATGAAATCCACTCGACCGTGATGCTGCTGGCAGCTCTGTTCGGAACCACCCTCGCGCCAATCAGTGGCCACTACGGACCGTTCGTCGGGATCCTGGCCGGCATGCTACATACAGCGATGGTCATGAACATCGGCGATCTCCATGCCGGTATGAATTTGTACAACAACGGGTTCTCCGGCGGCTTCATCGCGGCCGCGATGGTGCCGATTCTCGATGGACTCAAGGAGATCCTCGCACACCGAAAGAAGGGAAAACCGGAAACATGAGCGGAGCTACACAAAAAGCCAAACGGATTCTGGCGGAACTCCTCGGTTATTTTCTGGACAACAAGGTCCAGGACATCCACCTCCGGCTGACACCGGACGAGGGAGGGCACCTCATTGAAGTCAGCGGTCCCGCGCGGGAAGCGCCTGCGGACTTAGACTCCTTCCGGCTCGCCCTCACGGACGGGGTGCAGCCAGAGATGGAGTCGTACTATCTCGAACTGCTCGACATGGGTTCCGACCGGGACAATCACTACCTGCTGGGTGCGATGGTGGATCGGGCGGATGTCGTCTACGCCGAAGGTGTTTTGCGCGTCTCGTTGTACATCAAGGACTAGCAGACAGCACATCTCCGAGGAAAGAAGGCGCAAGTCGATTTACATCGGTGCCTTCCAGCCGGTTACGCACGTTCCCAGGCGATTGGCCCAGGATTCGGTGTACAACCAGTAGTAGGACAGCCCCCGCCGGGCACGAAACCGCGCGTTGCGGGGAAGCGCATACCACAGCATCGAGGGCAATCCGATCAACGGCCAGTACAAGATGCCCAGGATCAACGCTTGAAACGTATGTCCGTATTCATGGACCATGTGGGAACGGTCCCAGCCGGCCGTCTCCTGCGTCCGATAGCGATCCGGCACAAACAGAAACATCCCGATCGACAGTCCGCCGGAAAGTCGTGTCGGTAGATAGGTGACCCGCGCCAGGAGAAAGCGCTCCTGATGGAATCCACGCACACGACCATACAGCCATCCCAGTCCCCCGACGAGGTTGACCGGCATTCCCCAGGTCCACTGCCCGACATAAAACAGGATCCGGTACATCTTGCGCCTGGACGGCATCTATTCCACGCGCTTCCCTGGTCGACCGCGGTATGTTCTTTCCCGGATGCCTGCCGTCACGGCTGCATCACACCTGCAAACACAAGCCACGCGAGTACCGTTTTGGCAACCAGGCTCAAAACGATGTAACCGCGCTCCCCGTACTTGTAGTCCGCCCAGCGGCCGACGCGTTTATATTGCAAAACCATGTTGATCGGGAACAGGTTGAAAAACACAAAGTAGGAAGCAGCGATTGCGATCACAAACCAGGGAATTTCCGCGGGATCGGAATTGCCAAAGGCGTTGAGCAGGATCACGATCCAGGGGGCGATGCCGGCCACACACCCGAACACAAAGGAAATCCAGCGCACTTTTTCTTTTTCTTTGCCCGCATTCATTTGCTCCATCAGGAGCCCGAACAGATTCATGCTGGCGTTGAGCAGAAAGATGGCGATCAAGGTGTCCACCGCATAGACCCCGAACACCGAGGCGATCAGCACGATCATGACGGAGGAACTCAGCGCGTACTCGTACCAGCGGAAGGGATTGATTCCCTGCTCAATGGAACGGTTGTAGATCCGGTTGCCGGCAGGCAGGACGATGATGAAATGTGCCAGCGCAGACAACAGGAGGAAGCAGGCCACCAGAATTCCGAACGGTAGGCTGCCCGCTTCGCGGGGCTCGGTCACCAGGCGCATTTGCGTGGTGTCAAAGGTGAGGAAATATGTCCGTAACGGCGGGCGGAACGCAGAGATTTTGTCGATGGCGATGCTGAATCCAAGCATCAGGATTCCCTGGATGAAGTGCAGAATGCCCATGATCAGATTGAACCGGCGAAGAGAGGGGAGCGTGATTTCTTTGCGCATGGCAATCCTCCTTGCCGCACATCCGGCGGCTTGAGAGCGGCTTGCAGCCGCGGGCAACCCGTTCCACCGCGCCTGAACCGGTCGGCGCGGCTCATGTTCTCATTGTATCGATCGGAACAGGGTTTCGCGAGTCCTCTTGACTGTGACATTTCTCGACGGGACTGCATAAGTCTCCAAACGAATCAAACCGGCCAACCAACCGCCGCCATATAGACCACAAACTCGTCGTCGTCCGCACAGGAAGGCCCGGACGGAAGTCCCAAAAGGGCATCCATCCGCTCCTGGTCGTACGCGCCGCGCAAGCAGGAGGCGCATCCGATTGCCTCACAAGCAAAATGCAGATTCTGGCGCGCGTGCACCGCGTCGAGCAGTGCGTACTTCTGAGCCTTGGTGACATATCGCCACTCGCTGCGGTAGGGAACCGCTGTCCAGATGAAATCAACCGCGGCGCTGCCCATGAACACCTGTCCCAAGGTCGCTTCCGCAATCCGGTCCGCGGCATTTTCCACTGTCCGAATGCGCGCGAGCCGGTGCCCGGACGGAAGATATTGATATAGACCCGGCTCCAGTCCAGCCACCCGATGTACCAACAGATAAGTCTCCAGGGGATGACGCGCACCGGCGGAAGGCACCGTTCGCAGCATTGTCCCTCCGGGACGCGCTGCCGTCTTCCGCACACCTTGTGTCGCCCACATCAGAAAAGACAAATCCTCCAGCGGGAGCGGCACGTCGGAGAACCGGCGACGGCTGGCACGCGTTTCCAATAGCTCGACCAGAGAGCGGGCGGGAACCCTGTCCGCAAAAGCCCGAGGCAGAGAGATTTCCGTTTCGGCGGCCATTGTGTTTCCATCCGGCGGACGCGATACACCTGCAGCCTGGTCGCTGAGCAGTTCTCCGTCCAGCGCCGTATACCCCTTCATCGTTTCCCGCAATTCCATGATCCGTGCATTGGTCTGGTCGTCTGTCATCGCTGCTCCTCCCGTTCTGGCGCACCTGATGTTACCTACACCTTGAAAACCGTTCCATCTTTGATTACGTGACTTACCGAAGACAGCGCTTCCGGTCCGGCAGTCGGATCTTCGGTCAGCAGCAACAGATCTGCACGGCACCCCGGCTCGATTCGCCCGAGATCCTGCCGGCCGAGGATTAAGGCGCCTCCGCGGGTAGCCGCCCGGATCACCTCCGGCATCTCCAGTCCAGCGCGCAGCAGACATTCCATCTCCAGATAAGGCATCCCGACCGGAGCCCAGGGCGGATCTTCTCCCATATAGTCGTTGCCCAATCCGATCACGCCGCCGGCCCGTACAAACCGAAGCGTGTTGTCCAGTGCGGGACCTAAAAGCGGCAGACGCGTCCGCTCCGCGAACATTGCGTACATCGACAACGTCGGAGTCATGACGACGCCATCCCGGACCATCCGTTCGATCAGGGCATCCGGCATCGGATCCATACAGGCGTGCGCGGCTTCGTCGATGCCGCAGGCGACCAGGGTTTCCAATCGGGCCGCCCGCGTGACGTGCGCGGAGACCGTATACCCCTGCCGGTGTGCTTCGTCGCAGATCGCCTCGATCCATTCCGGCTCCAGCATCGGGAGATTGCGGGTGGATGCGTCATACCCTTCGTCGTAGGCCAGCTTCAGATGATCCACACCGGCATCCACCAGGCGTCGGACCGCTTCCCGCACCTCCGCTGGGGAGGAAACGCCGATCAGGCACAACCCGCCGTACCCTCCGGGAGCGGAAAGAAACGGCCCGCATATCGATAGCGTCGGAACTCCCTCCGCGACAGGCAGGTTGTCCCGCCACGTGACTGCATCCTCTGCTGAATGCCGGGACAAAATCCCCTGATCCCGGATGTGGGTGATCCCCGACCGCAGCCACCGATGTAAGTTCTCCGTGTTGAACCCGTCGGTGTTCTCCATCAGATGGGCGTGGGTGTGGATAAATCCGGGCAGCAGGAACCTGCCATTCCCCTCGAGTGTGCTCGCGTCCACCTCCAGCGGGCGTTCAGACACCTCCACGATTTTCGTCCCGACAAGCAGGACGTCGCCGGTATGCCATCCCGATATCTCGTCTGCTATCCGCACATTTCGAATCCATGTCTTATCCATCGTCAAGCATTCTTTCCGCCCGGGCACTCCTTCGCCAAACAATCCATCCCGGACCCCCGATCCAAAATACCACAAAAAAGGAACCGGCCAGCAGCCGGTTCCCCTTTGGTCTGTCAGGACACAACAGTCCCTCCAAGAAGTGGAGGTCAGTCGCCCATCAGAGCGGTATGAGCTTCCTTGAGCTTCTCGATGATTTGGATCTTCTGCGGGCAAACCGCTTCGCAGGCTCCGCAAGCGGTGCAGTTGGTAGCCTTTTCGCTTTCAGGGAAATTGTTGCGGTAATGCGCGCCGGACCCCTTGAAGTCGTCGTAGATCACCGCCTGGTTGTAGGTGCGGAAGATCCCGGGAATGTCGACCCCGAACGGGCAGGGCATACAGTATTCGCAGCCTGTGCAGGGGACGGCGGCCAACTCCTCGAACGCGACCCGCGCTTTTTCGACTAGCGCACGCTCGTCATCTGTGAGGAAGCCGGGCGTCGCATACTCCGCGACTTCGAGGTTTTCGTCCAGCTGATCCTGTGCGTTCATGCCGCTGAGCAGCAAGGCGACCTCGGGCTGATCCCACAGCCAGGACAGCGCCCAGGCGGCCGGCGAACGGCGGACCGATGCCGAATCCCATATCTTCTGCACTGCTTTGGGGGCGGGTTTTGCCAGCTTGCCTCCCAGGAGCGGTTCCATCACGATGACGGCGATCTCCTTGGCAGCCGCATAACGAAGACCCTCGGTGCCCGCCTGGTTGGTCTGATCCATGTAGTTGTACTGGATCTGACAGAAATCCCAGTCGTGCGCATCAATCATCTCTTTGAACACCGTGACGTTGTCGTGGAACGAGAATCCGGCATACCGGATGCGGCCGTCCGCTTTGGCCTTTTGCAGGAACTCGAAGGCATTGAGCTCCTGGAGTTCTTTCCAACGGTCGCCGCTCACCGCATGCAGCATGTACATGTCGATGTGGTCGGTTTCCAATTTTCCGAGCTGCTCGTTGAGCAGCCGGTCAAAATCCTCCGGCGTTTTTACGTTCCAGACGGGGCATTTGGTCGCGAGGAACACCTTTTCACGGTATCCGTCCTTGAGCGCCTTGGCGACCAGCAGTTCGCTCTTGCCGCCGTGATAGGGATAGGCGGTGTCGACATAGTTGAGTCCGCGGTCGATGGAATCCCGGACCAACCGAATGGACTCGGGTTCATCGATGGAGCCGTCCGCAAGCAGCGGGAGCCGCATGCATCCGAATCCAAGCGCGGAAACCTCTATGTCGAATTTGCCGAATTTCCTGTACTGCATTCATTTCCTCCTTTAGTGTTGGGCTGACTCATTTGTCATGCATAACCCTTATTTTACCATGAAGTGGGAGGGGGCTGCCTTCGCCTCCTCACTTATCGCCGGAGGAGAAGCACAAAGAGACGGCAGAAGGCCGGCTTACAAGGCGAATGAACGAGCCTTATATTTTGCGTTCTTGCTTGATCTGGAATGCCGGATGCGTCACATACTCCACATAGGAAATGTCGCCTGAACACCTGAGATAGGCTTCGAAACGGGTGCGATAGGACAGGGATTGTATCCGCTCCAATGCCTGCTCTTTGGGGACCCATGCACTCCCGGCGGTCTCGGCCGATCCGCGCAGTGTCCCGCCTCTGGCGCGGCAGAGAAAATCAAGCATGAGTTTGGTCGGCACGAGGTCGTATCCGTGGTATCCGGGATGACTCCCGGTATTGGAGTAAATGCCGACCAGCCGAACCACTTCTGTCTCGATGCCGCTTTCCTCCCGAATCTCCCGCGTCAGGGCGTCGGGCAGGTTTTCACCGGTTTCCACCTGGCCACCGGGAAACTCCCATCCGCGACGGCGGTTTTCGACCAGCAGCACATTCCCCAGACCGTCCTCAACAAAACCCGCCACCGCGACGATGTGAGTCGGAAAGGCTTTCACGCTTCTGCCCTCTCATTGTCCAAAAACAAGGCCATGGCGTAGGCGTTCCGATAGGAACCGTCGCCCAGCCGCGACGTCTTGCGCAGCGTCCCTTCGGTCACGAATCCGAGACTCCCGTAGAGAGATAGGGCACGCTGGTTCTCAGTGTCGACCGTGAGCTCGATTTTGACAAGCCCGCGCTCGCGGCACCATCCGATCAACGCCTCCATCAATTTGCGACCGATGCCCATGGACCAGTACGCACGCTGAACCGCGATACCAAACCGGGCTTTATGTCGCTCCCGGAGATGCGAATCGATCGAGGCGGCACAGGTAGCGATGATCCTGCCCTCCGTTTCAGCGACGAGATAGAGACCGAGTTCTGTGTCCCGCGCTTTTTGGAGATAGGCGGCCTCTTCCTCCATCGTCATAGCGAACTCTCCGGGTTCACGCGAGAGAAACACACTCTCGGTGTCGACCTGGCGGACGTGCGCAATCACCCGTTCCGCGTCTTCGGGTTCGGCGCTCCGGATGACAAAGGTGTAATTACCGAGGGTGCAGGTGTCGTGGTATCGAGCCATAAGACGTCCCCTTTTTTCCTGTGGTGCGCGCGAAACCGGAGCATGCGCGGCACGGCTTCAATCGAACAGCTGACTGAGGGACTTGCGCGTGTGGATGATTTCGATTGCCTGGGCAAAGAGGCCGGACACACTAACCACTGTCACTTTGGGATGCCGGAACGCGGTCGTATTTTCCACGGTGTCCGTGGTGACCAGCCGCTCGATCGGGCTCGCGTCCAGACAGGCCAGCCCGGACTCTCCCAGTAGGGGGTGCGTGACACAGGCGATGATGCGTTTGGCTCCGTGTTCCCGCAGCGCGCGGGCGGTGTCGACCAGGGTGCCGCAGGAGATGGTGAAATCGTCGACGATCAACGCGTTTTTCCCGCGGACATCTCCGATGATCTCGAGGACCTGTGCGTTTTCATCATGTGAAGCCCGGGTCTTGTCGCCGATTGCGACAGAGGTGCCCAACAGGTCTGCATAGTTGCGGGCGTTTTTGGCAAAACCGACATCCGGCGATACTACAACCAGGTTGTCGAAGCCCAGTGTCTGGATGTGTCCGCACAGGGTCTTCATCCCGTACAGATGGTCGACCGGCTTTTTGAAAAACCCTTGGATCTGAGGGCTGTGGAGATCCATCGTGATGATCCGGTCGACGCCTGCGGTCTCGAGGCAATCCGCACATACCCGTGCGCGGATCGATACCCGGGGTTCGTCTTTCTTATCGCCTTTCGCATAACTGAAAAACGGAAGGATCGCCGTCACGGATCCCGCGCTGGCCCGTTTGAACGCGTCGATCCAGAACAACAGCTCCATGAATTCGTTGTTCGGGTCGAGTCCGATGCTCTGGATAATGTAGACGTCTTTATCCCGCACCTTTTCTTCGACTTTGACAAAGGTGTTGCCTTCGGAGAACCGCTTGGCGAATGATCGCCCGATCTCCACCCCCAGATAGGCGCAGATACGTTCCGCGAACGCCACACTCGTCGTACCCGCAAAAATGCGGATTCCCATTTCGCCAGATGCCATGAATGCAAACCCTCCCGTCAACCGCCCAACCGGTCGTATAATTGGTACATCTTCTGTACGCCGTTTTCCAGATAATAGTAGTGTTGAATGTAAAATCCGAGAAGGACCATCAGAACAAGAAACAGTGTCCAAACCCACACGCCGGACTGGAGCAGGCCGCACAGCAAAGCGATCATCGCAAGAATCGCGACCAGAGCGGTCACGATCAGGTGGACCAGCCGTTCGTGTTGAAAAAACTGGATGTGAACGAACAGGTCTTCCCGGAGAGTCACCACCTGTTCCCGATCGAGGCCTGCTCCGATCGTCTCTTCCATTCGCGTCAGATAGGCCTGCAACTCTTTTCGCATCGAATCATCCGCCTTCCGCATCAACAGCGTAGGCTATTGCCGGTCGGACTGCAACTTTCCAACGCGCGAACCGGCGCTCCCACGTGCAATTTAGCGTGTGTTCCTGTATAATTCGCATCTGTTTACGATAATCCCCGCCGCCGGGCGAACGCCCGTCCCCATGATGAAGGGTCCTGTCTTATGATTACTGTCACCGACCTCAGCCTTCGCTTTAGCGACAAGAAGCTGTTTGAAGACGTCAACGCCAAGTTTACGCCCGGCAACTGCTACGGCATCATCGGCGCAAACGGAGCGGGCAAGACCACGTTTGTCCGCATTCTGTCGGGGGATCTGGAACCCACCTCCGGCACCGTGACGATCACCTCCGGCGAACGGCTCGCGACCCTCAAACAGGACCATTTTGAGTTCGACGAATTTTCCGTGATGGAAACCGTCTTCATGGGGTTTCCCCGCCTGCACGAAATCATGAGGGCCAAGGACGAGCTGTACGCCAAGCCCGACTTTTCCGAAGAAGACGGGCTCAAGGCCGCGGACCTCGAACACGAGTTTGCGGAGTTGAACGGATGGGAAGCCGAGACCGACGCGGAAAAGCTTCTGATGGGACTGGGCATCGACCGTCCGCTCCACACCCGTCTCATGAGCGAACTCACCGGTGGAGACAAGGTCAAGGTGCTTCTCGCGCAGGCATTGTTCGGCAGCCCGCACATCCTGGTCCTCGACGAGCCGACCAA
>LSQX01352678.1_pt1 | contig 27312 bp, 21 predicted proteins | sample 654561 | NCBI WGS metagenome assembly LSQX01 (sample SAMN04489861, study PRJNA283612) | anaerobic digester metagenome | isolation source: 4 biogas reactors fed with cattle manure at either 37C or 55C with and... | place: Denmark: Kongens Lyngby | collected 2014
GTTTCAAAGTCTTTTATGTATAGCCTGCAAAGGGAGAAAGCTGACCCGCGCGCCTTATATAGTCTCTCTTTGATCACTTTTGGGCTTAGCATGATCGTCAGCTTGATCATCTTTGCTTTCTTCTCGGATCGTATCTTAGGTGGAGCGGAATATCATCCCTTAGTGATTATTGCATTGGCTATTTATATCGCTTTGTTTTTGATGCACAATCGGCAGAAGGTGATATCAATTGGCATGAATGAAATAAAGGATTATTCTTTACAGTTGATGTTGCCAACCATCTTCTTTATGGTCTTGATCTTGCCGCTGTTTTGGACTTTCAAAAAGTCATTTCGGATGGAGAGCAGCTTTCTTTTATATACACTCGCTATGTTTTTGGTTATCACAGTTTTTCACTTTAGGATAGTCAAGCAGACATCATTTAAGTTTGTTTGGGATTGGGTGCTTGTAAAAAGCTCCTATATCATGGGCTTCAGGGCATTTCTTAGCGAGTATATACTCATCATGATGACGCGCGTTGATATGTTGATTCTGAAGCAACTTGCCAGCTTTGCTGATATTGGAGTATATGCTTTGGCGATTAATTTCGTGGATATTATCAACGTCACCAGTAATATGATTGGCATCGTGATCCTGAATAAGTTTGCGGCATTAAACGATGATAGGGCATCGCTTGAGATATTAAGAAAAGTGTTTATTTTGATGATTGCGTTTAATATTGTCTGCATTGTTGGCATGGCTGTATTGGGTCATTTTGTGATCAACTTCATGTACACAAGTCAGTACATCGGTGCATATAATGCATTTATGTATATGATTCCAGCGATATTTGGGCTCACGCTTGGCTCTTTGTTCAACACCTTTCTTTGGAGCAAGGGCTTCCCTGTTTTCACGATTATTGCGCCATTCATCGCAACTTCTATCAAGGTTTTGCTCAGTTATTTCATCATCCCGATATATGGATACAACGGTGCTGCGATTGCTTCATCCATCGTTTATCCACTGTGGTGTGTAATTTTACTTGTTTGGTATTTTACAACTCATAAAGAGAGCAAGATAAGCAGTCTCATCATTAGAAAAGAAGATTTTAGAGACATATTCCAGATTGTTCAATCAGTTTTAAGCAAAATTAGAGGAAATAATGAGAGTATTATTCATTAATAGCATTTATCCAAACCCGGCTGAGCCAACGAAGGGCAACTTTGTTCTGAAAAACCTTGCTCACTATCCTAAGAATATTGATATTGATGTAATAGCACCGGTTGGATATTTTGTTAAGTCCAGAAGGAAAAGCGTCGAAGGGGTTCCTCACATTCGCTTTGAGAACTTTGAAGGACGTAAAATAAGGATATGGCACCCACGATTTGTGCTGTTTCCCAAGAATTTCATGCGGGCATTTGTTCCTTTATTTGAAAGGCTTGCCATCGCACCGATATTGTGGTTTCTAAACAAGCGAAAGAAGATTGACCTTTTGCACATAAACTTCTGTTTTCCTGATGGGGTTGCGGTTGCATCACTCGCGCGACAAATGGGGATTCCTTATGTTATCACTGAACATCAAGCTGTTTTGGAGACACTATTATCTATCAAATATATGAATAAGATGATGTTGCATGCATATCATGGTGCAGATAAGATCATTGCCGTATCCGAACACACAAAGAACATTCTCTTAAAACATGGAGTTTCAAGGAACAACGTGGTGGTTGTTCCCAATGGGATTGATACAGAGCTTTTCACGCCGCAAGCAAGCAGCCAGGAAATCAAAAGATTGATATATATTGGATATTTAGTAGAACATAAAGGAGTTCAGGTCTTGCTTGAAGCTCTCTCTAAAGTGGGGGACAGCTCGCTGAAACTAAGCATTGTGGGCGATGGAGCTTATAAAGAAGAGCTTCAGAACCTGACGAGTAAATATCATCTTGAAGAGCAAGTTGAGTTTTTGGGAAGCAAGACTCCAAGCGAGGTTGCTCAGCTCCTCAAAGAGCATGATGCGCTGGTTCATCCAAGTTTCATTGAGAGCTTTGGCATCACGGTGATCGAAGCAATGGCGTCTGGTTTGCCCGTTTTGGCGACTCGCAACGGTGGAAGTGAATATATCGTCACAGAAGAGACTGGTATCATCGTTCCGCCCAAAGACAGCGATGCTTTTGCTCACGGCATAAGAGAGCTGGTTTCAAGCGATTGGGATCGGGAACATATCAGAGAATATGCCACGCAGAATTATGACATCCGTAATATCGTGAAAAAGACCATCTCCTTATATCCCAAGCCAAAACATGAGCTTATCGCCTGCCATCTCAGCTCCGTGCACAAAAGAACTGATGTCAGGGTCTTTTATAAACAGTGTATGAGCCTCGAAAAAGCTGGCTATAAAGTGCATTTGGTGGTTGCAGACGGAATGAGGCACGAGCGAAAGAATGGCGTCATCATCCAAGACGTAGGTGCTGCTGAAGGAAGGCTCAAACGCATGATAGTGACTCCTATGAAGCTGCTTAGAAGAGCACTTTACATCTCTGCCGATATCTATCAAATTCACGACCCGGAATTGATTCCGATGGCGATATGGCTGAGAAAATTAAGCCGTAAGCCGGTGATCTATGATATGCACGAATCTTATTCCGACTTGCTCACTCATAAAGACTATCTTAATAAGTTCCAAAGCTTTATCCTTGCCAAAGCCATAAGAAGCGTGGAGAAAACCGCACTGAATATTTTTGAACAATCCATGACCGTCACCGAGCATATTGCTGATAAATTTGGCGGAATCCCTGTGATTCACAACTATCCCATTCTTGCCGAATGGGAGAATGTCGCCGTCAACGAACAGCGTTATAAAAGCCGCAATCTATGCTATTTAGGCAGCATTACCAAAGAACGCGGCATCATAGAATTGGTCAAAGCCATTGAAAATATTGATTGCAAGCTGCATCTTGCCGGAAGCTTCGAGCCGCCAGAATTGCGAGACGAGGTTTGCAACTTGCCCGGATTTAGCAAGGTTGTGGAACACGGTTTTATCAATAGGGAAGAGGCGGCAGAGCTTTTGGGACAATGCGCGCTGGGGATACACATGATCTTCCCAAATCCAAACAACATGCATTGCTTGCCCACCAAGATGCTTGAATATATGGCGGCATCCTTGCCTATTTTGGCTTCAAATATCCCGGCTAATATAGAACTGCTTGACAACTCCGACAGCGGTAGATATATTGACCCTAAGGATGTAAAATCGATCTCTAAAGCCATTAAAGAGATGCTATCCAAGCCCGAAGAGCTTGCCCAGAGAGGATTTATCGGCAAAGAATTTGTATTTAGCCACATGTCCTGGGAAGCCGAAGAGGAAAAATATCTGCAGATATATTCAGAGCTGCTAAACAAGGAGTAGAATTGAAAATCCTTTTTTTAAGTTCCAGAATACCATATCCGCCGGATAGGGGGGACAAGGTCAGAACCCTATTCTTTTTGCGTGAATTAAACAAATTAGGTGAGCTTACCTTGGCTTCTTTGGTGGATAAATCCATCGATTCCGAAGCTATGAGCGTGCTGGACAAAGAGATTCCTCACACCTATTTTATTGAACATACGAAACAAAGAGCACTTAAAAACATGGCGTTCAATATCCCATCAAAGACTCCTTTCCAAGTGGCATATTATAAAAACAAAAATCTCATGAGAAAGCTTCAAGAGCTTAAACAAGACAATCATTATGATTTGGTCTATACCCATCTGATTCGCATGGTTCCCTATGCCAAGATATTCAGCGACAGCCAGGTTATCTTGGATTATACGGACTGCATTTCGCTGGAATATAAACGAAGTTTGGAGCATATCAGCGGCATCAGGAAGCTCTTCTTTCATGTGGAAAGCGAGCGCACTGCGCAATATGAGCTCGATACCGCCAATCTCTTCGCCGAGAATTGGGTGATCTCGCCAGTCGATATCGGCACCATGGGTCTCAAGGATCACAAGCGTAGCACAATCATGCCAAATCAAGTGTTTATTCCGGAAAAAATCGCCGATTCAAGGCTTAAAAATAGGCTAATATTCACCGGCAACATGAGTGTTCCGCACAATATCGTCGCGGCTGAGAATGTTGCTAAAAAGATTATGCCTGCATTGATTAGAGACCATCCAGATCTGCAATTCTATATTGTCGGTGCAAATCCTAAGCCTGAAGTTCAAGCTTTGCACGGGCAAAATAACACTCATGTTCTGGGCTTCGTAGATGATCTTTATGAAGAGCTTTTCAAGAGTGATATCTTTGTTGCCCCGCTGTATTTCAGTGCCGGCATCCAGAATAAGGCATTAGAAGCCATGGCTTGCGGCATCCCTGTCGTCACCACCCCGAATGTGGTGGAAAGCCTCAAAGCCGACGACGAAGTGGATATCATGTCTGCCGCTGATAACAATGCTTTTGTGGATAAGATTAAAACTTTGTTAGACCATGAAGAAACCAGAGCTCAGATTGGGAAATCCGGCAGAGCTCTCATTGCAAAAACATATTCTCGTGAGGCTGTGACCGAACTCATCGCTGAGCGAGTCAATAAATTAATTGATAAGAATTAAAGGAGAAGTCATTCCATGACAAAAATTAAACTTGGGCTCATCGGCTGCGGCCGGATCTCTAAGAACCATTTTGAAGCTATTACCCAGATTCCTGAAGCTGAATTTGTGGCTGTTTGCGATACTAATCCCGAAAAAGCAAAGCTGGCAGCGGAAACCTATGGCATTAAAAACATTTACACAAATCATCATCAGATGCTGAAAGAGGAAAAGCTCGATTTAGTATCGATTTGCACGCCCAGCGGTTTGCACCCCTCACAGGGTGTCGATGTCGCAAAGGCTGGGGTGAATGTTCTGACAGAAAAGCCAATGGCAACCAATATTGCGGATGCAGACCGTCTTATTAAGGCTTGTGATGATAACAACGTCGAACTCTTTGTGGTGAAGCAAAATAGGCTGAATAGCACTATGCAACTCTTGAAGAAAGCTATTGATAAAAATAGATTCGGACAGATTTATTATGCTCAGGCAAACGTGTTTTGGCAACGCCCTCAAGCATATTATGATGCTGAGAAATGGCGCGGGACTTGGGAATTTGACGGTGGTGCTTTTATGAACCAAGCAAGTCACTATGTGGATGCTATTTATTGGCTTTTAGGCAATGTTGATAGCGTTTCGGCATTTACTTCCACGATGGCGCGCAAAATCGAGGCCGAAGATACCGGCTCAGCTATACTTAAGTTTCGAAGTGGCATCATCGCATCAATAAATGTCACAATGCTTACCTTCCCAAAGAACTTTGAAGGTTCAATCACCATCATCGGTGAAAAGGGAACCGTCAAGATCGGCGGAGTAGCTGTTAATAAGGTAGAAAAATGGGAGTTTGAAGAGTATGACGATGATGACAGGGCTATTTTTGATTCAAACTACAACCCGCCAAATGTTTACGGATTTGGACACAGCTATTATTATCAAAATGTGATCGACGTTCTTTTAGGCAAAACTATCCCCTCAACCAATGGAAGAGATGGTCGCAAGTCTGTTGAAATTATCCAAGCAATCTATCAATCAGCAAAGACTGGACAGCGCGTATCACTTCCTCTTTGATGTGTTTATAAGATTAAAGGTACAGCAGAGCCCGGGTTTATCTCGGGCTCATTTTTTTGATATTGATGAAAAATCACGGTTTCTGCCTCTTACAAGATGCATCGTTCTACCCTCTTACTTACTGGGTTCTGGTCATGATATGGTCATGATGTGGTCATCAGCATGAGCATATCATAAGCAGACGATAAGCGTATATATATAGGAGAGAAGGGGATAGGGAAGATGTGATAAAAAATCAATCTTTTGGAGAGAGTTTGTGGATTAATAAAATAATTTTTATGCTTATCTTATTATGTTTATGAGAGTTGTATGATTCTAATCATGTGGATCAATGAAAACTATTAAAATGTCATTAAATAAGTCTTGACAAAATAAGCATGATTTAAGAAATTGATTCTACCTTTACACATTGAAAGACGCTGGGGGCGTAGTTCAGTTTGGTTAGAACGCTTGCCTGTCACGCAAGAGGCCGCGAGTTCGAGTCTCGTCGCTCCCGCCATTTTGGACGCCACATGGCGTCCATTTTTTTAGGAACAAAGATAATGAAACTGCCCCTGACTTATTTTATCGCAAATAGTATTTTAGAGATAGTCTATCGATTAGGCTACCCCATAGTCAGATATGCAGTTAAACGCCGCGGATATCTTCAGTCAATTCAGATTCCGGACCAACGAACTGATAGACCTATTCTCATTCACGCTGCCTCTGTGGGCGAGATTAATGCTGTCATGCCTTTATTGCGCTATTTGCAAGATCAAAAATTGCCCTTTGTGATCAATACAGTCTCGATTACAGGAAGAGCTCATGCTCAGAAAGCTTTCCCAGATATAGAGGTTAGGCTTTCTGTTTTGGATATAGGCAGCCTTCGGAAAAGGCAGCTTGGAAACTTGAATCCGAGACTGATCCTGGTCGTTGAAACTGAGATTTGGCCAAATCTTTTAGCTCTGGCATCGCTGAGGAATATCCCGTTAATCTTTGTGAATGCACGCATTAGACAGAAAACATACAAATCATTTATGCCTTTTAGATCACTGCTTAATAAGATCAGTGGCTCAGTGAAATGCCTCATCACGCAGAGTGATGAGGATAAGTCACTCTTTGACAAGCTTTTTGATGATCCCGTCATTGTGGGCGGAAATCTGAAGTTCAATGTGGATTTGCCTGATTATGATAGTGACGAGCTCCGCACTAAATGGGGCTTTGCGAATGATGATTACATCGCAGTTTGGGGTAGTTCGCGGCCTAAGGAGGAGGAGCTTATGCTTTCAGCGTTTCGTGCGATAAAGCATTCTTTTGCTGAGTTTAAACTCATTCTTGCGCCCAGGCATCCGGAGCGTTGTGATGAAGTTGCGGCATTGTTAAAGGACTTTTCGGCAGTCAGATTATCTGAAATTGGTAGTGGCGGCCGGGATTTTGATATACTCTTAGTTGATTCCTTGGGGAAACTCAATATGGCCTATGCTTGTGCTGATTTGGCGATAGTCGGAGGCTCTTTCTATGATTATGGCGGACACAATCCTTTGGAGCCTGCTTTCTATGCAAAACCTACGATTATCGGGGAATATCATCGGTCTTGCCGTGATTCCGTAACGATCCTGAAAAGATATGATGCAATTAGGGTTTCCTCTCAAGATAAGCTCGAGAAGGATATTACGTATTTTATCACAAATCAAGAGATTGGGCGTGAAATGGGTGAAAGAGGAAAATATGCCTTGACGGAAAATGCTACTGCACTTCAGAATCACATAAAAGAGATTGAAAAATGGATTTAAGACACAGAGAAGCTATGCACTATATGAAGCTCCCAGATGGAGAGCTTGCGTGCGAACTGTGTCCGCATTATTGTGTTTTGGGCGAAAACCAGAGTGGTATCTGTCGCTCCCGAAAAAATATCGAGGGCAAGCTGTGGGCGATCAACTATGGCCATAGCATTGGTTTAGCTGTCGATCCCATCGAAAAGAAGCCACTGTATCACTTCTATCCCAGCTCGATGATTGTATCCTTGGGACCAAACTCCTGCAATCTCAAATGCGACTTCTGTCAGAACTTTCAAAGCTCTCAATTTGAGGTTGCGACTCGGGAAATAGAGCCAGCGATGCTTTATGATCAGATTTGTAAGCTGTCTGAGAGTCCTAAACAAGTTGCTTTTACATATACTGAACCCTTTACTTGGTATGAGTTTATCTGTGACTTTGCAGAGGCTTATCCTGATGTGCAAATCGTTTTGATCTCCAACGGTTTTATCAATGATGCTCCGCTGAAGGAGATATTGCCCAAGATATCTGCGATGAATATCGATTTGAAGGCGTTTAGCGATAGTTTTTACGCTGATTTTTGCGGAGGACAGATCGAATCTGTCAAGAATACGATTAAGGCTGTATTCGAGGCTGGGGTGCATCTGGAGATCACTTTGCTGCTGATTCCCGGTAGGAATGATGCAGATGAGGAAGTACGTGGTTTGGCGCAGTTTATCTCCTCTATTTCCAGCGAGATACCTCTGCATATTTCGGCATATCGACCGGCATATCTTTCCAATATTCCTGCGACAAGTGTTGAAGATGTCATTCGGGCTATCAAAATCGCCAAAGAATCACTTAATTGGGTGTATGGTGGGAATTTACCTGGCATGATGATGGCGAACAGCGTCTGCGTTGAATGCGGGAGTTTGCTCATCGAAAGAAGATTGGGATATACTCAGAATTATTTGATTCAGCCTGGAATATGCAAGAATTGTGGCTTTGAAGTTTATGGCGTATTTGATTAAGAATTACTTTCGCTCTCTTTCCATTGCAGACATCATTCTCATAGTGCTTTGCGTGGTTGCAGTGATAGCTTTTATTCCGGGGAAGAGGGAAGAGGGCAGCGTTGTTTTGGTCTATAAAGATGCTGAACTTTTTGGAAGATTTGATCTTTCAGAAGATTGTGTTATTGTAATCGATGAACATAATACGATTGAAATTAATGATAATAAAGCGGGGATTATCGAGGCGGATTGTCCTGATAAACGCTGTGTTAAACAGGGTTTTAGCAATTCTATGCCGATTATCTGCATGCCTAATAAACTCGTTATCCGTTTTGAAAATAAATCTGATGAGATGAAATTATATTTACAGTAGGTTTTAATAAGTGAAAATTGCAATATACCCTTCGAATCATGGTTTTGGACATGCTACGCGCATGGCAGCGCTGGCTTCGTCCTTGATGAGCTTTGGTGCTGAGGTCTTTATTTGCACCGATAGGCCTCAGTTTCTCTTTGAAAATCTTGATGGCGGCTGTGTGGAATATCGTCATTGTCAAATTGATGTTGGTGTGGTGCATAAAGAAAATCTTCTTACCGATTATCAGGGCACAAAAGAGGCTATCCTAAAGCTGTTTGGCAGACGTGAAGAGATTGTGGCGCAGGAAGTTGAGTTTCTTCGCGAACATTGCATTGATCTCGTGGTTGCCGATATTCCATATTTCATCATCGAGGCTTGCGGATATGCGCATGTGCCGGTTTATGGTGTCACTAATTTTGATTGGTATTTCATTTATAGTGAGCTGTTTAAAGATGATCCTGAGATGAAGCCGGTTTTGAATACGATATATGGACTTTATAGAAGGCTGGATGGTTGTTTCAGGCTTAAAACAGGTAGTTGTGAGAACTCTTTGCCGGGATTTAGAAATCCTCAAGATGTTGGGCTCATAGTACGTAACTGCCACGCTAATGAAGACATTTGGGGAAAATATTCTATTCCTAAGGATGATGATATCTTGCTGATCATGTTTGGCGGAGAAGGCAAGATGGAGCTGCCGCTGGATGTGATTTGTAAGGCATGGAAAGGAACCGTTTTATCGCCCTTTGAAGGATGTTCTGTGACTAATCATGTCTGCATTCTGAAAGATGAGAACTTTTCTGAGCTCATTCGGATCAGTCGATTAGTTATGTGTAAACCGGGATATAGCAGCTTTGCGGAGGTGCTTTCCAGAGGCAAGCCGATGCTGTATCTGCCGCGTAAGAACTACCCGGAAGAGCCTTGCCTCATTCGTGGTTTGGATGATTATCCGTCTGCGCAGCTTATCGATGAAATACCTATGGATCTCGATGCTTGGAAGCATATCTTTGCAAATATTGCTGGTGAGTGTGCTGCGATGTCTATTGCTAATGAAGCACTTGCAGGCATGATCTTAGCAAGTTACTTTAAGAAAGTATATCCAAGAGACAGATTAATAAGCATATGTGACCTTGGTTCAAACAATTTTAACTATCTTCTTTATAATCACAGTAAAGGTATTAAACTGCATAAACATTGGCTTACGACGGGTTTGGCTCGTGGTTTTGAGGATGGAATGCTATCTGATAAAAGCATAGAAAATGCTAAAGAGAATCTTGAGGCGTTTTTAGAGATAGATGCTCAGTTTGAATCTGAAAAGAAGCTGATCGCTACAGGAGTGAGCCGAAAAGCTAAGAATGCAGATGTGATCTTGGATTGGGCAGAATCTCGTTGGGGATATCAGACTAAGATTATATCAGCAAAAAAGGAAGCTCAATATGGCTGGGAAGCTGTTGCTGAGACTATGTCAGACCCACGAAAGAGCCTCGTTTTGGACATCGGCGGTATGACGACTGAGATTTCCTGGCTCAACAAGGGCGGCAGAGTGCAAAGTGTTTCCTTAGATTTCGGTTTGGTGAGCCTCATTAAGGCGCATAATCAGGGCGAAGAGGCCATCAATATCGTCTGTGATGCTATCGATAAACTTAAGTTTGAGGGCATCGAGAATGTTGTCCTGATAGGACTTACGGCGAAGCTTTTTCATCAATCCTGTTTTGGAGGAAGCGAAGTGCTTGATTCACGTGTACTCTATGATTTTGAGGAATTGATCGACTGTAAAGAGACTCTGAAATTATGGATAATAGTTGTTGAAATGGTGGAGGATGAAGAGATGCGAGATAGATTCTCTATGTTCTTTGTGGCGAGAATCCTCAGAGCTCTCATGTCAAAATGCAATATTCCTTACTTCAGTTTTAATGATGACGGAATCAACTTAGGCTATGCAAGGTCTTTGAAATGAATGACTTCGTAGATACTTTCAAAATCATTGCCGGTCCTTGCACGATCGAGAGTTATGACAAACTCTATGCTACGGCAAAAGTGCTGAAAGAACTTGGCATTGAATATCTTAGAGGTGGAGCATATAAGATGCGGACAACTTGTGAAAGCTTTCAAGGTTTGCAAGATGAGGGCATCATGATTATCTCGGAAGTGGGTGAGAAGCTCGGGATGAAAACTGTTTCTGAGGTCACACAGATCGATAAAATTCAGTTTATGTCAGAGCATATCGATGTGCTGACCGTCGGAGCTCGGAATATGCATAACTATCCTCTTTTGAGAGCATTGAGTAATGTTGACAATCCCATTATTCTTAAACGAGGCATATCTGCTACTTATAAGGAATGGATTGAGGCGGCGAATTACATTAAACAAAATGGAAAGGCAAATATCGTTCTCTGTGAAAGAGGCATCAGAACCTTTGAGCAAGAAACTCGCTTCACGCTTGATTTATCGGCAGTTCCTGTGCTCAAGACAAATTATACAATGCCGGTCATCGTCGATCCTTCACATGCAGCGGGGGATAGGCGCTTTGTTGTGGCTCTTGCAAAAGCTGCAATTGCATCAGGTGCAATGGGTTTGATGATTGAATGCGATCTCGATCCAGATAATAGTATCTGCGATGCAAAACAAACTATTGCTATTGAACAATTGCAAGATATCATATCATTTAGTGAAAGTTTTAAAGAAGTTAATCAATGAAAATAAAGCGTAAATATTATATAGAAACCTATGGCTGCCAGATGAATGTATCAGATAGCGAGCTAATCATTTCCGTGTTAGATAATGATGGTTATGAACAAGTTGATAGCATCGATGATGCAGATATCATTTTGTTTAATACTTGTTCTGTGAGAGAGCACGCTGAACAGCGAGTTTTAGGGCGTGTGTCCAATGAGCGACATCGTAAAATTCAGAAGCCGAGTCTCAAGATTGGCCTGCTGGGCTGCATGGCGCAAAGGATTGGGGAGAGGCTTGTTAGCGATGATCTCGGCATTGATTTTGCCGTCGGAGTGGATCAATATCATGCGCTTCCTGAGATATTAAGAGAAACTTGTGGCTCAGAGCTTGGCTTTGATTCTGAACAGATTTATGAGGGAATCATCCCTAAGCATCAGGGCGAACATTGCGCTTTCATCACGATCATGCGCGGCTGTAATAATTTCTGTTCATATTGCATTGTCCCGTATGTGCGTGGTAGAGAAAGAAGTAGGCCATATTCTGATATCAAAAAAGATATTGAGCAGGCTCTGAGTAGCAATATGTTTGATATCACCCTTTTAGGGCAGAATGTAAACTCCTATCTATTTGATGGAATGGCTTTTCCAGCCCTCTTAAGACAGATAGAAAAGGATTTTGAAGGCATTAAAAGATTGAGATTTATCACATCACATCCTAAAGACCTGTCTGACGAGCTAATTGAAACAATGGCAAATAGTTCTATCCTATGTAACCACATCCATTTACCCATGCAAAGCGGCGATAACAAAGTCCTTAGAAGGATGAATAGATCATATAGTATTGAAGATTACATGTTAATCGTTGACAAGCTTCGCAAAGCCGTGCCAGATATAGCGCTTACTACCGATCTGATCGCAGGATTTCCCGGAGAAAGCAAAGAACAGTTTGAGGCAACGCTTTCAGCAATGGAAAGAATCGGCTTTGACTATGCATTTTGTTTTAAATATAGCCCGCGTGAAGGTACTGAAGCAGCAAACTATGAAAATCAGGTTCCCGAGTCGGAAAGATTAAAAAGGCTTCAGGAAATGATTGAACTGCAAAGAAAGATCACGCTCGATAAATATCGCGAAATGATCGGCAAAGAAGTTGAAGTCTATGTCGAAGGCTTCAGCAAGAAAAGTAAAGAGAAAGTTTCCGGCAAAAGCCGAGATTTTAAGATCTGCGTTTTGAGTGGCGACGCAAATGATATAGGAACCATCAAGCGTGCAAAGGTGTTAAACGCCACAGCCGGCACCTTGATCTGCGAGTAGCCTATGTTTTCGCTTAACACATGTTATGTAAACCTGAGCCATTTGAGCTATCCCATTGAGGTGTATGATAATGCCCTATTCCCCGTTTCTTATAATGTGATTTTAATAAGCTGGAGTGAGTTATGAAAAGCATGACTGGATTTGGTAAGAGCCGAATTAAAAAGGATGACATCGAAGTCTATGTTGAGATCAAGAGTATCAACGGTCGCTTCTTTGATCTGAAGACCTACCTCCCTCGCGAACTAAACTTTTTTGAATATGAGATCAGAAAGATGGTCGCTTCTAAGCTCAAAAGAGGCACGATCGAGCTTCGCCTATACATAGATGATCAGCGAGAGCCAAATATCGCCGTAAATGAGCTTAAATTGAGAAAGCACTATGAAGCACTCAAAAAAGCTTTGAATATTCTTTCGCTAACACAGGATATTCCACTTGATATTCTATTCCGTGAACCCGGCATATTTGAGCTTGATAGCAAGTTAGATGAAGATAGTTTAATGCTTGATATCGTCAGAAATGTACTTCATAATGCATTGTGTGAACTTGATAAATCTCTTTCAGATGAGGGAATGAATATTAAGCAAGTGTTTATTGATTCTATAGATGCCATCAGCATCGCACTTGAGGCAGTTAAACATGAGATTCAACCCTATAAAGATGAACTTTTTGAATCGATGAAGGGGCGTATTGAGACTGTTACAAAGAACTTTAAGATAGATACTCTTGAGCAAAGACTAGTGCAAGAGCTAGCTTTATATATAGATAAATATGATGTTCATGAAGAAATCACACGGCTTGAATCGCATATTCAGCTCTTTCTCGAGACGATCAATAACACTGAAGAGATCGGCAAGAATCTTAATTTTATCTTGCAAGAGATGCAGAGGGAAGCCAATACTTTGGGCTCTAAGTTCTCTAATAACGCTACATTCCAAAACATTATCATCATCAAAGAAGAAATTGAAAAATGCAGGGAGATCGCTCACAATGTCTCATAAACATCTTTTATATTGGAAATCTTGGCCTTTTGCCGAACGTCCTTTCCCCTCTACCCTATTGATAATATTTCTAATAATTTTGAACATAATGCTTTATCTAATTGCTGTTGTAAATTGGCAAATTCCATTGTATTTCTTTCTTGGCAGCATACTTATGATTGTCAGTTTATTACCATATTTCATTATGACTGAATATTGGTTACTCGATACTGAGGTTAAAGTTAGGTATATATTTGTCACAATATCGCGTCCATATAGTGATTTTGGCTGCTTTTATCATGATAAACGAGGTGTAATGCTATCAACTTTTGTGCGACCTAGAAGGCTTGATCCCTTCAGAGGACTGTCTCTTAGATTCTCAAAAACCCAAGAAGAAAAAGATGAAGTTCTTCAAATCTTGAAAGAAAAGATTGGGAAACAATTTTGAATAAAAAAGAACTTAGGGCTTTTGAAAAGCTCGTGCTTGAAACAATAAAATCAAAGGGCGAGCGAGGTCTCACTTATGGTGAATTGACCATGGCTATTGCCCGAACAAGAAAGGAAAAACAAGCCCTTTATGAGACCTTGAAATCACTTTTACTTAGTGGTGCTATCTTAAAGGATAGCAAGCGATATAGAGTGCAACAGCAAACCACTAAAATTAAGGATATCTCTAAACAATCCACCACTCCTGCAAGGCTGATAACCGGCAAGTTTGACGCCACATCTTTAGCACGTGATAGATCATTTGCTTTCGTGAGAACTGAAGAAAGGGACTATTTTGTCGATGGCGAAGATACACTAAATGCCTTTCATGGTGATCTCGTGCAGATAGAACTTAAAAGAGGCGGTGAATATGGCGATAGAGCAAATATCGTTAAAATCCTTGAAAGAGCGAACTCTGAAATCCCCGGCTCCATTACAAAGATGTATAATCGTTGGATTTTTGTTCCCAGCAATCACAAGATACATAAGTGGTTCGAGATCACTGATATAGGTGATGCGAAATCAAATCAAATAGTGATTATGCAGGTTCAAAATTGGGGCATTCAACAAGAAGGAAAGTATCCTTATGGCAAGATCGTCGAAGTATTGGGTCCCAGCGACGATCCTGAGATACAATTGCTGTCCGTAATTCGTCAATATAATTTGCCTCTTAGCTTCCCTGATGAAGTCTTAGAGGAAGCAAAGAACATCAGTCCAGAGATCAGCCAGGCAGAAACAAAGCGACGTTTAGACCTCAGACACCTTCTTACTTTCACCATCGACCCTATCTCTGCAAAAGACTTTGATGATGCTATATCACTTGAATATAGCGGTGACAATGTGATACTATGGGTTCATATAGCAGACGTATCTCATTACGTAGGAATACATAGCAAGATATATAAAGAAGCGTCAATCCGCGGAAACAGCTTCTATTTCCCAAAAAAAGTGATCCCAATGCTACCCGAAGCTCTTTCCAACAAGTTATGTAGCTTGCGCCCCGATGAAGACAAGCTTTGCATTAGTGTGAAGACAGTATTCAACTCAAAAGGCAAAATCCAAAAACAATCCATTCACGAGAGCATAGTTTGCTCTAAGCATCGTCTTTCCTATGAAGAGGTTGACGAGTTATTTGAAAACAAGAGCACTAAGCTACCTGCAGAAGTAATTGAATCCCTCCAAAGTGCTCGCAAACTCTCTAAACAGCTCAGTCGGCACAGACTCAATCAAGGTTACATCTTCTTTGACCTTCCCGATATACTCTATCACTATGACGACAACGGTTTCATGCGCAAAATGGCCTTAGAAGAAGAGACAGAAAGTCACAAGCTGATCGAGAACTTTATGCTCGTCGCTAACGAATATGTCGCAAAACAGCTATCAGAGAAAGCAAAGACCAGCATCTATCGCATACACGAAGACCCGGATCAAAACAAAATCGAAGAGATGGCAAACATTCTTTCATATTATGGTATACCTTTTATTGAAGAGAAAAACCTCAATAAAAGCATCCAAGCGCTACTCAACTCACTTCCAAATGAGGACTACCACCGCGTGTTCGATAGGATAATCCTCCGCAGCATGAAAAAAGCACAATACTCTGTGCGCCACATCCGCCACTTCGGTCTTTCTATGGAGGATTACACACACTTCACCAGCCCTATCAGACGACTTTGCGACCTTGTAATTCATCACCTTTGTAAAATTCATCTCTTAGGCAGCAGCAACGAGAAGATCGAATATGATCAACTAAAACATTGGTCGAGCGTAGCATCCGAGCAAGAACTCGAAGCCGATAGTGCCGAGAGAGACATCCAAAGAATCTATAACAACGCCTTCATGAAAGAAAAGATTGGCGAAGAGTTCACAGGAATCGTAATCTCCGCAAAGAGCACCGGATTAATCATATCCATCAATGAGATCCCAGTCACCGCCATGCTCAAAAAGGAAGAATTCAAGGGAGGAAACTGGCAATATATCTCCCAAGAAATGCGCTTTATGAATCGCAACACCGGCTACAGCTACCAGCTTTTAGATCATGTCAAAGTTCAGATCATTGAAGTTAGCGATGATATATACTTAAAGCTCGCCAATACAAAGGACGCACACATTCATCCCCCGCTACCTAAAATCGCAATAAAAAAGATAAAGATTGACGCCAAAGCAAAGCCAAAAAAAAGTGATTATAAAAGAAAAATCCAAAGGAAAAGAGTAAGGAAATGAAGCACGCTATAGGCATATTCGACTCCGGTGTTGGTGGATTAACCGTATATAAATCAATCCGCAAAGCCTTTCCCAATGAGGACCTCATCTATTTTGGAGATACTGCGCGCGTGCCTTATGGTCCCAAATCCCCGGACACCATCATCGACTATTCCGTGCAAAACGCTCGCTTTCTCTTGCAACTCGGCGTGAAAATCCTCGTCGTTGCCTGCAATACCTCCTCCGCAGTCGCCATTCCCTTCCTTAAAAAGCTCACAAGCATCCCTATCATCGGCGTTATTGAACCCGGCAGCGAGGTGGCACTATCCACCACCAGAAACAATAAAATAGGCGTAATCGGCACCGAGGGGACGATTAAAAGCCAAGCCTATTCAAAAGCAATCAAAGAGCGAGTTCCCGAAGCTGAGATATTTTCTGCTGCCTGTCCCCTATTCGTGCCCATCGTTGAAGAAGGCTGGCAAGATAAGCCCATAGCTGAAAGCATTGTTCGAGACTATCTCAACCCTTTAATCAACAGCGATATAGACACTCTCGTCCTCGGTTGCACCCACTATCCATTGCTTAAAGATGTCATCCAAAAAGTTGTTGGTGAAAAAGTGAATTTAGTGGATAGCGCCGACGCAATTGCACTTCACCTCAAGGACTTTTTACCAGCTCAAGATAAGACCAAAAGCGGCACCGACACATTTTATGTGAGCGACAACGAAGAAAAGTTCGCCACTATAGCCCAAAACATCTTAGAAAAACCTATTGACAAGCTGAAAAGAGTAAGCCTCTTTGAAAGCTGGTTCATAGAATAAATAATAAAAATAAACATAGAGAGGAAATAATATGAAACCGATTATATTAACTTCTGCAATCACAGGAGCTGAGACATCCAGAGCGGATCAGCCCAATCTCCCGATCACACCTGAAGAGCAGGCCAAAGAAGCGAAAGCTTGTTTTGAAGCCGGTGCTCGCGTTATCCACCTTCACGTTCGCGATGATGAAGGCAATCCCACCCAAAACATGCAACGTTTTGAAGATTCCATCACCGCCATCCGCGAAGCTGTTCCTGAAGTGATCATCCAGATCAGCACAGGCGGCGCAGTAGGCGAACCTTTTGAAAAGCGACTCGCTCCGTTGGCTCTCAAGCCCGAGATGGGCACCCTGAACGCCGGAACCCTAAACTTCGGCGAAGAAATCTTTGAAAACCATCCCAAAGACATCGTTCGCCTCGCCGAAGCCTTCAAAGAATATGGCGTTGTCCCCGAAGTTGAAGTCTATGAATCCGGCATGATCGACTATGTTGCCCGTCTTGTGAAAAGAGGCATCATCACCCACGAACCTCTTCACATCCAGTTTGTGCTCGGAGTTCCAGGCGGCATGAGCGGCAAGCCCAAAAACCTCCTTTATATGATCGAACATCTTGCCGAAGAAATCCCAACAGCAACCTGGGCAGTTGCCGGAATCGGCAGATGGCATATCCCGACTTCCATGGTTGCAATGGTCACAGGCGGACACATCCGCAGCGGCTTTGAAGACAATATCTTCTACCACAAAGGCGTAGTTGCTGATTCCAATGCTCAGCTCGTAGCCCGCCTTGCCCGCATCGCCAAAGAAATTGGCCGTCCGATTGCCACCCCCGAGCAGGCACGCGAAATCCTCGCCTTGCCCTGATAGATAAGGAGTTATCATGCATCTGAGCGAAAATGCCAAAATCGTATTGCAAAAAAGATATTTTAGAAAAGACAACAATGGTGAATTCTTAGAAGACTGGGAATCCATGATTGACCGAGTTGCCCAGAACATTTCCGGCGGCAACCCGGAGCTTTACGATAAGTTTCTCCACCTTTTAGATAGCGGTTATTTTTTACCAAACTCACCGACTCTTATGAATGCCGGAGCTGATCTGCAGCAGCTTTCAGCATGTTTTGTTCTTCCCATAGACGACAGCATGGAAAGCATCTTTGAGACATTAAAAAATGCCGCCCTCATCCACAAAAGCGGAGGAGGCACCGGCTTCTCTTTTTCCAGACTGAGAGAAGCCGACGCTCGGGTGCGTTCAACTAACGGCGTATCCAGCGGTCCCATATCTTTCATGAAGGTCTTCAATTCCGCCACCGACGCCGTTAAACAAGGTGGAACCAGACGCGGCGCAAACATGGCGATACTTGACGTCGATCATCCACAGATTTTGGACTTTATCACCTGCAAACAAGACCCGAAAGAGCTCAACAACTTCAACATAAGTGTTGGAATGACAGAAGAATTTATGCAAGCCGTGAATGACAACACCGATTATAACCTGATTTCACCTCACACAGGCGAAGTGGCAGGTCAGCTAAACGCACGCATGGTCTTCGATCTCATCGTGGAGATGGCACATCGCAACGGCGAACCCGGCATCATCTTTTTAGACAGAATGAACAGCGCAAATCCCACCCCACTTTTGGGCGACATCGAATCCACAAACCCCTGCGGTGAACAGCCGCTCTTGCCCAATGAATCCTGCAATCTTGGCTCCATCAATCTTGCAGCACTCGTAAAAGACAATGCTGTTGATTGGGACAAACTCACCGAAGTTGTGCGCGACAGCGTAGAATTCCTCGACTGCGTGATTGATCAATCCAAATTTCCCATCCCCGCCATCGAAGAGATGAGCCGCGCAAACCGCAAGATTGGACTGGGAATCATGGGTTGGGCTGATTTACTCTTCCAGCTCAAGATACCTTATATGAGCGAAGAAGCCGTAAATCTCGCCGAGACCTTGATGGAAACTATCGACTTTGAAGCCAAGCAGAAAAGCATGGAAATGGCGATGGAAAAAGGCAGTTTTCCCAATTTTGAAAAGAGTATTTACGCCACCGGCGAACTCAAACGCGAAGGCAAGAAGTGGGCAAAGCTCATCAGTGATATCAAGAAAAACGGCATGCGCAACGCCACCCTTACGACCATTGCCCCCACCGGCACAATCAGCATGATTGCCGACACTTCCAGCGGAATTGAGCCCCAATTCTCTTTGGTCTATGTGAAGAATGTGATGGACGACGACAAACTGATATATGTGAATAAATGGTTTGAAGCAGCCCTTGAGGAATGGGGATTGCTCAGCGAAAATATCCTCGATGAAGTAAGCCAAACCGGCTCAATTTCCCACATCACAGAGATGCCGGAGGAGCTGAAAGCAACTTTCCAAACCGCCCACGACATCAGTCCCACTTGGCACATCAAGATGCAGGCTGCTTTCCAAAAATTCACAGACAACGCCGTGAGCAAAACCATCAACTTCCCCAATTACGCCACGATCGAAGACATCAACGAAGCATATCTTTTGGCCTACAAGCTCGGCTGTAAAGGCGTAACAGTATATCGTGACGGTAGCCGTGACAATCAGGTTCTTTCACTGGGCACATCAACCGAAGCACCCACTACAGACACCAAGAAAAAGGTCGCACCCAGAGAGAGACCGGAGATCACCCAAGGCACCACACAACGCTTAGAAACTGGCTGTGGACACATGTATGTGACGATCAACACCGATTCCTACGGCGCATGCGAAGTATTTGTTCAAATGGGCAAAGTAGGCGGCTGTGCCTCTGCCCAATTAGAATCCATCGCCCGACTTTCCTCACTTGCGCTGAGGGCAAACGTCAAAGTCGAAGCGATTATTCGTCAATTAAAAGGCATCAGATGCCAATCCCCTATGTGGCACAAAGGCAAGATGATAACCTCCTGTGGCGACGCCGTAGGCCAAGCACTGGAAAACTTCCTTTTATTCCACAACAATTCCACCGTTAAAAGCATAAGCATTGAAGGCTTAGAAGACCATCAGCATATTGAATTCTCAGACACAAAGAAAAAGGCTTTCAATTGCCCTGATTGCGGCAGCGTTGTTGAACACATTGAAGGCTGTCTCAAATGCGTCTCATGCGGCTGGTCAAAGTGTTAGAGGTAAGATATTAATGCGTTGTAAGAAATGTAATAGCAGGCTCGCAGATCACGATCTTTGGTGCGTTGAATGCGGCACCCAAACTTCCGTCATCAACAACGAGCTATCAGCACTAAAGAGCATGAAAAAAAGCCGCGAAGGCATAAAGTCCAACGTCTCGGCAATGGTGCCAGCAATGGGTTTTAGCATCATCACGGGCGCAATCCCAATCGCTATACTTACCTGGATATTTGCACGCTATGTTGAATATAGCACGAGCGTCCAGATGCTGCTAAATCTCGGACTTAAATCCGTTTTATACAGCATATTTATGCCCATGTTATTCCTGCCCTTTGTAAGCGTATGTGCCACCGATGGTTATAAGATAGAGCTCAAAGACCTGCTTGCTTCATTTCGCAACTATCCCAGATATTTCCTCTTTTCACTTATCAATGCCCTTTATTTCTCACTAATCTACATAGTTTGTTTCGGATTCCCCGGCTTCGGCAGCGATCCTATCTTACGCTTAGTGTGGATTGTGCTGCTCAACTATTGGTTTGCCATAGCATTACCTGCTCCCGTCATCATGGAGAGAACCGGACTCAATCCCTTAAAAGCAATAAGAATGAGCTATAAACACCTCCACGACCTGAGGTGGAACATCTATCTCATGTCATTAATATTCATCTTGCTCAATATCTTCGGATTTGCGCTACTCGTTTTCCCCGCGCTTTTCACCTTATCTTGGACCTATTTTGCAATCAGAGACTACACCGATCTTCTCATTGAATATGAACTTCTTGAATATAGGATTTGATTACTATGACAAAAAAAGAAATCTTTTCACTAATCATATTGATCGCCGTTATTGCCTACGGTTCATATAAGTTTATCACCAGAGAATACACGGAAACACGCAGCAAATATCTCATGGACACGATTGTCCAGATCTCTGCCAGCTCCAAATCAAAGAACGTTGGTAACGACATCGAAGCGGTCTTTGATTTCATCAAGAAACTGGAAACAAAGCTCGATGAATTCGATCCTGAAAGCATGATTAGCCAGATCAACTCCAGCGAGGAAGAGAATTTTGAGATAGATGCAGACATCTTTGCGTTGCTTAAGATATCCCAAGAACTCTACCGACTTACAGATGGCTCTTTTGATCCAACGATCAAGCCCGTTTGGGATCTCTGGGGATTCAATGAAGTCTCCCCCGTCGTTCCCGACAGCCTTTTGATCCAAGAAGAACTGAAAAAAGTGGACTTCAGCAAGATCAGCTTCGATGAAAGCAAACTCTATAAACCCAAAGGAATGCAGCTCACATTTGGGGCAATCGCCAAAGGCTATATCATCGACCAAGCACTCGAATATATGCAAAAGCGACAGATAAACAGGGGCTTCATCGATTGCCGGAGCTCAATGAAGTTCTTTGGCTACAAGATTTCCCCGCTCATATATGTCCAACACCCGCGTAAAGCAGATGATAGCATCGCCAGCCTCAGGGCAAACAATCTCAGCATCGGCACCAGCGGCGACTATCAGCAATATTTCGAGATTGATGATGTCCGATATCACCACATCATCGACGCCAAGACCGGTTATCCCGTGCAGAATGTCTTTTCAGTTACCGTTGTTTCGCCTGAAGCATCATGGGCAGACGGGCTTGCTACTGCATTTTTTACCGTTGCCCCAGCGCAAGCCATGGAGCTAATCAAAGAATTTGAAGACAGCTATTTCGTGATCTATTATGAAGAAAATGGTGCCATCGTTTCGCTCAAGACCGAAGGCATTAAAAAGCTTGATTTTAGCGAGAGTATATGAATATCCCCGACACACAAAGTCAAAACGACAATAGAAACATTGTAATCGATAAAGTGGGCGTGAAATCCCTCAAATATCCCGTTGTTGTGGAAGACCGCGAAAACGGCACCCAGCATACGATTGCAGACCTAAACATCTATGTGGAATTGCCCCACCACATGCGCGGCACACACATGAGCCGATTTGTGGAAATCCTGCACCACTATCACAAAGAAATGTTGATCAGTAACCTCGAAAGCTTTCTCAAAGAGCTAAAAAGTTCCCTGAACGCAAAAGCCGCATACATCGAGCTTAGCTTTCCTTATTTCGTTCACAAAACTGCACCGGTTTCAAAGATCGGCTCGCTTTTGGCATACGACTGTCATTTTAAAGCCTCGCTCAAGGATGAATTTGAACTCATCATCGGAGTAGATGTTCCCGTCACAACGCTCTGCCCCTGCTCCAAAGAGATTTCACAAGCCGGCGCACACAATCAACGTAGCAGAATCAGCATCGAGGTCAGCTATGAAGGCTTTGTCTGGCTGGAAGAGCTCATCGAAATCGCCGAATCCTCAGCATCTTGCGAGATATATTCACTGCTCAAACGTCCGGATGAAAAATATGTGACGGAACGCGCCTACAACAACCCCAAGTTCGTTGAAGACGTGGTTCGCGAAATAACGCAAAAACTCGATAGCGATCCACGCATCACAAGCTTCAGTGTGGAAAGCGAAAACCAAGAGTCCATCCACCTTCACAACGCCTATGCAATGATTTCCCGCGATAAAAGATGAAGATAAGCGACAGACCGGATTTGGCACTACAAATTCATGAAGCCGCCAATGGACTCAAATTACTCTATGCAAGCGATAGATCGAACCCTATCATCTGTTTACAGCTCTATATCAAGAGCGGCTCGATCTCGGAGGATGATGACGAGCGCGGCTATGCTCACCTTTTAGAACACCTTGTATTCAAATGCACTAAGAGCTTTCCGGATAATGATATCAGCCAATTTGCCTCAGAGATTGGCGCAGTCTTAAACGCCTACACAGATTTTGACTCAACTTGCTACTACCTCACCCTGCCGCGCGAAAAGCTGCAAGAGGGAATGATGATCTTAGCTGAGATGGCTTTCCGCAGCGTATTTAAGCCGGAGGACATCGAAACCGAAAAGCAAATTGTGCTCGAGGAGATTTACCAATATAAAGCAGAGCCGGATGCCGACTTCTTGGAATATGTGCAGACCAATTATTTCACAGACAGCCCGCTCAAATATCCCGTATTGGGCAACAAACAGAGCCTCAAAAATGCAAGTGAAAAGAGCATAAAAGCTTTCTATGATAAGCATTATACCCCACATAATTCTTTCATTGTTGCCGCCGGTGACTTTGAGGAAAGTGATCTACTCGCCTCTTTTATAAGGCAATTTGGAGACTGGGAGGGGAAAGCCCCTTTTGCAAGCGAATACACGATAGGCTCAGAGCTTAAATGGCGCCAATTCAGCCGCAATAAGAAAGGAAGGGAAATCATCTCTTTCATCCTGCCCGAACTTCCCGAAAGCGACCCCGAGTCAGAAGCTTTGCACATGGCGATAAGACATTTAGCCATAGGCAAATCCAGCGTTCTATATAAGCGCCTTGTCGAAAAGGAAAAGCTCTGTGCACACGTGAGAGTGAGCTCGCTCAGCGGAAACAAAGCCGGCACCAGTGCGATCCTCTTTGCGCCCATTAAACCTGAATATAAAGATCGCATCATAACTATCTATTTTGAAGAGCTTTGGCGTGTCATAAACAGCGGCGTGCCCCAAGAGAATCTCGAGCTTATCCGCAATGATATCATGCACCACTGGCTCTATAGCTTCGACGGTGTGGAAAACATCACGACACTCATTGCCATAGAAGAATTTAACAAGGACCTCAGCCGCATCTTTAATTTCGGCAAACTCCTCTCAGATATAGATAACGAAGCCATCATCAATGCCGTTCGCCGATATTGGACAATGGATAGACAAGCCTTCTTCTATCAGGGCAGTAAAGGAATAAATCAAACAGATTTAGACATATTTGACAGCTATCAAAACAAAGAGTTTCCCAAACCAGCCTCAGTCCCGATAAGCAAAGATCATAAGGATGATTTAAAGGGTTATTTAGCAAGTCCCAGCCTCTTACATGCTTTCCCTAAATATCATGTTTTTAAGCTACAAAACGGCATGGATTTCATCTATAACCACCAACCAGGCAAGGATATATGCGGATTCTCTCTCTCCTTCCCCCTCTCTCAGCTCAATGAAAACAAATCAGGTGCATGCCATTTTGCCACCAGCCTCATGTTGCATGGCACGAATAACAAAACTTATGACGAGATTACAAGATATTCTCGCGAACGCGGCTTTCATATCCGAGCTTTTCATCACATTGATAGCAGTACATTTCGCGGGAAATGCCACAGTTCAAATCTCCATGATGCACTTGCTTTACTTAGTGAAATCATCACCGAGCCAAGACTTGATAAGAAATATTTTCAGATACTCAAAAACACTGCGGCAGAGAACCTTAGGCGAGATAAAGACCATTCTGTCACTGACGCCTACATCAAATGGTTTAAGAGCATATTTGGGGCAAAGAACAACCTTCATTACTATTCCAGCGGCAATCTTTCTGCAATCAGTCAGCTAAAGCTCTCAGATTGTGAGGATTGGCTTGAAAGCAAGAACTCCGGCACTGCATACAGCCTTGCCGTTGTAGGCCCTCTCGAACCCGAGCTCATGCTTGACTATGCAAATAAGTATTTCGGAACGAAACTTAACTATACTGATAAGCGTGAGTTCCGTCCTGTTTATGAGAAGCGCAGCCCCAAATTATATCGTGATTATCAACATATCGATCAAGCCATCATCTATTGCGGAGGCTATGCAAGTCCAGCTTCAAATAGAGAAGAAAACACTGCTTTTTATGTGCTTTCACACCTGATGGGCGGCGACCTCTCTTCCCGACTCTATTGGACGCTAAGGGAAAACAACGGCTATGCCTATCAAACCGGCTTTGATTTTTCCTCCATCCAAGACCTCGGCTTCTGGAATTCCTATGTTCTTTGCGATCCTGATCAATATATGGACAGCCTAAAAGCCCTGCGAAACGTCTTTGCAGAGACCATCGCAAAAGGATTTGAAGAAGAGGAACTAAAGCGCGGGAAGACATATCTTTGTGCACTCGCTAAGATGGATAATGAAAGTGCATCCTTCCGCGCTGCCGCAATCTCCAATCTCCTCTGTTTAGGCTACGATCTCGATTATTTCTTAAGCCGTGAAGAGCGTATAAATTCAATTGATATAGATATCCTTAATCACCTTGCAAAGAAATACTTACAACCTGATAATCAATATACTTACGTGATGGTTTAATTATGATTAGCCTCGGAATCGACATAGGATCGCGCAATACAAAGATAGTTATTTGGGATAATTCGATTAAGAAAATCCTTTTTAGCGACCACATTGCAACTGGTGTATCCATCAAAGAAACAATTGACACACTGCTATTTAGGGCAGATGGTCTAAGAGAACTTATCAAGTATAGCTGTGCAACCGGTTATGGCAGAAAGATGTACAAAGCTGCAGACTCCATCAAAAGCGAGATAACTTGCCACGCTAAGGCTTGCCACATGCTATTCCCAAGTGCACGCACGATCATTGATATCGGCGGGCAAGATTCAAAGGTCATCACCCTCTCTGAGGATGGCAACGTCGAAGATTTTATTATGAACGACAAATGTGCCGCCGGCACCGGAAGGTTCTTAGAAATGACTGCAAACAAGCTTGAATGCGACATTTCTGAGCTCTCAGAGCTTGCTTCCAAGTCGGATAGAGAGATTCCCCTCAATTCCACTTGCGTCGTCTTTGCCGAAAGCGAAATCATCGGACTTTTGGCAAAAGGTGAACGCCCCGAAAACATTGCCCGAGCGGTAAATAATAGCATTGCCAAACGCATTTATGCACAGATGGCACCGCTAAATTGGCATGCACCGATCGTCTTCACCGGCGGAGTAGCCCAAGGCAGCGACCTCGTATACTCTATCGGGAAAGCCTGTGGACAAGAGCTGTTCATCCCCGAAGATCCCGAAATAACCGGCGCTTTAGGCGCAGCGATATTGGCTTTTTGATGTACGATTATCACTTGCACACTGAATACAGCTTTGATAGCATGATCAAAGGCAAAGAACTCATGGAAAAGGCGATACGCTTGGGATACAAAGAAATCGCCATCACCGAACACCTCGACCTGCTCCCTTTTGAAGCAAAAAATAACGGAATCCCTGCCCTGAAAAAATATTGGAACTATTGTAAGAACCTACAAAAAGAGCATCCTCAAATCACGCTACATTGCGGCTTGGAAATAGGCGACTATCATCGCACCAAAGACTATGCCTTAGAGCTCATTGAAGGCTTCGACTTCTTCCCCATCATGGGCTCGGTGCACATCCTTGAAGACAATACAAACGTCGCAATTCTGCTGAATAAACAGCTTTCAAAAGAACATACGATTGAGTATTACAAACAGAATCTCGATCTCGTAACTAACTGCGATATAAATATTCTGGGGCACCTCGGAGTCTATAAGAGATATTATAGCGAAAGAATTGACGAAAGCTTTGTCTATCCCATCATCAAAGACATCTTTGAGGTGATGATAGAGCGAAATATCTATTTAGAAGTCAATCTCAGCAGCCTTTATAAACCATATCAAATGATAATCCCCGAGCCCGAAATGCTTCAAATGTTTAAAGAGATGGGCGGAACTCTTATCAGCATCGGTTCCGACACTCATAGACTGGATAAATTTGAGGATAACACCTCTATTCTCCAGCGCTTTAAGCTTCCCTCCGAGCCCCTAAAAAGATTCAGATAAACCCTCTTTTTTCACCCAAAACCAGCAGACTCCTAACAACTACTTTCTCTGTCAAGTCCTGATATAGGTTGATACTTTTTTTGTGGTTTATTTGATCCATTTTGGTTCAGAGTCAGTTTGTTTTTCATAAAGCTATTTTCACTATTCAGACGATAAACATTGACATTATTCCCCGCTGTATTTAGCATGCCTCTCATATAGGAATACATAACGGTTGCTCGGGTCGACGCCTTGTCGATCTGGCAACCTTTTTTATAGGAATACATAACGGTTGCTCGAGTCTCATCCTGTCTCTCTATCAACCTTATATACATC
>LSQX01386627.1_pt1 | contig 27312 bp, 25 predicted proteins | sample 654561 | NCBI WGS metagenome assembly LSQX01 (sample SAMN04489861, study PRJNA283612) | anaerobic digester metagenome | isolation source: 4 biogas reactors fed with cattle manure at either 37C or 55C with and... | place: Denmark: Kongens Lyngby | collected 2014
CTGTTGTGCATACTTTTTTTTTATCATTTCATCCTTTAGCCGTCCCTCTAGCTCTTTTTCTGCAAGTAACTTTTTGAGCATGCTGTTTTCCTTTTCTAAGCGCTTAATCTCCTTCAAATGTTCAACGGTCATTCCATGTCTAAAACCATCTTCTCCCATAGTTTCAAACTTTTTCTTCCATGAATAGAAGGTCGCAGGATAAATACCATACTTTCCCAAGGTGATTGTAACGCCCTGTTCGCCAGCCTCTTTAATGATTTGAAGCTTCTCGTCTTTACTGAATTTTCTCTTTTCCATTTCTGAGTACATAATTACTGATTTTTATTGGTAATCATGGCCGATTTTATAAGGGGCCAAGACAATAACCTCTACACCAAAAGAAATGATGTAAATAGTAATTCCAGGATTGAGAAAATGAATAATGATACAGGAACAAGGACATACCGTTTACCCAATTGCCTTTATTGATACTGAAATTGACCCACAAAGTCATAAAATCCTTGACATTGGAAGTATAAGGGACAATGGAAATTCATTTCACAAAGCTTCGATAGCAGAATTCATTCAATTTCTTCATGGCACACAATTCGTTAGCGGGCACAATATTTTTAATCACGATATAAAATACATTGGCAAAGCTCTTAGTTATGCCGGAATAGATCTATCCAACATTATTGACACTTTATTTCTTTCACCCCTTCTTTTTCCTACCAAACCATATCATTCACTATTGAAGGACGACAAACTTCAATCGGATGACATTAATAATCCTTTGAATGATTCAATCAAGGCAAAAGATTTATTTTATGACGAAATTGCCGCATTCCGGCAGGCAGACAGCACAATCAAAGAAATTTTTTATTTGTTACTAAACGACAAAAGGGAGTTTAATGCCTTTTTCCGGTTTATATCCTACAAAAGCGAAAACACTGATGTTGAAAGCCTTATTCACCAAAAACTCAAGGATGAAATTTGTGAACATGCTAATTTAGCCAAAATAATTCTTGATTCCCCTATTGAGCTTGCTTACTGTCTGGCGCTGATCCACTCTTTTATCGAACGCAAAAAACAGATTCGATCACTCCACCCTGGGTTTTAAGAAATTATCCCGAAGTTGAACGGATCATGTTCCTTTTACGCAGCAATCCATGTTTGTCGGGTTGTTCGTATTGTAATAAAGCTCTGGATGCGTGTAGCGGATTGAAAAGGTTTTTTGGATATGATTCATACAGACTTTTTGGAGGCGAACCATTACAAGAGGAATCAGTAAATGCGGCAATCAGAAATAAATCATTACTTGCGGTTTTTCCTACCGGTGGAGGAAAGTCCATTGCTTTTCAGGTACCTGCCCTGATGAGCGGAGAAACCTCAAATGCTTTAACTATAGTAATTTCCCCGCTTCAATCGCTCATGAAAGACCAGGTTGACAACCTCGAAAAAATCGGAATCACCGATACTGTTACAATCAATGGCTTACTTGATCCGATTGAAAGAGCAAAATCTTTTGAGCGGGTTGAAGAAGGTTCAGCATCTATTCTCTATATCTCACCTGAATCGTTACGATCAAAAACTATAGAACGACTAATCCTGGGAAGAAAAATTGCACGTTTCGTGATTGACGAGGCGCACTGTTTTTCAGCCTGGGGACAGGATTTCAGAGTGGATTATCTTTATATAGGTGATTTCATAAGAAACATTCAGAAAAAGAAAAATCTCGAAAACGGAATTCCTGTTTCATGCTTCACTGCAACAGCAAAACAAAAAGTAATAGAAGATATATGCGATTATTTTAATGAAAAGCTTTCGCTGGATCTTGAACTTTTTACATCAAAAGCATCACGAACGAATCTGCATTACAAAGTCCTTAAAAAAGAAAATGAAGAAGAAAAATAGTAGCAAATAATATGCGGTATAGTTAATTGTCATTGCAGTGCGTATTCGAGATGCACAACTCGTGTCAAAAGTAGTTGTAACTTGACAGGTAAATCACCCGCATTCTCATAATGTCCATAACGCTAACCGTTGTGTGCCATTAAAAGCAACTATTCGACAGCAAATAGCATCTTGAAAGAAATTAGACGATAAAACAAAAAGCAATAATATTATTACCGATTTCATTTTTGATAATTGGAATCCTGATAATTCATTCTTGTGCAAAAGACAATGATGATAAAATGAAATGTTCTATTTCTGGTAGTGTTATCGGATATAATCCCGATAAATGTGGATGCTGCCCTGGTTGGTTGATAACAAACGGAGACGATACATTAAAATTTCTTACAGTACCTGACAATGAATTACTATGGGATTTGGTTAATTTTTATGGATACCCCATTGCAATTCAGTTTAATTACAAAGATGATAATAGTTCATGCGCAGATTACTACAAAACAATGACATGTGTTGAATTTGATTTGGATTTAAATTGCTCAAAAACTGGAGAAATCATTGATTATAATGGAACTGAATGCATGTGTTGTCCCGGTTGGATTATAAAAACTGGAAAAGATACAATAAAAGTATTAAATCTTCCTATTAAGAGCCAAGTCAGAAATATCGTTGAGACTTCAGGTTTTCCGATTCCAGTAAAATTGGATTATGAAAATATTTCAGGAACTTGCAAAGATTTTTATAAAAAGGTAACTTGCATTAAGATAAATAATTAACGGCACACAATATAGCCAACCGTTAGGCGTCAGCAAGCGACAGTACAGAGGACAATTAAATAGAAAGTTAATGTTAAAATATAAACCGATAGTAAATGGCAAAATTTTCAAGATATGGAAAAAAGTAGATTAAATTTGAGGAATGTGGTTGCGATAGTAACCTGCCTCGCTCTAATGACAGTTTTCGTTTCGTGCGAAAAGGAAGACGGAAAGTCCGAAAAATCAATTATTGGAAAGTGGGTTACTTCTGATTATAATTTAGTACATAACGACACAATATATTTTACAGAGAATATGCGGGTAGAGGGTTATTTTATTTTTGCGCATACAACATTGTACCCAGCAAGTTCGTATTATTATACTTATTCTTTAACAGGAAATGTTATCCAAATAACAAGTTATCAGCCCGAAAGTACGGAATTTAGCGAATCTTTTGCATATCTTTTAAATAGCAAATCGCTAACCATTAAAGGTTTTAGCAATCCTTTTTCGATTACTGCCGAAGCAAGAACAGATGTACATTTCACAAAAATCGAGTAGGAAAAATAAAATAATTAATAATAACTGCCGAACGCCTAACACGTGGTTACATCAATTGGAGCTGATGATGCAGATTCGTTTTTTTTTAATCCTAATTGCGTTCTACACCTGTATTTTCCCGGGATTGTCAATAGTTTTGATATCCAGTGCATCGCGTAAACCATTTCCAATTATCATAAAACTCAAAACCATGAGCATAATGGCTATCCCCGGAAGTATTGCCAGATAAGCCTTATCGAGGATTATATAGGTATAGTTCTCTTTTATCATAGTTCCCCACGATGGCATAGGCGGCTGCACACCAATACCCAAAAAGCTTAATCCTGCTTCAATCAGTATGGCAGACGCAAAATTGGCAGCCGAAATAACTATTACAGGTCCGATAACATTTGGAAGTATATGCCTTGTAATGATTCGCCAATGCCTGAAGCCAAGTGCGCGTGCCGCTTCAATATATTCTTTTTCGCGTATTGAAAGCACCTGTCCCCTTACCACTCTTGCCACTTCAACCCACATAGTCAGCCCCACAGCTACAAACACCTGCCAGAAGCCCTTGCCCAAAGCAAAAGTAATGGCAATAACCAGCAAAAGAGTAGGAATTGACCAGACCACATTGATCAGCCAGACTATCAAATTATCAACCCAGCCTCTGAAATATCCGCCAAGAGCACCTGCCATTATTCCTATCATTAGAGATATCAGCACTGAAATTATACCTACTGACAAACTCACCCTTGTCCCTATCATCAGTTGGCTAAGCACATCGCGCCCATAGCGGTCAGAGCCAAGCCAGAATCTGCGTTCCACCAGATACTTTTCCTTAACTATAATCTGCAATTCTGCAATGCTGTTAACATGGATTTCTCCTTCAATATCGTAAAAACGAATTGTATCAGAACCAATATATTCAGCTTTAAAATCCTGTGGCAGAGGATAAACCACATCTGCCAGATTAAAACCTGATTCTGCTGTAAGTTCAGAAGGAAAGAGGTCAAACTCTGTCAATATTATTTCATCATTAACGAACCTGTAACTATTAAAAGGAATGAATGTATAGATATTCCGCTTTCCATAGATCATTGTTTTAAACCAATTCTGTTTGAACGCAAGCTCATTCTTCCTTATTTTCAGCATATTAGCTTTAAAACCGGGTGGTTGTGCCGAGATTTCTATATATTGCTGATTTGCGAAAGGAGTACTGTCAGGGGTAATAAGATAACCCATAACAGCAACGATAACGGCCATGCCTATGAATATCATTGCAATAAGCGCAAGCCTGATTTTCAGCAAACGTTTCCATGTAAGGTGCCGCAATGACTGAGAAGCTTCATATGCTTTTTTCCTGAACATAAGCCTTTTGCTGATAAAGTGACAAAACTAAAGATTTTCCTGAAGCTAACTATATGAGATGAGTATGAATTGTCAGACAACTGTTTATCACACTATTACCCGTTATCAATGTGAAATCAGGATGATACGAATCATACCTCAATGCAAAATCGCCCCGCTTCAGCACAACTAACTGTAGTGCTGAACCACTAAATTACTGAACCACACTGCAAAAGCTATCTTACAAATCTCAGATTACCGGGAATTATACCGGCTCTGACTGAATCTATCATAGTGCTTCCACTGGCATCGTAACGGTAAACAACACCGGGCTGAGCAAAATCAAGAGGGTCAGAAAAATAAATTTCATCATTGTCAGGATCAATTTCAAGGGCAGAACATGTTTTTTCCATTACAAGTTCAAATGCATTCAAAGATGAAGCGCCGGTATTTAATGAATATATCTTTCCGTTGTAGGTGAACAATATCCTGTTTTTCTCTTTGTTAACAGCTATTTTAGGAGCGAAATCAGTACCTTCCATCATTGTTCTTCCAATAATGCTAAAATCATTAGGATTTATCTTCACTAATGAGCCATCAGTATTATTTTCAGGGTTCATCCAGTCAAAAACACCACCGCAAATAACCCATATATTTCCTTCTTTATCCTGAACCAGATCAGAAGGATTACCACCGACCACCATAGTGTGAATCACTTTATCAGTGTTTGTATCAATTATCATAATTGTTGAATCGGACGACATACCTGCCGAATTCAGGACCCATACATTAGAACCTGATAAGATCATACGGTCAGGACCATGGCTGGTGGAAACTGTTCCTCTTTTTTCATATTTATTGAGATTGATAATGGCTACATGCCCTGCCCAATCGCTTACGTAGGCTTTTTCTTCATTAATTCCCAGAAAATAACGTGGCTGGCTCAAACCCTCAATGACACCGGCAGATTCAAATGTTCCCGCATTTACAACTTCAATTTTTGAAGCATTGTTTACAACTACATAGGCTTTGTCTTTAAACACCTCAACACTTTGCACAATATTACCCAAAGGTCTGTTGTTCACCAGTTCAAAGATATCATTCTGTATGGTTTTGGTTTTCGGGTCATAAAAACTGATAGTACCTGACCCGTCCATAAAAGGACCTTCATTACTGATAAAAACTCCTTGTGAATATTTACCCGGTAATGGGTTGTCTTCTTTTTCGCAGGCTGCAAATGCAAAAACCAATAATGCACTGATGATCAATAGTTTCTTCTTCATTTTTAATAGTTAAAAATTAATATTTAGATACTTTATCAAATAACAAATCGAAGATTAAGGATAAATGAAATGTACGTCCGGGCATTGGACGATATTCGATGACCTGATAAGCGTGATTTGTAAAATTATTTACTGTAGCATTTACAATAAGCGCAGATCTTTTCATCTTAAAGCGTTTTGCCAGATTGAAATTACCAGTATAATACGCCGGAAGTTTATTTGTATTTGTGCGGTCAGTAAAACGCGAACCCGTGATCTTGTTTATCATCTGCAATTCCCAACTACGATACGTAATACTGGCAGAAAACACGGCATTGTGAACCGGAGTGTAGATCAACTGCGGTTTGTGTTTAATATCCTTAAATGAACTTGCTTCGTACAAAGATTTGCCTGCATTCCACGACAATTCAAAACGGTATAATAATAAAGGAGTGTGATGTTCAAGCTTAAGGCTGTTCTCAAATCCAATTATGATCACCGAGCCTATGTTTTCCGGTTTCCAGTAAAAATTATCAGCAGGCAGCCATGTAATCCAGTTTTTGATCTTGTTAGCATAAATAGTTATAGAATACGAACCCGTTGTATTCTTTTTCCGAAAGGTAAAGTCAGCTCCCGACTCAAAGTTTATACTTGTTTCTGCTTTCAGATCCGGATTTCCTCCTGTTACCCAAAATCTGTCATTCAGGGTTGGAATTCTATAATTACTTGAAATATTCATCCGCCCATCAATCATGCCGGCTATTTTTCCTTTCCATCCAAGTGATAATGCCGGTGGGATCCCGCTATGATCGCTGGCATATTCTTTTCTTGCACCTAAGCTAAATGTCCAGTGTAGTTCAGGGATTGTACGGGTAGCAAGCATAAATACCGAAAAATGTTGCGGGTCTTTATTTTCTGTGTAATTCTCAGTTCTTGCATGATGAAGCTGATAAACAGCTCCGGCAGTTAAGTGTATATTTCCTGCTATTACAGTATTCACATTTGCTTCATTATTCCATATCCCCACATGTATTTCCGATCTCAGGTCAATAAGTGAGTCTATATAGTTCAAAAAATCATAATGATAGCCCGACTTGAACAAATATTTGGTTTTTTCATGTTCTATATTCCATTGCAGATATCCTCTCAGCATTCTGTCAAGTTGACGGGCAATACTTTTTGCCATTGTCATTGATGGCGGTATTCCTGCTTCACGCTCCTGCATCCAGAAACCGGCTTTCAAATTATGTTTATCACTTATTTTTAAAAATGCTTCCTGTAAAAGCCCAAACTGTATTGCATCAGCATTTGTCAGTCGTTCAACAGGTTTACCATATTTGGCAATATTCTCATATTTGAAATTATTTTCTGATGAATTAAACCAAACCGCAGTTGAGAAGCCAAATCTGCTCTTCGAAAAAGCCGCTTTCAATGCCGTTAACTTATCGCCATATTGCCCGAATTGGGTTGCCAGACTCAATTGATTCTTATTTATACCATTCTGACTATTTAAAAGTATGCTCCCTCCTATCGCCCCGCTTCCGGTAATAGTACTGCTGCCTCCGCTAACAAGTTCAATATTGTTGAATAAAAAAAGCGGCAGCATCGAAATATCAGCCATAGCAATATTGGGAGGATTAATATTAAAACCATTCCAGAAGACTGCTGTATGCTGAGGTGCAGTACCACGAATACCAAGAGTTGCCAAGCCTCCGGCACCATAGGTCTTAACAAAATGACCACTATGTGCTGACAAAACATCTGAAAGTTTTAATCCTGGCATTTTCCTTAAATCACCAAGATTCAGCGACTGAACTTTTAATCCGGCGCTGTATTGCTGGATCCGTTTTGCACTTATCACTACCTCATTAAGCTCCATAACTGTATCTGACTCTATGGTTTGAGAAAACGCATGAGACCATACAATCAGGAATAATATCAGCAGTTTTATCTTCATTCTATGCAATTCATACCAAAAAAAACCATTCATACGCCATTCAAATGATTCCGGCAGAAAAGAGATAGAATAAATTGAGTTTCTGGAACAACAGCAAAATATTCCCGGCTTTTATCCCGAAAGCACTGAAATCATGTATGAAACCGGCAGGTCTTCTGACTTGCTCTCTTTTTGAAAGCCTTCCCATTTTCAAAAAAACAGTGGCTCAAAATGGAGTTCAAAAAGAAATAAAGAGCTAACAGCAGCGGGTACTGTTCCTGATTCTCACAGGATTCCCTATTAAGCCTGGTTTCCGGTAAAGAAACTATGGGCACCGATTTGACGGCAAAAGTAAATTATTTTTCGAATCTGGCAAAGCAGAATGCAAAATTGCCGGAATAAAGCATAAGTATTCACAGAGTTTTTTACAAAAATGCAATTCTTGTCAGGGTTTATATTATTTTTGTTACCATATTTCATTTGCGAACTATTTAACTATATGGAACTAATTCATCTGAACCAGGAAAAATGTGCACAATGCATGCAATGTGTACGGGATTGTCCGGTCAGGGCAATAAAACTGGGCTGGGATCAGGAGTACCCTGAAATATTGCACGAAAGGTGCATAGGTTGTGGAAGTTGCCTGCGTTCATGCGATTACGGAGCTATTACCTACCATGATTCCATTCCGGCAGTACAGGAAATGCTTGCATCAGGGCAAAAGGTAGCTGCTATTTTGGATCCGAGTATTGCTGCTGAATTTCCTGATATTACTGATTATCGAAAACTGGCAGGCTTACTCCGCCTGCTCGATTTTGCATGGGTTGCTGAAACAGCTTTCGCTGTGGAAGTCATTGCTCAAAAATACGGAAAGCTGTTAAAAGAATTTAAAGGCAAATATTATCTCACTTCCAACTGTCCGAGTCTGGTTTTGTTTGTTGAAAAATTTGAACCACAACTTACCGGCAATCTAGCACCCATGCTTTCGCCAATGCTGGCTATGGCAGCTATCATGCGCGAAATTTATGGTCAGGATATAAAAGTTGTCGGCATTGTTCCCTGTATTTCGGCAAAAATTGAAGCTTCGCGTTCGGAGGGGCAATCAAAAGTGGATGAAGTCATTACTTTTACTGAATTAAGAACCCTGTTCAAAGGTATGGATATCAGCGAGGCATCTCTTGAATTTTCTTTTTTCGACCCGCCAAACGGTCGTTATGGCTCACTTTATCCCATTGATAACGGTTTTGTTCAGATTGCCGAGATAAATGAGAATATTTTAACGGGTAATACACAAACAGCTTCAGGTAAGCACGAGTTCATGCAGTCAGTAAATGAGTTTGCAAGATATCCGGAAACAGTTAAATCAAATTTCAATATATTCTATAACAAAGGTTGTATGATGGGTCCGGGTATGACCTTTAGCAGTGATTATTACAGGCGTCATGCTCTGGTTAAGGATTATGCATCGAGGCGCATAACCGCTGTTGATGAAAAAACCTGGAATGAGTATCTTGAGCGCTTCAGCAAGCTTGATCTTTCATGTAGTTTCATTACTGACGATCAGCGTTTGCCTGTACCCGGTGAAGATAAGATAAACGAAGTACTGAAGATCATAGGAAAAGAGAACGTTGAAGATGACACAAGCTGTAATCTGTGCGGGTTTAACACATGCAGGGATTTTGCAATTGCTGTGAGCCAGGGTTTGGCAAAAACCGATTTATGTATACCATATTCATTAAAAACTAAAGAGAACTACATTAAAATACTGAAGAACCCTACTGAAAGATACGGGGGAACAATTCAGAAGATCATTGATGTAACTGAACGTATCACAAAAGGCGATTATCACTCTTCAGGGAAACTACCTGATATTGTTGCTTCAGAAACCGAAGCTACAGAAATGAGAAATCTTGCCGAATCGTTGAGCACAATGTGTAACACTGTTGGTAACCGCGAAATTAAAATGACGCAAAAGCTCACACAGGCTGAACATGCCTTGCAAACACTCGGGGTATTGATTCAAAAACTGCCGGCAGGAATTGTAATAGTAAATGAAAATCTGAGAGTGGTTGAATCAAACACCAGCTTTGTGGATATGCTCGGCGAAGATGCTGCCATGATAAATGAAGTGATACCGGGTTTAAAAAATGCTGACCTGAAAACATTGTTACCTTTTAGTTTCTATAACCTTTTTAAATATGTACTTACCACCAATACCGATGTTCTGGGTAAAGACCTGCATTTTGAAGATAAAATGCTTAACATCTCAATTTATTCAATTGTGAAGAATAAAGTTGTCGGTGCTGTAATTCGCGATATGTATCTACCTGAGGTTCAGAAAGAAGAGCTCGTAAAACGACTTACCGAAGTAATAGATCAGAATTTACAAATGGTTCAGGAAATAGGCTTCCTGCTTGGCGAAGGGGCTTCAAATACCGAACGTATGCTTAACTCATTGATAGAAACACATCGCGCCCATCAAAAAAAGATTGAACAATGAGCCAGGAATTCTACATAGAAGTACATTGCCAGCAAAAAAACCATGGTAATGAAAGGATTTGCGGCGATGTTTTTCAATCAGAAAGGATTGGTGAAGAACGCCGCCTTGTTGCTGTATTATCAGATGGTATGGGTCATGGTGTGAAAGCCAATATTCTTGCTACACTCACAGCCCGTATATTGCTGAATTTCACGAAAGATCGTAAGAATTTTGAGCGAATTGCCGAGATCATAACCAAAACATTGCCGGTTTGCAGCATACGTAAAACCAGTTACTCAACCTTCACCGCAATTGACGTATCATACGAGGGAGAAGTAAGCATTCTTGAATATGATAATCCGGCATGTTTTATTGTACGGGATGGAAATCCGATTGAAATACAATGGCAGAATTTTGTAAGCGAAGGAATGCAGGGCAGAAAAATGCTGATGCGAAATGCAAGTTTTCAGATAAATCCTTATGACAGAGTGGTGTTTCTTAGCGATGGCATAACACAATCAGGATTGGGTGCTAAATATGCCGATGGGTGGGGTCGCGAAAACCTTAAAAGTTTTGTTAAGGAAACATTGAAAAAGAATCCTGAAATGTCAGCAGCCGAACTGGCAACCAAGGTACTGACCAAAGCTTTAGCCAACGATAATTATAATCCTGAAGATGATTGCTCGTGCGGAGTAATATTTTTCAGAGAACCCAGAAGTCTGTTGTTATGCACAGGTCCTCCCTTTGAAGAAAAGAATGATGAGATTTTTGTCAATAAATTGCAAGAATTCAATGGTAAGAAGATCATTTGCGGAGCTACAACAGCAGATATAGTTGCCAGAGTATTAGGGGAAGAAGTCGAAGATGAAACTGAGTTTTACGATCCCGACCTGCCGCAGGCGTCCTTTATGCCGGGTGTAGATTTGATCACTGAAGGTATGCTTACTCTCAACAAGGTCATTAATCTGCTAAGTAATTATGACAGCAATACGGTTTTCACCAAAGGACCTGCTGACAGGATTGCATCAATGCTTATTGATACTGATGAGATATTTTTTCTGGTTGGAACCAAAATAAATGAAGCCCATCAGGATCCATCGCTGCCAATTGAACTGGATATCCGGCGTAATGTGATAAAACGCCTGGCGCAACTGCTCGAAACCAGGTTCCTGAAACATATAAGGGTTGAATATTTCTGAGCCTGCCTTTTATTGAGTTTCTGGATTTTCAGACCCAAAAGGTTTGAAATGATAAACGCTGCTATATCAGCAATATAGTTATACGAATTGTATTTACAAAATAGCCCAAGCTGTTTTGTAAATTACAATCGTTAATGCCGATGGTTAAAATATTCAGAACAATTGAGTAGAGCGATAATTGTTCTGTTATATTTTTCCAACCGGTATAATACAAAACCAAAGCCGGTGAATTCAAAAGATCATTCAAAAATAACCAGGAGTTAACAACATGACTTTGCCATAAGTCAATTTGATATAACTTTGCCGCATGGAAACAAAAAGAATCTTATTTGTATGTCTTGGCAATATTTGCAGGTCGCCTGCCGCCGAGACAATATTTGGAAAACTGGCTTCTGAAAGCGGACTTACAGTAAAAGTTGATTCGGCAGGAACCTCCGGCTGGCACGAAGGTGAAAAAGCTGATCCCCGTATGCGTCATTTTGCTAAAGAAAGAGGGTATAATATTACCAGCATTGCAAGAAAATTCAGACCTACTGATTTTGACGATTTTGATATGATAATTGCAATGGACGACAGCAACTATGAACATCTGATAAACTTGGCTAACAACAGCGGACATAAGAACAAAGTATCAAGAATGGCTGAATATATCAGGGAAAAAGGCTTTAACGAAATTCCTGATCCTTATTATGGTGGCGACGAAGGCTTTACACTGGTAATTGACCTGCTTGAATATGGTTCGAAAAAACTTATAGCTGACCTGAAAAAGAAAACGAACGATAAATAGTTTTAATAATGTTATAATTACCTCACAAATAATATTTTTGAATATTGAGTTTCAAATAATTACAACATAAGTGGTTCAGATAAATACTAAAAACTCATAGTTCAAATAATTTAATATATTTTTGTGAACGCTAATTCAGTATCATGATAAATGGCTTAATAACACTTTTTTTTAATATCAGCGGAGGCGAATTATTAGTTATTATACTGGCTGTATTCATAATTTTCGGACCTGCCAAACTTCCGGAAATGGCGCGAAAACTAGGACGATTGATGAATGAAGTGAAAAAAGCTTCGGGCGACATTACAAAAGAATTCAGACAGGAAGCTGCTGCTATTGAACAAAGTTTAAAAAAAACTGCTGATGAAGTATTAAAAGAAACTGAACCGGTTGTAAAAACTTTTCAACAAGATATTGAGGAGATTTCTGATAGCCTCCGATATGATCCTGAAGCTAACAAAGAAAATGCCAACCAGAAAACAACAAATAACGAAAAACCAGAAAATCAAATACAATAATTTATATTACTGTCGTTTTAATGCATTGAATCCTTTGCAGAGTATAATCCATATATAAATGAAGCTATTCCGAGGTCTGATACCAATTTTATTTTTTATAATTTTCATGCCTGAGCAAGGCATTGCCCAGCGCAGATATAACCGCATGGTGGCTGCTGCCGAAAAAGCTTACGAAAGCTGTCAGTTCAATACTGCCCTGAACCGGTATAAAAAAGCATATTCCCGTACACGCGACAAGGATAAAAAGAATTTTGCCATGTATCAGATGGCTGAATGTTATCGTCTGATCAACAACACAAAACGGGCTGAAGTGAATTATAGGAGATTACTACGTCCGAAATATGAAGAAAAAGAACCTCTGGTTTTGCTTCATTATGCTGATATGCTTCTTACAAACGAGAAATATGATCTTGCCGAAGAGGCATATCATGCTTTTAATGAACTAGCTCCCGAGGATGAACGCGGAAACATAGGGCTTGAATCAGTGAGGCTTGCCCGCGAATGGCTTGAAAATCCGACAAAATATGAAGTTACCAACGAAAGGAAAATAAATTCCCGTGAAGATGACTTTGCCCCAAGTTATGCTGACAGAAATTACAATTCAATAATTTTCACTTCCAATCGTGATGGAATTACCGGCAAGGGTAAGGACGACTGGACTGACAGGGGTTATTCTGATCTGTTTTATGCCAGGCGCGACCCAAAAGGCGATTGGGGGACTCCTATATCCATTGATAACCAGGAGGTTGTGAACTCTCAGGCACATGAAGGAGTAGCTGAATTCACACAAAGATTTACCAATCTGTACTTCACCCGTTGTTACGGAATAAAAACTGAAGAAGAACCAGACGAAGGCTGCCAGATATACAAAGCAACACGGGAAGAGAACTCATGGACTGAGCCTGTTAAAATAGATCTAGGCGGAGATAGCACCAGTGTTATAGGGCATCCTACACTTAGTTCGGATGAGTTAACAATAATTTTCAGTTCCAATTTCGAAGGTGGATACGGAGGTAAAGATCTATGGATGGCAACCCGCTCATCGGCAACTGAAGAGTTCGGACTGGCAAAAAATCTTGGTGAGCTTATCAATACCATGGGCGATGAGATGTTCCCTTTCCTTCGAGACGATACTATTCTTTATTTTAGCTCAAATGGTCATCCGGGAATGGGAGGACTTGATATTTACAAATCATCGCTTGTTAACGGCGAGTGGCAGAAACCTGTAAATATGCAGTATCCAATCAATTCACCTGGCGATGATTTTGGTATTACATTTAAACCTGATGAAGAAGTTGGATTTTTTAGTTCCAACAGGCGCGGCGGACGCGGAGGAGACGATATTTATTCATTTATCAAACCTCCTCTCGTTTTCAATCTTCAGGGTATTGTAAGAAATGAAGCCACACTTCAATATATATCCGATGCTTCAATAAAGATGGTTGGAACCGATGGCTCATCAGTAGAAGCCCGTACTGATCCAAAAGGATTTTACAGTTTTGCACCCTCACAAATCAAGCCTAATACCACTTATGAACTAACAGTGGATCAGCAGGGATTTTTTATTAAAACAGGTAAAATAACAACTGTAGATGTATTCGCTAATAAAGATTTTACTGTTGATTTCCTGCTTGAACCTATTCCTGACAAACCCATCCCTCTGCCTGAAATTCGTTACGAACTCGCCAAATGGGATCTTCTTCCGCAGTATAAGGATTCATTGCAGGGATTGATAACCATACTTGACAACAACCCTACCATTATAGTTGAACTTGCAGCTCACACTGACTCGCGCAACACCTTTGAATTCAATGATATACTTTCACAAAAACGTGCAGAATCAGTAGTGAACTATCTTATTGAACGTGGAATTGCTTCCGACAGGCTAATGGCACGCGGATATGGGAAAAGAGTTCCAAGAACCCTTGAAAAAGACATTACCATTAACGGATACACATTCAAAGAGAACACTCTGCTTGATGATCCATACATTGAATCTCTTCCAACCCTTCAACATAAAGAAGCTGCGCATCAGTTGAACCGCCGTACCGAGTTCAAGGTTCTTAGCCGCGATTACGTTCCTAAACGAACCACTAAAAAACCTACTGATATTCAGATAGTTGTGAACCCTGAAGAAAATATAATTACATACCGAAGCGGAGATAAAGGTGAAATTTATGTTCCATGTATTCTGAACCGCTATAATTTGATATTTACTCTAAACACCAACAATAAAAATGATATTGAGCTCTCGTTGGATCAGGCTCTTAAGCTGCTTAACGATGGCGCTATTAACAGAAATGATTTTGAGGGTGATGCTGAGAAAATTATTGGAGCCGGTACAATAGCTGACAAAGCGGTATTTACAATTCGGGAATTACGTATTGGCGACAAAACAGTTAAAGACCTGAAAGCCACAATCAATCACAGGCAATCCGATCCGCTCTCAGTTGGTGAAAATATTCTTAACCAGTTTGGGGAGTTCACAATTAATAAGGAAAACCGACAAATCATTTTCAAATAACATGAAAGACCTGTCACGATATGGTCAGCGAGGAGTTTCATCTTTAAAAGAAGATGTACACAAGGCTGTCCGCACCACTGATCGTGGCATTTTCCCTGGTGCTTTCTGCAAAATTATACCCGATTTTCTGGGTAATGACCCTGAATTCTGCAATATCATGCATGCCGATGGTGCAGGTACTAAATCATCGCTGGCATATATTTACTGGAAGGAAACCGGTGACCTAAACGTCTGGAAAGGAATTGCACAGGATGCTATTGTCATGAACCTTGATGATCTGCTATGCGTGGGGGTCTGCGATAATATGCTGCTTTCTTCTACCATTGGCAGAAACAAAAATCTGATCCCCGGCGAAGTTATTACTGCATTAATACAAGGCACTGAAGAGTTTCTTGAAAAAATGCGTGACCTTGGTATTGGCATCTGGTCAACAGGAGGAGAAACCGCTGATGTAGGCGACCTGGTTCGCACTGTAATAGTTGATTCTACAGTGATAGCACGGCATAGACGCGACAGGGTAGTCTCAAACCATAATATTCAGCCCGGCGATGTGATTGTAGGACTTGCTTCTTTTGGGAAAGCAAATTATGAACCTGAATATAACAGCGGAATAGGTAGTAATGGACTTACTTCAGCCCGTCATGATCTGTTTAATAAGTTATATGCCGAAAAACACCCTGAATCTTTTGATCCGCAAATTCCTCTCGAACTTACATATTCAGGTAAACTCAAACTTGACGACAAGACTGAAATTCCTGAAATGAATGCAGGCAGATTGCTCCTTTCTCCAACTCGCACTTATGCTCCGGTCATAAAGGAAGTGTTGCAGCATTTTCAACCTTATATTCATGGAATAGTGCATTGTACCGGCGGAGGACAAACCAAGGTAATGCACTTTGTTGATAAAATCCATATTGTAAAAGACAATCTGTTCCCTCCTCCTCCTGTTTTTCAAATGATACATGAACAATCCGGCACTTCATGGAAAGAAATGTATCAGGTTTTTAATATGGGGCACAGAATGGAAATATATTTACCTGAGAACCTTGCTGATAAGATCATCTCTATTTCTGAAGATTTTGGTATTGACGCCAGGGTTATTGGACATTGCCAGCCAAGCAATTCAAAAAAGTTGTCAATAAAAAGTGCTAACGTACAGCATGAAATAATTGAATATAGCTTTTAGTAAAATCCACTTCACACCGCTGATCGTTGAAACACACTTTAGCTGATTTCAATTGATCCGGGACTGGAAGTAGAAAACAAAAAATTATTTTTCAAAAATGATAATGAAGTAATTTATTTTACTATTTTTGCACCTGTCAAAAATGGTGGCTATAGCTCAGCTGGTTAGAGCATCAGATTGTGGTTCTGAGGGTCGTGGGTTCGAATCCCATTAGCCACCCCAAAAGCCCTGAAAATGCAGGGCTTTTTATTTTGGTGCAACTATCCTGAATCTCTGTTCCAGACGATTTCCGTTTTCATCAACCATTACAAGGTGCTTAAGTCCTGTACCTGAGCTAATTGCGAAATTGTGTTCATTTCTGGTAAATCCAAGATACTCTCCGTCAAGATGCCAGTAAATTACTGCGTCCTTATCGCTATGAACGGCCTGCAATACTAATTTTCCCATTTTACCACCCAATTCACGAGGTATCATTGCCTGAATATTTCCTGAAGGATAAATAAGCTGCATAGGATTGTTCTCCTGAGTGCTTTTACAATCAGGATGCCATGGAGGTAAGTCCTGATAGCTGGGATGATGCATGCGATAAAACCATTCCATGGCGGGCGGGAGTACGAACCACGAGACTTTTTGTATTTTATGAACCTGATAACAATCGCTGTTTACACGATATTTCCCTGAAACATCGAGATGTACCGGAATATGATACGGGCAGCTTGTGGTTCTCTGGCTCTTCAATGAAATCCATACCGAATCGGTTTCAGTACAATTATCACCGGCAATATGTCCGCTTTCAGTACAAATATTTTCAAGAACCATATCATCATAAGGCTGTCGGAACATGGTTGTAAGCGGCAAAATGCCGAAAATATCAAATAAGATCGGGGCAGCATAGCCTACCCCGGTCAGATCGGGGCGGCCTTCGCCGCTGGCATTGCCTACCCAAACTCCAACAGTGTATTCTGGCGTTGTTCCTACAGCCCATGCATCACGGTTTCCATAGCTTGTTCCAGTTTTCCAGGCAACCCTCCGCGAATTTGAAAACATCTTCCAGCCGGCTTCTTCTTCCGGTCTGTTCACTTCAAACAATGCATTGAATGTGAGCCATATAGCAGAAGCATCAAGAATACCGGTTGGTTCGGGTTCTGATCTCTTGTTTTTCCTGTTCTTTTCCAAATCATCATCTGATGGCAATAAAAAAACAGGATTAAACATATCAGAATTATCATACATGCCATCGTTAAGGGTATAATTCTGCAACACTTTTGAAAGACGTGCATACATTGTCGTCACATCCCACAGAGTAGATTCTGCTCCTCCAAGTATCAGCGATAATCCGTAATGCGCAGGAGGATGCTTCAGTGTTTTCATACCCAGTTTCTGAAGGAGATAATAGAATTTCTCAACACCATACTGCTGAAGCATACGAACAGCCGGAACATTAAGCGACCTTTGAAGTGCGCTGTATGCCTGTACCGCACCATCAAACTTACGATCAAAATTCTGGGGATTGAAACCAGGAATTTGAAATGGATAATCCGGCAATAAAGTTTTATGTGTGATCAAACCCTCATGTAACATTGCTGCAAACAGAAAAGGTTTCAGAATACTGCCCCCGCTTCGCTGAGCAGTGATAAGGTCAACCATAGCTCCGGGCACCATAGTTTTGGGATCCGAAACATTTCCCACATAAGCCAGTACCTGACCGCTATTATTATCAATTATCAGCGTCGCTGCATTATGGATCTGATTTGAACGATAATAAGCCGCATGACTGTTCACAATTCGGGTGGCGTTCTTCTGAAGGTAAAAATCAACCGTGGAATTGATAAGTTTCCCCTGCCAGGCAATATTCATTCTTTCAAGCAGATGCATTGCTTCAACCGGAAGGCTGACAGGTTTATCGGGTAAAGGCTCAATTAAGGCAAGGTCGTAATCTTCATGACTTATAATTTTTCTTTTCAATAGTTTTTCGAGTAAAAGATTACGCTTTTGAAACAAGTCCGGACGGTTGCGTCCGGGATGAATAAGAGCAGGAGTATTGGGTAAAACAGCTAATGTTGCAGCTTCGGCCCAGGAAAGATTATCGGCATTACAGCCAAAATATCTCCATGCTGCCGCATCCAAACCCACAACATTTCCTCCAAAAGGAGCATTTGAAGCATACAGAGCCAGTATCTCACTCTTACTGTAACGCAATTCAATCCTGAATGCAATAAATGCTTCTATTATCTTTTCAGTAATGGTTCTGGGTTTGTTTTTACGCAACAAACGTACAACCTGCATGGTAATGGTACTGGCACCACTGATTTTTCGGCCTGAACTCAGGTTTGAATACAAAGCTCTGGAAATTGCAATAACATCTACCCCCGGGTGAAAGTAAAACCGTTTATCTTCAAATGCTATCAGGGCTTTTGCAAATTTCTCAGGTACATTCTCATTGTGAGGGAAGCGCCATTGCCCATCGGCAGCGATCTTTGCTCCTAATAATTCGCCATTACGATCAAGAACAACGGTAGAAGTCGGGTCATTAAAAATGGTTCGGACCGGAATAGCCAGAAACAATACTATAATAAGTACAGAAAACAATAGTAATATTAAGGCTTTCCTAGATTTTGGCTTCATGCTTTATGATTTGTAAAAGCGAAATTAAATCTTTTTATGATAAAAGTGAATGCTTTGGCAAAGGAACGTTCCTAACATTTACAAGAATGCAAATTTACTTTTCAGGAAGAAATATCCTGCATTAATTAAAACTATCTCAGGATGTTCAACAGGGCTTTATAACTCATTTACCAAACCTGTTTTGCTGTTAAAGGATATTGTAAATATCTATTATTTTACCGGCAACTTTTTTGGTATTAAACTTTAAATTCACAAGTTTTCCGGTTTGCATATCAAACACCCAGCCATGAATTCTTATTCTTTTCTCCAAAAGTGCTTTTTGCACATCTTTTATTTTCACAAGGTTAATACAATGTTCAAGAACGTTTAATTCCACCAGCCTGTCAGTTTTTTCATCAATAGATTTTATAGCATTCAGCTCTTTCTTATGCAAACGATAAACATCACGGATATAACCAAGCCAGGGGTTCAGTATCCCCATATCAGTAGTGCTTATAGCAGTTCTCACGCCACCACAGCCATAATGGCCACATATCACAATATGTTATACCTTAATATGAACAAATGATTATTTTTATATACGAGCCAGATTATCAGTTAAATCATTAACAAACTCAATTGCATTTTCAAGTCTTTGCTCTTCAATGCCTTTTATTATCCTGAAAGGCAGATCCCTATGCCTGAGTTCATGCAGATATAATTCCATTAAATACTGCCGCTGATCAGGATGTTCACGCTGAGGGTCCGGTTCCCAGGGAAGATCAATATCAGTTAACAGGTAAAGATCAAATTTTTGTTGTGAGATATGGTTTTCAATCCATTGATGACATTTTCCATATTTAACATCGCACCATATTTTTGTTACTATCAGTTCGGTATCGCAAAAATGATATTTTGCCTCATGCGGAGGCGCAACATTATTCATACAAAACTGATTTTGAGCTATATACAAAATATCATCATAAGTATAATCACGTTCAATCCGGTTCAGATAATCTCTGGCAAACTCAGGTACCCATATAGTTTTATAATGCTTTGCAAGCTCTTTTGTAAGACGGGTCTTGCCGGTAGATTCCGGACCGGTAACGGCAATTCTTTTGTTCATAGCTCACCTTCAAGGTGTAATTTTTTCCATTCAATATATCCCAAAACGGCAAGTATGAGGAAAACAAAATACTGGAAACTTGTAAAAACCAGCCCTTTTGAAAAATATAATGGAACCGAAACAATATCACCAATGATCCAATAAATCCAGTTTTCAACCTTTTTACGAGCCATAAGTATCATGCCTACAAGAAAAACCGAAGTTGTAAACGAATCAATATAAGGAATATAAGAATTAATATAGGCAGTGTCGTCTTTCTTAAATATCCATATCAATCCGAAAATTGCAAAATACGAAATTACTGTAAATACAATTCCTGCCCATTGCTCTTTCTTTGAATTCCATGTTATACGCACAATTTTTTCATCATTTTTCTTACGAAGCCAGTTATACCATCCATACACGCTGGTTATAAAATAAAAGAAATTAATGCCCATATCGGCATACAACATGGCATTAAAGCAGATATAAACATAAATGAGTACCGAGATTATGCCGGTAGGATAAACAAGAATATTGGCTTTACGGGCATACCATACACTAAGGAGCCCAAAAATCACAGCTACTATTTCAAGCCAGGTGGTTTCTATCAGGTTGTAATAAAAAATTTCAAAAAACGTTGATAGTATCATTTCCAGTGACTTTGATCAATATTTACAATCTTAATAACAAAAACCGAATTTGAGAGTTCAAAAGATTTGTGGATCTCTGATTTAAGGATTTCCATTATGGTATCATATTCTCCAAAAATCTGAGTGCTAAGCCCATTTGTCTGAACTGTAATATCTTCGTACTGTTTAAGCCGCCCGATAAAGTCAAAAATTAGCGACACATGCTCCGTTCCAATGGGATAATAACTAATATCAAGAGAAACCTTCATAATATTTTTTGCCTGCAAATTTAATGTAAAAAACATGCTACTTTTGGCAAAAAATCAATTACATGTTTCTTTTTATTAAGAAATATCCTACAATCTATTAATTACCAACATATTATCATTATGGAAAAGCGCATTTTGAGTATTCTCACCCTTATCTCTTTTATAATTCTTCTCAGCGGATGTCTGACCGTAGAAAGAAAAGAATATACTTTTGAATTAACCGGAGATAATTCAGGGAGATTAACAATCCGGTATATTAATATCATGTCAACGTTAGATGACGGACAAGACGTTTCAGGAGATGATTTTGAGGAACTGATAAACACCTACCTGAACGGAACTGCTATTGAGGATGAATATCCTATGGCTACAGTGGTCAGTAAAAAATTATATGAACAGGATAACCAGTTATGCGCCGAGGTTATAATTGAGTTTACTGATCTTGCTTCTGTTAAACTTCATCAGTTCGATCCCAATTCCGGGTATTTTCATGTAATACCTTCCGGCGGATTTGTAAATGAAAGATTTGATAATACAAATGGGCAATATGCCAGTGACGAAGTGCCAATTATTAGGTGGCCATCTGCTGTAAGAAAACTTGAATTCAGTACTATTCTTAACGAACCGGATGAGGATACTGTAAGTCTGTTGCCTTATTTTCTGGAAATGAAATAGAAAAGGCGTCTTTACAGAAATTCTACAAAAAAATTTGTTTTCTCTGAGAAATTTCAGGGAAGTCACTCATTTTTGATTCCGTTTATTAGCGAATGGGCTAATTCTTTGATATTAATCCCATCAAAATTACCGGAACTCATTAATAGCAAAACACTATTGATCCAGTCATAGTTTTTCAATTCCTGAACAAGAGTACCTGAATCGGTAAGAACCTGCAATTTATCATTGGCAAAAGCAGTAAAAACATCCTGAATTGTGATAGGAGGTAATTTCTTCAATGCTATGGTATGAGGATTAAAATAAACAAAGGCTACATCGGCTTCATCCATACAGCCCTTATATTCTTTCAGGAAGTTTTTGCTAAGGCTACTAAAAGTATGCAATTCCATGCAGGCAACAAGCCTGTGCCCGGGATACTGCTCTCTTACAGCATTTATAGTGGCTTTAAGTTTTGAGGGCGAATGAGCGAAGTCCCTGAATATATGCGTCTGCTCATATGTTAATACTTTTTCAAGCCGTCGGGCTGCTCCTTCATAAGAAGCTATAGCCTCCAAAAAATCCTTATCGCTTACACCACATTCCCTGCAGACTTTCCATGCCCCGGCAAGGTTCTGCAGATTATGTCTGCCAAAAACCTTTAAAACATATTCTTCCCCATTGAAAACCAATTGAGTAAGTCCATCTTTCACATAATATTCGGGTGTATTGTACGGTATACGAACGATATTGTTAGTGTTTTCCAGCGCAATATTTCTTACAAGCTCATCTTCTTCATTATAAATAAGTGAACCACCACCTTCGATCATTTCGGCAAACATGCTGAACTGAATAACATAATCATCAAAATCAGGGAATACATTTATATGATCCCATGCTATCCCGCTTATCAGGGCAATATGAGGATGATAAAGATGAAACTTGGGCCTCGGATCAAAAGGTGCAGTAAGATATTCATCGCCCTCAAAAATCATAACAGGTGCTTCATCGCTAATTCTTACCATGATCTCAAAATCAGCTACCTGAGCACCAACCAGGTAATCAAAATCCATATTACAAAATCGCAAAACATGCATCACCATTGCAGTAATTGTAGTTTTTCCATGACTACCACCAATAACTATTCTTTTTTTCGTCAGGGCATGTTGATACAAAAACTCAGGAAAGGAATAAATCTTTATCCCAATTTCATTAGCGCGTGCGAGTTCGGGATTGTCTTTACGGGCATGCATGCCTACAATTACAGCATCAAGCGAAGGATTGATCTTTTCAGGAAACCAGCCATAATTCTTCGGTAACAAACCTAAAGCTTCAAGCCTGGATTTTGCAGGATCAAATATTTCATCATCAGAACCAGTAATTTTATGTCCCTTGTGATGCAGGGCAATGGCGAGATTATGCATAACAGCGCCACCAATGGCAATGAAATGATAGTTCATCTGTCAGGGTTTTATCAATGGTGCAAAGTTATGAAATGACATGTGTTTAACAGGTTTTATTTTTAAAAGACATGATTTTTTATGTTGCCTGTAAGAATCCAATATTATCAAATAAACAATTATACACTGATAATCAAGACATTAAAGCTCTAATTATTAAGAATTCTGATTGTTCCCAATATCTTATGTATGTTTGCATTGCCAAATCACCAAAAGGAATATTGATGACAGATAATTACAGAGCACAAACAGAAAGCAGGAAAAAAGTAGCTGATCTCAATAATCAGTTTGCCACGGGCAGCCCGAAAGAGGTAATTGAATGGGCTATTGACTATTTTGGAGATAAAATAGCTTTATCATCAAGCATGAGTGCTGAAGATCAGGCAATTTTACACATGATGCATGGATCAAAAAAGCAATTCAGGGTTTTCACTCTTGATACGGGCAGACTTTTTCCTGAAACCTATGATTTGATTGACATTACTGCAAAAAAATATGGGATCACAATTCAGGTCTTTTTTCCGGATAAGCAGCAGGTAGAGGAAATGGTAAACGAAAAAGGCATAAATCTTTTTTATGAAAGTATTGAGAACCGAAAGAGATGTTGTGAAATAAGGAAGGTTGAACCTTTAAGAAGAGCTTTTAAAGGGCTTGATGCATGGATCTGTGGTTTACGCAAGCAGCAATCCTTAACCCGTAATAATGCAGGACTTTTTGAGTGGGATGACAAATTTGACCTGATAAAGATCAATCCGCTGATAAACTGGTCTGAAGAAGATCTATGGGATTATATCCACAAACACAATATTCCATATAATCCTCTTCATAAAAAAGGCTTTCCAAGTATTGGATGTCAGCCATGTACACGCGCAATACAGCCGGGTGAAGACATACGCGCAGGCCGCTGGTGGTGGGAAAAACCTGAAACTAAGGAATGCGGACTGCATTTTCCCAAATTATAGTTGACCATCAGTCAAACACAATGATCTCAAAATAAGAAACCGGTAATTGCCGGAAATAATAGCCACCAGACCACATTACATATAATACTTCAGCTATCAGATTTTTTTGATAATCGCAAATTCTCATGAACTCCCATATCTTAAAACCGGGCTGCGTACAAGAATGTCCTGCCTGCCCTCACCGTCATCTTGGTTATGATGAAAGCCTTGCTGCAAAGCAGGAATGGGTAATCAAACGTATGAGAGAATTTGCACCGCTTGTAGATAAAATCCGTGGTGTTAGTGAAAACAAATTATGGAATTATCGTTCAAAAGTCTGCCTGTCAGCAGAATATGAAGACAAAGCATGGAAAACAGGAATACGGCGGAAAGATCAAATATATGCAATTCATGATTGTCCGGTTCATGATATAACAGTGAATCAGAATATTAAGCTGCTGATCAGCGTTCTTCCGGAAAAAGAAAAATTCCCTCTTGCTTATTATATGCAATACGGCGCTCAGCTCACCCTGGTGGTTAAATGTAAAAACCTGCCGGATTTAAGCTGGCTGGATGACAAAACAACTGAAAAACTCAAAAAAAAACGGTATTGAGGGATTATGGTTACATCTGCATCCCAGTGCCGGAAAGAAAGTTACTGGTAAAGGCGGATGGCATCTTATAGCCGAAAACTCCGGTCAGTAAATACAACAGGACTGATATACGGACCATCATCATTTCAGCAGGTCATTCCTGAATTATATTCCTATTCATTAACAGAAGCAGTTGATTTCCTTACTCCTGATCTCAATTCAGTATTTATTGATCTGTATTGTGGCATTGGTACTTCCTTGCAACAGTGGATTAGTTCAGGTTCTCAAACTATAGGGGTGGAACTTAGTGGAGAAGCGCTGGAATGTGCCTCACAAAATACACCTGAAGCTGAATTATTACGTGGTAGCTGCAGACATCGTATTCCACAGTTAGAGGAATATGTTCAAAAGGCAAATTCAAAAAACAAGGAAATTCTCATGTATGTAAATCCTCCCCGTACGGGGCTGGAAGCTGAAGTAACAGAATGGATATCAAAAGAATTACATCCTGGGAAAATAGCATATCTTTCCTGTAGCGCCGGCACGCTCCACCGCGATCTTAAATACATGCAGGAATATGGATTAATGGTAAAAAGAATAATTCCCTACGATTTCTTCCCTCATACCCTTCATGTTGAAATGCTGGCTCTTATCGAAAAAATTCAATAAACGGACTAAAGCCCAATTCTATATTATAACAAACGAATAATCAATTGCCGCAGGCTTTAGCCGATGCGATAGAAATAAAACACCATTGACGGATTCCTGTAGCTTCTAAATCAGTTATACCGCTTACCGAAGTAATATCCAAGGAAAAAACTAAGAAAACAAGATTCTCTTTCCCGTAAAGCCATCATTTGAACTCCTTTTGGGAAATAATCAAAAACAGCACCCAGCTCAAAAGCTGAAATTTTTTGGTTCTGACGGCCTATATCAAACGAAAAGCCTCCCTTCATATAAACTCCGGGATGAAAACTCAAATCATCAAACCCCTTTGTAAACGGAGCTCGGCCGTATATGTTATCAAGAGAATGCTTTTCCGGATCATATTTATCTACCGCAAGGGTATATTCATAAAAATTGGGGTTAACTTTAAGTTCCTTTATGATATATAGATAAACTGGTTTTGCGAAACCCAGGCTCCCGCCTGCAAACCAGAAATACCTGATCTCAACCCCTCCCCAGTATGGTTTGCGATTCAATAATTTTTGCTGTCCGCCACCACCTCTCAACACATACAGATTATTCATCTTTCCATAAATATAACTTCTGGAATTACGGTAATAAGGGTTATAAATACGGGTTTCACGGGCATCTTTTATTTCAAGTAAATTAAACTCGTACAGCCATTTGGTGTAAAAAGTCTTGTTTTCACCTTTCCGAAACTCAATCCCACCGCCGGAAGAACTGATAAAAACCCCGCCAAAATGCTCTTTCTGCAATAATATATCAGGTTCGTCCATCTCCTCCGGAAATTGAGCAACCGAAATGAAATGGAACAACTGAAAAGCGACAAGCAAAAAGAAAGCATTTCGCATGATCACTGATTTGAAGATTGCAAAATTACGATATTAATCGCCCGCAACCTATTATTAAGCCAGTAAATCTGAAATATAAACCAATCAATAACCCTGCTCTTTTTTGAACTTACGGTATTCACCATAAGCAGGGCATTTTTCACGGGTTTTACAGGAAGAGACCACTATTCCCGCTAAAAAAATAAAAAGCAGTACTAAAGCCTTTTTACGAATTTTAAGATAATTCAGGTTGTTAAAACGCATCCTATTTATAAAGTGTGTTATTATTTTCAGAAACTTATCAGGCAATAACCTTTGTAGATATATATAACTAATGTAACTTTGGGATATTGTTCAAAACAGATGATATTTTGCAAAATCCAGCTATAGGAACAAAAACATAAAATACTGTTATGGGCAATTAAGGAAACATAGCAGTTCTGTAATGGCTAACCACCAAAAGTCGTGAATGTGCAAGCGAAAAACGATATAAAAGAAAAGAGTATCCAGTTTCAATATCTGATAATATCGACTTGGATACTGAAAATTGTTAAGAGTAGGTGAACATCTAAAACAACTTAATATGAAAACAATAAAATCATTATTGATGTTAGCATTAGCAATTTTCGTGATTACAATCAACCTCAATAGTTGCACGAAAAGTTATCATGAAGAACCCTTCGATTCATCTGAAATTCAAACTAATAGTTTTACATCAGAAAGCAAAACAATTATTTTTCCTGACTTGTCCGCCTTATTGAAGTGCCAAAAATATTATATTGATATTCAATTAGTTATTGAGTAAAAAATCTAAATTTGTCGCACTAAGGCATTTTTTTATGTTACATATTCGAATTATTAACACATCCTCTAAAGCTAAAGCTGTGCAGGTTGTGTATTATCAAAATAGAAAGCGAATCATTTTTAAACATATTGGATCAGCTCATACAACTGAAGAATTGGATAAGCTAAAAATTATTGCTCAGGATGTTATTGATAATCATATACCTATACTTCCTTTCAATGAAGAAGTAAAAGCTAATAATTTACTTTATCTGGACAAAAGTGAGTTTTTGGGGGGTTTATTATTCTTTTTTTCATCAAACTATTCGTC
>LSQX01364709.1_pt1 | contig 27306 bp, 18 predicted proteins | sample 654561 | NCBI WGS metagenome assembly LSQX01 (sample SAMN04489861, study PRJNA283612) | anaerobic digester metagenome | isolation source: 4 biogas reactors fed with cattle manure at either 37C or 55C with and... | place: Denmark: Kongens Lyngby | collected 2014
GCCCGATGTCGACCGCTACGAAGAACTTGCGGACCGGCACTATCACATCATATGCACGGAGTGCGGAGCGGTGTACGATGCACCAATCCCCTACGACGACACCCTGGATCGACGGGCATCCGAGATTTCGGGGTGTGACATCAAACGACACCGAACGACCTTCGAAGGGCGATGTCCGGAATGCAAACAGCGCTGCGAATAAAATCGCAGCGCTGTTATTTTTATGCTTCCACTTTGCACACGATGCGTTCCTGCCAGCCGGTGATCACTTTCCGGTAGCCGGACAGCTCGCGGTCGAGCTCCGGATCGGATGTGTCGACGTGCAGCGTGTTGTTCTCGAGCCCGTAGATCTTTTCGGCGGCAGATACGATCCATAGATTGTCCCGCTCAACGAGCCGGATGACGCGCGGCGAAATCTGCTGATTGCCCCTCCCGAAGATGTGACCCTGTCCGCCGATGGCGGTGACGATCAATACGACTTCTCCGGCATCTTTGACGCACTCGTAGAGCTCCGTCTCGGAAGCGTCTGCGAGAACGATCCGGCGCCGGCCGTCCTGCGCAACGACATCCACACCGAGCAGGCTGCCCTGCAGTCCGAGGTGCTCCATCACTTTGTACGTCGTGCCGCCGGTGCCGAAGATGTAAACGGTGCTCTCCGCTTTGGCTTGCATCAAATCGGCGATTTCCGCAGCGATTCCTTCGATGTCGTGCGCCGAAAAGCGAGCAGACGCTTTGGCCTGCTGCATCAGATTCTGCATCCGGGGCACCGTCAGATAGCCGTGGAGCTTTGCCTCCACGATATTCTGCCGGACGAGGTCTTCGTCGAGATCCATCACCTCGCTCTCGACCATCGATGCAGTTGTCGGGTTTGCGCAAAACCGGCGGATCACCTGCCCGGCGCTTTTGGGATTGTTCGCATACACCGCCGAGTGGATCTTTACGCCTGCCGGGATTCCCACGCACGGCACAGACAATCCGACGGCGCGATAGATGTCGCGCGCCGTGCCGTCGCCTCCGGCGAACACGAGCAGATCTACGCCGGCAGACGCCATCTGCAAAGCTGCCTCGACCGTATCTTCCGCACTTGTGGCTGCACCGGCTCCGCTCTGCAAATCGGCTGCAGAATCCGAGCTCTTCGCTGGAGGCGAATCAACTGCGCCATCGGATCGCGGCATACGCGCTGATTCGAAAGAACCCTCGATCGCCTGATACGAAAACCCCAGCTTCTCCAGCACGTCCCCGCCCATGGCACCCGGCCGCGCGAGAAAGCAAATCTCTCCCTTCAAATCCGCAAGCTCCGCGAGCGCGACCTCCGCCTTGGCACCGGCCTCGAGCGTGCCGCCTCTAGCAAGCGCCAGCTTTTGAATGTCTTCGCCGTCGCTCCCTTTGAGCCCGGCGCGCCCGCCGACACCGGCGATCGGATTGATGATCAAACCGAGCGTCACCATGTCTACTTCGCCGTCTTTTTTAAGTATTGCCGCCACGAGCACATGATTTTCTCCGGATCCGTCTCGTAGTAGTTTTTGATGCCGTGCACCGGCGCGTTGTGCGGCGCCGTGCGGATGATGTCCGGATCGTTGTACGCTTCCCACGAAATCTGCTGCAGCACGGCGATGAACTCGTCGAGGTCCTTCTTGCTGTACGATTCCGTCGGCTCCAGCGTAAACGGCTCCGGCACGATGTGCGGATGGTGCGACTGCCAGTAGTGCTCCATTCCGTAGTCGACGAGCCGGCGCGTCACGTCCTCCGTGCCGAGTCCCGTGTCTTCCTTCAGCTGCTCCCAGCTGTAGCGGCACTGCTCGATGCGCCGGATGCCATCCGCGTAGTACATCGTGACGCCCGGGATGGCGGACACTTTCTTTACTGTATACTGGTTATTTAAAACAGAACACAGAGCCGCCTCGCGGATGCCTTCCGGGCCGAGCGAGCGAATCCACATGTACACCCGCACGAGGATGGCCGCGTTCCCGAAAAACGCACGCACCTTTCCGACGGTCTTTTCCAGCCCGCAGTCCAGATAGTATTTCTCACCGTCGAACTTCACCTGAGGCACGGGGAGATACGGCTCCAGCTCCTTTGTAGCACCAAGCGCGCCGACGCCCGGTCCCATGCCGCCGTGCGGAGATGAAAACGTCTTGTGCAGGTTGTAGTGGATGAGGTCGAAGCCGGCTTCCTTCGCCCGCGTAATGCCCATGATACCGTTGACGTTGGCCTGGTCGTACACGGCCAGCGCGCCGACGTCGTGCGCGGCCTGCACGTATTCGGCGATCCTGGGATTGAAAATCCCCGTATCCTCCGGATTCGTGATGAACACAGCCGCCGTCTTCTCCGACAGCGCTTCCTTAAATGCCTCCAGCGTCGGATAGCCGAGCTCGTTGTCCTGCATCAGGTCGACGACTTTAAACCCGCACGTCGCAGGCGCTCCGGCATCCGCCGGATGAGAGAAGATCGTCGTGACAATCTCGTCGCGATCCTCGCCTTTATCCTTAAAGTAATTCCGGACGATGAGCGCGTTGGCATAAATCGCGTGCGCCCCGCCGCCCGGCTGGAAGCTGAACGCATCCATGCCGGAGATTTCCTTCATGTACTTTTCCGTCTCGTGATAGATCTGCAACAGTCCCTGCATCGTCGATTCATCCTGCAGCGGATGGATGTCCGCGATGTCCGGGTTGCTGCGCACGAGGTGTTCCTGCACCTTGGGGCTGTACTTCATCGTGCACGTCCCCTGCCCGATGTCGACGCTCACGTCGTTTCCAAGCGTCTGCTGCGACAGCCTCATGTAGTGGCGGTTGACCCGCATCTGCCCCACTTCGGGCAGCGCCGGTTTGGCCTTGCGCCTCAGGCTTTCGGGAATGATCGCCGCTTCATCTCCGATCGCCTCTTGAACTTCGGCCGAAGCCGCCGGCACGAGCACACCGCGTTCACCCGGCGTGCTCATCTCGAAGATGATCGGCTCGTCCCACCGCGCCTGGTGAAAGTTTCTCAACAGTTTTTTATAATCCTGGTCCATTTTCAACTCCTTGTCGGTTCCACAATCGCGCGAAGCGCATCGACGAGCCGGTCGATCTCTTCCTTGGTCGCGACTTCCGTTACGCAGTACAGCGCCGACTGACCGAGCGCCGGGAAGTCACGCGACAGATCGAACCCGCCGAATATACCTTTTTCGAGCAGCGCCCGGTTGATGTTCGCAACCGACTTGCCGGCCATATTGAAATCCACGACGAACTCCTGGAAAAACGGACCGTTAAAACGCAGCTTGACGCCCGGGATTTCGCTGATCTGCTTCGCCGCATACTGACTGTTGTACAGAATGGTCCTGCCGACGTCCTCCATGCCCTGCGGCCCCATGAGCGCCATGTACACCGCCGCGGAGATCATCCACAGGTTCGTCCCCGTGCCCGTGTATTCGTTGCCGAACGCCCTCTGCGCATAGTGCGTCCGCTCGATCAGCACGTTGCCGAACACGTACTCGCCCTCCACTTCCGGCTCGACGAGGCTGTGGAGAAAGTCTTTATAGTTCGTTACGTATTTCGCATCGCCCTGCGTCGAAATGAACCCGGCCTGGCCGTTTCCGCCCGACAGGTGCAACCCCAGACTGTGCAGATCGCCGCACGTAATCGTCGCCCCGAGGTTGGCAGGTGCCTCGAGCACGCCCAACGAAATCGGGTCGACATAGACGATGTACTCCGCCCCGGCCTGCTTTGCCAGCGCGCCGATCTCTTCGAGGTTTTCTTCTAATATGCCGAGAAATCCGGGGTTCTCCACGACGACCGCTGCGACGGTTTCGTCGAGCTTCGTCCGATAATCTTCCATGTCGATCATGCCGGTCATAGCGTCGGCTTTGACGTACTCGATGTCGACCTTCAACTTATCCTGCACGGAGTCCATGTAGTTTTCGACGATGGAGCGGTGCGTCGGGTTCATCAGTTCGGGCAGAAGCACTTTTTGCCGTCCGTTGATTCGCGTCGACATGGCGATCGCCGTCGCAACCGACTGTCCCCCGTCGTACTGCGGCACGCTCGTCACTTCCGTCTCGAGAAGCTCCGCGAGCATGGAGTTGTACTCGAAGAACGCCTGGTATTTGCCGTGGTCCGCCCAGCTTTCCGCGCCGTAGGCCGTCAGCCACTCGCCCCGCGTCGTAATTTCGTCGACGACGGCCGGGGTAAAGTGCTGGGCGCATCCGGCGCCTAAAAAGCTTGTATATTCGCTGCAGTTCATGTTCTGTGACAGCACTTTTTCCGTATGCTTCTTGATATTGAACTCATCGAGAATCGCCTCCGGGATGTTCAATTTTCCCTTGTACCGGAGCGCTTCCGGAATCTCCTCGTACAGCTCCCACACATCCTTCGCCCCGACGAACTCCATCATCTCTTTCTGGACATCCGGGTTCGAATTCGGGATGTAGGGATAAACGACTTTCTTCTCTGACATAGTCTTTCCTCTTTTTGAACCCCTTCCGTAAAAGTATAGCCGCTTACACCTTGGCGGGTCAAGCGATGTGCATACAATATCGCCGCCTTCCTGCGCGTGACCGGGACAATCCTGTCTATGGCACCCGGAAAGCTCTGGGCGGGTTCAAGTATGATTTTTTTGAAATAAATGCGATAAAATCGCACGGATGCGGTACAATAGATGCGTGAGTGATCAAAGGCAGGCAATCAGCTTGTAAATATGGATGACCGGCAAAGGAAAACAAAAGATGAAAAAAAACGAACTCCAGACGCCCGCAATCGTAGTGGATACAGATATCATGGAACGCAATATCAGGAAGTATCACGGGGAAGCCGCTGCGCACGGAAAAGAGCTCTGGCCGATGCTCAAGACGCACAAGAGCACGGAAATTATAAAAATGCAGCTCGACGCCGGCGCAACGGGTGTGCTGTGCGGAACGCTGGACGAGGCGGAAGCTTCCGCATCGATGGGCGTGCACCGCATCATGTACGCCTACCCGGTCGCGAGCAGGGAAAATATCGCGCGGGTCATCGAGCTTGCGAAAAAACACGATATGATCATCCGCCTCGACGATCTTACGGCCGCCTCCCTGGTCAACGAAGAAGCGATTAAGGCAGATGTTGTTCTATCTTATACGATCATCGTCGATCTCGGCCTGCACCGTTTCGGCGTGTTGCCGGACGACGTCGTTTCGTTTGCCGATGCAATGTCGGGCTACGAGGGTTTGAAGCTGCGCGGTCTGTCCGCCCATCCGGGTCACGTGTATTCCGCTCAAAATCCGTCCGAAGTCGCCGGGTATGTGCGCGAAGAGCACGGCATCCTTACGAAAGTGAGCGATGCACTCAGGCGTGCCGGCTACACGTTTGACATCGTCAGCAGCGGGACGACGCCGACGTTTGCCGGCGCCATGGAAAGCGAGGCGATCAACATCTATCATCCTGGAAATTACGTGTTTCACGATGCCATCCAGATGTCACTCGGCACCGCTACAGAAGCAGACTGTGCGCTTACGGTCCTGGCCACCGTCATCTCGAGCCCCAGAAGCGGCGAGTGGATGATCGACGCCGGCTCCAAATGCCTTGGGCTCGACCTGGGGGCGCACGGCAACGACTCCATCAAAGGGCACGGCTTCGTAAAGGGTCACCCGAACGTGACCGTGGCAGCACTGTCAGAAGAAGTCGGCAGGCTCGTCTGCAAAGAGGATGAGCATGCGCTTACCGTGGGTGACAAGGTCGAAATCATCCCGAATCATTCGTGTTCAACCGCCAATCTGACGGATTATCTGATCGCTGTGCGCGGCGACGACGTCGAAGGGGCAATCGAAGTCGACATCCGCGGCAATAAGACGAAGAAAATTGACAGATGCCTCTTCAAATGATAGTATTCGGGTGTAAATCATAACTGAGAACGGTTTTATGTTCTGCCTACGGGCAGCTGAGAGGGAAGCAGGTGCAAAACCTGCGCGGACCCGCCGCTGTGAGCGTGTAGTTTTGCTGGAGTATCCACTGGACGATCCTCGTCTGGGAAGGAATGCGAAATGCCGATGCGCAAGCCAGAAGACCTGCATAAAACCGAACGTGCATGCCCACGAGGAACAACAAGGTGTGTACAGATAAATCTGTGACCATTGTCGTTGTGCAGAAAAAACGGACTGCAGCAGGATTGCTGCAGTCTTTTTTACGATCTCGGAGGCAGGAGGAAAGCTGAGGAGAAAAAATGAAACACAGCAAAAGTAGACGCATCTTGAGCGCGCTGCTGGCCGCGGTCGTGGTACTTGCCGCATTGCCCGCAGTCGGGTTTGCCGGAGAGGGCACAGTTACGGTGCAGATATCCAACCCCAGCACATATAATATGGCTGCCGGAGCGCCGTTTGAGGGTGCCCTTGACTTAAATGGCGATGCAGATGGTACCGCCGCCACAGTGCCGATAAGCGCCGGAGACACCGCGATGGATGCCATCGCGTCGGCACTGAATGCCGCAGGCTACACCGCTAACAGCTATAACGCAAACGGCTATAACATAGACTATAATGGCACCTATCTCAACAGTGTTAACGGTCTCAGCGCCGGCGCGGCTTCCATCGCCGGCCATATCGAACCGGACGATTGGAATTATTACTATGACGGCTGGTCCGGTGTAATAAATGATATTTCCCCTCCCGTCGGTTTCAGTTCTGTCTATGTCTCCAACGGTGATGTGATACGTTTGGAGTATTCGTTGGATTTTAGCGTCAGTGACTCCACCGTTAGTGGCACCGCCAACACCGTGGACAGCGGCTTTGACTTCAGCGCGGGAACGCTGTCAAGTACTGGCTCCGCTGCAACCTATGATCTTACCCTAACGCTGACATTGCCTGCGTCGGCCACGTCTGTACAGGTCTCTGCCACCCCATGTACCAAGACACCTGTCGTGGTCTACGATGCCACGGGCGTTTCCTACGCGCTTAGTTCCGACATCCCGATTGCTGACGGTGACGTGTTACAGATCGTCGGCGGGAACTATGAGGAAGTATTCACTGTAAATGTAAACCTCATCGGCGCAGATGACGTTGACACGCTGCTTGAGAATATTGCCGCTGGATATACGGGCAGCTCCGACCAGTGGACAGTGATAGACATGGCTGCGTACCTCGCCTATAATCCCAACGCAAGCAGTGTCACCAGCGCCGCCGCTATACAGGCTCTCATTGACAACGCATTAGGTCACGCGCAGGTAGCAACCCCGAGCGAGAACGATATCGCCAAGGATATAATTGCGCTGCAAAGCGTCGGAATAGACCCCAGCATGCTCTACCCGCATGGCGAAGTTGTCAACCTGTTCGATGTACTTGATAGTACAAGCCATTCAAGCATTTATAATGTCGCATATGTCACCCTTCATGCTTACCGTCAGGGCGATACGCTGACGCAAGCCCAGGTGTCGGCGATGTTTGACATCATTGAGACCAGCAAAAATGAAGAGGGCAAGTATATATATGACCCATGGGGTTTTGGTAATGATGTTGACACTCCCGCTAACATACTTGCCACAGTGGCCCCATTCGCCTCAGCGTCTGGCGACACCTACGGCGTAAAGTCCAGAGCTATCGCGATACGCGACGCCATAATAGGCGAACTAGCTGCGTTGACGCAGTCTGCTTCCGGAAGTTTTGGAAGCGCCAACACCGACGCCACGGTCATCATCGGTCTTGCTGCCGCCGGTATCGACGCCGGCAGTGATGCGCGTTTCAAGACAGCAAGTGGCGTGAGCCTTGTGGATGGTCTGTTGTCCTACGCACTTACCGATCTGTCCGGCTTTGGCTATCTCGATAACACCACTAAAGATTCCTTCGCCACGGAACAGGGATTCCGCGCCCTTATAGCAGCGAAAGAAATCTCAGGAAGTGCAGCCGCTTACAACATATATGATTTCAGTAGTAATGCCGTGGTTCCGGGTTATGGTTCCACATGGATCGGGAGTCCCGTTCATTTTGCCCTTATACCCGAGGGAGCCTCTGTAAGCGTAAACGGACAAACTGAAGTTACACCCGGCGTATATGATCTTGTCGAAGGCACATATAACTATACAGTCAGCAAGAGCGGCTATCAATCTAAGAAAGGCTCCATTATTGTCTCCGATACCGATGCATCCAATCACACGGCAAAGACAATCAATGTCTCCCTTGCTTCGACTCCGGCACTTAGCGACGACATCACCGTGTCCGTAATAGTTAAGATGCATCCGTTGGGCTCTGCGGAAGGAACATATACCTATAAGAATAACGCGGCTGCATATACAACCACCATTGCCTCGCAATCTGTTTCTCTAAAAGCCGGTTCTACCGTGTTCGACGCATTGGATGCCGCGCTATCTACATCTAGTGTGAGCTACGTTGAAAAGACCGCAGGATATATCAGAACCATCGACGGTATTTCCGAGCTGGACTACGGACCTTACTCCGGTTGGCTCTATATGGTAAACGGCAAAACGGCCACCGTGAGCTGCCGTAGCTATAATCTCAACTCCAACGCTTCGATAGTCTGGTTTTATACCGACGACTACACTAAAGAATATGGCAGCGAGAAATGGACCGGCGATACCTTGCCGGCCGACAGCTCAACACTTACGCCATCCGCCGCTATTTCCGGCAACAAGGCGAGCGCAACGGTGTCGGCCTCTGACCTAAACGCCGCGATCCAAGGTAACACCGGCACGACGCTGACGATCGAACCGACTGGAACGAAAGGCGCCAGTGCAGTCGAAGTCACAATACCGGCTGCATCGGCTGCGTCGATCACCTCGGATACAGCGCTCGATCTCTCGGTCGTCACTCCGGTGGGAACGGTCACGATTCCAAACGATGCGCTCGGCTCCATCGCGAGCCAGGCCAGCGGAAGCATTACAATCCGCGTGGAATCGGTGGACACGTCCGGTCTGAGCGCAGAACAACAGCAGGCGGTCGGACAGGATCCCGTATACGACATTTCTATATTGAGCGGCGGCACACAGATTTCGAGCTTCGGCGGCAAAGCGATTACGATCTCGCTGCCCTACGAGCTGAAAGAAGGCGAAGATGCATCCGGCGTCGCCGTATGGTATCTAAACGATGCGGGCGAACTCCAGCGCATGCGCTGCACGTACGACCCCGCGACCGGCATGGCCACGTTCGAGACGACGCACCTGTCAAAATACCTCGTCGGCTACAGCGACGCGTGGTACAATCCGTTTGAAGACGTCCGCACGGGCGACTGGTTCTACAATGCAGTCGCATTTGCAGCAAATAACCAGCTGTTCGACGGCGTTTCCAAAACTGCATTTGCGCCGGATCAAAGCATGACGCGCGCGATGCTGGCTACCGTCCTGCACCGGGTCGAAGGCTCACCTGCCGCAACGGCGGCCGCAGACTTCGGCGACGTCGAAAGTGGCCAGTGGTACAGCGAAGCGATTGCCTGGGCGACGGAGCGCGGCATCACGAAAGGCTACGACAGCCGCACATTTGGCACCAACGATTCCGTGACGCGGGAACAGATGGCCGAAATCCTCTATCGCTATGCGGAGTACAAAAACCTCGATGTGTCGGCCCGCGCCGATGTGTCTGCGTTTGACGACGGAACATCGGTCAGTTCCTGGGCGGAACAGGGCGTTTCGTGGGCCGTTTCGACCGGCCTGATTCAGGGAGTATCTGCAACAAAGCTTGCACCGTCGGCTCTCTCCACGAGAGCGCAGGTTGCCACCGTACTTATGAGGTGGCTGGGAGAAAAGTAAGTTCATGAAAAAACGATTGTTATCAGTTTTATTGACACTCGTCGTACTGCTGTCCTGTGCGGAGGTTTCCTTCTCCGCACAGGACGCTGCGCTGATCGCCGCAGTCGACGGGACGGCATCCTACGTCTATCGAACGGTTTCCGATCCTCAGGTTGGATCCATCGGCGGCGAATGGGCGGTGCTCGGCCTCGCGCGGAGCGGCTATGCGGTGCCGGATTCCTATTTTCAGACCTATTATGAGACGCTCAGCGAATACGTGCAGAAGAAAAACGGTGTGCTGGACGAGCGAAAATATACGGAGTATTCGCGCGTCGTGTTTGCGCTCTCGTCCATCGGAAAGGATCCGACCGATGTCGGCGGCCACAATCTTCTGCTTCCGCTGGCCGATTTCGACAGAACTGTATGGCAGGGCATCAACGGACCGGTGTGGGCGCTCATCGCGCTCGACAGCAGAGATTACACCCTCCCGCACAATCCCGACGCAGAAGTACAGGCGACGCGCCAGATGTACATCGACTACATCCTGGCCCGCCAGCTTGCAGACGGCGGATGGAGCCTCGCCGGCAGGATCGGCGGTCCGGGACCATCGGATCCCGACATCACCGGCATGGCCCTGCAGGCGCTTGCGAAGTATCAGTCGCAGCCGGCTGTCAAACGGGCGACGGACGAAGCGCTTGCCTGTATGAGCAGGCAACAAAACGCACAGGGAGGATTTACAGGCGGTACAGTCTCAACGCTCGAAAGCACCGTGCAGATGCTCGTCGCACTCGGTGAACTCGGGATTCCGCTCGACGATGCCCGTTTTGTTAAAAACGGATTTACGATTCTGGATGACGTCCTCTCATACCGCAAGGCGGACGGCAGCTTCGGTCACACCGGCGAAGACAGCCCGACGAACCAGATGTCCACAGAACAGGGCCTGTACGGCCTCGTATCGGCGCTGCGCGCAGCGAAAGGCAGCAATAGCCTGTATCGCATGGGGGATGCCCGTAAAATCGCAAGCGGCGCTGCGCAGGACACGCCGACCGGTCTGCCCGGCAAACACGCAGACGTGCACGCCGTGCCAGTAACAGCTCCCGGCACGACATTCCCGGATATCCGGGGACATCTGAGCCAAACGGCGATCGAAGCGCTGGCCGCGACCGGCATCATCAACGGCAAGAGTCCCGAACGTTTCGACCCAGATGCAAGTATGACGCGGGCGGAGTTCGCCACCATCGTTACGCGCGGGCTCGGCTTGACGCCGGCTCACAGCGGCGTCTTTACCGACGTGACAGCCGATGCGTGGTATGCCGGATTTATAGGAACGGCAAATTCGTACGGCATCGTAAACGGCGTCGGAAACGGTCTGTTTGCACCGCAGGGCACGATGTCGATGCAGGAAGCGGTCACGATGGTCGCACGCGCCGCGAAGCTCTGTGGCATGGATACGACCCTCTCTCCATCCGAGACAACCGACACGATCGACCGCCTGTTCGGCCGCGAAATACCCATCGCACCGTGGGCGATGGACTCGTACGCCTTCTGCCTGCGGTCGGACATCCTCGAGCTGACGAAAGAGAATCTCGAGCCGACTCGCATCATCCGGCGCAGCGAAATATCGCAGATGCTGTACAACCTGCTCGACGCAGCTGAATTGCTGGCGAAGTAAGAGGTACAGATACCAGAGTAAAAATAAAAGCAAAAACAAAGGAGACGGTATTGTGAAAAAAATCATTGCAGAGATCGAAACGAACAGAACAAAAAAATGCGTTCGAAATAGTGCTCTGATTTTTCTGAGCCTGATCCTTGCTCTTATGCTTGTTATATCCACAGGATGTGCGTCACGCAACGGCGGCAGCGACCTCCCGCCATCCGACGATCCTGCGACCGAGACGGACTTGCTACCTGGCGCTGAAGGAAACCGGCAGGGTGACATTCCCGATGCGGGAGAATCCGAATCGGGACAGCCGAACAATGCGACCGGCACCGACAACGGATCGCAGAGTTCCGGCAACCAAACCACCGCTCGCACGTGCACGATCTCCATATCCTGCGCGACCATTTTGAACAACATGGATCTTCTCGATCCGGACAAAATCGATCTCGTGCCTGCGGACGGATGGATCTTAAAAGAGATTTCTGTCACCTTCGACGAAGGAGAGAGTGTATTCGATGTGCTGAAGCGAACCTGCAGACAGGAGCGCATCCACATGGAGTACAACAACGTCCCCCTCTACAACAGCGCCTATATCGAGGGGCTCCACAACCTGTACGAGTTCGACTGCGGACCGCTGTCCGGATGGATGTACAGCGTCAACGGCTATTTCCCCAACTACGGCTCCTCCCGCTATGCGCTGAAAGACGGCGATGTCATCCGCTGGATGTACAGCTGCGACCTGGGAGACGATGTCGGCGGCTCGAATTTTGACTCCAACTGATCTTTCGAACACGGACGGACGCACGATGCGACACAGGCATACATTTTCGGGATACCACCCCGCAGTCAACTTCCTATACTTCGGCCTTGTGCTGGCGTACTCCATGTTTGTGATGCACCCGGCGTATCTTGCGGTATCGCTTTTCTCTGCGCTGGCCTACAGCCTGTATCTGCGCGGTCGAAAGGCCGTGCGCTTTTCGCTCGTCGTCGTGCTGCCGATGATGCTGCTTGCCGCCGTAGTCAATCCGGCGTTCAGCCACGAAGGCACGACCATCCTCACCTACCTGCCTTCCGGAAATCCCCTGACGCTCGAAAGCATCGTCTACGGCATCGCCGCAGCGGCTATGCTGGCTTCGGTCATCCTGTGGTTCACCTGTTTTAACGAAGTGATCACCTCCGACAAATTCGTATACCTGTTCGGGCGGATCGCTCCGGCGCTGTCGCTCATTTTATCCATGACGCTCCGCTTTGTCCCCCGATTTACCGCTCAGTTCAAAACGGTCGCCGAAGCGCAGCGATGCCTCGGAGAGGAACTGTCGGAGGGGGGCTTGCGGCAGCGGGCTCGAAACGGCTTGACCATCCTGTCGATCATGATTACCTGGAGCCTCGAAAGCGCCATCGAAACGGCCGACAGCATGAAGAGCCGCGGTTACGGGCTTCCCGGCCGAACGGCATTTTCCATCTACCGGCTCGACGGGCGTGACCGCTCCGCGCTCGTGTGGCTTGCGGCCGCCGGCCTGTACGTGTTTTCCGGCTGGATGACGGGCGGCACTTCGTTTCGATATTATCCCACGATAAAAGGCACCGGGTGGACGGCATTTTCCGTCAGCTTTCTGCTCGTCTACCTGGGGCTGTGCATCACACCGATGCTTCTGGATGCGTGGGCCGCCCGGGAATGGGCTGCGCGGCCGGATACGCAGGAACAATTGCCGACGAACGCGAATACGAAATCTGCGCCTGAGAACGTGCTGTAAAGGAACTCGACATTGAATCATTGTTTCGACATCAAGAATCTGACGTTCTACTATCCGGGGCAGGATACTCCGGCGCTTTCCTGTATCGATTTTTCGATTGCCGCGGGTGAATTCCTTGCGCTCGTCGGACCGTCGGGCTGCGGAAAGTCCACCCTGCTCCGCCAGCTGAAGACGCCTCTTGCGCCTCACGGCATCCGAACAGGAGACATTTTGTTCCAGGGGCGGGCGTTGGCCGGGACGGATGCAAAAGAACAGAGCGCATCGATCGGATTTGTGCAGCAATCGCCCGAAAATCAAATTGTAACGGACAAAGTGTGGCACGAGCTCGCATTCGGCCTGGAGAGCCTCGGCATCGATACGCCGACCATCCGGAGACGAGTCGCTGAGATGGCCGGATTTTTCGGCATCGAATCGTGGTTTTATCAGAACGTCTCCGAGCTGTCCGGCGGACAGAAGCAGATTGTCAACCTCGCCTCGATCATGGCGATGAACCCTTCCTGCCTGATCCTCGACGAACCGACGAGTCAGCTCGATCCGATCGCCGCCTCGGAATTTCTGTCGATGATCGGCAAGATTCACCGGGAGCTCGGCACGACGATCTTCATGACCGAACACCGGCTCGAAGAAGTCTTTCCCATGGCCGACCGCGTAATCGCGATGGACCGCGGGCGCATCATCGCCGACGGCACACCGCGCAGCGTCGGAGAGACGCTCAAAGACACCGGTCACGCTATGTTTCTGGCTATGCCCACGCCGATGCGCGTGTGGGCATCCGTGGAAAACGACGCGCCCAGCCCCGTCACCGTGCGGGACGGACGGGACTGGCTTTCGGATTTCGCAGCTCAAAACGAGCTCGTGAGTGTACCGCCCGCTGTGCAGCGCGATCTGCCGGGCGAAGCAGCAGTCGAGCTTACGGACATCTGGTTCAAGTACGAACAACATACACCCGATGTGATCAAGGGTCTCTCCCTGACTGTGCGGCGAGGCGAATTTGTCGCGATACTGGGCGGAAACGGGACCGGCAAGACGACGGCGCTTTCCGTCGCGGGCGGCCTGCGCACACCGTATCGCGGAAAGAGAACCGTTCGGGGAAGCGTCGCTATCCTGCCCCAAAACCCGCAGACGCTGTTCGTCAAAAAGACCGTGCGCGAAGATCTTGCAGTCTCGCAGGGAGAGCGCCTGAGCGAAATGATCCGGCTCTGCCGGCTCGGCGACCTCCTCGACCGCCACCCGTACGATCTTTCCGGCGGCGAGCAGCAGCGTCTGGCGCTGGCCAAAGTTCTGCTGTCCGACCCCGACATCCTGCTGCTCGACGAACCGACCAAAGGCCTCGACGCAGAGTTTAAACAGGTCTTCGCAGGGATTATAAAGCAGCTGCTTCAAAGGGGCGTGACCGTGCTGCTCGTGAGCCACGACGTGGAGTTCTGCGCGGAGCACGCCGACCGCTGTGCGCTGTTTTTCGACGGAGACATCGTCACCGACGGCCCCCCGCAGATGTTCTTTACCGGAAACAGCTTTTACACGACTGCGGCCAACCGCATGGCGAGAAATATACTGCCCGACGCCGTGACCGTTTCGGACCTGATTGTCGCCTGCGGCGGAAGTCCGCCGGACGATTATGCACGTGAGGATCGCATCGAGAATCTGCTTTCTGATAAAGTGGATGCAGCGCACGGCGAAAACATATCGGGCAAAGATACCGCCGAAGAGCCGCAGTTCCCTCTCTGGCGGAAGCTGTTGGCTGCCACATCCGGAGTTGTCGTTGCGTGGTCGTTCTTTAAGGCGATTCGCGTCGCCGATCTCTCGGCGCTGCTGACCGCAGACGGACTCACCGGTCTGTCGGGCGACTATATGGCGCTCTACGCCGTGCTCGTTGCTTCCCTGTTTGTGTTTGCGTTTGCCGTGGCGCGCAAAGCGCCTCCGCCCGCCGTTCCGATGCGCATGCCAAAAGCGCAGCGAAAGCTACCCAAACGCACAATTGCGGCAGCGGCCATGATTCTTCTGCTGATACCGCTCACCATTTTTATAGGAGCGTATTATCTCGACGGAAGAAAATATTACCTGACCGCCATGCTCATTTTATTGGAAACGATGGTCCCCTTCTTCCTCGTATTCGAAGGGCGCAAACCGCAGGCGCGCGAACTCGTCGTCATCGCCGTGCTGTGTGCCCTCGGGGTAGCTTCCCGCGCGGCCCTGTTTATGCTGCCGAATTTTAAACCGGTCATGGCGCTCGTCATCCTCGCCGGCGTCGCCTTCGGAGGCGAAACCGGGTTTTTAGTCGGAGCCATGACGATGCTCGCCTCCAACACCATGTTCGGGCAGGGACCCTGGACGCCCTGGCAGATGTTTGCCATGGGCATCGTCGGCTTTCTCGCCGGTGTGCTGTTCAGGAAAGGTGTCCTTCGGCGCACGCGGACGTCGCTTTGCACATTCGGTGCGATTTCCGCCGTCGTCATCTACGGTGGAATCATGAATCCGGCTGCCGCCCTGCTGTGGGCGCGCACGCTGACGCCCGGCATCCTGCTGCCCTATTTTATGACCGGCCTTCCCGTCGACCTCATCCATGCAGCCGCTACGGCGCTCATCCTGTGGTTCGCCGCCGAGCCCATGCTCGAAAAGCTCGACCGCGTTAAGACAAAATACGGGCTGATCGAATCCCGACCACCCGTAGAGTAGACTCCATATTCATTTTCTTAGCATTTATTTTGTTGCGTATCGCTTCAGAATCGAATTTGCGGTGTAACTGTCCGTAATCAGCTCGTTGTAGGCACCCCTGTTGAACGGAATTTCGGCTTATTTCATTTTCAAATGGTGTATACTGTAAATGATGGCTACCACCGTGTTGCACGAAAAGGAGCTCTGACCTTGGACTGCGAAAACTGTGTAATGGACCAAAAGCCGTTTGCCGATAGGGAAAAGGCTCTGCGCATTCTGTTCTTTCCTGCTGCTATATTTTTTCAGGAAACCGTTCTGAAATTCGCCTGTTTTAAAGAAATTCCTTTTTCAAGCCATATCTACACAGCTCTTTTTTCCCTCGCTGCAGGGCTCGGTATCTATTTTCTCGCAGGCCTTTTCGATCGTCCTTTCAACAAAATCCTGGCTTTTGCTTTCAATTTTGCAATATTTCTGCTCATCGGAGCGCAGATTGTCTACTTTCAAATATTTTCGACCTTCGGAACCCTTTATTCGCTTTTTACCGGTCCCGAAGCGATTGCTCAATTCAGAGATGCGACCATGGCAGGAATTCAAAGCGGCCTTATCTACATCCTGTTATGTATGGTTCCTCTAATCCTCCTGATCGTGTTTAGAAGGAAAATCATACCTGAAAAGCACCGCAGCGCAAAGGAAAGTATCACCGTGGTTTTGGCCGCCGCCGTGAGCCATATTCTATGTGTAGCTCTCATCTCTGCCAATACAGCAGGCGTTCTGTCCGTGAGCTATTTATACCGGGAAGCTTTTATCCCGAATCTTTCGGTTGCAAACTTCGGGGTTATAACAACGTTGAGGCTGGATGCAAAATATCTCATCACCGGACATCCTGAGAAGCTTCAGGAAGACCATGAAGGCCGCGGCGAAGAGCGGCCCGATGCGGAAGCTCCGAATGAGGGTCTTGCCTACAATATTGTAGATATCGACTTCGATGCGCTGATCGAGCAGGAAAGGAACGACGCAGTCCGGGGCATGCACGAATATTTCAAATCGATCCCCCCGACCGAAAAGAATGTCTACACAGGCATGTTCAAAGGAAAGAATCTGATCTGGCTGGTAGGAGAGGCTTTTTCTACGCTTGCCATCAATAAGTCGGTCACGCCAACCCTTTACCGCTTGTCCAACGAAGGCTTTGTGTTCAACAATTTCTATAATCCCGTATGGAGCGTCTCCACGAGCGACGGAGAATATGTGACGCTCACAGGGCTGATACCCAAATCCGGGGTATGGAGCTTTAAGCGGTCAAGCAGGAACCACATGCCCTACGGGTTTGGGAACATGCTCACTCCGCTCGGCTACACCTGCAAAGCTTATCACAATCATTTCGCCAGCTATTACGGCAGGAACGAATCCCATCCGAACCTCGGATACAAATATGTCGGAAAAGGGAGCGAGCTGGCATTGAAAGGGACCTGGCCCGAATCCGATCTCGAAATGATGCAGCTGACCATTCCGGGGGATATGCAAAACAACCCGTTTCACACCTATTATATGACTGTAAGCGGTCATTTAAACTATACGTTCGGCGGGAACTATATCGCTGCGAAGAACAGGGAGGTGGTCTCGCACCTCCCTTACTCCGAAGCATGCCGTGCGTACCTTGCATGCAATGTGGAGCTCGATCGAGCTATAGAGTTTATCATCGACGAGCTGGAAGCCGCAGGGAAGCTTGACGATACCGTCATCGTATTATCAGGGGACCATTACCCTTACGGTCTTAAAGATGGAGAAATGGACGAGCTTGCAGGCTATGAGCTGGAGAAGAAATTCGAGAAATACAAGAGCACGCTTATCCTCTGGAATAGCGGCATGGAAGCACCCGTTTATGTGGACAAAGTCTGCTCAAGCCTCGATGTTCTCCCTACCATCGCAAATCTCATGGGTCTGGAGTACGACTCCAGACTGATTACAGGGAAAGATATTCTCGCTCCGTCTCCGGGTATCGCTTACTTCAACAACAGAAGCTGGATCTCCGATGTAGGCCGGTATGATACTTCAACGAATAAATTTACAGCGAACCCCGGGGTATCCGTCGACGAAGAGTACGCGAGGAACACACAGAAAGAAGTCAATAAGGCTTTCGAGCACGCCGTCAAAATCCTGGATTACAATTACTATTCCATCGTACTTCCGGAAGGCTTCCGCAACACGGGCGGTACGCCCAGTGAACAATAGACGAGGCTGACATGCCCCGCCCCCTTTCTCCGCGTACCGTTTGCCGTTGCCCTTCGTATATGTTATGATTATTGGAGCGCAGCAGCGCTCCCTGTATGAATACCGATCAAACGGGATTGCGAACGGGTATTTACTCTGTGCATCTGTTTGAAGTGCATAGAGTTTTTTTGTGTCAAAATACGGGAGCGCCCGGCCGGACCGAAAATCAGGAGGTTGCCAGCATGGATATAAACAACATTGAAAAACTAATCGAAGAACGGGACTATATAAAAGTCAAAGAGCTTCTATCGGAAATGAACGAAGTGGATGTGGCGGAAATACTCAAACCGTACGACCCTCACATGACCCTTCTTCTGTTTCGAATGCTGCCGAAAGACCTGGCAGTGGAGGTCTTTGCGCGATTTACACCGGAGCAGCAACTGGGCATCGTAAACTCCGTTACGAGCAAGGAGTTAAAAGAGATCATCGACGAACTGTTTTTCGACGATATGATCGACCTGATCGAAGAGATGCCCGCCAACGTCGTAAACAAAATACTGATTCATACCAAAAAGGAAGAGCGAGAGCTGATCAACGAGTTTCTAAAATATCCGGCCGACTCTGCCGGAAGCCTGATGACCATCGAATACGTCGACCTCAAAAAAACCATGACCGTCAAAGAATCGATGGATTACATCAAAGAGATCGGGCTGAACAGAGAAACCGTCTATACGTGCTACGTAACCGATAACAACCGCGTGCTGGAGGGGATCGTATCTTTGCGAACCCTGGTGACCGTCGATGAACACCTTAAAATCGCGGACCTCATGGAAAGCGATATCATCAAAATGAACACGCACGACGATCAGGAGGAAGCCGCCAACGTATTCCGGAAATACGGATTCCTCGCATTGCCGGTCGTGGATAAGGAAAACAGGCTGACGGGAATCATCACGGTCGACGACATCATGAAAGTCATTTCGCAGGAAGCAACCGAAGACTTTCAGCGGATGGCGGCGATGTCACCCTCGGAAGAAGAATACCTGGACGCCGGCATCTGGGCGCTGGCCAAAAACAGGCTGCCCTGGCTGCTCGTGCTGATGATCTCGGCTACATTTACGGGAAGAATTATGGGGAAGTACGAAGATGTGCTGGTCTCCGTTGCCATCCTCGGCACGTTTATCCCTATGCTCATGGACACCGGCGGCAATGCCGGCAGCCAGTCGTCGACGCTGGTCATCCGCGGTCTGGCCACCGGAGACATCCTGCCGAACGACGGCATGCGAATTCTGCTAAAGGAATTTGCGGTTTCTTCCATCATCGGAATCGTCCTGGCCGCGGCCAATTTTGCCCGGCTGATGGTGGTGGAGCAGGTTGGAATTCTCATCGCTGCCACCGTCTCAATCACCCTCGTCGTGACGGTTGTTCTTTCAAAAGTAATCGGAGGGATACTGCCCATATTTGCCAAGAAGCTGAAGATGGATCCGGCGATTATGGCCGGACCGCTGATTACGACCATCGTAGACGCTCTCAGCCTCATGGCATACTTCACCATCGCCACAGCGATGCTGGGATTGTAGCACACAGGAGCAAACGTGTAGAAGAATCATGCAAAAGGAGCCGCTCCGAACGAACGGAGCGGCTCCTTTCGCTTGCTATGCGATCACTCCTCTGTGATGCCTGCGATTTTCTTTGCCAGCCTCTTTTTGGCTTCGAAGCTGCCCTGGCGCGAAATCATGATGCGCTGAGCCTGCGGCGAACCGGCTCCGTGGAGCGATTCGGTCCGATAGCCCACCGCACCTGCACCGATGCAGATGTTTTCGAGGAAGCGCAGCACGCGCATCCGGCTTTCGGTTTTGACGTCGGCCTTGCCCTGCAGATACGCCTCGCAGATTTCGCCGATCGTCTCTCCGTTGCGCCCCACCGGCAGGTCCGACTTCATGTCGCGCTCGGAGGGCATCGTCACCATCAGGCCGCCGGCGATATCCTCTGCCAGCCGTCCGATTTCATAGGGGAGACGTGTAACGTTCAGCTTGCACACGTTGGCCTGCAGCATGTTGATCTCGTAGTTGCCGGCCTTGGTCGGATGCCCTTCGGCCGAGCAGGCGATACCGCAGCAGTACAGCGTTTCGTTGAGATGCGTCATCTCGACGAGCTTGTCGCGGACGGCCGATGCGCGTTCCACGCCGTTGTACTCTGCCGCCAGCCCGGCTGCGCCGATGATGACGTCGCCGACGCCGACCTTGCAGCCGCCGTAGCTCTGACGGTGATATCCGGCAAACCGTTCGACGAGGATGCCGGCGAAGTCCCACTCACCGCACATAAATACGTATTCGTTCGGGATAAACACATCGTCGAGCACGACGAGCGTCTCCTGGCCGCCGAAATTCTTATTGCCCAGGTCGATGTCTGCGCCGGGCTCGAGCTTGCGCGTGTCGCTCGCCTGGCGACCGTAGATCATGTAGAGTCCTTCCACATCCGACGGACAAGCGAACGATACGGCGTAGTCCGCATCGGCCTCCTTCATGGCGATGGTCGGCATAAACAGGTGCCAGTGCGAGTTGAGCGCGCCGGTCTGGTGCGCTTTCGCGCCCCGCACGACGATGCCGTCTTCGCGCCGCTCGACGATGCGGACGTACATGTCCGGATTCGCCTGCTCCGACGGCGATTTGCTCCGGTCACCCTTGGGGTCGGTCATCGCACCGTCGACGGTCAGATCCTGCTCCTGAACCATCTTCAGAAACTCAAGGAAGCGCTGATGATAATCGGTTCCGTACTTCTCGTCGATTTCGAACGTCGTCGAATATTCGGCGTTAAACGCATCCATACCGACGCAACGCTGGAAGCACGAGGCCGTTTTCTGCCCGAGCATCCGCAGCATTTTGACCTTTTTAATCAGGTCATCCGTGCTCTGATGGATGTGCGTAAACCGGTTGATCTTCTCGCCCGTCAGATTCGACGTAGCGACCGCCAGCCCCTGCTCGCTTGCTTCAGCGGCCGCATCGTACGTAGCGGCTACGCAGTTGATGGACGGACGAATCATGGGATGATCCACCCAGTCATCGATTTTTTCTCCAAACATGTACACGCGGGTCTTCAGTTTGCGAAGACTTTCTATGTACTCCTGGCCATTCATAATTGCCATAAACTACTCCTCCTCTGCATCCTAGAGCGGAATCCGGAACGGATTCTCTTTGCCCTGCAATTCGCAGACCAGCCCTTTGATGCTGTTTTCGACCATGTTGGACGAAGCCTGTTCCGTGTAGAACGCCGTATGCGGCGTGATGATGACGTTGGGAAACGCCCTCAGCAGCCCGAGTTCTCTCTTGTCGAGCGGCTTGCCCATCAGGTCGACATAGTACAATCCGTGCTCGTTTTCCACGACGTCCAACCCCGCGGCATGGATCTTACCCGACTCGATGGCTTCGATGAGCGCATACGTGTCGAACGCATCTCCTCTGGCCGTGTTGACGAGGATGACACCGTCCTTCATCATGTCCAGCTGTTCTTTGCCGATCATGTGGTAGTTCTCAGGGAGTGACGGGATGTGAAGCGTAATGATGTCCGCCTCCCGGTAGATCGTATTGATGTCGTCCACGTATTCCGCGATTTCCTTGACGCGGTCGTTCTGGTAAATGTCGTAGCAGATGATCTTGCATCCGAAACCGCTCAGGTGTTCGACGACCGTCGATCCGACTTTGCCGGTGCCGATGACTCCGACCGTCGAAATAGACAGCTCTTTGCCGAGCTTTCCTTTAAGCGAAAAGTCCTGCACGTTGTTGCGGTCCATGATGTGCTTCATGCTCCGGCAGCACATCAGCATTAACATAATAGCATAGTTTGCCACGCTGTTGGGCGAATACGGTGTGTTGCTGATCGTCAGACCCAATTCTTTTGCTTTTTTAAGGTCGAAGTGATCCACACCGACGGAGCGGCTGGAGATGTGACGGATGCCGACATCGTACAGTTTTTCCAGAATCGGTGCGCTCATGTTGGACACGATGCTGCTCAGCGCTTCGTAGCCCTTGCCTCTCAGGTTTTCTTCGATGTTTTCCAGCGTGGGATACTCCGGCGTATATTCGTACTCGACGCCGTATTCTTTACAGTGCTTCTCGAAAAAGGGTTTTTCGTCAAAGTCTCTGTAGTTGTAGATAAAAATTTTCATGTCGAACTCTCCTTACATGAACTGCGCATCGCGCGCCGTGAGATGTTCCGGTTAGCCGGAGATCTTGCTCGTGTTGCACCAGATGCCCATGCGCTCCGCTTCCTTGATGAGATCTTCGCGGAAATCGGGATGCGAGATGTCGATGAGAAGTTCGGTCCTCTCCCACGTCGACTTCCCTTTAAAGTTCGCAATGCCGTACTCGGTCACGAGGTGGTGGATCGCCGCTCTGGGAACTGTCACGATGGAACCTTCGGGTAGCCTGGGCACGATCGTCGATACCCGGGTACCGTCTCTCAGCGAACGGGTGGACGGCAGGCACAGATAGCTCTGTCCGCCTTTGGATTTGAATGCGCCCATCACGAAGTCGAGCTGGCCGCCGTTGCCTCCGATGTGCTGCCAGCCGGCTGATTCGGAGTTGACCTGGCAGAACAGGTCGATCTGCAGCGCGCTGTTGACGGAGACGACATTGTCGTTTTCCGCGATGACGCCGACGTCGTTGACCCACTCGACCGGTGCGCACATGCACAGGGGGTTGTTGTGGATAAACTCGTACAGCTCGTTGGAGCCCTGCGAGAACGTGTAGACCATCATGCCCTTCATCGTATTTTTGTTGCCCGAAATCTTGCCCTCTTTGTAAAGGTTAAAGAATGCGTCGACCAGCATTTCGGAGTGCACGCTCAGGTCGTTGATGTCGGAATGGGCGATCATGCTCCCCACGTAGTTGGGGATACCTCCGATGCCCAGCTGCAGTGTGCTTCCGCTTTGAATTCTGGGCACGATCTGCTCTGCGATGGCCCGCTCGATGTCGCTGCCTTCCTTGGGCAGGATGACCGGCATGTCGTTGTTGTTCCCTTCGACGACGAAGTCGACCTGGCCGACGTTGATCGTCGTGCGGATGCCCATCGCCTTCGGTTGCTTTTCGTTGACTTCGACGATCACAACTTTCGCTTTTTCGATGATGCCCCAATATTCGGCGACCTGCGGCCCGATGTTGAAGTTGCCGTATTTATCCATGGGTCCGACCTGGAACATCGCCACATCGATGTCGCCGACGTTCTCGGCCCACAGCTTTGTGTTTTCGCGGAACTGCACCGGAATGTACCAGCACTGTCCGTCTTTGTTCATTTTACGGTCCAGTCCGCTGAAGTGCGTGCTGAGGTACTTAAAGTGTTTCGACTCGGGATCCGCTTTGATGATTTCCGGAATTTCCGGATACGCCCAGATGGTCGTGCAGATTTTAACATCGTGCAGCTCTTCCGTGCGCTTCGCGAGCGCTTTGTCGCACTCGACAACCAGACCGTTAAACAGCCCGTAGTGAACCCGGTCACCGGATTTAACGACTTTTACAGCTTCGTCGGCCGTCACAAGTTTTTTCTTGTACTCTGCCTGCACTTCCGTAAACTTTGCAATCGAACTGACTCTACTCATCGATGATACCTCCGTATCTTTATACAGTTACTCTACCGCTTCGACTATGACTGCCGTACCCATGCCGCCTCCTGCGCACAGCGTCGCAAGACCGTACTTGTTGTTGCGTCGCTTCATTTCGTACAGCAGGGTGATCAGGATTCTGGCACCCGTCGCGCCTACCGGGTGACCCAGCGAAATACCGCCGCCGTTGACGTTCGTGATGTCGCGGTTTAGGCCCATCGCTCTTTCGCAGCCGATGTACTGTGCGGCGAACGCTTCGTTCAGCTCGATCAGATCGATATCCGAAAGAGCAAGGCCGGCTTTCTCGAGCGCTTTTTCCGTGGCGCTTACAGGACCCAGACCCATATATTCCGGCTCGACGCCCGTCGTGGCAACGGAAACGACCCTTGCCAGAATTGGCACACCGAGCTCTTTTGCTTTATCTTCGGCCATCAGGATGACACCCGCCGCCGCATCGTTCATGCCCGAGGCGTTGCCGGCCGAAACCGTTCCGCCTTCTTTAAATGCGGGGCGCAGCTTTGCGAGACTCTCCATCGTTACATCTCTTTTGGGATATTCGTCGATTTCGTAGACGGTGTCGCCTTTTCTGCCTTTGATCGTGACGGGGATGATTTCGTCCTTAAATTTGTCGGCATCCTGAGCTGCCGCAGCCCGCGTCTGCGACAGCAGCGCGTATTCGTCCTGGTCTTCCCGCGTGACGTCGTATTTTTCCGCTACGTTTTCCGCGGTGATGCCCATCGCCGGACCGATGCCCAGGTTCGTGAGCGAGTCCCACATGGAGTCTCTCATCTCCATATGCCCGAATTTCTGTCCGTAGCGCGCGTTGAACACCATGTGCGGTGCGGTGCTCATGCTGTCGGCGCCGCCGGCCATGATGCAGTCCGCTTCGCCTGCGCGAATCTGGTAAAATCCGAGCTGTACCGACGACATGGACGATGTGCAGTTGCGGTGAATCGTGATTCCCGGCACGCTTGCGGGCAGGCCGGCCTTGACGAGGGCGACCCGCGCCAGGTTATTCTCGTTGTACGTCCGCTGGTAGTTGCAGCCCCAGATGACGTCGTCGATGATGGCCGGATCGATGCCGGCGCGCTCCACGAGCCCGGACATTACGGGAATGGACAGATCCAGCGACGTAATGCTTTTGAACTGTCCGCCGATTGTGCCGATGGGCGTCCGTGCGGCCGATACGATTACTACGTTTCTCATATGATGGTTCCTCCCTGAATAACTACTTTCCCTGATACGCAGGTTTTCTCTTTTCGATGAAGGCTTTCATGCCTTCCTTTTGATCTTCCGTATTGAAGAGTGCGGCCCAGTTGTCGCCCTCGATTTCGATGGCACGCTTTACATCTGCTTCGAGCAGGCCCTGTCGAACCGTCTGCTTCGCCGTCCGCAGGGCAACTGGCGCACCCTTTGCCAGCCGGCCGGCCCACTTGAGCGCAAGCTCGAGCAAGCCGCCGCTTTCGCTCACCTGATTAACGAGCCCGATCTTATGCGCTTCCTCAGCGCCGATGATGGTCCCGAGCAGGATGAGTTCCATGGCTTTCGCAGGGCCTGTGAGCCTGGCCGCCCGTGCGGTGCCGCCGGCTCCCGGCATGATACCGAGCCCTGTCTCAGGAAATCCGAGCTTGGCGTCCGGGGCTGCGATGCGCATGTCACACGCAAGCGCGAGCTCGAGTCCTCCTCCAAGCGCATAGCCCTCCACCGCCGCAATCGTGGGGATCGGCAGGTCTTCAATCTTGTTGAACGTCCCAGAAAAGGCAAAGGCCTTCGCCTCAGCTTCGCTCATGTCGACCATGTTTTTGATGTCGGCCCCGGCTGCAAAGTTCTGCTTGCTATACAGCACCAGCACCCGGATGCTTTCGTCTTTTGAGATGGCGTCGATCGATGCGTCGAGCTCGTCCACGAGATCCCGGTTCAAGGCGTTTAACGCCTGCGGCCGGTCGATTCCCAAAACGGCGATGCCGTTTTCTATTGCTACGTCTATGTACGGCATGGTTTTTCCTTTCACTTATTGTAGTCGTAAAACCCTTTCCCGCTCTTTCTGCCGAATTCGCCGCGCCCGTACATTTCCGTGAGGCAGGCTGCCGGTCGGTCTTCGGGTTTTCCGCTCTCGCGGAATTTCTCCATGTATACGCTGTATTCGAGGTCGATCCCGGTCATGTCCAGCAGTTCCAGGGGTCCCATGGGATGTCCGAGGCCGCCCTTCACCGCCTTGTCGATGTCTTCCACCGAGGCGATACCCAGATCCGCGAGATAACAGGCTTCGCGGGTCAGCGCGCTGAAGATTCGGTTGACGATAAAGCCGTAGATTTCTTTTTCCACGAGGACCGGATCCTTGCCGATCGCTTTCGTGAATTCATAGACAGCATCCACGGTTTCGTCGGACGAGTGGGGTCCCCGCACGACTTCGACGATCTTCATGATGAGCGCCGGGTTGAAGAAGTGCATGTTGCACACATTTTCCGGACGCTTGACGACGTCGGCGAATTTTGAGCTGACGATGTAGGAGCTGTTGCTGGCGTAAATTGCATGATCCGGCGTGTACTGATCGGCCTCTGCGAGCACAGCCCGTTTGATGTCAAGCACATCGGCCACGGTTTCCACTACGATGTCCGCATCCGTGCACGCCTGCTTCAGGTCCGTTGTAAACGAGAGTTTGGCCTTCGTCGCGTCGGCCGCTTCCTGCGTCAGCTTCTCGCGGCCCACCTGCTTTTCGAACCAGCCGTCAGCGTATTTTTTCGCCTTTTCCACCGTCTCTTCTCTTCTCGAATAGCATACGGTTTCAAAGCCGTTCAATGCGATCTGCATGGCGATCTGATTTCCCATGAGGCCGGCACCGAGCACGGCCACCTTCTTGATTTGCATTCGCTTCCTCCTTTCGGTGCGTTGCACTACGCTTCCGTTCCGTTTTTGTCCAGGCCCATGGCATAGATCGCTGCGCCGAGTGCGCCCATGGTCTGAGGACTCTTCAATCGGATGATATCGTAGCCGAGCTCTTTTTCCAGCGCTCTGATGACGCTTTCGTTCAGCGCCACCCCGCCGGAGAGCACGACTTCCGGGCTGATGCCGATGCGGTTGACAAGACCGGCCACCCGCTGGGCAATGGATTTGTGCGCACCGAGCGCCACGTCTTCAATTTTTTTCCCCGCAGCGAGCTGCGAAATCATCTCCGACTCGGCAAACACCGTGCACGTACTGCTGATGGTGACTCCTTCCACACCGCGTTCCGCCATATCGGAGAGGCCATCGATTGTCGTGTCCAGCACCCGCCCCATCACCTCGAGAAAGCGGCCCGTGCCGGCGGCGCATTTTTCGTTCATCACAAAGTTCTTCACGTTGCCGAGCTCGTCGATGGAGATGACTTTGGCGTCCTGCCCGCCGATGTCGATGATCGTTCGGGCATCGGGTGCAACCGCCGACACACCTTTGGCGTGGCAGCTGATTTCAGTAATCTGCTTGTCCGCTCCCTCGAACGTCATGCGACCGTAGCCGGTTACGACGGTTCGCGCAATCTGCGTGCGTTCAATGCCCGCCTGCGACAGAGCCTCTTCGATGACCTTTTGCGGGCCCCGGCTTCCCGTACCGATGTTGATAACCGCCTGCCCGGCGATGTTTCCTCCTTCGTCGAGGATCACCGCCTTGGAAGAAGATGAACCGATGTCCACTCCCAGATACATAGTTTCTGTTTCCCTTCTTTGCTGTTGTGAGACTAAAGTATTTCCGCAAACGTCTGTATGCGGGTACGTAGCTGCTCG
>LSQX01233516.1_pt1 | contig 27303 bp, 33 predicted proteins | sample 654561 | NCBI WGS metagenome assembly LSQX01 (sample SAMN04489861, study PRJNA283612) | anaerobic digester metagenome | isolation source: 4 biogas reactors fed with cattle manure at either 37C or 55C with and... | place: Denmark: Kongens Lyngby | collected 2014
TTGTTTGTCTTTTTGGTTTATCTTCACTGAAGAAATGCGCCGGCTCTTCTTCTGGTCTTCTGATCTCCGATTGATCTCTCGCGAACGTCTGAGACTTCGGATATGTTTCTTCAAAGGGTTCTGCATTGTGAACTGCAGGCTCGGTCATCTCCCGATGTTCTTCTTCAAAGATGTCATCTTCGCGGATATCCGGCATCACGTGAGAGTATTTTTCCGTATCGGGTATCCTGGAATCATCTATGATTGGGAAGTCGTTCTCATATCCGGAGTTCTTTGCCGGACTGGAAGCTCTTGGTGATTTCTTCTGGCCGAAGATCCCGGACAAAAGTCCTTTCTTTTTTGGCTTGTCCGACGCTCCGCTTGCCGTCAAAGCATCGGTGTAGCCGCCGGACACGGGTGTATAATCCATTTCATCGTAGATGCTGGATGAACCGGCGTGTTCTTTCGACCCGAGAATCATATTGTCTCTCTTCGCCTTTTTCGGTTTTTCACTGCCAATAGACCCGCCTAACGGATCAAACTCTTTTTTTCGTGCCAAAAGATGCCTCCTTTATATGATGATATTTATCCCCGAGGTATTAATACCTCTCCCGGTGAATTTACTCTCTCTCGTGTAAATAACTTTAATTTAACTTTTTCAGATTGACTGTGAATACTTAATATCCCTTTGGGACGGAAATATTATGACTTATGTCGGAACCCGTTGAATTTCTGACCGTTCAGAATCGAAAACAACCAAACTATAAACTTAGATTCATCCTTCTCATTCTTGCGGCGGCGGCATGCATTCTGCTTTCCTTTGTTGTCGGTAGATTCTCCATAAACATGGCAGATGTTCTCCAGATTCTGGCATCCGCCTTCTTATCGGCCATTTCCGGCAGTATTTCCTATCTTTTAAGTCCTTTTCCCGGTATCCAGAATGCTGTTCTGGGTCCTTTGTCTCAATTTATTGTAAGCGTCGATACATGGGATTATGCCATGTACAGTGTTGTAATAAATATCCGTCTTCCCCGTATTCTTGCTGCGCTCTTAGTCGGGGCCGCACTTTCCACGGCAGGAGCTGCGTATCAGGGAATGTTTCAAAATCCCCTGGTCTCTCCGGATATTCTCGGCGCATCGGCTGGCGCGGGCTTTGGCGCCTGTCTTGCCATTTATCTGTCGCTTGGAAGCGGGATGGTCACCATTCTTGCTTTTGCCGGCGGTCTGACCGCGGTGCTGGTCGCCTATGTTGTCAGCCGTCTGACGAAAGGAAGTGCCACTCTGAGCATGGTCCTTGCCGGTATTCTGGTCGGGAGTCTCTTCTCCGCCTCAACGTCCTATATCAAACTGGTCGCCGACACGAACGAGCAACTTCCGGAGATCACTTACTGGCTGATGGGAAGTCTTGCCGGTGCGACGATGAATGACGTGATTTTTGCCGGAATCATCATTATTCTTGGAACGCTCCCGATCTTCCTTCTTCGCTGGAGAATGAACGTTCTGACGCTGGGTGAGGACGAGGCGAAGAGTATGGGAGTGAATACGCACCGGCTCCGGTTTGTCGTCATCGTCTGTGCTACCCTCATCACCGCCGTCGCCGTATCCATTTCCGGGATCATCGGCTGGGTGGGTCTTGTGATCCCGCATTTCTGCCGAATGCTTTTCGGATACGATTACCGGAGAATCGTTCCCGCCGCTATTATCCTGGGAGGAGGTTTTCTTCTTCTGGTGGATGATGTCTCGAGGACAATTGCAACGACGGAAGTTCCAATCGGCATTTTGACTGCATTTATCGGAGCACCGATTTTTGCCTATCTTCTCATGATGGGAGGAAAACGGTCATGAGGCTCAGTGTAAACAATCTGAGTTTTTCCTATGGAAAGCATCTTCCTCTCGTGCTGGACGATATATCGTTCTCTGCGAAGGGAGGGGATCTTCTCGCCGTTCTTGGGCCGAACGGCGTTGGAAAAAGTACGATGTTCCGCTGTATTCTTGGGTTTCTGAGAAATTATTCCGGGGAAATCATCTTAAACGGCGCCAATATAAAATCCCTTACGCATAAGCAGATCGCCAAGCATGTTGCCTATATTCCCCAGTCGACCTATCCGGTTTTCAACTATTCCGTGCTTGACGTGGTCCTAATGGGGGTCACCAATCAGCTCAGTCTTTTGTCCGCTCCCAATCAGGATCATATCAACGAGGCATATGCTGCAATGCAAAGTCTGGGTATTGCCCATCTGCGTGATGCCGGTTACGGCGAGATAAGCGGCGGGGAACGCCAGCTCACGTTGATCGCCCGCGCTCTTGTGCAGAAAGCAAAAGTCCTTATTATGGATGAACCGACTGCAAATCTGGATTACGGCAATCAATTCCGGGTGATGTGCCGGATATCCGATCTTGCAAAGGAAGGTTACATCATTATCCTCTCAACGCACAATCCGGATCATGCTTTTCTGTATGCAAACCGGGTGCTGACGATCCAGGGGGGAAAAGTGATCGCAGACGGGTCTCCGGATAATGTTCTGGATGCAAAACTGATCAAAGATGTTTACAATGTGGATGTGCGCATCGAGGAATTCCAGTCGGAGACCCGTCATCACAAACTCTGCATTCCAATAGAAGGCGGAGTCAAATGCGAGACTGCATCACTCCGGATGAAAAAATAGTCAGAAGTGTAAATCATTCTCCCGTTTTTTCAAACGGGATCTGATCTCCTTTATTGTATGGCGCAGGTTCCTGAGCACGGTTCCTTTTCCGGCACGACCAGACGGTAGGCGTTTGCAAGAACCGAAGAGTTCGCAAGAAGCCCGGCGATCAAAACCGCCTCTAAGATTTCCTCTTTGCTGATCCCCATCTTTTTTGCGACCTGCATATGATACGATGTACAGTGATCACACCGTAACGCTGCTCCGACCGCGAGGCTGATGAGTTCGACGGTTTTCGGCGGAAGAGCACCGGCCTGTGTCACCGCGTTCTTGTATAACAGATGAGAAATAAGAGCTTCCGGGCATGCCTCAAGTTTTTGATAGATCAGAGGCGATGTTCCGTACTCGGCTTCAATTCTTCCAAGCCACTCGGCGGCTGTCTGTTTCGCTCCGTTTTTTTGTACTTCGGCGATCGCCTCTTCAAAATTCATGTCGATATCTACCATGATTTAGACCACAATGTTTGTTTCCGAAAGCGGCTTAATGCGGATCAGAATATAGTCCCGCATGCGTGAAGGCAGAACATCCGCCACATCGCCGACCGTTATTTCATCCTCGATCACCAGATCGCGGACCTTTTGTGCATAGTCGGGGTACGAAAGTTTTACCCGCAGACCGTTGAGCTGAACTGCTATCGGTGACGGCGAGTAGACCTCTTCGATCTCCGGCAGTTCCTGTTTGATCAAAGCCTGAAGCCTGGCCGGCGAAACCGAGAGGGGATCGTTTGCGATCTCCTGCCGGCGTGCCTCGATGACTTTTTTCACCTCTTCGATCACCAGATCGAGCCGATGAATGTCCGCTTCCGTCTGGGTTCTGTGCATAAACCGTCCAAGACCTCCGACGTATCCGGCGACAGGCGGGTCGGTCTGTTTTTCCAGGACCTCCCTGTCCGGCCCTCCGGTCAGAATGATCGGGACGGTGATCCCGGGCCGGAACTTCACGAACTTCGTTTCGATGCAGGAGGCAAAGTTGCCGAGAACGAAGATCGCCAGATCATGTTCGTTGATCAGATCCCGCTCCTCGTCGTTCATCTGAGCGATGCGTTTTCCAAATCCGCGTGCCATGCCGAGCATGTTCGATTTCGAACCGTGGCTTCGCAGATACTCGGCAACATCGCATGCCGAATGGGGAAGGTGGTGGATCTCGAGACTCGGGATGACCACGGCAATTTCGGTTCCTACAAGCGGCGACTCCTGAATCTCGCCTGCGAGCGGCCGGGAGAATGCGGCAAGCCGTTTGATATCCTCCTTCGGCATAAGAACCTGAAGGACGACCTCGCTTGCAATGTTATGTCTCTGGACAATATAGCCGCCCAGATCCTCGATGTAATCGATGACTTCATCGAGACGATACACTCCGCCTTTGTAGGTGATCGGGACAAGGATCATTTCAGTGCCTCCTCCATTTTCTCGAATCTTTCGGCGATGATCTTCTCGACGTCATCTGCCGGAAGGGTGTTTTCGCTTGCTGCATAGGAAAACCGGTTCTTTCCGTAGTTCTCGCGCCGGACCTTGAAGCCTTCGGGAGCGATGACCTGGATCGCATAGATAAGGTCCTTAAAAAGCGACTGGGAAGGATCGATGACCACCCAGTCTTTCAGATCCTTTGGGATCTCCACATTTTTGATGATGACAGTGAACCGGTCGGGCTGATCGACATTGTCGTGCCCGAGTCTGGCCCAGAGCATCTTCAGCAGCGCGGCAAGATACGTCTCATCTCCGACCGCGATCGTTGCCTGATCGTTCTGGATCAATACGTTGCCGACATCCGAGATCTTGATCACTGAACGAGGCGGACGGATGAATCCTGTTGCCACGAAGAGAGGATACTTCGGATCGATGTAGATGTGCAGTCCTTCCACGATACCGAGCAGATTATGATCCTGCAGTACGGTGGTGGCGATTTTAATATAGTTGTCCGACCCGTCTTCGGTGCATTCCACCTCGAAGTAGTCCAAACCAGCCATTTACGCCTCCTTCACCTTTTTATCGACAAATCCCGAGGAGATCAATGCCCCGCCGACCGCCCCGATGTACTGGGCGTGATGGGGCACGACGACCTCTGTATTGAGCATCCTTCCCATGGCACGGACAAGTCCCTGAATGAGCGATGATCCGCCGACCATGATGACCGGTTCTTTGATATCCACTTCCTGGAGCTGCTGTTCATACACCTGCTGGGCAACACTGTGACATGCCGCCGCGGCAACATCTGCGGGTTTGTAGCCAGCAGCGAGAGCATTGACGAGAGACTGCGTTCCAAAGACGATACAATAACTGTTCATCGGAACATTTTCCCCGCCTTCACTTTCCATGGAAAGTGCGCCGAGTTCGGTGATGTCAACGCCGAGACGTTTGGACGTCATCTCAAGGAATCGTCCGGACGCTCCGGCGCAGATTCCTCCCATCGTAAAGGAGCCTGGCATACCGTCTTTTACGCTGATGGCTTTGTTGTCCATTCCGCCGATATCGATAACGGTGGCAAATCCTTTCTGGGCGTTTGCAAGATACACCGCTCCTTTCGAGTTGACGGTAAGTTCTTCCTGGATAAGATCGGCTTTGATGTGTTTGCCGACCAGGAACCTTCCGTATCCGGTCGTTCCGATCGCATCGATGTCGGAGAGCTTGAGTCCCGACTCCGTTAATGCGAGAGACACGACGTCGTCTGCGCTTTTCAGAACATCGGTGGTTGGTCTCCAGCCTGTTCCGATGATCTCGTTGTCCTGCATGATGATGCATTTGGTGGTCGAGGACCCTGAGTCCACGCCCATCGTTGTTCCGACCTGAACTTCACGGGCCATCAGTGCCCGGCGTTTTGCGATCGTCGATAATGCTTCGAGTCTGGTCAGAAGAGTGGATGCGCCGGTCCGTTCGTTGAACGAGTAGGAGACGACCGGGATCTTCGAGTTTTCGACGATATATCTGCGGAGTTCGTTTCGAACGATCGCCGCTTCTGCGCAGCGGAAACAGCTGGCGATAAAGATACCGTCCGCCTCGATTCTTCCCTCCACGATTGCCTGGGCGCGGGCGATGGCGAGTTTCAGATCCGGGCTTTTCACCGGAAGACCGAAGTCTTTGTAGGCGCGTTTTACATCCTTTAAGGCAACGTCCGGGTAAAACATCTTTGCTCCGACGGTTTCTGCTGCGGAAGTGATCTCGTTTTGGATTCCGCTGTATTCTGCGCCGCAGGTGATCTGGGCGATCCGTACGGGCTGTTCTTTCGCGCTCATTCTTTGACCTCCAGCTCTTTAAGGAACTGTTTGATTTTTGCGACGAACGTCACGCCCTCCTCTTTGGATGCAGGGTATCTCAGTTCCAGTTTGGGCATCTCCTTTTCCCGGAGCATGAACACTAAAAGTTCGTTTGTTCGTGCGCAGCCCATGCATCCGAAGGCAAGATCCGGCTCATCGATGATGATTGCCGCCTCTGCCTCTTCGACTAAGGGGCCGTAGAGGGCCATTCGTCCCCGGATTCCCGACGGAACCTCGACAGCCGCCCATTTCAGACCTTTCTGCGGATCCTCCGAGGTCATCTGGATCGGCGGTGAATCGAATCCCGGTGTCTGGACATGTTCGCGGATCGAAAGAGCCGAGCCGAGCGGTTCGTGACCGAACCTCGCTACAAGGTCGGATAAGATGAGGCTGGTTGCCGGATAGATGAATACTTTTGCCATTATGTTTCCTCCGAAAAGAGTTTCTCGAGCAGATCCGCGTCGAGCGGTTCTTCCAGCGGCAGAGGTTCCCCTGCAGCTTTTTTGAGTGAGGTTTTGTTCATCCCTCCGGTCTCTTCCAGTCCGTGGGAGATATATCTGATAAAACTCATTTCATATTCGTGCCCGAGATACCCGGGTCTGGCGCCGCCCAGATCGGCTCTGCATCTCCGGGAATCTCCCGGGGGAAATCCCCGGTCTTTTATGAAGATCCGATACGGATCGAGAACCCGCAGATGCGAGATGATCCGGTCGACATCTTCCGGGGAACCGGTGATCTGACACCCGAAACAGGTTTCTTTGATCATCACGCCCTGGGCTATCTCGTATGCGGCCGTTGCAATATCCTGGGGAGTGGTGTTTGGAGAGTCCACGAAAACGTACTTCGTTACGGTCCCGACATACTCCGGAACATACGGTTTCACTCTTTCACCTCCCTGATGTAGACGGTTCCGCCTTCTTTCATCATGGATAATTTATCCATGTCGATGACCTTTCCAATGATATTCGTTCCTCCAAACGGCTCTCCGGTCGGTCCGTACTCGGTATTCTCGACCACTCTGACCCCAACCATACCGACCGCGTGCCGCGAGTCGTTGGTCAGTGCGAGGGTGTCGGTCTTGACCGGTTTTTTCGGAGTGTTTTCAGGGATGATGTTCGTTCCGGTTGAGAACGGCGGTTTGAAGAGGTACATCTCGTCATCCACATTGTAAATAAAAGGCATCGTCCCGACCGCATATCTCTTCAGTCCGGTGACCCGGCGGAACAGGTCGACCGAAAGCGGGGCTTTTTTGTAATCCAGCGCGATGTCGATGACATCTTTGAGATCCATCGTATAGAGCGATACCTTACCTTCTTTCAGAACTTCAAGGGTAGTCTCCGGTTTTTGATTGATGACGACCCTGTTGTTAACATCCCTGTTGTCGGCCATCACTTTCAGTCCGCGTTTTTTCGCAAGACTGACCGCCTCGCCAAGGGGAAGACCCCGCAGGTCAAGAAGTTCCGGGACCGGTCTGACCGAGAGAACGTTTTTTTCCGTGGAGAACTTGGCGAGTTCTATTCCCCGCGTGACCGAGCCGGTCCGGGTGTGGTGCTGATTGCTCGGCACGTCGCGTGTATAGATATACAGACCTCCGGATCCCTTTCCCGCCGTTCGTATCGTGACGGTTCCTTCCCGTCTCGGTTTTTGGCGTTCCTGCGGGACGAAGAGTTTTCCTTCGGTGTGATCGCGGATATACGTCGATGCGGTACGATCGATTTTCAGCCGGTTTTCACGCAGGCAGAAGAGCATATGTTCGACCGATTCCGTGCATCCGCAGTCGATCTCTGCATGATTTTCCTGATACCCTTCTGCGGTGATCACCAGTTCGGAAAAAATCTGCATTCCCTCCTTCACCAAGGCAGAGAGATCAGAGGTCACTTTCGCATTGGTAGAATCTGTGCTGGAAAAGACCTCCTCGATCCTGATTATCATGTCGCCGTTTTTCCAGCGGTTCATGATCCCAAGGCCGTAGATGACTTTGCCCAATATTGCCCCGCCTTTGGCTGCTCCGTGATCGGCCATATGTTCTCTGCGGGAAAAGGTCAGATAGGCGTTTTTTGCGTCGTATCCGCCCGACCCGAGACAAACCACGCCCCGTTCATATCGGTAGGAGTTTTTATCGGGGGTAAATTCCTGAGGGAACGGGCCGAACGAGACGGAGTTTCTGTCGTCGAAGTGGACACGCAGATTCTCCGTCACTTCTCCCGTGGGCAAAGGAAAGGTCGTTTTTTTGGCTAGTTCGATGACAATATCCCCGGCGGTCGTCGTCAGACGAAGGTGCGGAGTTTTTTCCCGGGAGACGCTTCCGGGAAAAAGAAGAACAACAGAGGTCCCTTCCGGCTGATTCGGAAGGAGATCTTTGATGGTTGTCGTTTCTTCAACGGTTTTCTGCTCGCCGTTGAGAAACACATGGATCTTGGTCATGATCCCGACCTACATCTCGAACATTTCATCGGTCGTTTCATGGAGGGCTCCTTCGGTTGCTTCCGCTTCGGGGGCTCCTCCCGCAAGGGTCGCCTTTTTCGGGACTCCGGTTTCGGCCCGAGCCCGTTCCTTCTCGACCGCGTTTCTCATCACGATCTTTTCATCCTCGGAAAGGTTGTCGAGCACTTCGTGAGTCGGACCGATCGCGATGATTTTTCCGCCACGCATGAACATGCACCGGTCGCAGACGTCACGCACGAACTCCATGTCGTGGGAAACGATGACGAACGTCTCCTCCATCTCTTCTCTCGCATGCATGATCGAGTGTTTGACATCGACTTTGGTGATGGGGTCCATCGTTCCCGTCGGTTCGTCGAGGAGGATGATGCGCGGTTCGCGGATCAAAATCTGTGCGAGAGCTACCCTGTGCTTCTCGCCTTCCGAAAGGCTTGCCGGAAGTCTGTGCAGAACATCTTTTGCCTTCTTTTCGGTGAATCCCGCCATTCGAAGAGTGATGAGCGCTTTTCTGGTCGCAAGTTCTTTTGGGAACTCTAGACCGATCGCGTCGGTTAAGTTGTCGATGATCGTTCTGTGGGGATAGAGGTCGTATTCCTGGTGAAGGAGTCCGATGTACTGTTTGGCTCTGCCGCGGAAGAGATATCCGGGCTTTGACATATCGACCCATTCGTCGCCGATCCTGACTTCGAGTTTGCCGGATGTCGGTTCATAAAGACCGGCGATCATCTTCGAAAGGGTGGTTTTACCTCCGCCGGATACGCCGATGATGCCGAAGATCTCCCGTTCATTGATCTCGAAGGTGATATTGTTTACCGCATTGATGACTCCCCGGTCAACAGCGATAAATTTTTTGAGCAGATGTTCGGCCTTGACGATCGGGTCGCCGAAGATCTGATCGGTATATACGCGGTCGTCGTGATATCCCTTCATGAACTCTCTGACGATCTCGTCCGGCGTGCCGATCTTGGTGATCTTTCCGTCGTCTAAGAGGACCGCCCGATCGCAGACATCTTCAAGTACCTGGGAAAAGTGGGAGGTGACGATCATTCCCATATTGTTTTCCTTGGCAGCTTTCTTTAACAGATCATGAACGATCCGTGCTGTTTTCGGATCAAGTGTCCCCGTCGGCTCGTCCGCACAAAGGAAGAGCGGCTCGCGGGCAAGCTGACGGGCGAGCACGACACGCTGTTTTTCCCCGCCGGAGAGGTCCCGGGAGATGTGCATCATTCTGTGGGTAAGCCTGACCTCGTCGAGCAGATCGGCAGCCCGGCTGATGGCTTTTTCCGACGGATAGTTGATATCGTCGAGGGCGCGGAGAACGTTTTCAATGACGCGGTCGTCTCCGTAAAGGGCAAAGGTCCGCTGGAACATCAGCGAGGTCCTTGCCATTATCTGTGTTTTGAGTTTCCCGTTTTCGGGGTCCCAGAAATCGACATCCTCTGCGACGAGGGTATCTCCGCAGGCCGGACAGGGTTTTCCTGCATCGCTTTGGAACTCGATTTTGCCGCATTTTGGACAGTGGGATATGTGATAAATGATTTTACCGGAGGTCGGCGCCTGATCGATTCCACGGATAAGATGAATGAGTACGGTTTTACCGCAGCCGCTTCTGCCGATTACACCAACGATCTCTCCCTCTGAGAGTTCAAGGTTGATGTTATCCAGGACCCGAACCATCTCGGTCGATTTTTCGTCGCCATCTTCGGTTGAGACGGGAAAATCCATGATGAGATCCTTTATCGTAATAAACGGGGTTTTCATATGTTCTTCCTTCTATAATGGTATGTGTTTGTTTTACGCAGTTATTAGTTTTTAGAAGCGGGTCGAAACGTCGACCCCCCTCTGCGCATTTTCCCTCTGCGCCTCTCGTCAGGCATGCCTGCGCAGAAATAGTATATTAGTGCGGTTTTGCCTGTGTCTCGGGCTTTCACTCATCGTCAGTGTTGAATTTATCTACGATGCCGATTACGTCCCGTATGTCGTCTATAATGTATTCCGCCTGTTTAAGGAGGGCTTCGGGCCGCTCTCCCTTCTGCTGTACCGTCAGGATCGAAACATCGGCGGCCCGCATCGCAGAGAGATCATTGATCCCGTCCCCGACCATGATGACAATGTCGTATTCTCCTTTGAGATTTGTTACGATCCGTGCTTTTGTTACCGGGGTCGCCACGCCGTGAACACGTTCCCGCGGGATCCCGATCTTATCCGCGATCAGTTCAAGTTTCGAGGTCCGGTCTCCGGAAGCAATATAGGCGGCCACTCCTTTCTGATGGAGGGTAGAGATCATTTCTCTTACGCCGGGAAACGGATAGCCTGCTGCCGCGATCGTGAACTCGATCTCTCTCGTCCGCAGGTTGACGATCACGCCGGCATTTATGGCAAACGACTCGGCTTCTTTCGAAACGATCCGCCAGCAGGCACGAATGACCTCCTGCAGATCGAAGACCCGGCAGACAGGATCGGAAAAGAGAATGTTTTCCACATCCGCAGCATCGATGATTTTTCTCCCGCAGCTTATCCCGAACACCACGTCTGTTTCTTTCAGGTGTTTTGAGAGATTTTTTTCCGGCGGGACCTTCATCATCTCGGTCGAACTGACATTCAAAAGGACGAGGATCCGGTCGGGATCCTCGAAGGTCAGCATCGTCGTTTCCGGGCTGTCGTTCAGCAATGTCCCGCTCTTTATATTTTTGACGGCGCGATTCGTTTTCAGAAGCGTCCCGGCACTATCAAAAACTATGCCAACAGTCATAATTCTCTTTGTTTGAGGCGGGTCGTGGCCCGATACTCAGTTATTTAATCTTAGACTTCTATCAGTAATATAAATGAGCATCAACGACACAGCCGACAAAATCATCTCGATGGAGATTCGCGGCGCCGGAAAGATTGCCCGGGAAGCAGTTTCTGCGCTTCGTGATCATGCCGAGACGCTTCCGCGGACCGGAGATGTATCGATTTTCATCCGTGAAATGGAACAGGCCGCGGGTATTCTGCTTGCCACCCGTCCGACAGCAGTCTCGCTTCCCAATGCAATTCAGATCGTTATGCGGGACGTCCGCTCTTCCAAAAATGAGGAGGCGGCACGACGGAACCTGCGGGAAAAAGCGAACGAGTTTATCTGGTCGTCAAGGACTGCCCTTGACCGGATCTCCGTGATGGGGGCAAATCATATCCCCGACGGCAGTGTGATCATGACGCACTGCAATTCCAGTGCGGCTCTTGGAAGCATCATCGAGGCAAAAAGTCAAGGAAAAGATATAGAGGTCTATGCGACCGAGGTCAGGCCGTGGAATCAGGGACGCATCACGATCAAAACGCTCAATGATCATGAGATCCCGACGACCTATATCGTAGATTCGGCGGCACGGACGATGATGAAAGAGGTCGATCTCGTTATTGTGGGGGCCGACGCGATTACCGTGAACGGTGCTGTCGTAAATAAGATCGGCACGTCCCAGATCGCTCTCTGTGCTCACGAGGCCCGCAAAAACGTTATCGTGACCGCCGAGACTTACAAGTTTGCTCCGCGGACGATCCTTGGTGAGCGGATCCAGATCGAGGAACGTCCCACAAACGAGGTCCTTCCTGACGATATTGCCGCCGGGCTGCCGTTTGTCCGCGTCAAAAACCCCGTGTTTGATGTTACGCCGGCCGAATATATTGATCTGATAATTACCGAAGCAGGCGCGATTCCCCCGCATCTTGCATTTACGATCATGCGCGAGTACCTCGGATGGGGACTTGACGAATTACAGAACCAGTTTCTGAGTCTGGAGAAAGACTAAGATGAATGATTTAATTGCCACGTATTACTTCAAACCAAAATCGGGAGTGACCCCGGAATATGCTGCTCAGGCAATCAGCGATGAGCAGACGACCGGAACCTGGACCGGTATTTCGACCGTGAACGATAAGACCGAATACGTCCATGCCTTCGACGGCGAGGTGCTTGAGATCGTGCCGTCGGGCGATGGTTTCCAAACGAAACTACGTTACCCGTACGAAATATTCGAGCCGGGAAACATCCCCCAGTATCTCTCGGTCATTGCCGGAAACCTGTTCGGTCTTGGAAAACTCGAGGCTGTCCGGCTTCTCGACATCGAGATTCCCAGGGGTCTTGACGGAACCGGACCTAAGTTCGGGATCGAGGGGGTCAGAAAACTCGCCGGCACCGAAACGACCCGTCGTCCGCATGTCGGGACGATCATCAAACCGAAGGTCGGTCTGACGCCGAAGGATACAGCTGAGGTGGCCTACGAGGCTGCGATCGGCGGCGTCGATCTGATCAAAGACGATGAGACGCTGACCGATCAGAAGTTCTGTCCGCTGATAGTCAGGCTGGAGATGGTGATGGAAGCTCTTGAAAGAGCAAAGGAGGAAACCGGACGGGAGGTCCTGTATGCTCTGAACATCACGACAGGTGGGGACCGGATCCTTGAGGTCGCTTCAAACGCCGTGAAGGCTGGAGCAAACATGCTGATGGTCGATGTTCTGACTGCTGGTTTTTCCGCGGTCCAGTGTCTTGCTTCCGACCCCTCGATCAATGTCCCGATCCATGTCCATCGGACGATGCACGGCGCACTGACAAGAAATCCTGTTCACGGCATCGCGATGCGGCCCATTGCAAAACTGGTCCGTGTCTGCGGCGGAGATCAGCTCCACACCGGTACGGTTTCCGGAAAGATGGGCGGAAAAGCCGCAGAGATCCTCGGCGACAATGCAACACTCACCCGGCCTGCCGGAGATCTTCTCCCGGTGTTTCCGGTGGCTTCCGGCGGTCTTCACCCGGGGAAAGTCCACGCCGAGATCACTACGCTTGGAAACGAGATCGTGCTTCAGGCGGGCGGCGGGATCCACGGCCATCCTGACGGCACGGCCGCCGGTGCCTGTGCAATGCGGCAGGCAGTTGATGCAGCTTTTTTGGGCGTGAGTGCCAAAGAGTATGCCAAGACGCATGTCGAGCTTCGAAAAGCGCTGGAGAAATGGGGCTCTGTGTGAGCCGCTTTCTCTCAAAAAAATCCTCTTTTAGAATCCTTTTCTGCCTTCATAAAATGCATCCGGCCGTTTTTTTCGTTTTTTGTTCACCCACTTAATATATATTCATCTGCGTTCAATATGGGGTATGAAATCTCATGTAAAAATCCTGTTTCTGCTTGGAATAATGCTTGCAGCAACCATTTCGATGGCAGGCTGCATCTCTTCCGAAACTCCGGCGGATTCCGGCAATCTGGTGCTGGATACGCCCGTTCAGTACGTGGATGTGAATAAAATAACCATCGGGTATCGCGAGTTTGGAAATGAAACAGCCGAGCCTCTTCTGATTATCATCGGGTATACCGGCCTTATGGATGATTTCGATCCTGATCTGATTAGTCTGTTCGCCGAAAATTATCATGTCTATCTCTACGATCATCGCGGCATGGGGCATACTACGAGGGATGTTGAACCCTATCAGTTCATGCAGCTGGTTGATGACGCCGATTCGTTAATCGGGGCTCTTGGATACGAAAAGATGTACATTTTCGGTCATTCCATGGGGTCGATGATCACGCAGTATTTGTTGATTAATTATCCCGAGAATGTAACAAAAGCGGCCCTCTGTTCAACAACATACAGTTTAGACACGAATGAAACTGCCGTACTCCGGCAGATGGTTGAAAACAATATTGCAAATCCCGATACCGATAAGGGCGTATATCTGGAATCATTAGCCATTCTTTCGATGCAAAGTACTCTTGCAAATCTTTCATCGGTCAATATCAGCACGCTGGTTATTGGCGGAACGGCAGATCCTTTAACGCCTATAGAAGATGCCTACATCGTAGCCGGAGCAATTAACGGAGCATGGTTCACTCCTTTTACCGGGGCCGATCACAGTGTTCCGTATGATATGAAGGATGAGATCGTACCGCTGGTACATCTGTTTTTCCAAAACAGCGAAGTATATACCTCTTAAATCTCTCTCATTTTTTGTTGGAAATAATCGTTCATTATTTCTTAGTCTGCTGTGATATTCTACGTCTCTTATAACAAACCCTCCGGTAGTTATTCAATTCTGGAAAATGTTGGCCAATTTCTTTTAAATCTCCAAACTCCTATAATATATATTATGACCATCAAGTTCCCGAAGCAAGACCTTAGGTCAATAGCATTCACGAAACTTCACGGAAACGGAAATGACTTCATTCTGATTGATGAAATGGATCAGGTCATTATTCCGGATGATATGAAGGCCCAGTTTGCTGTTGTGTACTGTGACCGGAGATTCGGTATCGGAGGGGACGGTGTCCTCTTTATCTCAAAGTCCGATAAGGCAGAGATTCGCATGAGACTTATGCAGCCGGATGCAAGCGAGGCCGAGATGTGCGGCAACGGGATCCGCTGTCTTGCCAAGTATGCATTCGATAAAGAGTATGTCAGGAAGAAGGCTTTCTCAGTCGAGACTCTTGCAGGCGTGATGCAGGTTCGTGTCGGTTATGATTCCGACGGGGATTTCATGGCAACCATCGACATGGGAACTGCAGTTTACGATGAGAGCCGCGAGATCGACGGAATGACCGTTTATTCAGTCAACACCGGCGTGCCCCATGCGGTGATTTTCGTCGGCAATGTCGACGGCATCGCGATCGACGAAGTCGCGCCTAAGATTCGTCACCACCCGTCCTTCCCCAAAGGAACCAACGTCAACTTCGTGCAGATCACCGGACAGTCCGATATCGTCATTCGGACATTTGAACGCGGTGTTGAGGGAGAGACCCTTTCCTGCGGTACCGGCTCTACGGCATCGGCCTTGATCGCCGCCAAGACCGGAAAGGTTCACGGTAGTGTTGTCCATGTCAAGACTGTCGGCGGCCCGCTCGACATCACCGTTGGAGACATCCCGCAGATGACCGGCCCTGCTGCCACCGTCTTTCTCGGGGAAATCCAGTATTAACTTTTTTTTGCTTTGTCTCTTCTGTTTTGCCAGTTCTGCCGAATCCCGGAAGATGACCAAATGCAACACCTTTATTTAACCGAATGTCAATACCTAACTAACTAGCACTACCCCCTCCACCTTTTGGAGGTTTGGAAGAAATATTATGATTGATTTACTCGCCGCCATCCCCATTGCTGCTGTGATCTGCCTCGTGCTTTTTACTGCACTTGATATCTTCTGGAAACTCCCAAAGCAGGGCGGTGTTTCCGGAGCTGATGTAATCGGAAAAGAGCTGGAGAAAAACGGCGGGGATCTCAACGGCGGCTGGATGATTGGAAACATCATCTCTTCGCCGGATGCATCAACTGGCACTATTTTCGCTGCATGCAGCTATTATGTCTGGGGAATCTGGGGTGCGCTGATCGCGATCGTTCTTGTATATATAGGAGAACACATCTGTGCAGACAAGGGATTTGCAGGAGTGAGCGGAGTTGTTTGTGCTACGCTGATCATCTGGGCACTCACCTCGTTTGCGGGATTTCCGCCGGAATCCTTTATTGCCGGCTGTGTAATTGCTATTTTCCTGGTTGAAGGCATTTCGCCGAAACACGCATCCCGTCTGCTTGGCAAGATCTGGAGGAAAGTCTCATGATCGTTGAGGGAATCTGTGTGGTTATTGCAGCGTACTGTGCGATCCGTGCCGTATTCGAGCCGAAAACGCTGAAAAAACTGCCGTATCTCAACGTCATGAACTTCGCCGTGGCCGGAGCGATCGTCCTCCTTATGCCGTATCCGATAACGATAGGTGCCGCAATCGCGTATTTCATCGGCTCGACTCTTGAATCGAATGCCATAGCAAGTACCTTTGCCCGGCTGGAGGAACAATGACCGACCTGATTCTGATTCTGGCAATCTTTTTGGCTCTCTTTGGCGGCATAGCCGCGCTTTTGATGAGGTCCGCATTTGACAAACTCATCTGTCTTGGGATCCTGACCGCCGGCGCTGTCCTCTTCCTTGTGGAAAAAGGATATCTGGATGTCGCGATCGTCGTCTCCCTCCTGATGCCTGTCGGCACGATCTTCATTCTGCTTCTTCTGGGCAAAAAACAGGAGGCAGCCAAATGATCGTCCCCCCCGAGTTCATCGTAGGATGTATTCTCCTCCTGGTCGGTGTGATTTTCACCGCGTATCCGCGTGACAAAACCTATCTGACCCGGCTCATCAACATGGAGGTCGCCGAGTTCGGTCTCGTGTTCATCATGCTCGGTTTCAACGAGACTCTCGCTCTGGTCACGTTCGTCGCCGTCAATGTCGTTACTACGCTGATCTTTGTTCGCGTGATCGAGAAAAAGGAGGGAGCATGAAGGAAGTTCAGGAAGCCAAAGACTGCTCGGCGAAAAAGGCACGCGGAGCGTTTGCGCCGTTCCAGAAACTTTCCGGCTATCTCTCGACGATCGAAAATCTGCCGAAACTTTACGCGATCTGCGTATGCCTTATCATCGTTTTCGGGCTCTGCAGTGTCCCGTTCATTTCGTATGAGGAGGATCAGCTTTACCCCAAGTCGCTGGATCCTTCCAGTTCCCTTGATCCGTATGACCGCGGAGGGGTGCCGTTCACGGAACCCGCCGTGATCATTGCCCAGTATCCGGAAAACGCTCCGGCCATCGGGTATGTAACCGCTTATCTGACGCCGCTTAGTCAGTTTCTTGCAGATTACACGTTCCACCTTGGGACGACGATCGTTGCCCACCCGGGCGGCATTCTCGATGAGATCCTCTACTATACCCGCGGTTTTGATACCATCGTTGAAGCCAGCATTCTGTTCTGTGCCTTCGCGATCGCGGCGTTTCTTTATCGGAGGTCGAAGGAATGATCGAATTTTTTGCTGAAATGGATATTATCTATAAAATAGGTCTTGCCGTTGCCTTTATTGCTATCATTGTCGCATTTTCGGCAATCGTCAGACAAAAAGATGAAATTCATCTGCTCATCATCATTGATTTAATAGAAATAACCGGCCTTGTCGTCATCGCACTTCTCGCGACCGATCTTGCCGAAGCGCTCATTCTTCCGGGACTTGTGGTGGGAGTTGCCGAGATCATGGCGGTCTCGGAATTGTGGCTCGTAAAGGAAGGACTCCAGAATGTCCGCCCAGTCCGCCGTCTCGACATCGAAGTCCTGCATACCGCCCCGCCGATCATCGGCGCACTTCTCACCGCATACGGTATTTTCCTCACAGGATTTACCGGCGGTCTCATCGCAGGTCTCGGTCTTGCCCTGTTCTTCCTTGGAAAAGCGACGACGGAAAATTTCCTCTCGTCGGAGAACGCATCGGGGTATGCCTGGGTCCTCTGGGTCCTGGCATTTCTGATCTTTATTCTCTTCCCGAGCCAGTGGTTCCTCGCTCTTATGGCGGCGGCCGTTGGAATCATGATCAAAGTGATGGCAAAGATAGCTCTCGTTGGAACCATGCGGGGTGACGGATCATGATGGAATCAATTCTGGTCACGATACCGTTTGGCGATATGATCCATTATCTCTCGGGATACACCGGCGTTCTGTTTGGATTTGCCGCGGTGTTCGTTCTCCTTGCGGTAATTTCTCTTCCGGAAAAGCCGGTCGAGATCGTCTTTGGAACGGACGGGTATTCTCTGAAAGAAACGCCCCTGAATCTGGCAAAGTTCCAGAGATTCATGGCCATAGCCTGCGGGATCGCAACGATCGGCGCGATCGTGACCGGAGATATCTTCAACTTCACGCTCTTTGCCGCGTTCATCGGTGTTTTGAATATCGGGATCGTTGCCGCCGTGAAAAACAAACATGTTCTTTCGGCCGCGTTCTCCTACGGACTGGTCGTGATGATGGGAACAGTGCCTCTCTTTGCCGGAGCGGCTATTATCGCCGCAACGACCGGCACGCTTTCCATCTGGGAACTTGCGGCCGCGGGCGGCGTTCCCGTCATCGCCAAACTTCTCCTGCTGATAGGGGTTCTTGGCGAAGGAATGGCGCCTTTCTATATCGGTAAAGCCGAGATAACGCGGGCTTCCGGAGCTCCGTATATCCTGATGATCCATGTAAGTTCTCTCCTGCTCTTCCTGCGGGTCGTGGAGATCCTCTTGACGGTGTGATTATGAAAAAACCAGCATACATCCTACTTGCAGTCCTCTTTGCCTGCGCTGCCGTCATCTCGGCAGTGCTTGCCGACGGAAATCCGTACTGGGTCCTTCTGTTGATCGTATCGGTTCCTGGGTTTTTGATCTCCGTGATTCTTGCATGTACCGCCGGTTCAAAAGACGGAGATATTCCGTTTGTGGGGTACTGACATGATAGAATTTCTTCTTCTCCTGATCTTTGCGGTCTTCTTCGGTCTTCTTCTTCACGGGATCCACCGGAAAGTCATCGCACGGATCCAGAAACGTCCGGGACCGCCGATATGGCAGGAGATACTCCATACCCTGAAGTTCTCCTTCAAACAGACGTGGATCCCGAGGACAGCGAGTCAGGTCATGTATGTTGCTATCGTCCTGATCGCGATAGGGATCTGGACCGCCGCATTGTATGTTTTCTGGATCGGCGGAAGTCTGCTTCTGATCTTTGCCTTCTACATGCTCCATAAGATCGTGGAGCACGGGACCGGTCTTTCTTCCGGCTCTCCCTACACCAAGTTCGGCGCGATCAGATCGGTCATGTCCGCCGCAGCGGAACTCCCGCTTCTTGTCACCGTGTCGGTCGTCTATCTCTTTACGGGAACACTGTCCATTTCGGGAATTGCCGGATGGGAAGCCGCAAACGTTCCCCTGCTCGGCATCGCTTTACCGGCGGCGGTCTCGCTTTACCTGATCATTCTGTCGAAGGCACACTACGGTCCCTTCTCCGTGATAGAAGCCAAGGAACTCGTCTCCGGCTACTGGACCGAACACTTCGGCGGATGGCGTGCGCTTTTGAACATCGCCCTTTCCCTAAAGACATTCGTCCTCATCTCCGTCTTCATCGTCGTGTTCATTGGCGTTCTGCCCTGGTGGCTTTTCCTCATCGTCATGGTTCTCGTGATGGTCTCGGTATCCTTTATCTGCGCAACGACCCCCATGCTTACGCCGTACAACACGGTCCTCATACAGACGATCTGGACCGGCGTTGTCTGTCTTTACGGCGTAATCGTCTGGGTGGTGATGATATCATGAAGTATATTCCATTCGCTGCCGCTACAGGAGCGGGATTCTATATCATTCTCATGCTGATAGAATCATCTCTCCATCCGGCTGTCCTGCCGGGAGCTCTTCTCGGCTCTCTCCTTCTTGGCCTTCTTGCGACATTGTTCGTCTGGAAGAGTGACCATGCGAAACATACCGGCGAGATGGTCCTTATCTGGGTGATGATCTTCTGTTTCGTCATCTACGGGCTTCTTCGCTTCTGGGGGGTTGTATGAAACTTATTTACGAACGGGATCTCAGTCCCATGAAACTCACGTCCCTTAACGGGGTCCGGCAGAACGCCGCTGCGATTGCCCTTTCGAAGCGGCTTGGGATATCCCGCCAGCGTATGCGGAAGATACTGATCGCAAAGTGCGATATAATGACTCTGGAAAATCTTGGACCCCGTTATGACGCGGCCGAGATACAGGCCGCGTCGGATGAGATCGGAAACGCTCTTTCCCTTCATCATCTTTCAACAGCTGCAGGCCTCCTCTCAAAGGAACGGGCCGATCATTACCGTGCTCTGGCACAGGAAAAGGACGCCGATCTTTCCGACATCCGCCGTGCCATTCTGGAGGAGATTTCATGAGTATTCTGCAGCAGCTCAAAAATGCCGTTCGGCAGCGTTCGATCCATGTATGCTATGTGAACACAGGATCCTGTAATGGATGCGATATAGAGATCCTTGCCTGTCTCGCTCCGAGATATGATATCGAACAGTACGGCATCTATGTTCACAACAATCCACGAGAGGCTGATGTGATCCTCGTAACCGGGGGAATGTCTCCTCAGTGGATCGACAAATTACCCGATCTCTGGGACCGGGTTCCCGAGCCGAAAGCGGTAGTGACGATCGGCAACTGTCCGATCTCCGGGTGCGTGTTCAACCGTCCCGGGAAACTTATCGATCCGCCGGTCAGCAAATATATTCCCGTCACGGCGGCCGTACCCGGCTGTCCTCCGCGTCCGTCGGAAATAATCTCGGCGATTCTCGGCGCCGCCGATATCCTTTTCAAAGATTATGAGGTCCATCAAAAGGAGAAGGAAGGAGGTGGTCAATCATGAAAAAAGTAGTTGACGTATCCCTGCCGGTCGGTCCGATCCACCCCTGCTTCAAAGAACCCTGCAGGATCAAATGCGAAACGCGGGGGGAACGCGTCGTGACCACCGAAGTGGAACTCGGATATGTGAAAAAGGGAATCGAAAAAATCATGATCGGACGACCCTGGCAGGAGACGATCTTCCTTGCGGAAAGGGTCTGCGGTATCTGCTCAGTCGTCCACAATACGGTGATCGTTGAAGCTCTGGAGAAGATCAGCGGGATCACGGTTCCAAGAAGGGCAGAACTCCTCCGCTTGATCCTGAACGAACTTGACCGTATCCAGAGTCATCTCCTTGCGAACTATTCATACTGCTACACGATCGAGCATGAAACGCTTGGCATGTACCTGCTGAATCTCCGTGAGACCGCGATGGATTCGCTTGAAATGATGACCGGGACCAGGGTCATGGCGGCATATGTCGTTCCAGGCGGCGTGCGTGAAGATTTATCCGCGGATAACGCCGCAAAGATCCTTGAAGCGACCTATCATATCGAAGCCGAACTGAAACGCTTTGTAAGGATGTTCGAGACCGGACCGATGATCGGCCTCCGGTCGAAAGGTATCGGCGTTCTCTCGATGGAGGACGCGCTTGCCTCAGGCGTGGTCGGCCCGACTGCCCGTGCCGCCGGTCTTTCCCGCGATGCCAGAAAGGACGATCCTTTGTATCTTGAGATGGGCTGGCATATGATCACGAGGGCCGAAAGCGACAACTATGCCAGAATCATGCTCAGATTCGATGAACTCTACCAGTCTCTGAATCTGATCAGAAACGGTATTGCGGCTCTCGAACCTGGAAAAATCCGTAACGGCGGAGAGATGAAAGCAGGCCGCATCAAACACACGATCGAAGCGCCGAGGGGAGACCTCACCTACGATATCGAGATCGACTCTGCCGGTCAGGTGGTTTTCGTTTCGATCCAGACCCCGTCAATTCCGAACATCGAAGTGGCGACCCATGCAATGATGAAAAATCTGGCGTCTGCGGCTGATGTGACATCCACATTCATCAGCGCTGACCCGTGTATTGCCTGTGCGGAGCGGTAGAATGACGGTCTTCACGTATCTCAGAGAGTTCTGCCGTCTGTCCTGGCTTAAGGCGTTTTTCACCGTGAAAACACCGCCGCTGACAAAGCCGCCCTACTTCCGGGACTTTCCCGAACTTACCGGAAAAGAATGCACGCACTGTCTTTCCTGTAAAATGATCTGTCCATGCCCCGGTGCGATCGATGTTGTCCAGACTGACGGCGTCTGGAATCCTCAGATCACGCAGGGTCACTGCGTTCGCTGCGGATACTGCGTGGAAGCCTGCCCCGAGGGAGTTCTGACAAGCGGCGACCTCCTTGCACGTAAAAAAGAGCAGGGACTGGTATTCGCCCACGAATACATCATCAAAATCGACACCGGAAAATGCATGGGGTGCGGAAACTGCACGACCGCATGTCCGGTAAACCGGGAGATCGACCCGCATATGGGTGCGGGCGGGACCTCGTTTTCGAGTGATGTTCTGATCCGCGTCGAACACGGGAAAAACACGGTCAAGCACAATGAACGATGTAAAGGATGCAAAGTGTGTATGACCACCTGCCCGAATGGTGCGATCCATGTGATCAGGAATGTTGCCGCTTTGCAGGAGGACAGATAAATGGATTATATCATCAATAACGCCTATGTGGTCGACCCGATCAATAAAATATCCGGCGAGATCAGGGACATCTTCGTCTCAAACGGCAGAATCACCGATGAGGAGCCCAAAGGAGCCGAAGTCATCGATGCCGGCGGATGTCTGACCCTTCCGGGAGGAATAGACTCCCATACGCATATCTGCGGAACGAAGGTGAACTTCGGCAGGTACATGAGCCCCGAGGATATGCGGGCGGGAAGGGCTCCCCGGAGAAAGGGGATGCGTGCCGTGTCCGGATACAGTATCCCGACAACCTACGGGAACAGTTATCGGTATGCGCTTATGGGGTATACTACGCTCACCGAAGGAGCAATGGCCCCGCTTGAAGCCCGGCATACCCATGAGGAGTTCAAACACACGCCTCTTCAGGACGGTCTTATCCTCACCCTCTTTGACGGTGACTGGGGAGTCATGCGTGCCGTAGCCTCCGGAGACATAAAGCGGGCGGCCGCGCTTATCGCATGGCGGCTCGATGCCGTGAAAGGCTACGGGGTCAAACTGACCAATCCACTTGGCGCCGAGATGTGGAGCTGGGGAAAGAATGTGGAATGCATCAGAAAGCCTATTCCCGACTTCGACCTCAGCCCTGCTGAGTATATCAAAGGAGTCATCGAAGCGAACGAGATGCTTGGTCTTCCGCATTCCGTGCATCTTCACTGCAATAATCTGGGAAAGCCGGGGAACTACACCTGCACGATCGGAACGATGGGGCTTGTTCCCGATCTGAATCCAAAACGGCAGACCGCCTATCTCACGCACGTTCAGTTCCACGCATACGGCGGAACCGGCTGGAACGATTTCTGTTCGAAGTCGGAACCGGTCTCAAACATGGTGAACCTGCGTCCCCAGGTCACCATCGACATGGGGCAGGTGATGTTTGGGCGGACCACGACCATGACTGCCGACGGTCCGATGGAGTTCAATTTGTATCGTCTCCATCAGGATAAATGGAGTAATCACGATGTCGAACTGGAAACCGCGTCAGGTGTTATCCCGGTGATCTACCGGCGCAAGAATCTGGTGAACAGCATCATGTGGTCTATCGGCCTTGAACTGGCTCTGCTGGTGAAAAACCCCTGGCAGTGTCTCCTTACAACAGACAACCCCAACGGTGCTCCGTTCGTCAAGTATCCCGAGATCATTGGTCTTCTCATGAGCAAGGAGTATCGTGACCGCGAGTTTGCCACCGTCCATGCAAAGACCGCAAGCAGGGTAGTTCTTCCTGCGCTGGACCGTGAGCTGACCTTCGAAGAGATCGCCGTAATGACGCGGGCCGGTCAGGCGCGTGCTCTGGGCCTTATCGAACGAGGAAAAGGACATCTTGGTCCCGGCGCCGAGGCCGACATCGCTGTTTATCCGATCAAACCTGAAAAAATCGATCCGTCCAGACAGTATGCCGAGATCATCCGGAGTTTTGCCCAGACGAAGTATACCATGAAGCTTGGCGTGATGATCTCGAAGGATGATCAGATCCTTGCGGACAATCAGAACCGCACGTTCTGGTGCAGCCCGCAGGTTCCAAAGGAATACGATATGTCGAAAGATCCCGAGCTGATTCGCACATTTGACCGGTATTACACGATCAGAATGGAAAATTATACCGTTGATGAGGATTATTATCTCACGAAGAGTATGAAAATCGAAACGGAGACGATGTTATGAGGCGCGTCACGCTTATCCTACGTGATGATGTCGATCCGTATCTTCCGATCGAAGCCGAAGCAATATCCCCGGAGATCTTTTCAAAAAAGATTGATGTTTCCGTTTACGTTGGAAATGAGCGAAAGCGCATCACGGATGTGTTTGATATCAGGGTCGACGGCGAGGCAGCAGGTCCTGCGGCAACCGAGATCATCCTTGTTGGAGACTGTCATCAGGTAAAACGGGTCGGAGAGTACATGACCAACGGGAAGATCATTGTCGAAGGGAATGTCGGCATGCACTGCGGCGACTTCATGGCCGGCGGCACCATCGAGATCGGGGGAAATGCCGGGGACTGGCTTGGCCGCGAGATGCTTGGCGGCAGCATCATCTGTCATGGAAATGCCGGAAACTACTGCGGCTCAGGATACCGCGGAGGGAGAAAAGGTGTCCGCGGCGGCGAGATCCTTGTTGAAGGCAATGTCGGGGATTACTGCGCCGAGTGTCTGTTCGGAGGGCTGATCCATGTAAAAGGAAATGCCGGCATTCACGCGGGCAGTAATATGAAAGGCGGAAAACTGCTGATCGAAGGAGACTGTCTGATGCCCTGCGGAGATATGTTCGCCGGAGAAGCGACTGTGTACGGGCATGTGGCCGATTTCCTGCCGACGTTTCGGCAGATCGGCAAGGTCACGGAATCGGGGCATCTTCTCACGGTTTTTCAGGGAGATGTTGCCCACAGAAATGCAAAAGGCACGCTTCGGGTCGGGTCATTTGACCGGATCTAAGCGTCTCCTCTTTTTATGCAAATATGTGAACTGCCGTTGCTTTGAATGTTACAACAACGACATCGCCTTTTTTCAGTGACAGTCTCTCGACCGACTGAGGTGTGAGTGCCGCTGCAAGAGAGATCCCGATATCTACATAGACCAGCATCTCAAGACCGCTTGGACGAATATCGGTGATTTTTCCTTGAAATGAGTTGATAGCGGATGATGTCAGTTTTTCCCGGGAGATGATCAGTTCCTCGGGACGGATCTCCACATTCACCACACCGGATAATGTTGTCACCGCTCTGAGGTAGATTTCGCCGATCTTTACACATACCTTCCCGGTTTTTCCAATATGGATCTCACCGCGGTACAGATTCGGATTCTCCGATACCGAAAATCCATACGTTGGATCATGAATGATCTCCTCGGGCGTTCCTGTGGCGACGATCGTCCCGCGTTTGATCACCGATACGCGGTCCGCGATCGAAAGGGCATCTATGATCGAGTGGGTGACGAGAATACAGGGGATATTTTCCGCCCTGATCACGGAGGCGAGTTCACGCCGCATATTCTCTTGGGTTTTCACATCGAGCGCGGCGAGCGGTTCGTCAAGGAGGAGAAGCGCGGGTCTTGGAGCGAGCGAACGTGCAAGGGCCGTTCTCTGACGCTGACCGCCGGATAACCGCGTCACCGGTTCGTCGGCGATCTGTTCAAGCCCCATGCGGGCGATGAGCTCGTTGGTTCGTGCCTGAATCTCCTCTTTTGGTCTCTTTCTCACGGCAAGGCCGTATGCGATGTTTTCCCTCACGGTCATGTGCGGGAACAGCGCATAATTCTGGAACATGTAGCTGATGTTCCGCATTTCCGGATCTATATGCAGGCGGGCCGCGGAGTCACAGAGGACCTGACCGTTCAGCATTATTCTGCCCGCTTCCGGCTTCATAAGGCCGGAGAGGATCTTCAGTGTGGTCGATTTCCCGGATCCGTTCTCTCCGATAAGCGCAAGCGTCTCTCCGGGCTGAACGGTCAGATCGACGTTCATCGTAAAATCTCTGAGCTGCCGGCTGAATGATGCTTCAAGCATATTTTTTCTTCTCCCGTGCACCCAGATATTTTACGATCAGTATGATGCCGAACGAAAAAATCACGAGTAAAATTGCCAGAGCTATCGAAACTGAGAGGTCGCTTTGCAGCTCGCTGTATATTGCAAGCGGCATGGTCTGGGTTTTTCCCGGCAGATTCCCGGCAAACATCATGGTGGCGCCGAATTCTCCGAGAGCCCGTGCAAAAGTCATGATAATTCCTGACAAAAGTGAACCGAGAGCCAGAGGCAGGGTGACTTTAAAGAGCGTTTTCAAAGGCCCTGCTCCAAGCGTTCTGGATGCATATTCATATTCAACATCGATCGCTTCAAAACTGGAGCGTGCCTGCCGAAGGTAAAACGGCGAGGCAACAAAGATCTGGGCAAGGACGACTGCCGTAGTTGTGAATGCGATCTTTATGCCGAAAATCGAAAAATACTGCCCTAACAGACCGTTTGCACCGAATGCCATAAGGAGGGCGAGACCGGCGACCGTCGGCGGAAGAACGATCGGTAGATCGGTTAAGGTATCTACGATGTTTCTTCCCTTATAGGGTATTCTTGCATTGACATAGGCAAGCGGGGTGCCGAAGATGATGACGATGACCGTTGAGAGTACGGCAGTGATCGCACTTAACGTCAAAGCATTGATCGCCGCCTCGCTGGTTATAGCATACAGCAGATCACCGACGCTGACCCGCGTAAAAAGAGATACGAGCGGTACGGAAATAAATACGAGAAAAAGGAGTATGAGTCCTCCTGTCAGAACCTGGGTCGCGATGCGGCTCAATGCGTGTGTTCTGGCAGTTGGATTCATGGTGAGGTTTTATGCAACCGGTACAAATCCGTAATTGGTAAGGACCGCACTGCCGGCACTGCCGGTAAGATAGGATTCGAATTTCTGGACTGCAGAGAGTTTGGTGGTTGCTTTGAGGATTCCATACGGATAACTTGCGATTACATTATATTCGTCCGGAATCTCAATTAATGTTATGTCGTTCCTATCATCTTTCGAGATATCGGACATGTAAACGATCGAGGCGTCGGCTTCGCCGAGGGTCAGGTATGATTTGATTTTTGTAACTGCATCTACCTGGGTAACAACGTTTGCCATGAAGGCATGAACATATCCCGGATGAGAGGCGTTTTCGTATTTCTGGATGATCGTTCTCGTGTACTGACCAAACGGTACGGCGTCATCGCCGATAACGAGTATGACACCGGTTCCGGTCAGGCTGCCGAGATCGGTGATTCCTTTCGGGTTTGCTTTTGGAACTGCAATGCCGAGCTTGTTTTCCAGGAGGACTTTCTTATCGGTGATAAGTCCTGCATCAACGACCGGATCGAAGTTCTTGTCGTTTGCCGAGATATACAAATCCGCATCCGCCCCTTCGAGGATCTGGGTCTTTAAGGTAGAACTGCCGGCAAAATTCAGACTGACTTTGATGTTCGGGTTCTCAGCCATAAACTGATCTGCAATTTCCGTCAATGCTCCGGTCAGCGATGCTGCCGCGAAGACATTGATTTCAGTTTGTTCTGC
>LSQX01239050.1_pt2 | contig 27303 bp, 16 predicted proteins | sample 654561 | NCBI WGS metagenome assembly LSQX01 (sample SAMN04489861, study PRJNA283612) | anaerobic digester metagenome | isolation source: 4 biogas reactors fed with cattle manure at either 37C or 55C with and... | place: Denmark: Kongens Lyngby | collected 2014
GACCCAAGGTCTTTAATTTATCAGTGTTAACCAGTGTTCATCTGTGGTTCTAAGGAAGGTCGTGTCAGCGTCATTTCTCGGTGGTCCTCTGTGCTCGCCGTGCCCATTGTGGTGAAAAAAGAAAGACTCATTTGGTTACGGCTGTGCTGCGCTATGTGTTCCGTGATTGACCTGGTTTAAATTGAAAGACTCATTTGGTTACAGCTCTTCTTTTCTGCACTATTGCCTGTCTTTCCTGGCATGGAGTATACTTATTCACAAAGAAGGCTAATCAAGTCCGGGGTATGAGGGGTATGGCGGACTTTGCCTGCAGCAATCAGCAACACAGGAGATGATCCCTGAATCCCGATCAGGCTTTTGGAGTCTCATGGTTCAACCCGTATACAAAAGGAGAAATCATGACCCGTCAATTATTTCTTTTCATTTATATTGTCGTCTTTGTCTTTATGGGAATGCCCGCAGTTTTTGCGGCTGACTGGCCCTGGTATATGGGCCCTGAGAGCGACGGCGTATCGGCGGAAGATAATCTGATCAGCATTTTTCCCGCTGAAGGCCCGGCGGAATCATGGACTGTGGCTGTGGGCGTCGGATATGGAGGCCCGGCGGTACGGGATGGTGAAGTTTATCTTCTTGACAGAGAAGAAGAAGCTCGTGATGTTCTCCGTTGCCTCGATCTGGATACGGGCAAAGAAAAATGGCGGTACAGTTACGATGCGCCGGGGAGTACGGGACACAGCGGATCACGGACGACCCCGACTGTTGATGAAAAACAAGTCTACAGCGTGGGCCTCCTGGGTGATCTGCTTTGTGTTGATCGCAGCAGCCAGGAGGTGGTCTGGCAACGCAATCTGCTCAAAGAATATGATGTGGCACTTCCCGACTGGGGCGTGTCTCAGGCTCCTTTCCTCTATGAAGACCGGATCATTGTAGCCCCTCAATCACCGAAAGCCTTTGTAGCGGCCTACGACAAAAACACCGGCGAGGTGATCTGGGAAACGCCCGGCGAAGGTGGTCTGGGCTATTCCTCACCCCGTGTGGTCTCTCTGTGTGGCCAGGATCAGGTCGTGATGATCAGTGCATCGGAAAACAAGGATAAGGGTCGCGTAGAGGGCTTCTCCGTGGAAGACGGTTCTCTGTTATGGTCCTGGGCTGGCTGGCAGTGCCAGATTCCCATTCCCTGGGTAACACCCTTGCCCGACAACCGCCTTTTCATCACAGGAGGCTACAAAGCCGGTTCTGTCATGATACAGCTTGAGAAGGAGGGGGACAAGTATGCTGTCAAAGAACTCTGGAGGCTGGACATGAACAGCTGCGGAAGCCAGATCCACCCGCCACTGGTCTACAGGGATCATCTGTATGTGGCCAGCAATTCCAATGAAAAAGAGCTGGGCCTCATGTGCGTGGATTACGACGGTAAGGTATTGTGGAAAACGCGCGATGACCGGAGTCAGCCGAGATTTGAGCGGGGCGGCTTTATTCTGGCCGGAAAAATGATGATTGCTCTCGACGGCAAAAAAGGAAGTCTGCATCTGGTCGATCCCCTGCCCTTCGGCTATAAAGAACGTTCTCAAGCTCAAGTGCTGGACGGAAACAGGATGTGGGCACCTCTGGCTCTCTCCGATGGTCGTCTTCTCCTGCGTACCCAGGATATCATGAAATGTCTTGACCTGAGACCAGCGTCTGAGTGAGCTTCTCTTCTTTCAGCAGTCTTTTTCAGAAAGTAAAACGGAGTGATTCGTAACCTCTTCCAACAAGCCGCCAGAATTCTTCTGGTGGCTGTGAGCCTGTCCATATCCGGCTGTTTTCTCTATGGCTGGATGATGCAGGATTCTTCGCTGGAGATCGCTGTGAGCCTTCCCGGAGGTGACGGACGTCCCGAAAGCGCTGATGAGCTCGAAAAAGAGACGGATCTGGAAGGCGTATTCACCTGGTTCGCAGATCTGGAGAAGGAGCAGCCCGGTCTGTGGCCCCGTTTCAGAGGGAAAAACTTCGATAACATCTGTCAGGACGGCCCGCCATTGGCGTCGAAGTGGTCGGAAGACGGCCCCGCGGAATTGTGGTCTGTCGCCCTGGGCGAAGGCTATGCGGCGCCTGTAGTGCAAAACGGACGTGTTTATCTGCTGGATTATGACGAAGAACTCCATGGTGACGTGGTTCGCTGTTTTTCTCTCGACAACGGCCGGGAACTGTGGCGGCGATTTTATGAAATTTCAGTGAAACGCAACCACGGCATGTCCCGGACTGTTCCCGCTGTAACGGAATCACTGCTGGTCACGGTAGGTCCCCGTTGTCATGTGCTCTGCCTGGATCCTGAGAACGGAGACTTCCGCTGGGGTATGGATCTGCAGCGGGAATATGGTGTTACAGAACCGCTCTGGTATACGGGGCAATGCCCGCTCATTGACGATGGTGCCGTGATTCTGGCTGCAGGCGGACCTGATGCTCTTCTCGTGGCTGTAGATGGCATGACAGGCGATATCCTGTGGAAAACACCCAATCCCCGTGAATGGGCCATGTCTCATTCTTCCATCATACCCTTGCATCTGGCCGGTGTGAAAACTTACGTATACTGCACGCTGGGCGCTGTCATCGGCGTGGCTGCTGAGGGGTCTCGTCGTGGCGAAGTCCTGTGGGAAGTACCCTGGAAAGCCCGGGTCATCGCTCCCTCGGCCGTGCAGGTGGATGAAAAACGGTTTCTCGTGACGGCGGGTTATGGCGAAGGCAGTCTCATGATCGCTGTCGTTCAGAATGCCGGAGACTTTGAAGCGGAAGTGCTCTATGCCGTCAGTCCCAAGGAAGGTATTGCCTGCGAACAGCAGACTCCCATTTTTTCTCAAGGCCTTCTCTATACGGTCATGCCCAAGGATGCGGCGGCTCTGCGCGAACAATTCGCCTGCTATCATCCTGATGGTCAGCTGATCTGGTCGAGCGGCCCCGACAATCGTTTCGGGCTGGGACCCTATATGCTCGCCGATAACAAGTTTTTTGTCTTGAGTGATGACGGCGTACTCACCATGATGGCCCGGAGTACGGAAAAATTTGAAGCGCTGGATTCCCGACGCGTCCTTACGGGGAATGAAGCCTGGGGACCGCTGGCATTGGCCGGAACACGAATGCTCCTTCGAGATTCACAACGACTCATCTGTCTGGAGATGGGCGCTGAGTCCGGGGAGGAGGGATAGACCATGGAAGAAAAAGAACATAACAGCCTGTTGCCCTGGATATCCGGTTTTGCCACTCTTGTATTGGGCGTGGTTGTGGTGGCGCTTTTCATCTCTGACCGCCGACCGGAACCCGGCCGTGCCTATCGTTTTGATGTCAGTGAATTTCAGGAGAGGTCCCGGGCCGGAGGGGACTACCAAGAAGTTCAGACCATAGCTCTTCCGGCAGAGAAACCCACAGCCGTGGCTTTGGGTCCGGAAGGAGAGTATTTCGTCGCATCTGAAGGCCGGATCGATCTTCTGAACAATGATGGCCTTCCGGTAAAGACAGTCGCCGTGGAAGGCATGCCCCGCTGTCTCTTTCGCGATGGAGAAAAGCTCTATGCCTGTGTGGACGATCATATAGAAATCCGCGATCTGGAAGGTGAAATCCTGAGCATCTGGCCGCCTTTTTCCCGTCACTCCTGGCTCACCTCACTGACACTTCAGGAAGATAATCTCTATGCGGCTGATGCGGCCTTGCGCGCCATACTTCACTATGATCACGAGGGGAATTTCCTGAAACGTATCGGTGAAAGGGATCCCGACGATGCAATCCCGGGGATTGTGGTCTCCACGCCTTATCTGGATGTGGCTGTCGATCCCATGGGCCTCTTCTGGACGACCAATCCCGGGCGACATGGCCTGGAATCCTACCGGAGCAACGGCGAGCCGATCACTTCCTGGTACCGTCCCTCCATGGATATTGATGGCTTTTGCGGATGCAGCAATCCGGCTCACATCGCTTTTATGGAAAACGGCAACCTCGTCACAGCGGAGCATGGACTCTCCCGTGTCAAAATATACAGCCCTGATCATCAGCTGATTGCTCTCGTGGCGGGGCCGGAGAGCTTCGGCGAGAGCCCTGATAAAATGCTCGGGCCCGATCAGAACGGTGCCATCAGTGATCTTGCTGTGGATGCATCAGGCCGTATCATTGTGCTGGACGGCCGAAAGAGCGAGCTTCGCATTTTTCAAAAGAAGAAAGAAATGTCATGAAAAACAAAGGGCTGACCCGGCTGGAATTCATCACCACCTCTGTCCGCTGGACTCTGGGTGCCGCTTTGGCTACCCTCGTTTTCTGGCTCTGGCATGATGAACGGCTCACAGCGGCCTGCGAACAGCCCTGTTCCACCTGTGCCGTGGAAAGACTGTGTGTTTATAAGCGTGAGCAAGAGGAGGAAAGAAGATGAGCCAGGTGAATCGTCGTGATTTTCTCCGGGTGGCCGCCGTGGCCGTCGGTTCGGGTGTGGCTCTCAAAGCGAGTCAACCGGGAGCGGAAGCCACAGTCTGGCAGATTGACCCGGCCCTTTGTGTGCAGTGCGGCCGGTGTGCCACCAATTGCGTGATCAATCCTTCTGCGGTGAAATGCGTTCATTCCTATCCCATTTGCGGTTATTGTGACTTGTGCGGCGCCTACCTGCAACCGGCTGCGAAGACCCGGGATACCGGCGCGGAAAGCCAGCTCTGTCCCATGGCCGCCATCCAGCGCACCCATATCGAAGGGGTCTATTATCAATACACCATTGATGAAGAGCTCTGTGTGGGCTGCGGCAAATGCGTGAAGGGCTGTGCCATGTTCGGCAATGGATCCCTCTACCTGCAGGTGAAACGGGATCTGTGTGTGAACTGCAATGATTGCGCCATTGCCCGGGAATGTCCCTCCGGAGCCATGCACCGGGTCCCCTTGTCTGAATCCTACCTGCTCAAGACCGATCCGCCCCCGGAGGCGCAGGGATGAGAAGATATTACTCCACTCTCCTGGTAAGCCTCCTCGTCCTGATCCCTGCTGTTCACGCTCAGGACGGGGCTTTCCGCTTTCCCATGCCTGAGTTTGAAAGCGGCTATCATCATCCGGAACAGGTATTCCCCGGAGCGGATCTGACCAATCCCCGGGTGGATGTGCTGGTGCTTGCAGTGGTTCTGGCTCTCAGCGCCTGGTTTGTACTGCGCCGCCGCAACCGTCGCGAACTTTTGGCTCTCACTGTCTTTTCGCTGGTCTATTTCGGTTTCTGGCGACAAGGCTGTGTCTGTTCCGTGGGCTCGCTGCAGAATATAGCGGCCTCTCTGGTGGATCCGACCTTTCCCGTACCCTGGGTGGTCCTTCTTTTCTTTCTGCTTCCCCTTATTGCAGCTCTTTTTTTTGGCCGTGTCTTTTGTGCAGCAGCCTGTCCCCTGGGCGCCATACAGGAACTGTTCACGCTCTGGCCCCTCCAATTGCCCCGGCCTCTGGATCGGGTGCTCCGCCTTTTTCCCTATTTATATCTGGGTCTTGCTCTCCTATCTGTTTTTCTCGACTCGGGCTTTCTCATCTGCGCCTACGATCCCTTCATAGGTTTTTTCAGACAGGGTGGCAGTTTCAACATGCTGTTGGCAGGAGCACTTCTGCTCACGGCCGGTATATTTATCGGACGTCCTTATTGCCGTTATCTCTGTCCCTACGGTGTGCTCCTGAGCTGGATGTCCACCTTCTCCAAATGGCATCTGCGCATTCCCGAGAAGGCCTGTATTCAATGCAAGCTCTGCGAAGAAGCCTGCCCCTATGGTGCCATAGATTTTCCGGTTACGGAAGCGGCGCCTCTGACCCGACATGCGGGAGCGCGGCAACTGATGCTTTTTACGGTACTGACGCCTCTGGTGATTCTTCTCTGTGCCTGGATCGGCATGATGAGTCATGTCTATCTCGCCCGTATCCATTCCGATATACGCCTCACGGAACGTATTCTTGCGGAAGAGCGGGGAGAAGTGGAAGGGATGACCATAGAAAGCGAGGCTTTCCGCAGCGGCAATACCACCATTCCCGCCTTGTTGGAATCGGCTGGAAAGATTCAGGAGCAGTACAAGCGGGGATCCGCCTGGCTGGGTGCATTCATGGGACTGGTGATCATGGTCATGATCATCCGTCTGTCCCTGGTTCGACATCGTGTGGACTATGAAGCGAATAAAACACATTGCGTCAGTTGTGCCCGTTGTTTTGCCTATTGTCCTGTAGAAGAGGAGGCTGGCTGTGTTACGCAATAAATCCCATCATTTCATCAAGAAGCCTTTTCTTTTTCAGTTGAGTGCCATTGCAGCGGTGGTGTCGGCTCTCTTTATTCTCATTGTCTCCACACTCATGATAGCCAACTACATTCAGATCCTGGCACTCGATCCCGTGGACCAACCCGAGTTGCTGGCCCTGCGCGAAGAATATGCGCACAGCTCTGAGATGGATCCGGAAATGATCGCCCGTATACGTGCCCTCGACTTCCTCTCGAGAAAGGCCTATTTCACCAGCCAGACCCATCTGATCACAGGCGGGAAACTGCTGTTGGGTGCCGCCATCGTCTTTCTTGTGTCCATGCGTCTTGCGGGCCGGTGGAATCCCCAGGCTCCCGGACCGCCCCAGGTATCCTTGAGCAAAGGCCATTGGAGTCGGCAAAGCCTGCTCCGTGAGCTGGTGATTCTCGCAGGGCTGGTGCTCATGATTGTTGCGGCACTGGCTGCTCTCTTCACGCCCTTGAATCTCCCTACAGCGGAAGAACTCGCTGCAGAGCTGGCCGAAGATGGGGGAGAAGCGGGGGAGACAGTCGCCACCTCTGAGGAAGACATTGTTTTTCCGGACTGGGAAGCTTTACAGAAGCAATGGCCTTCCTTTCGCGGGCCCGGTGGCTATGGCCGGGCAAGAACAGAGAAGGCGCCTCTGCAATGGGACGGTGAAACAGGAAAAAACATCCGCTGGAAAACAGCTCTGGAAGCGCCGGGCTTCAACTCTCCCGTGGTCTGGGGCGACTCTCTCTTTTTCAGCAGTGCCACCGACACGGAACGGAAGATTCACTGTTACGACACGGAAGAGGGCGAGTTGAAATGGGAGCTGCAACTCCCCGCTTTTCCCGGTACCCCTGATACGCCGCCCAGAGTGAGCGATGACACGGGCCATGCAGCGCCCACCATGGTTGTTCATTATCCCTTTGTCTATGCCATCTTCGCCAATGGCGATCTTGTGTGCTGCGATTTTTCAGGAGAAGTCGTCTGGGGTAAAAATCTGGGTGTGCCGGAAAATCACTATGGCCATTCCTCTTCCCTCATTGCCTGGGAAGAGCTGCTCTATATTCAGTTTGATGACAAGAAAAACCCGCGGCTCACAGCGCTGAATGCTCAGACGGGGAATGTTGTCTGGGAAACGAAGCGGAAAACAATCTCCTGGGCATCGCCTTCCATCATTCTTCATGAGAACCGCCCCCAGCTGATTCTCGCTTCGGAAAAAGACGTGGATTCCTATAACCTCAGTAACGGCGCTCTCTATTGGAGTGTGGAATGTCTTGATGGCGAAGTGGCGCCCTCGCCCGCCTGGACGAAAGCACATGTCTTTGTCGGTCAGGATTATTCCATTGCCACAGCCATCAAACTGAGCGAAGAAGGAGGAACTCCAGCCGGAGAGGCCGTGTGGGAATGGGATGACAGCCTCACGGATATTGCCAGTCCTGTCGGTGCTCAGGATTATTTCATCATGGCCACTTCCCGGGGCGAGATTGTCTGTCTTGATGCCCTCACGGGGGAAGACCACTGGCTGGAAGATTATGATGACGGTTTTCATGCCTCACCCATTTCCGTGGGCGATCTCGTTTACGCTCTGGAGACCAATGGCGACATGCATATCTTCAAAGCCTCCTCCGATTATGAATTGGTGGCCAGGAACGCTCTGGGTGATAAAGCCTCGGCAACTCCTGCTTTCGTGAACAACCGCATCTACCTGCGCACCCATGCTTATCTCTGGTGTGTGGAAGAAGGATCATGACCATGTCTTTTGATCCTGCAAAAGTGGAAGCCATTCTGGAGCGGACCGGCCGCCGTGCCGATGCCCTCATTGCCGTGCTCCATGCCCTGCAGGAAGAATATCAGTATTTGCCTGAGGAGGCGCTGCAATATCTCTGTGCCCACTCGGAAATGACCCCGGCCGCTGTGGAAAGCGTGGTCTCCTTTTTCCCGGGCTTCCGCCGGAAACCTACAGGGGAACACACCATCAGTGTTTGTGATGGCACAGCCTGTCATGTCAAAGGCGCGGCTGCAATTTATGATGCCGTGGCTGAAAGTCTGGCTCTCCCGCCAGGCGAGGATACTGATGCGGAAGGACGTTTCACTCTGCGGAAAGTAGCCTGTCTCGGCTGCTGCACCCTGGCTCCGGCTGTGCAGATTGACGAGGTCACCTATGGCCATGTCCAGTCTGACGGTATTGACGCCATGCTCCAGGACTTTTTGAAGAATGCAGCCAATCCTCAGCAGCGTGAGACAGCACCGCCTTCTGAATCTGATGGCACTTCCGGAGAAATCCGCATCGGTCTCGGCTCCTGTTGTGTTGCCGGGGGCAGCGAGAAGGTGCGGGCCGCCCTGCAGAAGACTTTGCATGACCTCGGTTCCACCATCCCGGTCAAAAATGTGAGCTGTGTCGGGGTCTGTCACCAGACGCCTCTTCTGGAAATCATTCTGCCGGGCAAAGCTCCGGCCCTCTACGCCAAAGTGCAGGCTGAAGATGTGGAGGCCATTGTGGCCAGGCACATCCCCGCACAAAAAAAACTCTTCGCCTGGAAACGAAAAACAGCCCGCTGGTTTGAAGGACTCTATGCCTCCGACAGTGTCAGAAAACCTCAGGACTATGCCCTGGATGTGGAAGGGGAGTCCATGGCTGCTTTTCTCAAAGGGCAATGCCGTCTGGCTACGGAATATTGCGGCGAAATCAATCCTCTCGATCTGGACGAATATATCAGACTGGGCGGCTTCAGCGCTTTTGAGAGCTGTCTCAATGCTCTGAAGAGTGATTCTGATGGAAACGGGACTGTGCATGAAAAGATCATAAAGGAGATCGAGGCCAGCGGCTTGCGTGGCCGCGGGGGAGCCGGTTTCCCTGTAGCGAAAAAATGGCGGGTTGTCCGTGCGGCCCGGAGCGAGAGAAAATATGTCATCTGCAACGGTGACGAAGGAGACCCCGGTGCGTTCATGGATCGTATGATCCTGGAGTCTTATCCTTTCCGGGTCATAGAAGGCATGCTCATCGCCGCACTGGCCACAGATGGGCTGGAAGGTATTTTCTATATCCGTGCCGAGTACCCGCTGGCTGTGGAACGGGTCACAGAGGCCCTGAAGCGTTGCCGTGAAGCCGGGTATCTGGGCGACAGCATCTGCGACTCTTCTTTTTCATTTCAGATCCGCGTTGTTCAGGGCGCCGGTGCCTTTATCTGCGGTGAGGAGACGGCGCTCATCGCCTCCGTGGAAGGCCGACGGGGTACCCCTTCCTTGCGCCCGCCCTACCCGGCGCAAAAGGGAGTCTATGGCAGCCCGACCCTGGTGAACAATACGGAAACGCTGGCTCTCGTTCCCTGGATCATGCGCCACGGTGCCGAGGCCTTTTCAAAGCTGGGCACGGAGAAAAGCGCCGGAACCAAAGTCTTTTCTCTGGCCGGAAAGATTGTTCGCGGCGGATTGATAGAAGTGCCCATGGGCATGAGTGTGGGTGCCATTGTGGAAGATATCGGCGGCGGCGTGGCTGATGGCCGCAAACTGAAGGCCGTGCAGATCGGAGGCCCCTCGGGTGGCTGTATCCCCGCATCGCTGGCCCATACTCCTGTGGATTATGAAGCGCTGACGGAAGCGGGCGCCATGATGGGTTCCGGCGGCTTTGTCGTTCTCGATGAAAGCGACTGCATGGTCGAAATGACCCAATACTTTCTCTCCTTCACCCAGTTGGAAAGCTGTGGTAAATGCACGCCCTGCCGGGTAGGCTCCAAACGGATGCTGGAAATCCTGGATCGTCTTTGTGCCGGTGAAGGAAAAGCAGGCGATATTGAACAGCTCCTGGAACTGGCCGACATCATGAAAAGCATGAGCCTCTGCGGTCTGGGCAAAACAGCGCCCAATCCCGTCTTGACGGCACTGCGCTATTTCAGAGAGGAATTCGAAGCCCATATCAACGGAAAGTGTCCGGCCGGAAAGTGCAAGGCTCTCATCCATTATTACATTACCGATGATTGTATAGGCTGTACAAAATGCGCTCAGGTATGCCCTTCCGGCGCCATCGCAATGAAGCCCTATGAAGTGCATCACATCGATGACGACTTGTGTGTGCGCTGCGGCGAATGCTATCAGATCTGTCCTGTTGATTCAGTGAAGGTGGAATAAGTTTATGATTCACATGCAAATAAACGGACAATCGGTGGAAGTGCCTGAAGGCACGACCCTGCTTCAGGCGGCGCAAAAGACCGGTGCCCATATTCCCACCCTCTGCCATGCCCCCGGGCTGCCTGCACAGACTTCCTGCATGGTCTGTGTAGTGGAAGAACGCAGGACAGGCCGACTTGTGCCCTCCTGTTCCGTGCTGGCTGAAGAGGGCCAGGATATCTGGACCCACACAAAAGAAGTGCATGAAGCCCGGCGGCGTATTCTCGAACTGCTCTTGAGCGAGCATGCCGGTGATTGTGAGGCCCCTTGCCGTCGTCTCTGTCCGGCCGGGTTGAATATTCCTCTCATGCTCCGCTGTATCGCCCGGGGCGAAGATGCGGAAGCGGCCCGGATCGCTGCAGCGGATCTGACGCTTCCCCTCGTCCTGGGCTGGGTATGTCACCATCCCTGCGAGGCGGGGTGCAGGCGCAAGGTTCATGACAGCTCTGTAGCCATACGGGAGATGCATCGTCAGGCGGCGGATCATTTTCTGCAGAAAGAAGAAAGCTATTTTTCTGTCACTGCTTCCCAATTTCCCGGAGTCGCTGTTGTCGGTTCCGGACCGGCTGGACTGGCCGCAGCCTGGACCTTGAATCAATGGGGTTTTGACGTGCATGTCTTTGAAAAAGAAGCCCGTCCCGGCGGCATGCTCCGTGCCTACAGTGAAGAAGAATTACCCGGCCATGTTCTGGATCGGGAACTGGCGGCTTATACCCGGGCCGGAATACACTTTCACTGTAATACCCATGTGGACCATGACCGGCTCCAGGCCTTGCGCCGGGACTATAAAGCTCTTGTTGTCGCCTGCAGAGAACTCGGGGAAGGACGCAACGATCTGCTGTGCGCTTTCGATGAGAAATATCCTGTCCGCTCTGTACGTTCCGGAAAAGAGGCCGCCTTCCAGGTGCTCAAAGACTTCAACCGGGATGAGATCCCCGGCGACTCGGCCTATGATTCACGGCTGGGACGGATCACAAAAGAGGACATTGAGCACTACATGGAAAACAGGGTGTCCCCTGAAGTGATGGAACGGGGACGAACTCCCGATGATGCGAAAGCCGAAGCGGAACGTTGTCTTCATTGCGATTGTCATGCGCCCCTGTCCTGCAAGCTCCGGCATTATGCCACGGAGTATGAAGCCCGTCCCCAGGCCTGGCGGGGTACAGCACGACCGCCTGTGCCCGGGCTTGCCAAAGACGGCACCCTTTTATTTGATGCCGGTAAATGCATAAAATGTGGGTTGTGTATAGAAGTCGCGAAAAGTCACGGCGATTTGCCCGGATTGTCCTTTACAGGCCGGGGCTTTGATACCAGGGTTACAGTGCCTTTCGATGCGCCCCTGTTGAAAGCACTTTCCCGTTCAGCATCGGAATGCGTATCTGTCTGTCCCACGGGCGCCCTGGCTTTTTCGGATCAGGAGGAGATGTTGTCATGAAAATAGTTCATATTGTCCCCGGCAGTGGCGGAACGTTTTATTGCCAGAACTGCCTGCGTGATACAGCCATTGTCCGGGCGTTGCGCGAAGAAGGACATGATGTGCTGCTCACACCCATGTACCTGCCTCTCTTTGCCGATGATGCAACTCTGGCTGAGGAAGTGCCTGTTTTCTTCGGAGGTATCAACGTCTATCTTCAGCAGCGTTTCCCCATTTTCCGGAAGACACCCGCCTGGCTCGACCGGCTTTTTGATGCCTCCTGGTTGCTCCGTATGGCGGCGAAACAGGAAAGCTCTACCAGCGCCCGGGATCTGGGACCCATGACCCTGTCCATGTTGCAGGGCGATGCCGGCAACCAGTCCAAGGAAGTGGCCCGGCTCATTCATTGGCTCAAAGAGCAGGAAAAGCCCGACGCTGTTCATTTGTCCAATGCCCTCTTGCTGGGCCTGGCGCCACAGTTGAAGGCTGGTCTGGACTGTCCTGTTTTCTGTACGCTGCAGGATGAAGACACCTGGGTTGACGTCATGCCGGCCGATGAGGGCGAAGCCTGTTGGCAAGCCATGGCCCGGGCCGGTGAATCGGTGGATGCTTTCGTCGCCGTCAGTCAGTGGTATGCCGATAAAGTCCGGGAAAAGATGGCCATCCCTCCTGAAAAACTGAAGATGATTTATCTCGGCGTGGACAATGACACATCACAAGCGGCGGAACTCCCCTTTGATCCCCCTGTGATCGGCTATCTCTCCAGGCTCGCACCGGGTCAGGGACTGGATCTGCTGATTGATGCTTTTATCGCCCTGAAAAAAAAGCCCGAATTCGCAACGCTCCGACTCCGTGCGACAGGGGGTATTACATCGGCTTATCGCAAGTTCATTGAAGATATGAAAAAGAAACTCCGCCGCGAAAATATGCTGGACGATGTGGACTTTCTCGAAGACTTCGGCAAAGAGGAGCGGCGGAAGTTTCTGCGTTCACTCACCTTGCTCTCTGTTCCCGCTCCTGAGGGTGAGGCTTTCGGTGCTTTCATTCTCGAAGCACTGGCCAACGGCGTACCTGTAGTGCAACCGGCTGCCGGTGCTTTCCCCGAAGTGGTGCAGGAGACAGGAGGTGGTATTATCTACGATCCTCAGCAACCCGGTGCTTATGAAGAGGCGCTGGCGTCACTCTTGTCAGATCCTGAAAAAGCCATCGCTCTGGGCGAGACGGGACGGAATGCCGTTGAAAGCCGTTTTAATATACAGACCATGGCTCGCAGCCTGGCCAGCCTCTATGAGGAATGTCTGGACAGAGCCGCTGACTGATCGAGCCGGGAACTGCTCTGAAGGAGTACACAACTCTTCCGGCTGAAAACAGATGGAGGAATCCATGAAAAAAACAATCTCCTCATTTTCCTTTGTAATCTTTCTGATCGCCCTGACGCTGCTCTTTCTCATGATCAAGAAAAAAGAACTGGAACAGCAGCCTCCGACGCCAGAACCCGTACAGGCGAGCGAGGCCGCCCCGGAATGGATCCCCGAGGAGGAAGACAATACCTCCGCTCTGGCTCCCGCACCGACGCATCTCAGCGCATTTCCCGATCTTCATATCCCCGGGCCGGAAGATTATGTCTGGGAAGACAACTTCTGGAACAGTTATCACGGGCCCTCTGAACTCACAGGTCACGCCGATTTCCTGCTGCCCGCCAGTCTTTCGCCGCTCTGGCAGATCCAGGCGGAAGCGGCCGTCTATGGAACGCCTGTATATGCGGAAGGCCTTCTTTTCTTTGCGAATATCCAGGGTGGTGTATTTGCCGTGACCCGGGAGGGAGACATTCTTTGGAATGTCCGTGTCATCAGCGGCGAACGAAGTGACGGAACGACACGCTATGCTTCCTTTGAAGCGCCCATGCTTTATCTGGAGGATCGCATCTTCGCCTGCGATGACAGCGGGCTTGTGGTGGCATTCATCGCTGAAACAGGCGAAGAGATCTGGCGCCGCTTTCTGGATATTTCCGTGCTGGGCTCGCCCAACTATCAGATCAGGACGGGGGAAGACGGTTCCTCCGAAATATTCATCTATATCATTGATCAGGCTTCGGGTGCCTTGCACTGTCTGAAGGGCGAGACGGGCGAAGTGGCCTGGGTATCTTCCACAGAAGTGGGCCGTTGCGATGCCACCCCCGGCGTGAGCGGCGACTTTGTCGTCTTCGGAAGCTGTGCCTCGGCACTCCATGTTTTTTCCAGTCGCACAGGCGAGCTCTTGCATGATCTGGAGCTGGGCAATGATTCGCAGGTGGCCTCCGGCGTGGCGCTCGTTGACGGTAAAGGTCTTTCCGGAAGCAGAGACGGCAGTCTGGTTCTCATGGATCTCAATGAGGGGAAACGCGTCTGGACAACGGAACTGTCCCGGGACGAAATCTTTTCCACACCGGCCGTCTCCGGAAACTGGGTTGTCGTCGGTGACGAAGACGGCAATCTCTTCGCCGTGCATCTGGTCACGGGCGAGATCATCTGGAAGACTCAGCTGGATGGGCCCATACAATCACCTGTTATTCTTCGGGACAAGGTGGCTGTTTCCGTGGACGGGCTGCTCTATCTGCTGCGACTGGATACCGGTGAAACCTTGTGGTCTTATGAACTGAGCGATGAAATCACTTCGCCCTGTGTGGCTGGCAAGGCCATCGTGGTGGGCAGCAGTGATGCAACGGTTACAGCCTTTGCCGGAAATGATGAAGGGGATTCCTTTCATGACTGAACAGCATCCGCCTTTTCTCATGGAATTGAAGAGCCTGACCCGTTCCTATGCGGGTACAGCGGGGGATATTGACGTGCTCAAAGGCGTGGATTTGAAGATCCAGGCGGGTGAAAGTATTGCCATCGTCGGGCCCTCGGGATGCGGGAAGAGCACACTCCTCAATTGCATGGGCGGGCTGGACAGGCCCGATTCCGGAGAGATCCTTTTCAAAGGTCAATCCCTTTCCGGATACAGCGCAAAAGAACTGGCTCGCTTCAGAAATAAAGAAGTCGCCTTTGTCCTTCAGCAGCATCATTTATTGCCGCAATGCACCGTACTGGAAAATGTGCTCATCCCGACGCTGGTCGCCCGGGAGCGGGGGGGAGCTTACGAGCGGGCTCTTGCACTTCTGGAAGAGGTGGGACTGGGCGAGCGGCTTCATCACCGGCCCCAGGAACTCTCCGGCGGCGAATGTCAGCGTGTCGCCGTGGTGCGCGCTTTGATCAACAGGCCCGGACTGCTTCTTGCCGATGAGCCCACGGGATCGTTGAACGAAGAGAACGCTTTCATGCTCGTCGATCTTCTGCTCCACTTGAATCGTGAACAGGGCATGGCGCTGGTTATGGTCACCCATTCACTGGCCCTGGCCGAGCGTCTCAGTCGGCTCTGTCGCCTCCATGACGGGAAGCTGGAAGAGCAGCCATGAGAAAGCTCTCTATACCGTGGGTAGCCTGGCGGGGCCTCTGCTATCACTGGCGTATTCACAGCGGTGTTTTTCTGGGTATTCTTCTCTCCACAGCCATTGTGACGGGCGCCCTGATCCTCGGCGATTCAGCCCGGCATACCCTGCATTCCATCGCCCTGAGCCGTCTTGCCGGCGCTTCTTATGCATGCTATTATCCCAATCGCTATCTGAAGGATGGGCTGGCGGAAAAACTGGGCCATGAGCTCCACAGCACTCCGGCCGCCGTCCTGCGTCTTCAGGCCATGGCGCTTCCTTCGGGCGGGGACTCAGCCACACAGACCAGGGTGAACCGGGTGCAGGTGCTGGGTGTGGACGAATCATTCTGGCTGATCACGGGAATGGAGCCGCCCCGATGGAAGCCTCAGGAAGCACTGATCAATGAGCGGCTCGCCCGTGCCTTGTCTTTGAAGGAAGGGGACAGGCTTGCCCTGCGCATTGTGAAACCCAGTCTCATGGCCTTGGACGCCCCGTTGTCACCGGGCAGCGATGAGACCGCCACCCGTGTGCAACTGAAGGTCAGGGGAATCATTGCCGATGAAGAGGGAGGCCGCTTCAATCTGAGTAATGAGCAACGCTCTCCGTACAATATCTTTGTTCCCCGTCACTGGCTTCAGGATCTTGTTGATCTCGAAGAGAAATCCAATCTTTTTCTGGCGGGGGAAGACTGGGATGAAGCGCTCTTGCGGCGAAGGATGGCGGAGCAATGGCGCCTTCAGGATGTGGGACTGACCCTGCGTCCCATAACCGGCCGGGGCTTTCAACTGGAATCAGACCGGATTTTTCTGGAAGAGGAAGTCGTGACCGCAGCCCTGTCGGTGGATGGTGCCCGCGCGAGTCTGGCCTATCTGGTCAATTCCATTTCCACGGAAGAATATTCAACTCCTTATTCTTTCGCTCTCGCCAATGATGTACAGGCCGATCTCAAAGACGATGAAGCGGTCGTCAATGAATGGCTTGCGGAAAAACTGCATATCCAGATCGGGGATTCCATTACAGTACGCTGGTTTGTCGTAACACCGGCCAATGAATTTGTGGAGCATTCCCGACTCTTTCAAGTGAAAACAATCCGGCCCATGGCGGAGCTCGAAAAGGAGCGTGACGCCATGCCCCTTTTTCCGGGGCTCAGCGATGTGGAAAGTTGTACAGACTGGGATGTGGGCATGCCCATGGACGAAGAAGCCCTGAAAGACAAGGACAATGAAGCCTATTGGGATGAATGGCGGCAGACACCCAAACTGTGGGTCACTCTCCCAGCCGGTCTGGAAATGTGGGGAAGCCGTTTCGGTTCTTATACAACAGTGCGTTTCCCCCCGGAGTATGAAGATGAACAAGTGCTGGAGGAAGAGATCCGTTCGAAGATTTTTCCCGAGGCACTGGGATTGCGCTTCATGCCTGTTCGTGAAGAGGCGCTCCAGTCCGTGGCCGAAGCGCTGGACCTCGGTTATCTCTTTCTGGGTATGAGCTTCTTTCTTATTATCTCTGCACTGCTCCTTTCCGTCCTGCTCTTCAAATTCAGTCTGCAACAGCGTGCCGGTGAAATGGGTACGCTTCTGGCCCTGGGTTTTCCCGGGAGCCGCCTGCTGGGACTTTTTGCTTTGGAAGCACTCATACTGGCGCTGGCTGGAGGGGGAGCGGGAATGCTTGCAGGCACAGGCTATGCCCGGCTGCTTCTGTTGGGACTGAGCCGGGCCTGGGCCGGAGCCGTGGCCGGGACGGAGATCCTCTTTTACCTCAAGCCCCTCACACTGTTCACAGGATGGCTTGCGGGCACAGGACTGCCCCTGCTGGCTGTCTTCCGGATACTTCAGAGACAATGCAGCCTCCAGGCCGGCGAACTGCTTCACAGGGATTTCTCTCAGGAAAGATCCCTTCCCGCAGCTCCTGTGAAAAGCCAAAAAGGCTGGATTCTCGCACTCATCGGTCTTCTGACCGGTCTGACTGTCATGGGCACCGTCTTTATTCTGGAGCCGCCCTCCATGGCTCCCTGGTTTTTCATCACAGGCACCTGGCTGCTCACAGTGGGCATCTTCAGCTGGCGGCATTTCCTGAAGCACTATGGACTTGCTGATAAAACAGCCTCTTTTTCTCTCAAGCATCTTGCCCTGCTTCAGCTTACGCGACGTCCCGGTCGCAATGCAGCCGCCGTCGCTCTGCTTGCCTGTGGCATCTTTCTCGCCCTTTCCGTCATCTCCATGCAGGAAGACTTGCAGAAGCATGCGGCGGAGCGCTGGTCGGGCACAGGCGGCTTTGAACTCTTCGGCGAAAGCACTGCGGCTCTCTCTGAAGCTCCCCTTTATGCGGGAATCACAGCCCAGCCCCTGCGCTACCGTCAGGGCGATGACGCCGGGTGCCTCAATCTCAACCGTGCCGCATCGCCCCACATCTATGGAGTGGATCCGGAACTCATGAAAAAGGCCGGAGCCTTTGACTCAAAGAGGGGAGAGGAAAATATCTGGACGTTGCTGCAACAGCCTCTGGCGGATGGAGCCATTCCCGCTCTGGTGGGAGATCGGGACACGGTCCTCTGGGGTTTGAACGCCCGTGCCCATCCTGTCAAAGGCGATACGCTCCTTTACAATGATGAATCGGGCAATGAAATCATGCTCCGTCTTGTGGGCGCTCTGCCCATGCGTCTCTCCGTATTTCAGGGAAGCCTTCTTCTTTCTCTGGAAAACTTCACAAGCCTTTTTCCCTCAGAAAGCGGTTTCCGTGCCTTCCTTTTCGATCTCGACGGCATCGAAAGCGAAGAAGCCATTCGGCTTTTGCAGCAAAAAGAAGGCAAAGCGGGCATGCACGTGGAAACTTCTCTGCAACGCCTCGAAGCTTTTTATACCGTGGAAAGAGCCTATCTCCATATGTTCCTGCTTCTGGGCGCTCTGGGCGTGACACTCGGTGCCCTGGGGCTGGGTGTCATAACAGCCCGAAGCCGTATTGAGCGGCGCGGAGAATGGGCCATGCTTCAGGCTCTCGGCTTCAGACAGCGTGATCTGGCACTGCTTCTGACGGTGGAATTGGTCATGATCCTGCTCGTGGCCGGACTTCTCGGAGGAGGAGCCTCTCTCATTGCCCTCCTGCCTTCTTTGCTGCTTTCCTCCACACTCCCTCCGGTGTCACAGCAGTTTCTGGGCTTTTTGCTCATGCTGTGCAGTGGCGCATTGAGCAGTGTGGCCGCTCTGGCCCTCACAAGATCCCGCTCTGTGCTGGATGATTTGCGCCGTGAATAATAAGCATGAAAGTTGACACTGAAAAGGCTTTTTGAGAGTCACAATAGTATGAATTTTGAAGATCATTACTTTTGTCGCCTTTTAAAGTTGGCACTTTCGGTGAAAATGTAGTAAAATAGTGATGGCAGGCGAAGTATGCCTCATGGCCGGACTTTTTAACAGGATGTCTGTGTTTTCTTTCCTGATTATGTAATATTCTTGCAACGTTTTCTGATCGTGGGTTGTACTGTACCATAGTGAACAACTGAATCCTGTTTAATTTATCTTTAACATGTTGTGAATGATACACTTATGAAAAACTCTCTATATCTCATAGTTTTTCTTTGCGCTGTGCCTTTCCTTTTTTCAACGGGATGTACAGTTCCCGCTGAGGGTACAGTCAATCTTACGGTTGCCTCTGCAGCTCCGCCCATCATCGCCACGCCCGTTCAGGTAGTGCCTCCTCATCGGGGCAGTGTTTCCTCCTGGTTTGAAACCACTTCCCGCGTGGAAGCGGAAGTCCGTGTGGATCTGCTGTCCAAGGGGACGGGTCAGTGTGAGAAGGTCACAGTCAATGTGGGCGACCAGGTGGAACAGGGGCAGGTTCTCGCCGAACTTGAACGTCGCGAGCTTGATGCCCAGTCCCGCCAGACACGGGTAGGTGTACAGCAGGCGAAAACAGCCTTTGAGATCGCTGACCGCAGTTTCAACGAAGGCATCGGCGCCAGTGCGGAAAGAGACAATGCCCGTTTCAGTTATGAGCAGTCCAAAGCCGCTCTTGAACTGATAGACATCCAGATTGCCAACCAGACCTTGCGCGCTCCTATCAATGGCATTGTCACCCGTAAAATGGTTCAGGAAGGCATGGTCGTCACAGCGGGTATGCCCGTTGTCTCCATTGTCGATCCTTCCTCCTATGTGCTTCCCATTGAAGTGCCGGAAAAAGAACTGGGTCGGCTGAAGGAAGGCCAGGAAGCGCAGGTCAGCATTGATGCTTTTCCCGACCGCATTTTTTCAGCCCGGGTGATCCGCATTGATCCCAGTATCAACCCTCTGAGCGGTACTGTTCGCATGCTCCTGAGTTTTGCTGATGCCGACAAGCCGCTGCTCCGTGAATCCGCTTTTGCCCGGGTCAAGCTCGCCATGGAAACCAAAGGCGATGTGCTTCTGGTCCCCCGCGATGCCGTTCTGGAGGAAGAAGGCCGCAAATATCTTTTCCGTCTGGAAAAAGAAGATGAGAGTCAGTACGAGCCTGACCAGCTCGAAGGACTCCGGGGAAGCGAACTGTTCGTAGTCAAACGTGTGGATATCACCATCGGTCTGGAGCAAAGTGACGCCATTGAAGTGCTCGAAGGGGTTGAAGCCGATCATCTGATTGTGATCATGGGTCATCATTCGCTGAAAGACGGCGCCTTTGTCATTCTCACGGACATGGAGAAGGAGCTTGCTTATCGCGCTACGCTGACTCTGGAAGAAGCCCTTATCGCCGCCAAAAAGGCCAAAGATCTGACAGTGGGTTCCGGTCAGGACGGTCGCAGCAGTGTGTCCACAGCCATCTGATTGCCTGACGACGGCTCCCTCAGGCCTTCTTTGCGCATTTCTTTTGTCCTCCCCGGGCTTTCCGTGTAAAGTAGAGGAGTGTACCCCTATACGGGCTTTTCCCGGTCACAGCGCCAATTGCAGGCATATCAGGGTCTATTCACTGTAATCGACATCCAGTCATATCAGAATCAGAGAAACAGCTATTCATGACAGATACAACCCAGGGCTCCACAACCAATTATCGCTTTGCCATCCGTCGCCCCGTTTCGACAGCCATGCTTTTCCTGACGCTGCTTGTTTTCGGATGGCGCTCTTATCAGCAGCTGCCTGTCAATCTCATGCCGGACATCTCCTATCCCAGCCTCACGGTACGCACGGAATATGAAGGTGCGGCACCTGAAGACGTGGAAATGCTTGTGACCCGTCCTCTGGAGGAACTGCTCAGTATTGTGAGCAGTATGGTGGAGATCAGCAGTATCTCTTCTCCCGGTTTGTCCGAAATCACCTTGGAATTTGACTGGTCCGCTGATATCAGCACGGCTCAGCAGGAGGTGCGCGATCGGCTTGATCTTTTCACGCCACCCCGGGAACTGACCCAGAAGCCCGTGATCCTGCGTTATGATCCTTCGCTGGACCCTGTCATGCGCGTGGCCATTATTTCTGAAGATGAATCCCATGCGCCCGGCTCCAAAGAAGAGCGGCTGGCCCTGACCACCATCCGCGAATCATCGGAACGCCGTTTGAAAAGTGATCTGGAAGCCGAGGACGGTATTGCCCAGGCCCGGGTGAAAGGGGGACAGCAGGAGGAAATTCAGGTTCAGCTGGACGTGGAAAGTCTCAAGTCTCTGGGACTGTCGTCGGACTATGTCATTGCAGCTCTGGCCCAGCAGAATATCAATCTTTCCGGAGGGCGCCTCAGGGAAGGGGAAGCGGAATATCTGGTCCGTACACTCAATGAATTCATGACCATTGACGACGTGGCCAACAGCATTATTGTGACCCCCGGCGGTGCCCAGCTGAAACTCTTCGAAATTGCCGAAGTCTTCCTGGGTACAAAAGAGCGGGAAACCATTGTGCACATCAATGGCCGTGAAGCCGTTGCCATCGATATTTTCAAAGAAGGCGATGCCAACACAGTTGAGGTCTGCAACAAAGTACGCGACCTTCTGGGCTTCGAAAGGGAATTCTCGCTGCAGGAACGTCTGGCCGCCGTCATGAAGGAGGCCGCTCAAAGGCGTCAGGCACAACAGGCTGGTACTGTCGATATGTCGCCAGCTGATATTTCGGAAGTCTTGGCAGCCAGTACGGGCGCATTTCTCGACAGATTGCCCACCTATGCCAAACCGGCCATCATCAGTGACCAATCCCGTTTCATTCGCGGAGCCATCAAGGAAGTGCAGCAATCAGCCCTCATAGGCGGTCTTCTCGCACTGATTGTCCTCTTTGTCTTCCTTCAGGAAATGCGCTCCACAGTGATTATCGGGATTTCCATTCCCATCTCCGTCATTACAGCCTTTGTTCCCATGTTCTTTCAGAATATTTCTCTGAACATCATGTCTCTGGGTGGTCTGGCTCTCGGTGTGGGGATGCTGGTGGACAATTCCATCGTGGTCCTCGAAAGTGTTTTCCGTTGCCGTGAAGAAGGGGACAGTATCATCGATGCGGCGGAACGGGGTACCAAAGAGGTGGCCGGTGCCGTCACTTCTTCCACACTCACAACTATTTGCGTTTTTCTTCCCGTCGCCTTTGTGGAAGGAATCGCAGGCCAGCTTTTTGGAAATCTGTCGCTCACTGTAACCTATTCGCTTCTGGCCTCTTTGCTGACAGCACTCTTCCTCATTCCTCTTATTGTTTCCCGGCAGGGCCGAAAACTGCAGGCCGACCGCTATGTCATCTGGATGGTTCGCGCCTACCATGAAGGCCGAAGTGACCGGGGTGAAGGGAAATCCCGGGCTTTCTTTTCCATTCTTCCCCGCGGCCTCCGGTACGGAAAGAATTATGTGCATACTGTCTGGAAAGACAGTTTCGAAGTGGCCTTCCAGGTTCTGGCCCGTACCTTCAAGGCACCGTTATGGAGAAGCCTGCCCCACACCCTGTTTTATCTGGTGCTCATGCCCTTTCTGATCGTTCTTTTCATACTCCGACTGTGTTCCGGTTTTGTTGTGAGCCTGCTGGTTTCAGGGTTGTACGTGATTTTCGCCCTGACATATGCGATTTTCGCCTTCTCCAGAAAACTGCTCATGGTCGTCTTTTATATCCCCTTGAAAAGTTTCTCTCTGGGCTTTGAGGCCTTCAGAAAAGCCTATGGGTTTACCTTGCGCATGATATTGCCCTTCAGTCCGATCTTCCTGGTTGGCGTGATCCTCCTCAGTATTCATGCCGGTTATCTGGCTCTGGAACTGGGACGCGAACTGATGCCTCCCATGAGACAGGGCGAGTTCGGGCTTCAGGTGGAAGTGCAGACCGGTACACGACTGGAAGAAACGGAAGCACGGATGCGCCAGTTTGAAGACATCCTGCGCGCAACGCCTGAGGTCGCTTCCGTTACGCTGGAAGTCGGCTCAGAAAGAGATACGGCCTCCTCCGACAAAGGCGACAACATCGCTGTTTTCACGGTGCTGCTGAAAGATGTTTCTGAAATTGCCCATGATCAGGACGAAGTGATTGAGCGACTCCGGGAAGAAATTTTTGCAAAAACCACCACTGAAAGTATCACCTTCACCCTGCCCACAATGTTCAGCTTCCGTAATGCCATTGAAACCCAGCTCTTTGGCGATGTGCTCAAAGAGCTGCGCGAATATGGAGATCGTGCCGTTGAAATTGTAAAGACCATCCCCGGTGTGAAAGACGCTGAACAGAGTATCAAGCCAGGATATCCCGAACTCATCATCGAGATGGATCGGCAGGCTCTGGCATCCCGGGGACTCTCACCCGGTCAGGTGGCCCAGCGGCTCCGTACAGAGATCCAGGGCGAAGTGGCCACACGATTCAGCCGGGGTTCAGACAAACTGGATATCCGTGTCCGCGCAAACCAGAAAAAACTGGGCAGTGTCGAAGATCTGCGCTATCTCTCCGTGACAGATGGCCCAGCGCCTATACCCCTCATCAATGTGGCCAAACTGCGTATAGAAGAAGGCCCCAGTGAGATACGTCGTGTAAACCAGAAGCGGACTGTTGTGCTCTCCGCCAATGTGGAAGGCCGCGATCTGGGCGCAGTCTCAACGGAAATTGACGAGAAACTGGCCACCATGGCCCTGCCCACGAACATGTATTTTCTCCAGGGAGGGCAGAGCCGTGAACTCGATGCCGCCTTCAAGAGCTTGCGATTTGTTCTGCTTCTGGCCGCCTTCCTCGTCTATGTCGTCATGGCCTGTCAGTTTGAATCCATCATTCAGCCCGCACTGGTCATGTTCAGTGTGCCACTGGCTTTTATAGGCGTTATCTATACCCTGTACCTGACGGAAACCAACCTCAATGTCATGGTATTTCTCGGAGGAATCGTACTCATCGGAATCGTGGTGAACAATGCCATTATTCTGGTGGACTATACCAACCAGCTGCAGTTGCGCGGAATGAAATTGGCCGATGCCATTGTCGGGGCCGGTACAGCACGACTGCGTCCTATTTTCATGACCACCATCACAACCGTTCTCGGTCTTACCCCCATGTTCATCGCTTCCGGAGAAGGCGCTGAAATGCGGAGACCCATGGCTCTCACGCTCATTGCGGGTCTGTCCTTTTCCACCGTGCTGACTCTCTTTATCATCCCCATGGCCTACCATATCTTCGGACGGAAGCGCAGCAGCCTATGAAATCTTCTCTGGCCGCATTCGCACTGAAACGACCCATCACGGTGACCATGCTTGCCGTCACTATGCTGGGGCTGGGTGTTATTTCCTGGTACCGGCTGCCCCTGAATTTTCTGCCCCGTGCCGAAAGCCCGTTCATGGTCTGTGTGTTCCCCTATCCCGGCGCAGCACCCGTCCAGGTGGAACAGCAGGTGGCCATTCCCGTGGAAGGAGAATTCCGTACCATTTCAGGGGTGACACGGCTGCGCACGAATTCCGTTGACAGTGCCTGTTATGTGGAAATGAACTTCAGCCTGGAAACAGATCTCAATCAGGTCTCAGCCGAGATACGTGACCGCATTGAACGGCTGAAACTTGTGCTGCCCAAAGAAGTGGAGAAAGTGCAGCTGCGCCGCTTCAATGTTGATGCCGTACCCGTCATGGCTGTAGGCATGTTCAGCCGTGGTGATCGCGAAGAATTCGCCCACAGAGTGCGAACCATCGCGGAACCACGTCTGCGCCGCCTCGATGGCGTCGCCAGCATACAGGTCCACTCTCCCACCCAGCCCCGGGAAGTGCTCATCGAGTTTGAGCAGGATACCCTCAGCAGCCTCAACCTGTCCATGCCCGAGATTATTCAGTATCTGCAAGGTGGTGCCATGACCATCTCTCTGGGTGAACTGACGGACGACAATATGCGTTATATTGTCCGTTATGAGGGAGAGTACAGAACTCTCGACGCCATTGCCAGCCTCCCCATAGGCAAACAGGGACTCCTTCTCCGCGATGTGGCCAACGTTCGCTTCAGTGCCCGAGATCACGCCCGGCGAGCAACCATGGACGGCGACGATGGTCTGGTTATTTTCATTACAAAAGAATCACAGGCCAATACCGTGGAAGCATGCAAGGCCGTCCGTGAGGAGTTGGACAAACTGCTCATGACGCCCGCCTTCGCAGACGCCCGCGTCCTTTCCCTTTTCGACCAGTCAGAATTCATTGTAAAAGCACTGGACAACCTTTTCCTTCAGGGTCTCTACGGAAGTCTCATGGCCGTGGGGGTCCTCTTTATTTTCATGCATCGGCTCTTGCCTACAGCGCTTGTCGCCTTTGCCATTCCCTCATCACTGGTCTTTTCGCTGGTCTACATGTTTTTCAGGGGCATGTCCCTCAATATCATCACCATGGTCTCCATGATTGTTGCCGTGGGCATGCTGGTGGACAATGCCATTGTTGTCGTTGAAAATATTCTGCGTCACCGCAGCCTGGGACTGTCCATGCGCGAGGCCGCCGTCAAAGGTCCTCAGGAGGTGAGTCTGGCCATTGTTGCCTCCACTGTAACCACTTGGGTTGTATTTCTTCCCATGTTTTACATGCAGGCCGGTCAGATGTCCGTGTTCATGGAACAACTGGGCGAACCTCTCGTAGCCGCTCTGAGCGGCAGTCTTCTGGGCGCACTGACCCTCATACCCCTCCTTATGGTTGGTGTCGACTATATTGAAAACAAGTTGAAACGAAAAAAAGCAGGTGCCCATCCCGCAGTCTGGTCGCAATGGCCCGCCAGGATCGTAGACAGTCTCGTCGATATATACGGTGTCTTGCTCCGCCATTCCCTTCGACAACGCTTCATTGTCATTCTCATCGTCGTTCTGGTCGTGCTCTTCACAGCCATGTTCCCCATGAAATCTGTCGGAATGCGCACCCTGCCCAAACTGGATATGCGCGAAGTGAACGTGGATATATCGCTTGCACGAAATTACGGCATGGAAAAAGCCGTGGAACTTTTCAAGCAATTCGAGGCGGAAATAGACACGCTCCGAGAAGATCTGGGCGTGAAATATGTTCTCTCCTACCATGGCGCTACTGGCGGAGCCATCAATGTATATCTTTATACTGAAGATGATGGACCTCTGGGAGAAAATCCGCCCTTCACCACACAGGAAGTACTTGATATTCTCTCAGCCAAGCTTCCCAATAAATTGCCCGGCGCTCGGATAAACGTTCACAGTTCCAACCTCGAAGATCCCAACTCGGAAAGCGGTGTGAGAATCCTGCTGCGTGGTGATGACAGCACTGTCCTGGCCCAGTATGCCCGGACCATTGGTGATGCCATGACCTCCATTGAATCTCTGCGCAATATTTCCGTGAATGTGGACACAGGTCAACAGGAAGTGCAGGTGTTGATTGATGCGCCCAGAGCCCGCACAGCCGGTGTGACGCCTATGATCATCGCCCAGACAGTGGATGCAGCGCTGCGAGGTGTTCGCATGCCCTACCTCAAACAGGAAGGCCGGGAAATTCCGGTATGGGCGCAGTTCCGCGAAGAAGACCGTCGTTCACAGGCCAATCTGGAAAACATAGCTCTTCAGGGTTTTAATGACCAGCTCACCCCTCTGAGCCATCTCACCAACTTTGCCAAGGCGCCCGCTCCCCGTTCCATACGCCGCCTGGATGGTAAAAATGTACTCAATGTATCAGCAAAAACAGACAGTGATAATCTCATGACTGTGAAGGCTGAACTCAAAGCCATGCTCGATAATATCGATTTGCCGCCCATGTATACCTATGCTTTCGGAGATGAATTCAACGAGCTTGAAGATAATCTTCTCAACTTTTCCCTGTCCATGACCATGGCTGTCATCCTCGTCTATCTCGTCATGTGCGCGCTCTTCGAATCGCTCATACTGCCTTTCACAATCATGACAACTGTTCCGCTGGCCATGGTGGGTGCCATATGGCTGCTTTTCCTTACCAATACCCCCTTCGACTCAATATCGCTCATCGGATGTATACTCATGGCCGGTGTGATCGTCAACAATGGTATCGTCATTGTCGATCACATGCGCAATACCTGCAAAGAATTCGCCAACCGCGATGACGGCATTGTCAAAGCCGGAAAAGACCGGTTCAAACCTGTGCTCATGACAGCCATCACAACCATACTCGGCCTGGTTCCCGTGGCCATCGCAACCACCGGCGGCGCCTCCACCTTCGCAGGACTCGGGCGCACCCTGATCGGCGGTCTGTCCGTGGGTACCGTGCTCACTCTGGTGATTGTCCCCATTTTCTATGGTCTCCTGGACGATCTCAGTATCTGGTTCCGCAACTTCCTCGCAAGCGTCAAAATGGCGCCGCTCACCGGAGAAGCCGAACACGAAGATCAGCCACCTGCATAGGGGAACAGGATGGGGCGGGGTCATCGTGTTCATTGAGTCCACTACCCGCAAGATATTGTGAGATCCTCGATTCGAGAAGCTGTCTTCAGATAATCACGAAGCAATAATGCCTTGGGAAATCCTGAAAGACCTTGAGAGTCACTCCTGGGAACGCTAATTTCCACATTGGCAGATAGCGGATTATGACCCGGGGAACATATTGACTTGGTTGCGGCATGACATCTCGTTTTTGAGCAGATATTTTTTATGTACCCAAGTCTTTACGTCGCGCCAAAGTTCTACAACAACTGACCGTCTTTGCCGCGATGTGTGCCAAT
>LSQX01214980.1_pt1 | contig 27299 bp, 24 predicted proteins | sample 654561 | NCBI WGS metagenome assembly LSQX01 (sample SAMN04489861, study PRJNA283612) | anaerobic digester metagenome | isolation source: 4 biogas reactors fed with cattle manure at either 37C or 55C with and... | place: Denmark: Kongens Lyngby | collected 2014
ATTATATAGACTTAATCAATCATTACCCCTTTTATAAAGTATTTTTGAATAAACGGATATACGACAAGTAAAGGAACACTTGCCACAATGATTAAAGAATACTTAAGAAGTTCAGATAAATACTGTCGTTCAAGCAGTGACTTAGCATCAGTAGCGCTCAATGATTCATAATCTACCTGTTTTGAAATTAAAATATTTCGTAGAATAATCTGCAATGGAAACTTTTTACTGTCATTCAGAAATATCAATGCATTAAAATATGAATTCCAAAATCCTACGGCAAAGTTTAAAGCAAGTACCGCTAGAATTGGTTTAGATAGCGGAAAAACAACCTTCATAAAATACTGGAAATAATCCCCTCCATCAAGGGCCGTTGCTTCAAAAAGCTCCTCAGGAATTGTAGATTGAATAAATGTCCTTGCTATAATAGCAAGCCATACATTAAAGGCACCTGGTAAAATTATAGCCCAAATCGTATTGATCATCTTAAGCTGCCTTATTAACAAATAAAAGGGTAATAGACCACCACTGAAAAACATCGTTATTACATACAATCCAGTTATTATTCCGCGCATTGGAAACTCTTTCCGTGAAAGTACATACGCTCCTGTGAATGTTACCAACACACTTATCAGGGTTCCCGATATGGTGTACACAGCTGAATTGTAATAACCAGTCCACACTTGTTCATTATTAAACACAGCTCGATAACCTTCTAAAGAAGGATTCACAGGAACAATAAACACTTGACCCCGAACTAATGACTCCGCGGAAGAAAAGGAACAACTCACTACATAAATCAATGGATACAGTACACAAAATGTAAAGGTAACCAAGAAAACGCATACTATAACAATAAACACTTTATCGCTAAATGAATATCTTATCTTATTTTTCCTTGGATTCTTTTTTTCATTTAAATTTACACTCAACAACCCATCCATCAAAAATATACCCTCCCTCAGTATAAACTGGTTTCGCTTATTCGCCTTGCTAACCAGTTTACGAGCACCAATACAATACAGTTAACCACAGAGTTAAATAATCCAACCGCTGTTGCAAAACTAAACTGCGCTTGCTGGACACCAACTTTGTACACATAGGTCGAAATAATCTCTGAAACAGTATAATTCACCGGGTTTTGCAAAAGAAATACTTTTTCGAATCCGACATTGAGTATATTACCTGTATTAAGAATCAAGGTTATTATAATTGTCGGAGTTATTCCTGGTAAATCAACATGTATCATTTTCTGAAATCTACTTGCCCCATCTATATATGCGGCATCATATAATGATATATCTATGCCCGACAACGCCGCGATATACAATATTGAATTGTATCCTGCAAATTGCCAAACACCCGACCAAACATATGCGGGACGGAAAAAACCAACCAAGCCCAAAAAATCAACCGGTTCATTCCCGAAAAACTTGAGAACTTCATTTACTACCCCATAACGATAAGAAAATATCTGGTATATAATTCCCACAACAACAACAGTTGATACAAAATATGGAGCAAAGGTTATGGTTTGCATAATCTTCTTAAGACGCTGATGACTAAACTCATTAAATGCAAGAGCTAATATAATAGGAAATGGAAATCCTATTATAAGGGAATATAAACTTAAAACAACAGTATTTTTTAAAATTTCATAAAAAATCGGCGTATTAAATAATTGGTGAATATACTTTAATCCAGCCCATTGGCTTCCGAAAATTCCTTTTCTTATGCTAAAATCTTTAAAGGCAATTAGTATCCCACCCATTGGCAGATAAGCAAACACGATAACAAATACCACAGGGACGAGGGTTAACAGATACAACTGCCAGATTTTTCTCGCAACAAAATATCTATAAAAAAAGTTTTTCTTTTTTAATGGCCTCTTTTCTGTAACCGTCAATGCTGACGTCTCCCATTGAGTTTTTTGTTCCACTATATATTAACCCCCTCTAGATCATATATAAAAAAGACTGTCATCCTTCTGCTTACTTTCCAGCAATTCTCGACGATTGGCCACTGCTTTTTGTAATCCTTATTAAGGACCATACTTTACAAAGTTGGTACTAAATATATGTGTGTAATAATGTTAGCATAGTTATGCTAACACCGTAAAGAGAATAATTTTTTTACAAAAGAATCATTCTTTATCAAACTAGAACTATTTTTGAACTATTAGTCATTTATAAGAGTATACCCATCCTGGGGTTACCGTATCCATGATGTTATTAGAGATTAGGATAAACAAAAACAACATAACACACCACAAATTATGAGCCAATTCATGGGATCCGTTTAAATTGTACAAAAAAAATGATTTTTTTTATTAATTCTTACAATATATAAAAATTTACAGATCGTATATAATTAGAATGATTATTATAATTAATGCGGTAAACAACACTTAAAAGCTTTTGTTAATATATGCTTACAGTTAGAGTTGGCAGAAAGGAGGATTCCAACATTGGAAGCAACAATATACCAGGAAAAGGCCATGTTTAATGATATAGAAGAAGTCATAGCAGCATTACGTCGTAAAAATAAGACGGCGCGTCCTCCTTCGTTCCTATGGAGCCGTGTCAGCGATCACGTCCACAGACAATTACTGTATATGATAGCCGAGGAGCTTAACCTTCCCAATCCCCGGTTTATAGCTTCGAAATACCTGGAAAAACATCACTTTAAATTTATCGATAATCAGCCGTTAAACGGTTTATATTCCTATTACAAAAACAGAGTGCCCAGAAAAAAAGGAGTACATGTTATAACAAATATATGCGACATGCTCGATATTCCCCAGGTTTCGGAGGATGAGTGGATTCGCTATGTGGCTTCCCACAACATCTTTTCGTGGAAGAACATCCCGGATGCAGCAAAGCGAAAAATATTGCTGAAAGCCTGTGATGAGCTGGGATATTCCCATCCCATATTTATAAAAAACGATGATTTTTCCCGAAAGTTCAAATTCTTAAACGGTAAAACCCTGACGGGTTTTTATGCCTATTTCAAAAATATATCAGAGGATATACGGGGCAGCGTTATTAAGAATATATGTGATATGCTGGACATCGAAATTAGCGAGGAGGATTGGATAACCTATATAACCGATAAATCCATAACTGTATTTTGGGATGTAATCCCCCACACCGTCATAAGAAACATACTGTACAGGGCAGCTGAGAAATTCGGATACTCAAACCCCAGAATGATGTCCTCCGATGATTTAAAAACCGGTCTGGATTTTTTAAAGGGCATGTCTCTGTACAGCTTTGTCTCCCGCTTCTACGGATTGGAACGGGGCGGTATCCGAAGCATTGACTTCATATGTGATGTCTATGGTATACCCGAGCTCACCTTTGAGGAATGGCTGCACTTTATAAGGAATTATAAGCATTTTAGATGGGAGTCGGTATCGAAAGATTATATAGCCCGTATACTTTATATGAAGGCGGAGGAAGAGGGCAAGCCCAATCCCAGAATGCTAAGGGTTGAAGATCTCTCCAAACCATCAAAATTTTTGAACGGCAAGACGTTAACCAGCCTGTATACCTATTACAGCGCCCTTGCCGTCGATAGTGGAATGGACACCATAGCTTTTATGTGCGATCAGCTGGAAATACCGAACTTAAATATCGACGAGTGGATAACCCTGATAGGCCAGAACGACTCAAAAACAACATGGGAATCAGTTCCAAAGGAGATCTGTCGTGAAATACTGATCATGTGCACCAAGGAGCTGCAGCTGAAGAATCCCAGGCTTATGGGGTACAAGGATTTTTGCACCACAAAGTTCCAGTGCCTTAACGGGAAAACATTGTCGGGTCTTTATTCCTACTACAGCAACAAAGTGCCTTCTGACAAAATTCCTGTTGTTCAATATATGTGCGATGTGGTGGGAATAGAAAAGCCCAGCCTGAACGACTGGATCAATATGATCGCCAACTGCACCATGTGCAGATGGGAAAGCGTGCCTCTCAGGGTACAGAGGGAAATAGTAATGAGGGCCGCCGTTGAGATGAAGGTGTTCCATCCGAGGCTGATGGGCACAAAGGAGTTTGATTCGGTTGAGTTAAAATTTCTCAATAACAAAACCCTGGCGGGCCTGTATTATCATTATGCAGCCAAACTTGACAATCCGGATCAGCAAATTACAGAATTTATATTCAACAGCTTGAACATACCGAGAATAGACATCAACCCCAAAACCGGCAGGCTGTCCACCATTGACAATGCAGACCATCGCAAATACTTTGACAGCCTGGCCAATATAAAAGAGCTGATCAATGAATATCTGAAGAGATACGATCTAAAAAGCCTGTGCAAAAAATATACGTTTATAAAGAATGCAAAAAAGGCGGGTATCTACAGAAAGGGCCTTGTTACCATACTGGCGCCTATGAACCGAAAACAATATGTGGACTTCCTGTACGAAATACTAAAAGCCGTGCCCAGAGATTGGTTGGGCTTAAGGAAGCCGCGGAATGGTGATTACAGGCTGCTGAAAACCGATCTTTACAAAATAGCGGGTATAGAGGATGCAGATCAGGAACCGCCAAACAAAATACAGTTTGCAAAACCCGAACTGGTACCCGTCAAAGACAAAGGGGAAGTTATAGAAGAATTGATGAACCACAAGCGGATTCTAGATATCAAGATCCGGAAATATCATGACATCAAATGTGATTACCTTGTGGAATTTGGTGGCTCCTTCATATTCCGGATGTATGCGGATTCCTTCCCGGGAGAGATTCTTATCTCTGATACCGGAGATGAATTCGAAGTGCTGGAATCCCGCGAACAAAAAAGCGGTGAGGGATACATTATCGAACTAAAGGCCCTAGGCCACGTAACCGAAGATGAAGTGTCCAGGATTAAGTCCTTTACCAAGAGCTCGAACGATACCATTCTTTCCAACTATATTGAAAAACTGATAAAGAATATAGAAAGTGGCACTCTTTCCATCCTGATGGCGGTTATATTGGGCTTAAGGAAGGAAGCACCGCTGTCTCCCGAAGATGTGCGCCTGCTTCCCGACGATGCTTACTACGACAAGAACCTACTCTCCAACGAAGCCCAAAAACAGGCTGTAGCCCTGGCATGCATGCTGGATGGCATAAACCATGTGGCGGAAATAGTGCAGGGTCCTCCCGGTACGGGTAAAACCACCTTGATCAAGGAGATCGCCCTTCAGTATTACCATAGGGGCAAAAACGTGCTGATACTGGCAAAAACCAACGTGGCTGTAGACAATATACTGGAGAAATTAATACAGGATAAAGTGCGGGTTCTGCGTACCGGAAACAATATCGAGTTTAAATCCGATCTGCCCTATGCACCGCTTGTCTCCACATCCAACCCGGCATATATGAGCATGCTGGATGGAAAGAACATGATAGTTCTGGGGACGCCCCTTGGCTTTTATCTGGACAGAAATATGGAGATGCTCAACTATGATATCGTTATAATTGACGAAGGTTCCCAGATGGATATACCCGAAACTCTGTTCGGCCTGGGCTTTGCAAATAAATGCGTTATAATAGGAGACCACCTGCAGCTTCCCCCCTTCCCCATTCCGAATGAGGTGCTGCTGGAATACAATCCTTCCATCGATCTGTACACCAGCGAGGAGCTGCAAAAGAGCCTTTTTGAAAAGCTTATAACCGATCAGTACCGGTTTAACACCGTGTTTCTGGATATTAACTACAGAACCGAGAATCCCAACATGGTCTCCTTTATATCCGATTTGATCTATGACGGTAAACTTTATCCAAACACCGATTCCCCGTATTACAAGGTGCCCAAGCAGAGGAGAAATGCTTTGTTCCCCCAGGACCCCATCGAAATAATTGATACTTCCGAGTTTCTGGACCCTCAAACCAGGGCCGAAACGGAAGAAAACTCCACGTATTATAATATCAGCGAAGCCATGTTATCGGTAAAAAAGGTAATTGAGCTGCTTGAGATGGGCGAGAAGCTTGAAGATATATGCATAATCACGCCTTATAAGGCGCAAACCGAAAAGCTGAAGGAGCTTTTCCATGAAAACGAGGATTATTTTAGGAATACCCGTTTTTCCCTCAGTGATTTTATTGAACAGAATATATATACCATCGACTCTTTCCAGGGCAGGGAACGGGATAATATAATTATCAATTGGGTGCGAAGCAATTATAATATTCCCGGCCTCTATACCCGTACTGGCTTCTTAAGGGATTACCGTCGGGTAAACGTTGCCCTTTCCCGGGCAAAAAAGCGACTCATACTCATCGGGGATTTTGTTACCCTCACCCGATCGGCTGATATGAAGGTGCAGTATATTTTCTCAAAAATAAAAAATGTTAACAGGAATAGAAAAATAGTATTATAAACTTCGGCATGAATGGGAATATTAATTAGGGAAGTTAGAAAAGAGGAGTTGATGGAATGGACCGCCTATCCCTAATTCTGGTAATAATCGGTGCCTTGAACTGGCTGCTTGTAGGGCTTTTTCAGTTTGATCTGGTAGCCACATTGTTTGGCGGGCGGGATGCCCTGTTAAGCAGAATAATATATACGATTGTCGGAATAGCGGGTGTTTATTGTATCAGCTTTCTGTTCCGCGAAAGGGAAACTCAAGCAAAAGGATAGAAATAATAAAAGCAGGGTGGATGAGAAACCCTGCTTTTTAAATGCATTTTGTTATTTGCCGGACATCTGTCTCTGCTGCTGCTCGATCAGCTTTTTAACTATATTGCCCCCAATTCTGCCGGCATCCCTTGCTGATATATTGCCGTTGTAGTCCTGCTGCAGATTGACCCCTAATTGACTCGCTATCTCATACTTCATCTGATCCAATGCCTGCCTGGCTTCGGGAACCAAGGTTCTGTTGCTTTTGTTGTTATTGCTTCGATTGTGCTGCATCATCTATATTCACCTCCTGTCTAAACCTAGTATGCCTCATAAAATCCAAAATAAACGGATTAAATTTTAAAATGTCGAATTTTGCACTCCGGATTTTTTGCAATAAAAAACTCCGGAAATACACGCGGTATTCCGGAGTTAACAGCTATTGCACCATATTTTCGGGTCTGGCAGGTTCGGATATTTCACTCAATACCTCACCGGCTTCTTCAACAAAGCGATATCGTACGGCCAAATCTCCGATTGAGACCATTCCGACCAACCGGTCATTCTGTACAACCGGCAGTCTGCGTATCCTATGCCGTGCCATCAGTTCACAGGCCTCTTCAGCATCCATAGATGGGTTTGCAGTTATAACTTCTTGGGTCATCAATGTTTTTACAGGCGTGGTTTTCGGATCCCCTCCATTGGCAATATTTCTCACCACTATATCCCTATCGGTTATAATCCCTATAACCTTGCCATCCTGCATACATACCGGAAGAGCTCCGATATTATGAGCCTGCATAAGCTTTGCAGCATCCAACACGCTGTTATCGGGTGCTACGAAAGCAACCCGGGTCGTCATAATATCCTTTATCTTCATAGCAATCCTCCCATGTTCAGGATTTCTTATTGTTATCTTTATGTTATCCTTCTTGGGAGGCATTATTCATTTAGCATATAATCCGTTATTTATTTGGTTTGCAGGATGAATTTTGTTGTTCGCAATATAATGATTATTCTGATATATTCACATAATCCACAAAGTTATCCACAGCCTTTGAGGCTTATTTTTTATGTTTTCCCCATATTTTCACATTATCCACAAACCGCTTTTTTCACATTTTCAATATTGCCGGCGATCTGCAACGATTTTTGAAAAACTGGGTTCCACATTCAAAAAGAGATCATCTATTTTCCCGTGAATAAGCTTGTAATATGCGGCACAGCCTATCATGGCAGCGTTATCGGTACAATACACCAGCTGCGGATAAAAAAGCTCAAATCCGTGCTCTCGCGTCCGGATGGTCATGCATTGCCTCAGAGCGGAATTGGCAGCCACACCACCGGCTACCGCAATCCTGGATAAGCCTGTTTTCTCCGCAGCTTTAATGGTTTTGTCAACCAAAACATCAACTACAGCCTGCTGAAAGCTGGCAGCAACATCCTCAATTTTATAAGTCTCATTGCGTTGCTTTAGGTTGTGGAGATAATTGATAACAGCGGTTTTTAAGCCGCTGAAGCTGAAATCAAAATGATCTTCGTCAATATAAGCCCTTGGAAACTGTATGGCCTGTGCATTGCCCTTTTTTGAAATTAAGTCGATGGAGGGCCCGCCGGGGTAAGCCAAACCCAAAACCCTTGCCACCTTGTCAAAAGCCTCTCCGGCAGCATCATCCCGGGTCATCCCCACAACTTCATAGTCTCCATAATCTTTAACCCACACAAGATGGGTATGTCCCCCCGATACAACCAGGCAAAGAAATGGTGGCTCGAGATTCGGGTGTGAAATATAGTTTGCGCTGATATGTCCCTCTATGTGATCTACCCCCACCAGCGGCAGTGAAAGGGCGTAAGCCAGCGCTTTGGCGGTAGATAAACCTACCAGCAAAGCCCCTACTAAACCCGGTCCGTAGGTAACGCCTATCCCGTCCAGCCGGTCAAAGCCAATGCCCGCTTCGCGCATGGCCTCGTCGATAACCGGATTTACGGCCTCAACATGCTTCCGGGAAGCAATCTCGGGAACCACGCCGCCGTAGTGCCTGTGAAGTTCAATTTGAGACGCTATTATATTGCTAAGGACCGCACGCCCGTTTTTTACAACAGCAGCAGACGTTTCATCACACGAAGTCTCAATGGCCAGTATAATTACCTCATCCTTTTCCTTGATTTCATTCAGCTTTTTTCTGATTTCACAGATGTATGGCATTATCATATCCTCCCGACTCTGCATTTTATCCTTGTAAAGTAACATTTTAACCAGTCTCACATAACATGATACTAGAGTAAATAAAAGGGGTGATGGCAAGTGGCCAATCTTTTAAGTTTTTTTGGCGGTGATAATACTCTGCTCATACTTATAGTACTTTTCCTTCTCTTTAGCGGCGGAGGCTTTTTCCATGACGATGATTCGCAACTTATACTTATACTGCTTATCCTGCTGTTTTTCTTTTCCGGGGGATTCAAAATTTTCGGCAGTGAATCCTAGGCTGCTGTAAACACAGGAAAATCCTCCATAGCGATTATTTTATCATCTCCATAGGATTATTTAAGGGGATAGAAGCTTCCTATCCCCGCCTCCGTTTTTGGCCCCTTGACAGCCAAACATGGACAAAGCCAAACAATAGCCCTAGTATCACCATCCCACCGATAAAATAAAGTATTATCCTGACAACAAGATCGTAGAAGAATTGCTCGGGGACCATCTGTATCAGAACATCGGTCCGGGGGTCGAGCTGCCAGAGATCGTTATCAAAAAATATGTAGTGAAAATAATCCCAATACAGGGTAAAATCGGTATTTATCAATATATAAAGAATTCCAAACAGTATAAACAAAAATACAAATGAGAACACGAAACTCTTGAATAGATAGCTAAAAATATTCTTTCCAGCCAAAAAATACAGGACCAATAAGCCGCAAAATAAGACGATAGCCAGTAGCTTTCGCACCAACATCGCTCGCTCAAACAGCACCTTAACATCCTTCATATGATCTATTTCCCGCTGGTTGAACACGGCTCTTTCCTGACCCTTTATCGTTGCCTGTATGTTTAAGTCCGGCCTTTTCCCCTTTACATAAGCCAGCAGCTCCCGCGTAACCGTCATCAGCTCTTCTTCGGAAATCCCAATGGCTGCAGGTCGATCAAGCTTTCCGTACTCGCGCTGGTAAAAGCGGAGATCAAAAGCCACCAGTTCAATAGCCGTAAGAAGGGATATAATAAACAATAAAAAAATGGCCGTTGTTGAAACAACAAAAGCCAAAGCATTAGATTTGGCGTTCATACGTTTATTCCTCCCGTTTCGCTTTCAGAGCTTCACTTATATTCATGTTCCACATAATGATAGCGTCCTCATTATTGTCACTGTAATAGCCTTTTCGCCTTCCTACCCTGACAAAACCCAGTTTTTCATACAGACTCTGGGCGGCTGTGTTGGAATCCCTGACCTCCAGAGTTATCCTCTCTATTCCCAGACGATATGCCTCGGCCATTAAAGCTCTAAGAAGGGCTTCGCCAATTCCCCTCCTTCTGGCAAGGGGATGCACCGCAATATTCGTGATGTGGGCTTCGTCAAGCACCAGCCACATTCCTGCGTAACCCAAAATTGTTCCTTCGGATTCGGCAACAAAATAGCGGGCGCATTTATTTCTCTCAACCTCAAGCGCCAGGGACAGCCTTGACCAGGGAAGGGTGAAATACATCTTTTCTATATTCCACACTGCATCAATGTCCGCGGAAGTGATGGGCCTTATGGAATAGCCGCTCATCAGCTACTAACCTCCTTACTGCCATCAAAGCTTCCGAATTTCTGTTCAGCCTGGGACTTGCGAAGATAGAATGGCTTTAGCTCCCAGTATCGCTGTATCTGACCCTCCAAAGCCCTTTCAAGGGCCAGCCATGCAATGGAAGAAGCCCGCTGCAGGGCATGGACAGGCGGGGCAAAGCGGGCCCGGCTTCCCATCTCCTGCTCGATAAGTTGCCGGTATGCCAGGATTCCGTCACCACAGAAGTTAACCGGTTCGTCCCATTTGCTCAGAAGGCCGATTAATTCCTTGAGGGGGGCGGCCATATATTCTTCCAGCCTTGTCAACCGACCATCGCAAAATTTATAGACAGATGTATATACCTGCTGCCTTCTGGCATCCATTATCGGGCAGATCAGCCCTTCCGCATAGGCCAAATTGAAAGCCAGCCCATCCAGAGTTGATACCCCTACAACCGGCCGGTCCAATGCCTGTGCAAGGGCTTTTATAGTGGCCACACCGATACGAAGCCCGGTAAACGAACCCGGTCCGTGCGCCACCGCAAAAACATCCATATTCTTTATATTTTCACCGCAGTCATCCACCACCATTTCAATGGCCGGAACCGTTTTCATGGAATGATTTTTCTCCTGGTTCAGCACATATTCGGCGATCAGTATTTTGGGCTCCACAATAGCCACCGAAATCACCAGGGAGGATGTATCCACAGCCAATACCTTCATAATACACCCAATCCTTTCTCAAATTCACTATACTGACTCCCTACCGCTTGAACCGATATTCTCCTGGTGCTCCCGTAATCTATAATATCAATATCAATTCTTATACACTCATTGGGGTACAGGTAGCCAAGACGCTCCGGCCATTCAACTATCGACACCCCGTCGCCGTAAAACAACTCCTCGTAGCCCAGATCCAGCATTTCATCGGGCTCGCCCAATCGATACAGATCAAAATGATAGACCTCGAGCCTGCCTAGATACCGGTGCATCAGGGTGAAAGTAGGGCTTGTAACCGCTTCTTCAGCTCCCAGGCCCCGAGCGATTCCGCGGGACAGTACAGTCTTGCCCGCTCCCAGCTCTCCATGGATCAGCACGATTGCGCCAGGTTGTAACAAATTCCCGATTTTCTGACCAAGGGCCTCGGTCTCCTGCTCCGAATTGGTTGTAAATACCGTCATATAAAAACACCATTCCCGTAAATATGATTTTTATATCTTTATATTATAACCATAAAAGCGGGGCATAACAAGCCCCGCTTGAACGAGCAGAATCCACCTTACTGCTGGAAGTAATATCACCTGTGCAGAATTGGGGATACCTTTTTGTATATAAGCATTGCGATAAGGGATATTATCGCGGCTTTCAATATGTTAAAGGGTATTACGGCATATAATATATACGTTTTTAAGTCTACAATGGCTTTATTGCCCTTATTCATCATCTCCAAAATGGCTTCCATGGAATACAATTTGGCATACAGGGGAATGAGCACGTAGTAATTTGCCAGCGATGCCAGAAATGCCATGGCCACGGTGCCAACCGCCATACCAATCAGAGCGCCTTTTCTTGTTTTATTTAGCGAATACACAAGGCCGGCGGGAAACACAAAGGAAACACCCACCACAAAATTGGCCAGGTTCCCAACCCCTCCGGTTTCGCTCCTGAAAAAGAAATGTACCAGATTCTTCACAAATTCAATTATGACACCAGCCACAGGCCCCATGGCAAAAGCCCCAATAAGAGCCGGCAAATCGCTTATATCGAACTTCAAAAATGCGGGAAACAGCGGAATGGGAAACTCAGCAAAAACCATCAGTACAAAAGCAATGGCCGAAAGCAACGCTATTTTGGTTATATCCCGAATCGTATAGTTTATCCTTATGCCTTTTACACGCTCTGCCTGCACAGCATCAAACCCTCCTCTCATCCATTTCATTTAATGTCAAAAGCCCCGGGCTATCTCCCCGGGGCTCATCATTGCCATTTGTTAACAAAACAACGGCCATCTTCTCCCATCCAGACTATACTGTCGGCCCCGGAATTTCACCGGGTCAGTCCCTCCTTCGAGGGACTCGCGGGCTGTACCGCCGGTCGGGAATTTCACCCAGCCCCGAAGATAGCATACATTTGCAAAACCGTATTCAGTTTTAAATTATTATATTTCATATCCGATGAATTTGCAAGCCATTTTTCCCTGACACTTTCAGAGTTTTGGTAACTCCTTGCACAAACGGCTTTATATACTCCCGTGCATTCGTATACATAGGCTGACACTATTCTCCATCGGGATCATAGGCCCAACCAAAGTCGTTGTGATAGATCATAAGCTTCGTCATTCCGCCATCAATGGTAATGTTTTCACCGGTAATAAATCGCGCCTCGTCACTGCAAAGGAACATGACCATATTGGCAATGTCAAGGGGGTTCCCTACCCTCCCGGCAGGATGCTGCATAGCATCAGCGCCATGGAATTCGGTGCCCGTTGTATCAATCCAGCCGGGACTGATGGAATTTACCCTGACTTTTCCCGCCAGGCTGACCGCAAGGGCATGGGTCAGCGCTGATATTCCGCCTTTAGCGGCTGTATAGCTTTCGGTGTTGGTCTGGCTCATCCTGTCTCTTGTGGATGAGATGTTTACAATGGCCCCGCCCTTATTGAAATTATTCATAAACAGCTTTGCCAGCATGAATGGGGCGGCAACCCCCACACGGAGAACATAATTGAAGTCCTCATACGAACAGTCCAGAATTCCGCCCTTCGAAAGGCACGCATTATTGATAAGGAAGTCAATATTGCCGTAATCGGCTATTACCTTGGCGGCAAAGCTTCGAAGGGTTTGTTCATCGGCAATGTCCCCTACAAAATATTCGTTGGGCAGCCTATCAATAAGGCATACATGGGCACCCCTTTTTCTGAATTCGTCACAGATCACCTTTCCGATACCCCGGGCGCCACCGGTTACAACAGCAACCTTATCTTTAAACATATTTACCTCCTCCAATTCATCGGTTTTACCATGCCGTTCTATCGTAACATCAGCATGAAAAGAGGAATGGTTACCACTGAAAGGATGGTGGATATCCCGACCGCTCTTGATGCCATTTCGGCGTTGCCTCCGTATTTTTCAGCGAATATTGCAGTATTGACAGCGGCCGGCATGGCCGTCAGTATCACCGACATTCTCATAATATCCTCGGGAAGCGTAAAAAGCTTCAACACCATGAAAACCAGAGCGGGCATGACGATTAAGCGCATTATGCTGCCGAAATAAACCGGAAAACCCTTAAACATCTCCTTGAGCGGCATGTTGGCAAGCAAGGCCCCCACAATCAGCATCGATAGGGGTGAAGTCATGGAACCCACCATGTAAGCCGCATTGTACAAGGGCGCCGGAAGCTTTAGCTGTAAAAGAAATAATATCATGCCCACCCCAACTGAAATAATAATCGGATGGGTCAATATTTTTTTTATGGCTTCTTTGTCGCTTTTGCCGGTAAAAACCATAATACCGTATGACAGGGTCAGGATGCTGAAGGGAACAACGTACATGGAACCATAAAAAATACCGATGTTGCCGAAGATGCTTTGGAGTACGGGAAAACCCATATAACCGCAATTGGAAAATACGGTGACATAGCGGAGGACGCTCCTTGTTCTGTGAGGATATCGGGAATACATTAGCAGGCTGACTCCAATTGAGAACAGATGGATCCCCAAAGACAGCAAAAAGATCAGACCGGCATTGCGAAGCATTTCCTTTGAGAAATCGAAATTAAATGAGGTTATGACCAAAAGCGGCTGGGTCAGCTGCAGTATGATATCCGACAGCTTTTCGGTCATACCCTCGGATATGATGTTGTTTTTCCTGGCAAAAAAGCCGAAGATCATGATAAAAAACAAGACAGCCACTTGCGAGATAATAGTATTAACTTCCATAATATTCATCGACTCCTGGTTTTTTTATAATCACTCCTGATGCCAAAAATCAGCTATAACCTCTGAGGCCTCCTCAGGGGATCCAACCCTTCTGAAATGGCTCCATTCATTAGGGAAAAGGCTAAGGTAACGCCGGTGCAGAAATCTTTCATCCAACAACAGCACAAAACCCCTGTCCTCCTGGGTTCGGATCACCCTTCCTGCCGCCTGCAAAACTCTGTTCATGCCGGGAAACATATAGGCATATTCGAAACCCAGTCCCTTTGTCCTGTTAAAATACTCCAGGATCAAATCCCGCTCCGGTGACAGCTGGGGCAGTCCAACCCCTACAACAACGGCTCCTGTTAATCGTTCACCTGCCAGATCGATACCTTCCGAAAAAATGCCTCCCATAACGGCAAAAGCGATCAAGGAACGGCAAGGATTCTCGCAAAAATTGGACAGAAACTCCGTCCGGTCAGCATCGCTCATATTCGGATCCTGCACTATGGTAAGATCCTCCGGCCACAGGGTTCTGTATAGTTCATACACGTTTCTCATATATTCGAAGGACGGGAAAAAGATCAAGTAATTACCCGTTTTCAATTCTACAGTTTTCCTGATATATCTGACCAGCAACTGGGAGCTGTCCCGCCTGTCCTTATACTTTGTCGATATATTCCCTGCCACCACAACGCAAAGATTGTCCGGCGAAAAGGGTGAGGGCACGCAGATCATCCGGTCTTCCTCCTCCCCTCCCAGCATATCCCTATAAAAGGGCAGCGGCTGCAACGTTCCGGAAAAGAACACCGCCGTCCTCCCCTTTTTACAGGCATTACGAAGTAACTGCGAGGGATCCAGGCAAAACAGCTTTAATTTAACCTCATCATTTTCCCGGGTAACATAGGTCACATACCGCTCGTCATATAGATTGGCCACAGCCGTAAATGCCCTGCAGCTGAAAAACAGCTCCAATAAACCTTCATCAATCCTTATCTGCCGGTTATCTACCAGGTAATCATCGACGGCCTGGACAAACCTTTCCACATGCCTGCATAATTCTGACGGAAAATCAATAGTAATCATTCCGTATTTCTGCTCAAACTTTTTGCGCATCTGGATAAACAGCTTGTTTATCTTAACATATTCCCTGTAAGCCCGGGGAATCAACTGCTTGAGCAGGTGTTTCTGCGTCATAAATGCCTTTTTTGAAAGCTCGGCAGAATACATATCCCGGGCCCTTTCCACCAGATTATGGGCTTCATCAACCAGGAATACGTAGTCCCCGTCATTATCAAAAAAACGCCTTAAGTATGAGCTGGGATCAAACAGATAGTTGTAATCACATATTATGCAATCCACCCAAAGGGAAACGTCCAGCTCAAATTCAAAGGGACATACCCGATGCTTTTTGGCATACCTTTCAACCACATCCCGGGTAATCACATCCTCATTCACCAAAACATCCATAACCGCATGGTTAACCCTATCAAAATGACCACAGGCATAGCTGCACTCCGCCGGCTCGCATATCATTGATTCACAGAAGCATATCTTCTCCTTGGCGGTAAGGGTAATGCTCTTGAATATAAGTCCCGCATCCCGCATAATTTGAATTGTCTGCTCTACGACCTGTCTGGCCACCGCCTTGGCGGTCAGGTAGAATATTCTATCCCCCATGCCTTCACCCATAGCTTTAACCGCCGGAAACAATGTGGATACGGTTTTACCCGTTCCAGTGGAGGCCTGAACAAATAAAAACTTTTTGTCCCGGATGGATCGATAAACAGCAGCAGCCAGGTTTTTCTGACCCCTTCTATACTCAGCAAAAGGAAAGGGCAGGTCTTTTATAGACCTGTCCCGCCGTTGAACATGCCGGAGTGAAAAACGAATCCATTCTGCATATTGGGATGCAAGATCAAAGAAAAAGCTGTGCAATTCCTGGTAAGAAAAGGTTTGCCGCAAGCGTTTTATTTTACCGGTGTCCACATTATAATAGGTAAGCCTGACCGTAATTTCCTGCACACCTATCCTTGCCATATACATCCAGGCATAACACTTAGCCTGAGCCCAGTGAAGCGGATTGTGCTCCTGATCCACCATCTCAGCAGGTGTGAAAGTGCTTTTTATCTCATCGATAACCACCTCATCAAGGGCAGTTATTATACCATCGGCAATACCCTCTACCAGGAGGGTAAAATCGTCATAGGATATCTCGAAGGACAGCCTGACTTCAGACTGATAACCCTCTTCCATCTCCTTTTGAAGCTGCCTGTGGATTTTCGCTCCTTGCTGAAGCCCTTGAATGCCACTGTACCCCGACGGCTTTATATCCCCCGAGCGCAGGAGAAATTCCACCATATTTCGCACCGAGATTCTGATTACCGGTTTATCCACCTGTAATTCCATTGTTCGCCCACTACTTCACAAATAATATTGCAGCGTTGCCGTAAGCATACGCCTGCTGTGTGCTCTATTCCCTCTTGAACACCAAATTGCCATCGATAAAGACCATCCGGATTCTGGAGCGCACATCCAACGGATGCCCGTCAAAGATAACCACGTCGGCGTCCTTTCCTTCCTCCAAACTGCCAATCCGGCTGTCCAGTCCGCTGACCCATGCGGGATAGATGGTGATGGCCTTTAATGCCTCCATCTCATCCATGCCTTCCCTGACCGCAATGGAAGCACAGACGGGAAGGTATTGAATGGGAATAACCGGATGATCTGACATTATGGCAACCTTAAGCCCTGCCTGAGACAGGATAGCAGGAGCTTTAAAGGTAAGGTTCTTAAGCTCCACTTTACTCCGCTCAGTCAGTAGCGGCCCCACGATAACCCTGGCGTTTTCTTCCAGTAAAAAGTCCGCGATTTTATGGCCTTCGGTGCAGTGATCAAGGGTTATATCGATATTAAACTCTTTGGCAATTCTGATAGCAGTCAGTATATCATCGGCCCGGTGGGCATGCACTTTAAGCGGAAGCTCCCGATCCAGCACCCTTACCAGTATTTCCATTCTCAAGTCTCTTTCCGGCATTTTATCCGGATCCTCTTTCCCCAACTCCAGCTTCCTCTTGTACTCCTGAGCATTAACCAGGGTTTCCCTCAGTATTGCAGCCGTCGCCATCCTGGTGGAAGGCGATTTTTTCTGCTCGCTGTATACCCTCTTGGGATTTTCACCCAGCGCTGCCTTTACGGCCAGCGGGGCCTTTATTATCATATCATCTACCCTGCGTCCGTAGGTTTTCAAAGCAGCAAACTGCCCGCCCACCACGTTAGCGCTCCCCGGCCCGGTCACAACGGTGGTGATACCGTGTTCCCTGGCCTCCCGGAAGCTATTATCCTCAGGGTTTATTCCGTCAATGGCGCGAAGATGAGGTGTCACCGGCTCGGTTGCTTCGTTCCCATCGGCTCCTTCAAAGCCAATTCCATCCTCCCACATACCTATATGGCAATGGGCATCCACAATGCCGGGCATAATCCACAGCCCCTCGGCATCAACGATCTCAGCTCCGTCGGGAGGAGATATCTCCTCAGCCACCGCTTTTATTTTAGTCCCTTCAATCAATATGTCCCCCCGCTCATAAATCATATCGGCCATGGTAAGGATCTTTCCGTTTTTTATCAGTATGCTCATTTCCCTTCACCTTCCGTATCAATGCTTTTATTATAAAAATAAATGCGGCTTATCAGCTTTTTATAAGACCATGATCGGCAAAACTGAAATACCTTCCGTCTGCAACAATAATATGATCCAGAACCCTGACGGATATAGTCTCCAGTGCAGCGGCTATCTTGCGGGTTACATTGATATCCGCCTGGGAGGGTTCCAGAGTGCCGCCGGGATGGTTGTGAGCCAGTATAACGCTGTGGGCCTGGTGACGCAAAACAGCTTCCACTATTACCCTTGGATATACCGGCGCCTGATCTATGGTCCCTTGGTGGACCAGACACGCGTGATTAACCCGGTTCTGGGCATCAAGACATATTACATAAAAGACCTCGTACAATCTTCCGGAAAACAAAGAAACAAGATATTCGCCTGCTTTTGTCGTGCTGTTAAGCTTGGGTTTATGTCCCCACTTGTCCTTAAAATAAATCCTTGCCAAAGATGGTATAAGGTTCAATAAAATTGCCGAATTTCTCCCGATTCCGGGCGTTGACATCAAATCGGCAGGATCGGCTTCAAATACCGCCGACAACGAACCGTATTTTTTGATCAATGTGTGGGCAAGTTCGTTGGTATCCTTCCTGGGGATTGAAAAAAACAGTAGAAGTTCCAATATCTGATGATCCTCAAAGCCGTCAAGACCTTCCTTGAGAAATCTGTTCTTTACTCTTTCCCTGTGTCCTTCATGCACTGAAACCACCCGTTTATATTGATTGGTGCAAACTTATCCCAATAAAATCCTATTTACCAATAAGATCATGCACAAACCTGGGCAGTTTAAAACAGGCGTGAAAAATATCTGGCGTAAAATAACGGGTATTTATGCCAGTTGCTCTTTCCAGCCGTACATCCGAATACCGGTAAGCTTTGGAAGCCATGGTAAAGCTCCATAAACCACTTGGATAGGTTGGGATGCAGGCCAAATATGTATCCACATGTTTAAACAAGCCGCTTAATATCCCGGTCACTTTTTTGATGATATCCTGATTAAAGAAAGGCGATTCGGACTGAACGTTCAATATGCCGTCCTGCTTTAAAGCCTTGAAACAGTCGTTATAAAAAGGATGGTCAAACAGGTTGACAGCCGGTCCTACCGGATCGGAGGAGTCAACTATTATAACATCATACTCTTCCTCTTTTGATTTAACAAACTCTATTCCGTCATCCACTATCAGCCTGAAACGCGGGTCATCAAAAACATCGGCCAACTGAGGGAAAAACTCCCGTACGGCTTTAACAACCTCTTCGTCGATCTCAACAAGCTGAACCTCTTCCACTTCCTCGTATTTCAGCACTTCCCGGGCAGCTCCCCCATCGCCTCCCCCTATGATCAAAACTTTTTTCGGATTGGGATGGGTAAGCATAGGTATATGAGAGATCATCTCATTATAAATAAACTCATCCTTTTCGGTAATCTGTACTGCTCCGTCCAGTACCAAGGCTCGTCCAAAATCCTCCAAATCCATTACTTCCAAATATTGATACGGAGTTTGTTTTTGGTATAAAACCCTGTTGACCTTCCAATGAAGCTTGTATCCTGGCGTCTCATCCTCAATGAACCAAATGCTCACTCTCTTTCCCTCCCCCTTTCATCCTTCAACAAATCAATATTTTTCAAACATTCCTTACAAAAGCCGTATATCTCCAGTTTATGATCAACCGGCATAAAACCGTCTTCCTGCAGAGGCATATCATTGATCGGACAGTAATCGATACAGCGTATTCTGCCGCACTCCTTACAGATCATGTGGTGATGGTGGTCATCGGTTACAACCAATTCATAATAGGAAGCTTCCTGCCCGAAAGATGTTTTTCGTAACAAGCCTTCCTGAACAAGAAGATCCAAATTCCTGTACACCGTGGAAAAATTTGTGCCTGGAGTTGTCTCAACAACCCTCTCAAAAATGTGTTGTGCCGTGGCCAGACGATCATTAAGGCTTTCCAACACCTTTATAATAGCTTCCCGCTGCTTTGTAAGCTTATACCCCCGGCTTTTCAACCGCTCCTCTATTAGACTTCTCCGACATTCCATTGTAATTACTCCTTATTTGCTACAGGTCTTTGTTGAGAGTAAACATCCAATACCACCGGCCAGAATTAATTAACACATTTCCACCCCATGATGACAAAACTCAGCAAGCCTTACCTCCCAGCGCTGTTCAAAGGATGAAACAAACTCCTTCATATGCCGGATAAAATCAGAATAGTCCCTATCCAGTACTGCAATAATGGTAGGCCCCGAACCGCTCAGAAATACCCCTCTGGCGCCTAATTCCAGGGAATGGGAATATACCTCATCCCAGTGGGGTATCAGGACCTTTCTATATGGCTGATGAAGCCGATCCTGGGTTGCTGCAAAAAGATTCCCGGTTTTTCCAGCCATAAGGGATGCAACGAGCATGGCGGTGCGGCCTATGTTGAACACCGCATCCTCCAGAGGTATCATCCGTGGAATTATCTCTCTCGCCTTTACTGTCTTGATTTTTATATCGGGTATCATCACGGCAAATTTAATGCTCTCTGGAGGCTGTATCTTTACATATAAGACCTCGCCTCCATCCACACAGGCAGCCGTTATTCCGCCCATCATAGCCGGAACCACATTGTCGGGATGGCCGTCTTCCTCAACGGCCATCCTGAGCAGCTCTTTTTTGTCAATAGGAAAACCGGCTAAAGCATTTGCAGCAATCATTCCGCTGACAATACAGGCTGCGCTGCTGCCCAGACCACGGGTCACCGGAATGCCGTTTTTCTGCTTAAGCCTTATGCCTTTAGGAAAAAAACCCACCCTATCAAAGACCTTCTTCATGGACGTATACACCAGATTAGTCTCATCAACGGGGACATCCCCGCATTTTTCACCCAATATGCTTATACTAAGACCCTCATTCCATTCTTCCACTTCTATATCGTTGTATATATTAAGGGCCATTCCCAAACAATCAAAGCCCGGCCCTATATTTGCGGCAGTGGCAGGTACCCTTACTCTTATCACATGTTCTCCTCCCACAACAATAAAATGCATATGGCTGCTTTTCCCAATGGGATTGTATCATAAATCCGGAAGGCATACAACCAGTATACCTATGCAGAATACTATTCCAATCACTGGAGCTTCAATACCATGAACCCACTAACCCACTGACAGGTTTTCCCGGTCATTGCCGGCATCCGCATTGGGCCACAATGACGGCAGCTTCACAACAAACTCGTAGAAATCCTTATATGAACCTTTATATGTACACTTGATAGGTTCATCTGTCCTGTGGATCAGGTAATCAGTTATAAGAAATGTCTTTATCCCCAGACAACCGGCAACCAAATCCTCCTGTACATCGTTTCCGACCATTATGCACTCCTCCGGCTTTTTCCCTATATCTTGCAGCACCTCTTCATAAAATTCCTTGTGAGGTTTGCAGTAACAGTTTTGTTCATAGCAGGAAATATATATAAAATCTTCCGGCTCAAAACCCGCCCACTTAATTCTGTGCAGTATGGCCTTTTTGGGGAAAAGGGGATTTGTAGCAATTGCCAGCCGGTATCCTTTTTCCTTGAGGATATATACGCTTTCCCTGATATAGGGCGAATGGCCAATACATTTTTTTGTTTTCAGATAATCGGTATCATAAAACATGTCAAATCGCTTTTTGTATAGTTCGAGCTTATCCTCCCCCACAGCTTTTGCAAAGCTTTCCATAAAGATCACTTCGTTTGTACGCCGCTCAACATTATTGATCATATCCCTTGTGGCCGACCATATGTACCCAATAAGGGTTTTAGGATCTATAATATCCATAAACGCCCTGCCTATTTCATAAAAATAATGTTGAGCAAACTCATCGATGTCCATAGGAAGAAGGGTTCCATCGAGATCAAACAGAAACGTATCAATTCTTTTCAAACAATCACACCTCTCTAACGTATTCTGTCCATAACCTCAGCAACAATCCCGTGCATGCTGTTCTCGGCATCCTTCCGGCTTTTTCTTACCGTCGAGAAATACAGCTTTATCTTGGGCTCTGTGCCTGACGGACGAATTGCAAACCAGGAACCGTCCTCAAGCTGGTAACGCAGCACATCCGATGGTATCGACATATTGATTGAATCAACCCTGTCCTTCCCGGGATAATACGCTTTTAACTCCTTATAGTCCTGGATGGTCACAACCTTTATCCCACCGACCTGCACCGGCGGATTGTGCCGAAAATCCTCCATGATTTGCCTTATCCTGTCCATTCCTTCCCTGCCTTCCAGGTACACCGATTCCTGAACGTCATGATAGTATCCGAATCTGTCCCACAGTTCGGCCAGACCATCACAAAGGTTCATGTCTCTGGCTTTGTAATAGGCAGCCATTTCGCATATCAGCATAGAAGCGATTATTCCGTCTTTATCCCGGACGAAATCGCCGGCCAGGTATCCATAGCTCTCTTCATAGCCAAACAAAAATGTTCTGTCCCCCGCCTCTTCAAATTCCTTTACCTTCTCGCATATAAATTTAAAACCGGTATAGGTGTCAACGGCTTCCACCCCGTAGGATTTAGCTATCTCCCTCCCCATTTCGCTGGTGACAATGGTTTTTATGATGGCACCGTTGGCAGGCAGTCTGCCTTGCCTCTGCAAAGCTCCCAGAACATAGTTAACCAGCAAAGCTCCGGTCTGATTTCCGGTCAAAAATGTATATTCGCCGCAGGAATCCCTGACAACAACACCCACCCGGTCACAATCGGGATCGGTTCCTATGATTATATCAGCCTGGTGTTTTTTGGCCAGCTCAATGGCTAAATCAAAAACCTCAGCTTCTTCAGGGTTAGGAAATTTTACGGTTGGAAAATTGGGATCGGGCAGTTCCTGCTCTGGTACCACTATGACATTCCCGAAACCCAACTCTCTGAGCACCCGTCTGACAGGTTTGTTCCCGGTGCCGTGGATTGGAGTATATACGATCTTCAACCGGTTGCCCATTTCTCTAATCAGCTGTTTGTTGATAGATAAATTCTTTACCCGGCTGATATATCGGTTTACCATATCTTCCCCGATTATATCCAAAAGCCCTTGAGCTTCAGCCTGTTCCCTGCTGATGGTTTTTATGTCTTCAAACCTTTTTACCGCATAAACCTCTTTAATTATCTCTTCTGAACGCCGGGGAGGAACTTGTCCGCCATCCTCCCAGTAAACCTTGTAACCGTTATAGGCCGGAGGATTATGGCTGGCTGTTATGACAATGCCGGAGATGGCTCCAAGCTCCCGAACACTAAAAGACAGAATGGGTGTTGGTTGCATCTCATCATAAAGATATACTTTTATTCCGTTGGCATTCAGTACGAGGGCGGCTTCCAGGGCAAACTCCTTTGACATCCTCCTTGTGTCATAGGCAATAACAACACCCCTGTTCATTGCTTCTCTGCCGTGTTTAATTATATAGTTTGCCAAGCCCTGCGTGGCTCTTCCTACCGTATATCTGTTCATTCGGTTGGACCCCGCACCGATGATCCCGCGAAGCCCGCCGGTACCAAATTCCAAATCCTTGTAGAACCGGTTCTCCAACTCCCTTTCATCATTGGCTATTGCAGCAAGTTCGTCCTTTGTAGCCTTATCTATAACCGGACTTTCCATCCACTGCCTGTATCTTTCTCTGTAATCCACGCAGAATTCCTCCTTGTTCATAAGGCGTAAAACACACTGCTATTATTGTCTATCATATCAATGGATTTTATTATTTAACGCACAAAACATTATACCAGGTTTATATGACATAATATGTAACCGCAGCATGCAATGTTATACCATCAAATCCCTCTCCACAAGCCTTTTCAAATAATCGCCAAACTCGGACTTAAGGTCGTCTCTGCGCAGGGCAAACTCAACAGTTGCCTGAAGATAACCCAGCTTATGTCCTACGTCGTACCTTACGCCCTCAAAATCGTATGCATATATGGCCTCTTCTGAAACCAGGGACTGCAGGGCATCGGTCAGCTGTATCTCCCCTCCGATGCCGGGTTTGGTGTTTGCCAGATGATAGAATATCCTTGGAGTGATAATATACCGCCCCAGAATTGCAAGGGTGGAGGGGGCCTTATCAACATCGGGCTTTTCCACCAAGCATTTTACCTTGTAGACTTTGTCCTCAATCTCTATCCCGTTGACAATGCCGTATTTGGAAACATCTTCCCTGGGCACATGCTGGCAGCCCAAAACAGTAGTCTTGTATTCATTGTAAACCTGAATGATCTGTTTAAGACAGGGGGTTTTCGAATAAACTATATCATCTCCCAGCAAAACTGCAAAGGGTTCCTCCCCGATAAAGGAACGGGCGCAGTAGATTGCATGCCCCAATCCTTTGGGCTCCTTTTGCCTTATGTAGTGAATGTCCACCATGTTGGAGATGTCGTCAACAAGCTTGAGCAAATCCTCGTTATTGCTCTTTCGCAAGGCCTCTTCCAGTTCCAATGAGCGGTCAAAATGATCCTCTATAGATCTCTTGTTCCTCCCGGTAACAATCAGGAACTCTTCAATCCCTGAATCAATGGCTTCCTCAATAATATACTGTATGGTGGGCTTGTCCACTATGGGCAGCATCTCCTTAGGCTGTGCCTTTGTAGCCGGCAAAAATCTTGTCCCCAGTCCGGCAGCAGGAATAATGGCTTTCCTAACCTTCACTTTACAACCTCCAATTCCAATATTCTTTTGTTTTATATCAAGCCTTCCTGAACACGAATAAAATATGAGTTATATTCTACCTATTTTATTAATTATATCACTCGCCCTAATCTTTGAGCAAGTTGTAGCCGGTGTGCTTTTGAAACTCCTCCTGAAGCCTTTCAAAAACATCCTGTTTCCACTCTTCAGCCGGCATAACCCGAACCGCCCTTTCCATTTGGAAAAAGCCGGGGTTTCGTTTTAATCTAAGACCCTTTCCCTCCATCAATCGCCTTGCCAGCTTTATTATCTCGTTCTGGTTGGGGTTGGGATTTATCTTCATGGTCCATCCCGTTTTTTTCTCCAGCTCCTCGATTATGTCATTATACTGTGTTCCTATCTCGGGCGAGATAAAGGACAGCTCCACATACGGGCCCGTTTCATCCCTTTTAAGGCCCTTTTTGTACAATCTGTGGGGTTTATCTGCAAAAATCTCGTCTATAAGCTTAAACACCTTGTTCTGTTCCATCTGCCCCGGCTGCGCCGAAACCGGCGTAACTAGCTCTCTCTTGGCCTCATCATTTAAAATCAGTTCAAGGCCGGTGGCCTCAAAAAATCGTCGCTTTATATCTTCGTAATCCGCTTCCCCTTCTATGCTGGCCTTGAAACATCCCTGTAAACGATAATACGACAGCTTGCCCGACAGATAAGCTCCCGGGGGCAGAAGGCTTACCAGCAGATCTTCGGCAGCTTCCAAATTGCATTCCCGGTTAAGCTCTATTTTCCAACCGGTTATGGCCTCAAATTCCCGGAACCGGTCCCCATAGATTCTTTGGGCTGTCTTGGGAAAATTAAAATACAGCAATGCTATTTTTTCATCATGTCTGGCCCCCTTCTTATACAATCCGGTTTCGGGGGGAAAGAATTCCTCCAATAAGCCAAACATTCGGTTGACTTCCATGGGGCCTTCGATCTCTTCCCGACGTTGTTCCACCTCCTGGTGAGACAAAGGATGATAGAGAAAGGGCCGCCGGGTATCCGGTTCAAAATAAACCGAATCCCGCACCAGTTCGGCCAGCCTGCCGATCTGCTGCGGCGGGACCCGGTCGCCGTACCATATTTTAAACAGCTCTTCAAGGGTATAGGCTCTTCTTTTGTTATCATATTTAATGATATGCTGCCACAGCTCCTTAAGATCCTCTTTTCCCGGCAAATTTCCTTTTTCCAGCGTGGGAATAGACAATCTCTCCAACTGTTTTCGCTGCTTCACAAGCCGGATATCGTAGATCTCGCCGTTGGCCGGCAAATACACCCTGCCCCGGTAATCCAGCTGCATGTCCTTTCCCAAAGCTGTCATCGTTTCTTCCTGGCCATGAACCAGAAATACCTGCCTGGGAGATAGGCCGTGTACCAAGCCGATAAGCTGGGATTTATCCGCATGGGCGGATAAACTATAGCTTTCCACCCGGCACTTAACGGGAACTTGCTTCTCTCCCAGCTGTATAACCCTGTCTTCGGCAGGCAAAGCCAGCAAATCGAGAAGCTGCCGTCCGGGCGCCTCTTCATCCTGATAACCGGTTATGGCTATAAAATTTTTTGGATCGGCTGCCAACCTCTCAGCATACCACTGACTTGGACCACCGGTCAGCATACCCGAACTGGAGATAATGCAGCACGGTTCTGAAGCCTCCATTACGGCCTCCCTCATGCTCTGCTCGGTAACGGGCTGTATCCAATCGTCGAAAAAAACGTCTTTGTTCCTCCATATTCTCTTTGCAAGGCTGTTTCGCAGGTAATTGGGATTTAAACGGTACATCCGACAGATCTCCCGCACCATTCCATCAACAAACACCTTAAATCTGGGCAGCTTATTCCTATTCATGGCGCGCTTTAAAATCAGTATTACTTCCTGGGCTCGTCCCACAGCAAAGGCGGGTATAAGCACCTTCCCACCTTCATCAATAACTTCCCCTACCATCTGTATCAACCGATCTTCCTCCATCTGCCGGTTGGCATGAAGCTTATCGCCGTAGGTTGATTCTATAATGGCTATATCCGGCCTAAGCTTTGGAACAGCGGCTCCTCCCACGGTATACTGGTTTGTCAGCGAAATATCACCGGAATAGAAAAGGCTGCCCTCCCCGCTCTGCAAAAAAACTGAGCTTGCACCGGCAATATGACCGGCATGATAAAAGGTCACCTTTATATCCACATCGTTAAAAGGCTGTATGGTATATTCGGGAGAAAAGCATAGGATCCGCCCCAGCATGTTTTCAACATGAACCTCTGCATATATGGGAATCTCCCCTTCCTGCCGGTCCATTATCTTCAGACTGTCATAAAGCAGCACGCGCACCAGATCCTTGGTAGCGTGGGTCATGTATATAGGGGCATTGGGATACTCCCTGCTGATCAGCGGCAGGGCACCGGTGTGGTCCAAGTGGGCATGGCTGATAAATATGGCGTCCACGCCGCCCTTTTCCTGGATAACGCGGAAATCGGGAAGTTTATCTTTTGCGGAATCCATTCGGATTCCCGCATCAAAAAGCAAATTTTTTCCCTCAACCCTAAGTAGGTAGCAGCTGGCCCCCACTTCACTTGCTCCTCCACAAAATACCAGTTCCACTTACATACATCCTCCCGTGTATAATACAGTATTACATCGATCCTTTGTAAAAAATCCGGATTATACATTAATCAT
>LSQX01373034.1_pt1 | contig 27298 bp, 26 predicted proteins | sample 654561 | NCBI WGS metagenome assembly LSQX01 (sample SAMN04489861, study PRJNA283612) | anaerobic digester metagenome | isolation source: 4 biogas reactors fed with cattle manure at either 37C or 55C with and... | place: Denmark: Kongens Lyngby | collected 2014
GATAATCGCTAGATAACGACATTAAAATATTTTTTTCTTGACTATCTCCTTATAATAAGTTAACTTATTAAAGCATGTAAGCAGCATGTAAATACAGCTCGTCTGATGAAGTTACTCTTGTTGGAAGTAACCAATAGCTATAAGGTGAAACCATTAATAACTTTCATCCGGAGTATGGGATTTACACCTATGTTTATAATGTAATAAATATAAGGAGGAAAAACATGAGATACACTGGTCCAGATTGGAAAAAATCACGTCGCTTAGGCTATTCAATTCTTGAAACTGGTAAAGAAACAAGAAAAAGACCTTATGGCCCTGGCCAACATGGTAAAAGCCGTCGCCGTAAACAAAGCGAATATGCGAAACAGTTAATTGAAAAACAAAAATTACGTCACACCTATGGTGTTAATGAACGACAATTCCAAAGACTATTCTTACTAGCAATGAAAAACAAAGACACCGTTACTGGTACTGCTTTTATTCAAATCTTAGAATCGCGTCTAGATAACTTAGTCTTCCGTCTTGGTTTTGCAAGAACCCGTCGTCAAGCTCGTCAATTAGTAAACCATGGTCATATGCTAGTTAATGGTAATAAAGTTGACTTACCATCATACTTATGTAAACCAGGTGACGAAATTAGTTTCTGTGAAAAGAGTAAAGACCTTGCAATTGTAAAAGCAAATATGAATGTTAATTCATTCCGTGTTCCATTTGTAAGTGTTGATGAAGAAAAACTCGTTGGTAAGTTTGATCGTCTTCCCGAACGTAACGAAGTCGCTCAAGACATTAACGAAGCTCAAATCATTGAATACTACAACCGCTTATTGTAAAGATTGGTTATTAAAAAGCTTCTGCGGTTTTGCAGAAGCTTTTTTCTTATCTACGTTTACTATTTGTATAGTATGATGTTTGTTGGGGCTCGAAGGTTACATCAATTCCTAATTCATTAAGAGTACTAATATCATTTTGATCAATTACATGAGAACTATGAAGTTGTCCACCTCTAAGAAGTGGAATACATTTAAGAGCTTCGCTACTTAAGGGTCCGCTACTTGCAGTAATAGCTAAAGTAATTAATACTTCACTTACATTTAGGGCGCCATCTTTATTGCCGAGTTGTTTTATTTTTAACTTTTGAATTGTTGTAATTAAATTTTCACTTAGTAGCGGCATCTTCTTTTGTACACCAGCATAATGTTTAAGAGCATTAATAACCGCGGCAGCACCTTGAGTAAATAGTTCACTTTTCTTTCCTGTTACGATGACTCCATCATCTAAACTAAGTGCTGCAGCACTTGTTTTGCATTTAGAGCTTTTCTCTAAAGCAGGTGTAACAGGAGGACGCATTTCAGGAGTCAGGTTAAGTCGCTCCATCATACGTTGAATTTTGTTTAATCCTTCTTGAGGAATAATACCGCATTTATTTTCCCATAACGTTCTAAAATAGCGGCGAATTATTTCTTGTTCACACGCCTTTTGAATGGCTTTTTCATCAGAGATTGCAAAACCAACTTTATTTACACCCATTTCAGTTGGTGATTGATAAGGTGATACCCCGTATAGTCTTTCAAATGTTCGCTTAAGAAGCGGAAACGCTTCTAGGTCACGATTATAACTAACAGCATTAACATTAAAATGAATAAGATGAAAATGATCAACCATTAATACATCATTTAAATCAAGCGTTGCCGCTTCATAAGCTAAATTTAAGGGGTGTGTAAGTGAAAGATTCCATGTTGGGAATGTTTCATATTTTGCATAACCAGATTTAATGTAGTTTTGAGCATCTGCATAAAGCATAGATAAACAAACTGCTAATTTTCCACTTCCTGGTCCAGGACCTACTACTACAACTAGAGGTTTACTAGTTTCTACGAGATCGTTTTTACCAAAGCCCTCTTTACTTAAGATTAATTCAACATTTAAGGGATAATTATCGATTTCATAATGTGCGTATGTTTTTATATTTAAATTAGATAAGTAGCGCCTAAAGGCTCTTACACGAGGTTCAACTTGATATTTTGTTATTACAACGCTAGAAACTAATAAGTCATAATCCTTTAGTTCATCGATCATTCTAACTACTTCATCTTGATAAGTTAAACCTGTATCTCCACGGATTTTAGCAGTAATAATATCTTTAGCGTTAATACAAATTATAATTTCTAATTGATCTTTTAGAGTTGCTAAAACACGGGCTTTAGCGTCTGTTTCAAAGCCTGGCAAGACACGTGCTGCATGTTCATCATCGAAAAGTTTACCGCCGAACTCTAGATAGAGTTTGCCGTTAAATCTTTTCATCCTTTCTAAGATTGCTTCCTTTTGCAATTTTAGATATTTTTGATAATTAAATGGGGGCTTCTTTTTACTCATGGCTCTATTTTATCATAGACTAATCAGTAAATGTTAAGCAGGTTTTTAAATTTTAAGTTTTTAATTTAGAGAAGTTATAGTATACTCAAGATATAACAAATTATATTCAAAAACAATTATGCTATAGAAAGAAATCTAATTAATGAATGTAGAATTAATATTTCTTATTATTATCGCGGGAATAGTTGCTCTTAACATTCTTGGTCTTTTTATTGTCTTAATTGTTAATGGAGCAAAAAAGCGGAAACACAAAAAAGTGAAAACGCTCAAAAAACCTAAAGAAAAACCCAAAGAAAAAGCTAAAGAAGAAACAAAAGAAAAAGAAAAAGGAGAAATAGTTATGGCGAAGAAAAAGAAAGAAAAAACCGAAGTCATCGTAAATGAGGGAGAATCCAGATTTGATGGACGCCTACTTCAACTATGGGGTTGGACACTTCTATGTGCACTAATTACTGCAGTATCATTTGGTATTTGTTATCCTTGGGCCCTATGCTTAATGAAAAAATGGGAAACAAAACATATGATCGTTAATGGACGTCGCCTTGTTTTTAAGGGGCGCGCAATCGGTTTATTTGGCACTTGGATTAAGTGGATACTTTTAACGATTATTACTCTTGGAATTTATTCACTTTGGATTCCAATTAAAAAGAGACAATGGGTCGCTAAACATACACATTTTGCAGATTAAACCATAATATCTGCTTCCTTTCTTGGGGGTTGTCGCGCAACAACCCCCCCATTTTTTTATTCAAAAAAAGGCGCTTATTCAGCGCCTCAATTAATTTTTAATTGTTAGAAAGTAGCAACGAAATAACGTTTTTTGCCACGCCTAATAATTAGAAACTTATGATGCAAAGCATCTTTTTTTGTTAATAAGGCTTCGCCATCATTAACTTTTTTTCCGTTTAAAAGTATTGAGTTATTTCTTAAAAATTCACGCGCTTCACGTTTACTTGTAGCAGCACCTACTTCAATAAGAACATCTTCTAATTTACTATTTTCTGCTACTTTTACTGTAACATCGCCAAATAATTCAACGATTTCTTCTTTTTCTAGCTCACTTACATCGCCTGAAAAAAGAGCTTCGCTCATTTTAATTGCCCGTTCAAGATGGGTGCTATTATGAACAATAGTAACTACTTCACTTGATAGTTTATATTGTGCAAGACGTTTACCAGGATCTTTTGCGTGTTCTTCAAGTAGAGTTTCTATTTCATCTTTAGTTAAAAAGGTGAGTGCTTTTAAAAGTTTAGCCGCATCTTCATCACTAACATTAATAAAGTATTGATATAGTTTATAGGGACTAAAGAGATTCTTATCGATAAAAAGAGCACCATCTACACTTTTGCCAAACTTTTTGCCATCGGAACTTGTAAGAAGATGGGCAGTCATTACTTCAACATTAGCATCTGGTCCTTTTACTTTTCTAATTAAATCTAGTCCAGCGGTTAGATTTCCCCATTGGTCACTTCCACCAATTTGCATGGTGACACCTTTTTTCTCATGAAGATAAAGGAAGTCATAAGCTTGAAGTAGCATATAACTAAATTCAGTATAAGAAATGCCAGTTTCAAGTCTTCTACTTACTGATTCTTTAGCTAACATGTAATTTATCGTAAAATGTTTACCAACATCACGAAGAAAATCGATTAATTTAAAATTACCTAACCATTCCTCGTTATTAATAATTTCACCATTTTTGGTATCTTCTAAATCTAAATATTTTGCTAACTGTTTTCTTAAGGCAAGTGCATTTTTATCAGCTTGTTTGCGGTTAAGGAGTTGACGTTCGCTATCGCGGCCGCCTGGATCTCCAATCATTCCAGTAGCACCACCAACTACACCAATAATTTTATGACCTGCTCTTTGTAGACGCATTAGCGTCATAACCATAACAAAATTACCCATATGCATACTGCTAGCACTTGGGTCAAAGCCACAATAAATAACTTGCTTACTATTAAGCATTTCTTTAATTCTATCTTCATTTGAAAAGTCTTTGATAAGACCTCGGTAGACGAGATCATCATAAATGTTAATCATAAAATTACCTCTTGTTATTTCTATATAAACTTAATTTATTGTTGTATCTAAGGGTACGAATTCCGTTTCAATTTTAATTCGTCTTGGATAAGTTTCGCCGTTTAGCATATCACGGAGCATATTCATAGCAGTTTCGCCGACTTCATTCATGTTTAAGAACATATTAGATACACGTGGACGCAAGATTTTAGCATATCTTGTACCAATAAGACTTAAAATCTCAACGTCTTCAGGGATTCTGAGACCATTCTCTTTTGCAGCATTCATTACTGCTGCGGCAGGTGAGTCACGATGACAAACAAAGAAGCCTCTTCTAGTTTCTTTAAAGAAATCAGTAAACTTTTCATAAGTCATACTATATGAATCTTCGGTTAAAAGAATATCATATTCGCGATTTGCAGCCTTATGCGTATTAACAAAGCTTCTTTGAAGCCTTTCTAATAGACGACCAGGATTATCTTTTATTGTTAAAAAGTACATTTTTTTATCACCGCGATTTAAATAATCTTTTATCATCTCACGCAGTGTATGTTCATAGCCAAAAGTAATACAACCAACTTTCTTTTCATCTTCAATTCGATTATTAACGACAACAACAGGAACCTGGTAGCCGACAATTTGCATAACATCCTCTTCTTCAAGCTCATCATCAAAAATAATTGCCCCATCAACGTGGCTAGTAATTAATTTATCAATAGCTTGTAAAGCCTCATCTTTTTCGTGCGATGTAACAAAAAGAGTAATAGCATAACCATATTCACGAGCAGTTTTTGTAATACCATTAAGTATATTAGCTACAAAAACATAATTTGCAGATGGGATGATAACACCAATATTTGTAGTTTTACTTGTTGCTAATGCCTTAGCAAGCCCGCTTGGACGATAACCAAGTTCTTCGATGGCTTTTTGTACTTTTTTGCGTGTTTTTTCAGTCACATTTTGATGATTATTAATAACACGCGAAACAGTCGCTAAACTAACACCAGCTTTAGCGGCAACTTCATAAATGGTAATTCTCTCTTTTAATGGTCCATCAGTCATATTATTCTCCTTTTAACTCACATATTTATAATATATGAAAATATTTACATTTTCAACAGGTTATACTTTTGAGTTAACTGGATACGCGACCTTTTTTAGACGCGGATTTTTAATATTTACTCGGCCTTCTTTTGCTTCATCTCTACCATTAATTGCTACTAAATCACCAGTAAACCCAATAGTTGTGTTATCTACAAATGTAGTACCAACTCCGTAGGTATCTACTGGTGTATTGTGTGCTTCAAAATCAGCAATTTTTTCAGCATTAAAACCGCTACTTACGGTGATTTTTACATGATTGAAGCCTTCTTTATCTAGTGCTTCACGAACTGCAAAAACTAATTCTTTACATACACCATGAGGATCAAATCCACTTGTATCTTTATCATCAAAATAGTGATCTATTAGTTTTTTACTTGTATCTAGACGTACAGCACCTAATCTTTCCTTAAAATGACGAGCAACAACTAGAGCATCACGAACACAGTGATTATGATAATCAATTAAAGCGGTAACTTTTTCATTTGGAAAAGTATTTAAATATATCTCACAAGCCTTAACTAAATCACCATCACACATTTGAATTAGAGCATGAGGCATGGTTCCCATACCTTTTCCCCCATACCAAAGTCCCTGGGCATCGGTTGATACTTTATTTACGCCTGCAACATAAGTTGCATAACCATCGCCAATTTGAGTAAGGTAATCATCTTGTCTATCTGCCATTGAAAAAACAGCCTTATTATTACTAACTATTAATACGCGATAAACATTAGTGGCAACGCTAGTTCTTCTTGCTAATATTCCATCAATTAAACTTTCTAAAAAGCCAAAATCTTCATATCTACCAGTAACTTTTAAAACTGGTTCCTCAGCATTAATAATATCTCCATCATTTAAAGCATATATTTCTAGAGTTCCAGGGTTTCTACTAAAAGTGTGCAAAAGAGCGATGGATTCGTCAATTCCGCATACTTTTACATCGTCCTTTCTTTGGAAAAATTGCATTGTTACAATATTGTTAGGAATATTTTCTTCAACAATTTTTGCAGCTTTTAAAAAGTAGTTTGCAGTATAAAAGCCCTCAGCGATACGAGGATCAAACTTAAAGGTTTTATTTGTTAAGCGTGATATTTTACCAGCTTCTTTTAGTTTAATTTCATTCATTGTTATTCTCCTTTTCTTTGAAGACATCTTCACCAACAATAGCATCATCTTCTAAAATATATATTCCTTCTTGTTGTAATTCAGGCGGAAAATTTAGTTCACTACTACTACAGAGCATTCCTTCACTTTTTACACCTCGGAGTTCACCTTCTTTAATAAGCGTTCCATCAAACATCATCGTATTATTAATTGCAGTAACAACTTTAATTCCTGAACGACAATTTTTAGCACCGCAGACAATTTGAAGAGGACGTTCTTTTCCAATATCAACCTTAGCAACTGTAAGATGGTCGCTATCAGGATGAGGTATTGCTTCTAATACTTCTCCAACATAAAACCCACGGCTGTTTTGTAGTGGTAATGCTGCAAATCCTGCATTAATTAAAATATTATTAATCACTTTAATCATTTCCGCACTTGGATTTACTATCATACCTTTTACTTTAATTTTAATGATATTTTTTACCTTAAATATATTATAACCAACGAGTTTATCATCATAAAACAAGCCAACAACATTACCATTTGTTATAACTTTATTTGGTGTTTCGTCATTTACTTTAATAAGTAGGACATCCCCAACACCATGATAATTATAGAAAAGTCCGTATCGCATTATCGACGTACTCCTTTTAATTTATTTAATCGTGTTTGATCAAAATCATTTAATAAAGTAATTAATGTCTTTTTAGCAGCAAGATAATCTTCAACATCTAAAATAGTACTGCAGGTATGAAGATTACGAGCACATATACAATGAGTAAGTGTTAATACACCTTCACCACTTTTATGGAAGGCACCAGCATCTGTTCCACCAGGAGAAGAAAAATACTGTGTTTTTACTTTTGCTTTTTTAGCCATTTCTTCTTGATAGGCAATCAATTCTGGAAATGAAAGCATTGAACGATCGTGATAGCGAAGTAAAAGACCTCGACCAAGTTGACCCTCGCCAACATTTGCAGAATTACTATCTCTTGCAGGCGAACAATCTAAAACGATTACTAAATCTGGATTAAGAAGATTAGCACTTGTAGTTGCGCCTCTTAATCCTACTTCTTCTTGAACTGTTCCCCCCACATAAAGATTAAATGGTAAATCTTTATCTTTGAAATATTCAAGAATTTCTATTCCTAGAACTAAACCATAACGATCATCAAAAGCTTTACCTAGTAGTCGTTTCCCATCATTTAAGATCGTAAAATCACCCTTAACAACAACCATTGAACCTGAATTAATCCCAGCTTTAAGGACTTCTTCTTTACTTGTAAAGCCAAAGTCAACTAACATTTTACTAATATCGATATCACTTGTTTTTGCATCTTTATCTAGTAAATGTGGGGGCGTTGAATCAATTACACCTTCAAGGAATTTGCCACCTTTTGTGCCAACTAAAACTCGTTTTGCATATAAGGTTTGAGGATTAACTCCTCCAATAGGGGCAATATTAACAAGTCCATTATCATTAATTAATGTAACAATAAAACCTACCTCGTCCATATGGGCTGCAACTGCTACAACTGGAGCATTTTCTACTTTACTTTTCTTAAAAGCAAAAATTGAACCAAGTCGATCAGTTTTTAGTTCATAACCAAGTGATAAATATTTTTCTTTTAGAAATCTAGCAACTTCATTTTCTTGGCCAGAAATACCATTTAATTCTGACAAGGTTTTAAATAATTTTAATTGTTTTTTATTTAGAAGCATGACTACGTCCTCCTTTAATTGCAACTAAGCGTTTTATGTATAAACCTTCACGACGGAAACTTCGTTCATATTCGGTTTCAGCATCAAAAGGTTCGTTTCCTTTATATTCATAGTTAATATAGTTAACTCGCCAATCGTATTGACGGAATTTATCAAGTGAATATTCAAAAAATGATGTATTATCAGTCTTTAAATATACTTTTCCTTCCTTAATTAGTATACGCCAATACTCATCAATAAAGTCCTCATGAGTTAAACGACGTTTTTCATGACGCTTCTTAGGCCATGGATCACTAAAGTTTAAAAAGATGCCATGAATACTTTCACCTGGAATTTTTGGTAGTAAATCTTTTACATTTAATCTTGCTAAATAAGCGTTATTAATATTTTCATCAAGTATTTTTTTTAGAGCAATAGCTGCTACAGTTAAATTAACTTCAACACCGATAAATAAATATTCTGGGTATTTACTAGCCATCGTAGCAATAAAATCACCTTTACCTGAGCCGATTTCTAAAATGATTTTCTTTTCACCAAAAAGGTCAGAAAATTTTGTCGTTTCAAGATCTTCTAATGTAATTTGTTTTTCTTTAAATTTATTAAGAAATGGCATTGTCCATTTTCGTTTTTTTATTCTCATATAAAACCTCCGAGTTTGGCTAAGGCCATTATGGCATGAGCATATATTCTAATTTGCATATTAAAATCTTCAATTAGTAAATATTCGTTAGGAGCATGAATATTACCGTGACGATCACCAAATGAACAACCAAAGGCAATAGTATTTGGACATTCTTTGGCATATGTTCCGCCTCCAATTGTAAAAGGTTTACTAACTTTATCACCAGTTTCATTTTGATATACTTTTAAGAGTGTTTTAACAAAATCACTTGTTGGATCAAAAAGTAAATGTTTAGATGTTGATAAGATGCGAACTTTGGTTTTCGTTTTATTTTCAATTCGTTTAATTGTTTCATTTACATCTACTTTTTCATGATAACGAAAATTAGTAACAAAAGTTAACTGGCCGTTTTCATAATTAATAAGACCAACATTAAATGTAGTTAGACCAAGCAATTCACTTTTTGATTGTTCACCTAAATTAGCACCAAAAACATCATGATATTGCTTAGCTAATTCCCTTATTTTTTTATTGTCAAAATAGTCTCCAATTGCTTTTAATGCTGCAATTCCTGCGTTAAAACCAAATTCTGGTGTAGAACCATGAGCGCTTTTACCATGGAAGATTACTTTGTAATTACTACCATCATCTTCATATGTAAATGAATATTTTTTGTTATGCAGAAAGTTTAAAAATTTATCCTCCTTAGGTAATGTGACAACGGTTTTATCGATTACGCTATTAGCTGCTTCTCCACCATTAATGGAAATTATCGGACTTAGATCAATTTCTAATATACTTTCATAATTGGTAATACCTTTTTCTCCATATATTAACGGAAAAGTAGCATCAGGAGTAAACCCATATTTAGGTGCAGCTTTTTTTAATGTATTAAAATAATAATTCATACATGTTGAACCGCGTTCTTCGTTTCCACCAATTACTAATCTAACAGGTATATCTTTTAATAATCCAGCATCTTTAAGAGCTTTTAGAGCATAATAAGAAGCAATTGCCGCACCTTTATCATCACTAACACCACGAGAATATATATATCCATCTTTTATAAATCCACTAAATGGTGGATTATCCCAATTTCCTGTTGCTGGAACAACATCTGCGTGAGCAAAAATTGCTAAATCATCATTCCCTTTTCCATGTTGAATTTCAACACAGTGTCCATCACAATAACTAACTTCAAAACCATCACTTTTTGCTAGTTCGCCAATATAGATAAGTGCAGTATGAACACCTTTACCGTACGGCATATTTTTATTAATTGTGTTTGCATCATGAACACTAGGGATTCTTACAAATTCTTGTAATGTACGTAATGCTTTTTCAAAGTATGGTTTTGTTAGTTTTAAATAATCATTTTTGTTCATTTACTACCTCCGTTTTACTTTGATTTACTTCTACAGAAGGGCGAAGATTCTCATTATATTTATATACATATGGTCTAAGAGATGCAATAATTAACGGAACGGTAATTGCTGCAAAAACGGCTTCTAATATACTATTTGTACCTAAAATCGTTAATAAGTAAGGCCAAAAGGTAGGGTTAAAAATACATAAAGCCAGCAAAGTAACGATAGAGTGGAAAAGTGAACCAATTAAAGTAAAAACTGGAATTAATATTTTTCTTTTCTTCTCGTTCTCAATCTTTTTTAAGGCGTAATATATTAATCCAACAAAAAGACCAAATAATACTCTTGGTAAAATTGAAACTAAAGGATTTTGAAATAAAGGGTCAGCTGGAGTAACGTATGACATAAATGAACGAGTAAATGAACTTAAGCCAAACATTAAACCATAAAACATTCCTCTTTTCCAACCTAAAATATAGGCACCTACAAAAACAGGAATCGTAATCGTTGTAATTGAAACTGCTCCTAGAGGAATAAAACCAATATAGGGAACAAAAGTTAAGATTAAAATAACCGCAATAAATAGTGCATCTAAGGCTATTGTTCTTGTCTTATTTTTCATTTTTACTTTCTCCTTTCGTTTTTAAAAGGATAGTAAGTAAACCATCATGGATTAAGTTTTCTTCATAAATAAATTCATCTTTTAATTCATCTTTTAAGTATTTAGCATTTCCGCCTGTTAGAATTTTACTACATTTAAAACCGACTTCTTTTTCAATCATTTCGCATAATTTGCTAATCATCGCAACATTTCCATACACTGCACCAGAGTTTAAGCAATCTTTGGTATTTTTACCTAAAATATTGTTAGGCTTCTCTAAGGAAACACTTGGAAGTTGAGCTGTACGATTAACTAATGCTTCATAAGAAATCGTAAGACCTGGCGTAAAAATTGCGCCAGCAAGAGCACCATTATTATCAATGTAGAGAAACTTATTTGCAGTTCCATAATCAACAATAATAATTGGACTCTTAAACTTATTAATTGCACCAACAGAGACTGCAACTAAATCAGCACCAAGTTCGCTTGGATTATCAACTCGAAGCGGTAAACCGGTTTTAGTTTTTCTTCCAACAATTAAAGGTTCTATCCCACATAACTTCGTAACATTTTCTACAAAACTAGAAGTTAAAATTGGAACAACGCTTGAAATAATAGCTTCTTTAATAAGTTTTGGATCAATTTGATGTACCCTAAAAAGCATTACTAAATCAGCTAAGTATAAATCACTTGAGCGTTTGTTATCTGTATCTAGGTTAAAAACATGAACAAGTTTGTTTTCTTTAAATATTCCTAGGGCAATTACTGTATTGCCAATATCAATTGTAAGTATCATATATCCTCCAGCTACCATCTTGCTATTGCAAGTATTGTGCTTTGCATGTGCAAAGATATTATAAATTAATTTGCGACAATGTTAACGATTTTACCTAAAACGACAATAATCTTTCTAATTGTTAAACCTTCAAGATGTCGCTTGACTCGCTCTTCAGCTAAGGCGAGCTTTTCAACTTCTTCTTTTGAAGCATCATTAGCTACTTTAATCGTAGCTCTTAATTTGCCGTTAACTTGAACAGCAATTTCAATTTCATCTAAAACTAAATGTTTTGGCTCATAAGTTGGCCATGGGGCTAAACTAATTCCATCTTTATGGCCAAGTCTTTCGTAAATTTCTTCGCCGATATGGGGACAAAGTGGTGAAAATAAACGAATAAATCCATCAAGATAGGGACGATAAACACTTTTAGCTTTATAAACTTCATTAACGAAAATCATCATTTGTGAAATTGCAGTATTAAATTGGAGATTTTCAAAGTCTTCAGTAACTTTTTTAACCGTAAAGTTATAAACATAATCAAGTTCCCCAGAATTCTTATCACTTATCTTATCTTCAATTGTTACTCCATCATAAAGTCGCCACACCCGATTAAGGAAGCGATGTGCTCCTTCTAATCCAGTCGTTGACCATGGAAGACTTGCTTCAAGTGGACCCATAAACATTTCATACAAGCGAAGTGTGTCTGCTCCAAATTCTTCTATTACATAGTCAGAACTAACAACATTTCCACGTGATTTTGACATTTTTTCACCATTATCGCCTAAAATCATTCCTTGATGGAACAATTTTTTAAATGGTTCTTTAACATTTAGTTTACCAATATCATAAAGGAAACGATGCCAGAAACGAGCATATAACAAGTGAAGCACGGCATGTTCTGCTCCTCCAATATATAAATCAACTGGTAACCAATGATTTAATAGTTTAGAATCAGCAAACATCTTATCATTATGTGGATCTAAGTAGCGAAGATAATACCAACATGAACCTGCCCATTGCGGCATAGTATTAGTTTCTCTTTTTACTTTGAAACCTTTGTAATCTAAATATAGCCAGTCCGTAGCTAGTGCAAGTGGAGATTCACCTGTACCACTAGGTTTATATTCTTCTAAATCAGGAAGGGTAAGTGGTAAATCTTTTTCATCAAGTGGAATAATTTCTTCCGTTTTTTGATCAATAACGATAGGAATAGGTTCACCCCAATAACGTTGACGACTAAAAAGCCAGTCACGAAGTTTATAGTTTACTGTTTTAAAAGCAGCATCTTTAGTAGATAAATATTCAAGAACTTTTTCTTTAGCCTCTTTTATATAAAGACCGTTTATAAATTCACTATTAATATGTTTTGCATCATTGACCATTGCTTCATTACTAATATTACCTTCAAGAACTTGTTTAATTGGAAGATTATGTTTTTTAGCAAATTCGTAGTCGCGTTGATCGTGTGCAGGTACTGCCATAACAGCACCTTCGCCGTAATTATAAAGAACATAATCGGCGATATAAATCTTAATTTTTTCGTCATTTACGGGGTTAATTGCATAAGCACCAGTAAAAACACCAGTTTTATCTTTATTTAATTCTGTTCTTTCTAAATCAGATTTATGTTGAATTTCTTCGCGGTATTCATCGACTACTTTTCTTTGTTTAGCAGTTGTAATTACATCTACTAATGGATGTTCAGGTGCTAAACAAGCATATGTACAGCCAAATAGAGTATCAAGTCTAGTTGTAAAAACGCGGAACACTTCATCATGACCATCTACTTTAAAAACAACTGTTGCACCTTCACTTCGACCAATCCAATTTCTTTGCATCTCTAGCGTAGAATTTGGCCAATCAAGACCTTCAAGACCTTCTAAAAGTTTTTCAGCATAGTCGGTAATCTTTAAAAGCCATTGTCTCATTGGCATACGAATAACAGGAAATCCACCAACTTCGCTGACGCCGTCGATTACTTCTTCATTTGCAAGAACTGTACCAAGTTCAGGACAAAAATTAACTGGAATATGATCAACATAGGCTAAACCTTGTTCATAAAAATTTAAGAAAATCCATTGCGTCCACTTATAATATTTTGGATCACAAGTAATAACTTCACGATTATAATCGTAACTTAAACCCATTCTTTTAATTTGGTTTCGATATGTATCAATGTTTTTATAAGTAAATGTAGCAGGATGATTATTTGTTCTAATTGCATATTGCTCGCCAGGAAGACCAAAAGAGTCATAGCCAATTGGGTGAAGAACATTAAAGCCTTGCATTCGTTTCATCCTAGCGATAATACAAGAAGCAGTATAGCCTCTTACATGTCCAACATGAAGACCGCTTCCTGAAGTATATGGAAACATATCTAAAACATAGTATTTTGGTTTAGAAAAATCATAAACATCAGTTGCAAAAGTATTATTTTCTTCCCAATGTTTTTGCCACTTTTTTTCAATTTTCTTAAAGTTATAACTCATAATTCCTCCAAAAATAAAAGGTGACACCTAAGGACGACATTTGCCGCGGTACCACCTTATTTTACATTTTCATGTACACTTATTTACTTTTAATGCAAGCAACAGCTTTTTAGCGAAAGGTGAGACATTCTTACGAACTATATTCTTTCAAAAGCAGTTTCATTTTACCACATATTAATAATAAATCTATTATTAATGTATTATAATTAAAACATACGCATTTTTATACAATCTTATGGAATAATTAAAAATAGAAATTTAATCAAAAAAACGTCTAAAAAAAATAGTTTCATTTTTTGATATCTATTTTAAATATTTTTGTATTATAATTAATTTATGAAAAAAATATACGCAAAAACAGATTTGCTAAGTAAGATGAAACATCCTTCTTACTCGGTTGCAAATCGCAACGATTTAGATCGCATTGCTAGAATTTGTCATGCTCTTTCAAGTAAAGAACGAATTGCAATCATTCAATGCATTCTTTTAGGACCAAAACTTTCCTCAGTACGGCCTTGACCTAATTTAACTGGGACAAATTCATTATTTGATGTATTTCCACCGCCTAAATTAAAATTAATTTTTACATCTTCATAACCTGTAGTATATTCTTCAACTTTATCTGGCATATTAGTCGACAAATAACTAAAACGAGTGTATCCAACCATGTTAGATTGACCAAAAAGAAGTACCATTTGTGCTTCATTTTCAACTACCTCAATTGATTCGGTTGTTGTAGTCGATAGATTGTTAGAACTAATTTGAGGTTCATCATTTTGACATCCTAAAATCAATATGCTTATAATTAGCAAAAATATACTCTTTTTTATTTTCATATGAATTTGTCTCCTTAAATTAATACTAATCTTATTTAAGTGTTTTATCAATTAGTCTTTTAATTACTCTAAGATCGCGTCGCCCTTCTCTTAAATTAATATTACAAACCCAAACATGAACTAAACCACGTCTAGCAAAGAGTTTTGTTTTGACTCCTTGTTCAAGAAGTCTTTTATACATTAATACACTATCATCATAAAGAATTTCTGACTTTGAAACAAAGATATAAATAGGACATAACCCTGCAAAATCGCCGTAAAGTGGTGCAACAAAAGGATTTTTTAGTAATTTTTCATCTCCTAATAGATATGTATCAACTATTTGTCTAATTATCGAATTTGTAAGAACACAAGTCTTTTCGTTTTTTGTATAGCTTTCTAATTGTTGATCAAATTGTAAGCATGCTGATAAGGGAAATGCTAATCCAGGAATTGGTAATTTCTTTTCTTTTATTTTAAGTAAAGTAGCTAGAACAAGATTACCCCCAGCACTTCCACCAATTAAAACGATGTTTTTGCCATCATATTCTTTTAAAAGATACTCATATCCTTTAACGCACTCATTAAGTCCTTCTGGAAATGGGTGTTCTGGTGCAAGCGGATAATTAATTCCGATTATATTGTATCCAAGTTTATCAACTACATATGTTAAATAGGGTATATTCCTTTCAATATTTCCACCTGAAAATCCTCCTCCATGAATATGATAAATTATCTTATCTTTTGGATTAGATTCCTTTGTCATCAATAAAAAAGCACTTTTATTTAAATTAAATCGTTTTAAAGTTATTCCTTCTGGTACATCAAAAGGTTTAATCAAAACTTTATCAGCTTCTTCTCTCATTTTCTTATAATCATATTTTTTATCTGGATCGTAAGGTTTTTTTCTTTTTAAAGCTTCCCTTAAAAGTTTTCTATTTAAAATACTCATATCTATTCTCCGTTCAAATCAGATTTTTTTAAAAGTGATTTATCGTTTTTATATAATAAAAACTATGCAAATTTAGGTTAAATATTGCAAAACGAAGTTATTTTACAACTTCCTCATATAACGCAATATACTCTTTAGCCGATTTTTCCCATCTGTTGTCGACTCGCATTGTATTAAGACGAAGCTTCTTTAATAGTTCTTTATCTTGATAAATTTCAAGCGCAAATAATGTTGTTAGATTCATCCAATAACGATTGTATTCATCAAAGACAAAACCTGTAGCTTCATCTTCGTTTTGACCATCATAACCAATTACAGTATCGTTGAGTCCGCCTGTTCTTCTAACAATTGGAAGAGTGGCGTAGCGCATCGCAATCATTTGCCCAATACCACATGGTTCAAATAATGATGGCATAAAGAAGAAATCACTTGCAGCATAAACACGGTGTGCTAGTTGATTGTTATAGCCAATATAGATAGCCATTGTATTTGGATATCTAGCACGAAGTCTTTCAAATTCTTGTTCATAACCATATTCGCCGCTTCCAACAATAACGACACTCGCGCCTTTTTGTAAAACTAGTTCGGCTGCTTCTAAAACAAGATTAATGCCTTTTTGCCAAGTTAAACGCGAAACCATCCCGTATAAAGCTTGTCCATGATAATCAATATTTAATTCTTCAAATAATAGTTTCTTTAGTTGTTCCTTACGATTAAGCGAACGGTTAGAAAAATTAAGTGGTAGATTAGGATCTTTAAGTGGGTTAAATTCTTGATAATCGATGCCGTTGAGAATTCCTACAAAATCATCACGCCGTAGATTAATTATTGGGTCAAGACCTTTAGAACCTTCTGGAGTTAGAAGTTCACTAGCATGAGTTGGTGAAACAGTTGTTATTTTATCAACAGTCATAATTGCAGCTTTTAAAGAACTCGCTCGATCATTAAATCTAAGAAGACCATTATCATATAGCCTAATTGGCAAGCCATAAAAATCAACAATTAAATTAGGATCAAACATTCCTTGGAAGGCAGGATTATGAATTGTAAGAACAAATTTCATCTTTTTATAAAATGGTTGATCTTTATTTTGCTTTTTAATTAATACAGGTAACATACCAGGTTGCCAGTCATGAACATGAATGATATCTGGTTTTAATTTAATTACTTCTAGCATATTTCTTACCGCAAGAGTAAAGAAAGCAAAACGTTCCATATCATCGTAGTATCCATAAAGACCTTCACGAGCAAAATAGTATTCATTATCAACAAAATAAAAGGTAATTCCATCTAATACTGTTTTAAAGATTTTTGCTACTTGTTCTCTCCAACCAAGAGAAACAGGAACACTAGCAATAAATCGCATTTGTAAGTTTTCAGTTTGCATCAAAGAACCATATTTTGGTAATACGATACTTACTTCATGTCCTAAAACAGCTTGTTCTTTACTAAGTGCATACACAACATCAGCAAGACCTCCCGTTTTTGCAAATGGGTTAGACTCGCTTGTAACCATTAAAATTTTCATTAGACTATATCTCCTTCCTTAATATAGGCAATATTATTAACAGTGCCTCTAATTTCTTTAATTTTTGTAACCTTAACTGCCTTATCAATTACACAGTACTCTAATTCACGATTTGGCCCAATTTCACAATCAGTTAAAATGATACATTTATCAATTTTAGCTCCTGGTAAAACATGAACATAACGAGATAGTATTGAATTTGTTACAGTTCCTGCAATTTTACTTCCATTAGCGACAAATGAATTACGAACATATGCTGATTCATCATATTTTGCAGGTGGAGTATCGTGCGTTACTGTATAAATTGGCCAATGTTCCAAAAATAGTTCTTTTCGCATAGTGTAATTTAGTAGTTCAAAACTATATTCAAAGTAATGATCAAGAGAATCAAACGAGCGTAAATAACCACGATATTCATAAGCATGAAAACGTTCTCCTAATCCAAGTCGATAAGCAATAACATCATAAATCGAAAAGAATGCACTTAGATTTTTTGCTTCTTTTAATAGTTCTTTAAACTTATCCATATTAATAATAAGAGTTTCCATTGAAACATTAACACGGTCAAAAGCACCCTTGTTTTGAGCAATATTTGTAATTAAGCCATCATTATTTATCGTAAATGTTGAAGCATCAATAAAATGTTCGCGAGCATTATCAACTTCTTTATACATCATTGTAATTTCTGCGTTATTACGAATATGATTTTCAATAACAGGTCTAAAATCAATTGGTGCAATAAAGTGTGTTGGTGCAATTACGACATAATCAGGATTAGCTTGTCTTAAAATCCATTTGTTTTCTAAAATATTTGCAATATCCGTATTATAGCGTTCACCAAACTTAATTCCTTGTTCGTTATAGGCGATAACTTCAAATCCGTTTTTAGTATTAACATTCCAAATATTTCGTGAACCAAGGTGTTTTAAAATTGAACGAGGATGCTTTTTTACTAAAGTAGCAACCATATCAATACCTGAGTTTGAAAAATTTGAAAGCATAAAGTCCATAAAAGCATAACGACCAAGAAAACTTGTTGAAGCAATACTTCTTCGTTTCGTTAATGGACCTAGTTCAGGTGAGTGGTGTAAATTTAAAATTCCTAAAATATTAGCCATATTCCCTCCTATTTATGCACCAAGACGATTTCGTCGTTACCTAAATTTTCTTCACGCTTTTCTGCAATTGTAATATTTGGTGCAACAATTACATTATGAAGTTTAGCCCCACGCTTTACGGTAACGCCAGGCATAATCACACTATTTGTAATAAGACACTCTTCTTCAATTATCACTTCATTACTTATTACACTATGATGAACCGTACCTAAAATAATTGCGCCTTGATTAACAATTGATTGCGTAACATGGCCTTCTCTTCCAACGTAATGAGGGACACTATGAGTGTCTTCACCATAAATCTTACTGCGCGAACGAATTGTTTCAAAATAAGGTTCATCAACCATTTCAATTAAATCCATATTTGCTTCCCAAAGAGACTTAATAGTTCCAACATCTTTCCAATATCCATCAAATTGATAAGCAAATACACGTCTTTTTTTAGCAAGCATGTTTGGAATAATATTTTTTCCAAAATCATGTTCGCTATTTGGATCAACACTATCGCTTAAAAGTTCTGCTCGAAGTGTTTTATATTTAAAAATATATATTCCCATGCTTGCTAAGGTTGATTTTGGTTTTTTAGGTTTTTCTTCAAATTCAATAATACGGTCATTATCATCAACGCTCATAATGCCAAAGCGACTTGCTTCTTCAAGCGTTACATTTAAGACGGAAATTGTTAAGTCAGCTTTCTTTTCAAGATGAACACTTAACATTTTTCGATAATCCATTTCATAAATATGATCACCTGAGAGAATTAGAACATGTTCAGGGTTTTGAGAATCTAGGAAGGCAATATTTTGAAAAATAGCGTCCGCTGTTCCAACAAACCAGTTACTTCCTTCTTCGGTTTGCTTGGGCGCAATAGCAACTGCAGAAGAGCGAACACCGTTTAGTCCCCATTTTTCGCCGTTACCAATATAGCCTGCTAAATCAATACTTTCATACTGTGTTAAAACACCAACTGTATTGATATTTGAGTTTGAACAATTTGACATTACATAGTCAATAATGCGATATTTCCCACCGAAAAATACAGCAGGTTTAGCATTCTTTTTTGTGAGCTCGTAGAGGCGTGTACCTTTACCTCCTGCTAAAATCATTGCAACAATTTGTTTACTCATTATTCCTTCCTTTCTTTTCTAAATTGGATTTTTTAATAAATAGACTATTCCTAATTCTAATAAATCCATTTCTTGTTTAATTTGATAAAGGGTTTCTTTATCTAATTTTTCAAGAAGAATTAAGTGTTTTTCTTTAAAACGCGGAGCGATTAAAAGGGCGTAATACGAAGGTGAACTAACTAGAGCGAATGGCGTTTTTAAACCTTTAGAAAATTCTTTTACTCCATTTAAAACTGTCTCATTAACTCTGTTAATATTGCGCATTTCATTGGTAAATAGTGCAAAATCGCCTTTTTTTACATGATCGAATTGAATAACTTTTTCACTTCTAAAATTGCGTGGCGTTGGGAATGTATCATTGCGAATAACAATGTATTCATTACTTTCTTCTTTTTTAAGAAATAGGGCAGTAACAAGTTTTTTATCTTCTAAATAAAACGAAAGTAAATAAAAGATTTTATTTAAATATGAAATCTCGTATGTACGTTGGAGTGTGGCATTTTTTATATCAAAAAGTTCAAGAAAATGACGATAAATTTCAGAAATAACAGCTTTTTTATTTTTCTCCTTACTAATATCATGCATAACGATATTTGGATTAAGAACTTTTCTTATTTCTTCTAGCATTATTCGCTGTTTGCTAATGTAGTAAAGAGCAAAGAAAACGATATATAAAGCTAAGCATAAAAGTGTAAAAGCCATAATTAATAGCCCCCTAGAAAGAGCATCATCTCTAGTGGTAATTAAGCCATAATAATTTAGACCCTTAAAAATAGCATATAAAAATACGCCTATTGCAACACCAATAAGTCCAAATAAATAAACTTTTATCATCGTACGTTGCCGCTTTTTTATTAGCGTCGACAATGCATTATGGATGTTCATGTTTTCTCTCCTCTATCATTGTAGCATAAAAAAAAGACCATAAAGGTCTTTTCTTTTTATTTTGTTGTAAGCTTATCTAATTCAGCGTATAAGTGAACGCTACTTGCCTTCCGTCCACGCAAGACAACGAGCGTTTCATCAACTAATTCAGATATATCTGCTACTTTATCACTTGGAGCAGATAAGATTGCTTGTAAGTTAAATTTTCTAAGGAGACGAATTGATTCTTTAATTCTTCCGCTGTCCATTTTAGAGAACGCCTCATCAAAGATAATAATTCGTGAAGTATTACCAAGTTCTCCGCCATCATTAACGCGATAGAGTTGAGCAAATGAGGCAAGAACTGCAATATAAAATGGAGTTTGTGTTTCGCCACCCGACTTCTTCTTAAGCATTTTACTTAGACGTTGAGTTTGTCCAGTCTTATCTTTAACTATTAAGTCAAAGTCAAGATAATTTCGGTAATCTGTAAAGCGTTCAACATTAGCAAGAACGGCAGCGTTTTGATCACCAGATTTACTACTTAAGACAATTTGAGCAAATAAATCTTTCATAACATCGTCATATTTTTCAAAGAAGGCACTATCGTTATCGGTGACTTCTAGAAGAAGATCATCTTTAATCATGTCGTAATATTTACGGTAAACTGCACTTGGATTAACAGTGAAATAATAAGAGTCATTTCCAAATGTAGAAGCACTTAAGGCATCATTTAGTTCGATGATTTGATCTTCAACCGTTTCGATTGCGTTACGAAGCTTACTAATAAAGTCATCTTTAAACTGTTTAACAGCTTTTTGATAAGCATCATGAATTTTAACTTCATATTCTGGTAGTTTAACTTCTTTTAAATCATTTAGTTCATCATCATAGATGACATTATCGGTTGAGTTTGTATCATAGGTAAGACGATAATCAAGCGTATATTCTCTTCGTAATTTTACAAGTTGCGTAAAGACGTTATTAACTAAGTATTGTGCATGACCAAACTTAACACGATATTCCGTATTAATATCAATCGGACTCATACCTTTTTCTTCTAATTCTTTAAAAGCAGGTTCTGCTACATCATTGACAAAGAAAACATCAAATTCTTGATTAATTTTTTCAAGCCTTTCTTTACATACTGCTTCTACTTCTGGAATGCGATCATTTAAAAGCGTATTAATTTGGGTGTTTAATTTACCTCGCTCTTCAAATAGCGCATTCTTTTCTTCTTCTAGGGTTGCAGTATCTTCATCAATTAAATCAATTCGCTTTTGAAGACTTTCAATTTGACTTAAGTCATGCTTAGCTAACTCACTATCTAGATAAACTAGCGTTTCTTTAAGTGGATTAAGTTCCATTAAGCGTTCGATGAAATTAGCAATATTATTAATTTCGTTTGTGTTAATGATTTCTAAATTATTAGCACGAGAAATTAACTCATATAATTTTTTGTAGTTATTAATTAAACGGGTTCGCTCTTCAATTTCAAGCCGTTTTTGGTTAATTTGTGCCTCTTCTACCGCTCTACCAATAAATGAGGGTGTATATAGACGAGGATTTAATTTACCAAAACTAAAGTTTCGATAAAGGTCACAATCGGCTGTAATTCCATTTCCAGAAGCTCTTGCTTCTTCAATCGTTGCACATTTTTGAAGTCGGCCAATTAAGAAGTTTGTATAAGCTTCTGCGCCAAGATGATCGGTAATAATTTCTTCTGCTAAAGAATTCTTATAGGCTTCAAAACGGCGCTCAATAATTCGTTCTTGGTCAACAAGGGTTGTCCCATAATAGTGATAGCGATCAAGTAAACCACGAAGAATGTTATAAGCTTCTAAATAATATTCTGGTTCAACAAATAAATTGAACTTTTGACTATATAGGAAGCCTTCAATCGCATTTGTCCATTTTGGATTTTTAATATCGATTAAATCAGCAAAAAACATTACTTCAATTTTACGGTTATGACGCGAGCTTAGTTCATTTTGAAGTTCGTTTCGAATTTGAACTAGCGAGCGCTCATAGGCTTTCCCGCCGTGACGAAGGTCAATTTCTTGTTGCTTAGCATAAGCGTTTTCTTCTTCAATTTTATTAATTGTTCTAGCAAGTGAGATAAAAAGAGCACTAACTCTTTGTTTAAATAGTTGAAGAGCATCTCGCCAAACATTAAGTGCTTTTGAATCTAGCTTTGTTAGATCATTTAACCCGATATCTTTTAGTTTTTGTGATTCGCTAATTACTGTAAGAGCACTATTGTTTAAGGCTTCAATTTCACTTCGATCATCTCTTGAAAGAAGATCAAGATTAAATGTTTCAAGCATCTCGCTAATTTCCTTAGCAACAATACTAAAGCGAGTTATATATTGTTCAAGATCATTTTTAATACTTAAATTGGCGAATTCAAGTTCAGCAATTTTCTTTTTCGTTGCTTCTTTTTGCTCCATTAACTCATCAGTAATCTTATAGGTAGAGTCAGTTGCACTTTCTTGAATAAGACGCATTTTTCTGCGGCGAAGTTCAGCAATATTTACATCAACATCTGCTAAATCACTTTCAAGATTAACAAGACGCTTTTTAGCATTTTCAATTTGAGTTAAATAACTATCAAGGCGGTTTTTATCATTTTGATAAGTGGCTTTTTCAATAATATATTCAAAAAGCGCCATATTGCTCTTATTGTGTAAATATAGATCGTATGTGTCTTTAATTTCAGTTAAGCGTTCAACACGCTTTTTCATAACAAGAGCTTCATCTTCAAGTTTCTTATACTGGAGAATATTTTCTTGCATTGGAATAATGTCAATATTTTGTTGTGGATCGCAGACATATTCAGTAATAAATGTCGTAATATCAGTAATTGGAGTAAAACTAACTGCTTTCTTTAAAAGAGAGAAATAGCGATCTTTTAATCCGCCTAATTGACGTTTAAGTGCATCTTGATATTGGCGATTACTATCAAAAAATGTATATTTATTTGGATAATTTTCACTAAAGAACTGTGAAAGATCTTTGTACTCCATAGGTAAATCATCAACGATAAATTCGTTTTCTGGAATCTTATCGTTTAAAAGAAAGAAGCGATGATCATTAGTGCCGTCTTCATAAGAATCAAAAACAGCTCCTAATGTAAAGGAGACGTCATTTATATCATCATAAAATTCAAGGGCAAGATAGCTTGTAAAGCGACCGTTACGAAGATAGTGGAAACCGCCATCATCGGTATCACCAAGTTCACCGCGTAAATATCCTTTTAGAGTTCGATTACTTTTATCCATCGCTGCTTTATTAAAGAAGCGACCACTTGTATCACCCAAAAGGATAACTTGAAGTCCGTCAATTAAAGTCGATTTACCGCTCGCGTTAAGACCAGTTAAAAAGACGATTGGTTCGATATTAATTGTTTCATTCCAAAAATAGTGCCAATTTATAATTTTAACTTTTCGTAAGAGTTTCATTCTTCATCCTCCTCACTAATAGAGTCAGTAAGTTTGTCGCGTGCTGCTAATTCTTCTAACGCATTACTCATTGCAACAATTTTTTCTGAATCAACAGCATATAAAATCGAGGGTAGTAAATAGAAAGAAACATTTCCTTCATCATAACTACCACTTACTTTATCAATAACATTATGTTGAGCAAGTATTCTTAATGAGCGTCCAATAAGGCGACCATTAACTCTTTTCCCTGGCATTTGAATACCGCGATTATGCATTACCTTTAATACAAATGGCGTGGTTAGATATAAACTATCGCTACTTTGATTAGATTCTGTTCGTTCTGTTTCATAAATTAGGCGTAAGACAAAAAGAATTAATGATACTTCGCGGTCAAAACGAATACGGTTTTGACCATATTCATTAATTAAATTAAAAACGCCGCTGATAAGATCTTTTTCTACTGTCCAACCACTAAAAGAGAGATAGTCATTAATTAAATCATAATGTCGTTCAAGAAAACGAAAATCAGGATTAATTTTTATCGTCTTTTCCCGGCGATCATAATAATCCCGTACACAAAAAGATGATAAAAGTAAGTTGTTAACAACGCGAGCAAATTCATCTTGATCTTGCCGCGATAATTGTAAAATTTGTTCAGTTCCCATTAGGCTTCAAGTTCCTTTCGTTTAAAAAGTAAGTTTGGCAAGCTAAATCCATAAGAATGTACTTGTCCTTCTAATTTTTCAACCGTATAAAAACATTGTTCATCATTTGTTTTTAAAGTGGCTAAGATTAATAAAATAAAAGCATCGTAATCTGGAAGAGGAATTTCTTTAACATTAATTTCGCTATCGTCGCCAAAAGACATTTCCATAAAATCCCACACACGAGCATCATTAAAAATATTGCGGGTTTCATCTAAGAAACCTTGCATTAGCATTTCGCTAGCAGCATCAAAATCAACGATTCTAAGAGGCTCTCCCGCTTCGCGGTAGCGTCGCACAATTGGTAGAGTAACCGAATCAGGCGTAACATAGCCTTGCGTTGACATCACAACTGAATCTTGCATCGCATTTAAAATCGGCCGAATTGATTTATCAGTAATGATATATTCAGCATAAATTTTAAAAATATTATCAAGATGACCTTTAATTGTCTTGTCAGCATGATTTAAATAAAGAATCTTACTAGCAGTTGCTTTAGTGTAATCTTGATGTTTTTCATCAATTGAAGCAATCATACTTGAAAGAGTTTCAAACATGTCACAGATATAGTTAATTTGATAAATAATATCTTGTTCAGCATGTTTTGCATCTTTTTTTCTACTCCAAAGTAGCGATTGATTAACTAGTTGTTCACGAGCATCCTCATCATAGAGCCAACCTTGAAGAATTTGTATAATTGGTCGTTTAAACTTAGCAACACTATCAAATGTTTTAAGTGGATGATAGTATTTATCGCTTATTCTTGTTTTATAAATATCAAAATAATCACTTAAAATCTTGTTTGTTGAAAATATTCGTCCTAGACGATTTTGGAAAATACGAATGCTATGACCTAAAGTAACTAATTCCGTTCGAAGCTTTTTCGTATTTTCAAAAGCGCGAAGGAGTGATGTATACATAAATTCATCACGAACTTCGTCTTCCATTTTTAATTCTGTATAAGTTGAATGAACAAGTGAAACATATTCAGTTTCATCATCACGAACTAATTCATTAAGTAAAGTTAAAAAAGAAATCGCGTAACTTGGAAGAGCAATATATTCTTCTAAAGTATCAGGGTCGATTTCAATATCAATCCAGCCACATTCTTCAAGGCGACGGACAACAAAGGCGGCTTTAGTAGGAAGAGTTTCCGAAGTAATTAAACTTGTTTCTTCTTCACCTTCACTTTCAAAGTCAAGGTGCATAATTAGATCACGATATTTTTCTCTTAGTGTTCTAACATAGTCAGCTTTTTTAATTGCCATTTCATCACTTTGAAGAGCATCAAATAAAACAAGCAATGCCTCCGAATAAACTTCACGGTTTTTGCTTGCTAATATTGAAAAGAAATTCTCTGGTATAACTGTAAATAAACTCATATAAGGTCCAAACTAAGTTTTCTATGTTTATATTATCATATAAACAATCTAATTTATAGTGAAGTTTCAAGTTTTTTATTGTTTTTTTGCTACATTTTTGTGTTAGATTTAAGAAAGTGAGGTAATAATGATTATAAAACCTGCAAAAGGAAAAATTATCAAAATTTATAGTATCTTTTTTCTTATAGCACTAGTTGTATTTTATTTTCTACCCGGCTTCCCTCTTTGGCCACCACGAGTTCCTCATTATATTATTCTTGGTGTTTGGGTTTTAGTCAGCGCGGGTTCTCTTTTTTATGCTTTAAAATTTAATTATTATGAAGTAGATAAGTCACGCATCGTGCACTTCAAAGGAAGAAAACGTCTTATTTACGATTTTAATTCAATTCTTTATATTGACGAAACTTGGTCAAGAAAGAAAAAGACACTCCTTTTTTATACTGATAAAGGTCATGCCCGCTATTTAACACTAGATAAAAACGGTGAACTACTTGAATTAACCTTAAAACGATGTAAAAACCTAATTAGCCAAGAAGAATATCAAATTCGCTTCCCAAATACAAAAATGTAATCTTTTAGTTGCACTAAGTTCTATCTTATGATAGGATAACGAAGCGAAAGCAAATTTGAAGTGAGGTGAAGATAGATGGCTCGAATTTGTCCTGTTTCTGGCAAAGGTCCAAAAAGCGGTAATAGACGCAGTCACTCCCTCCGTGCGACACGTCGTCGTTGGGGAGTAAACTTACAAAAGTTCCAAGTCGAAGTTGATGGTGAAGTCCGTACCGTACGGATGTCTGCTCGTGCATATCGCACTCTTAACCGCACTGCCAAAAACAAATAAGAAAAAATCCGCAAAACTCGCGGATTTTATTTTTGTTTATATTTTAAATAAAGAAATATGCTATAAATCCAACCAATAATAAAAGCATATTAATAAAGATAATTGCCCACTCCGTATATGCAAGAACAAAAAACTTTGGCCTTAAAATAATAATTGTTCCATCTTGTTGTTCAATCTTATCCATAAATGGCCATCTTTTTAAGGCAGGATTGATAGCTAGAAATGCAACAATAGCTGCTAAAATCCAACATATAATCGGTAAAATTAGCGGAGCATCTAAGTAGATTGTTTTAAAAATATAAATGCCTAAGAAAACAGCATTAACCAAAGTAAACG
>LSQX01196630.1_pt1 | contig 27281 bp, 26 predicted proteins | sample 654561 | NCBI WGS metagenome assembly LSQX01 (sample SAMN04489861, study PRJNA283612) | anaerobic digester metagenome | isolation source: 4 biogas reactors fed with cattle manure at either 37C or 55C with and... | place: Denmark: Kongens Lyngby | collected 2014
AATCCTGTCCTGTCGGCCTTCTACCAGAAAAAGCTGGTCGAGGGCAAGCATCACAGCATCCGTATCGGTGCGGTTTCTCGCAAGCTTTGCTATATAATTTACCCTGTACTCAAGGAAAACCGCCCTTTCGAGGTTCGCAATCCATAATCGCTGCTTCTTTTCTCGGCTTGCTTCGGCAGGCCTTTTTGTGTTGCTCTTCTCTCAAGCCCCGGCAAAGTTAAAAATCTTGATTTTTTACGCCGACGGGGCTTGACTTTTCATAGTTGGTCTTTCTTGAACGAAACTTAATAACATTATGTGATAGAACGACAAATCTTATAAGCAAAGCATCTCCTTTTGAAATTTGCTATATTATACCACTGTAATCATATTTTGTAAATAGTAATAGAATATTTTCTCAAATACCGTGAATTGCAAAAGTAAAATCCAGAGTAGGGGGGCGCGAACGGAAATTAGTGATGCAGGGGAATCCAGATTAGAGCTGCAAGAGTAAGTTCCGTGTTTCATGAAGCATGGTCGAGTAAACGGGTAAAGACTGCAAAAAAATCAGCGGATATAAACTATATGGATATTGCTTAATGGGGACCCATGTGCATCTTCTGATCAAGGAAGAGACTGAAGCTCTGGGAAAGATAATGAAAAGGATCGGAGTACGGTATGTATATTGGTACAATCGGAAATATGAACGAAGCGGTCATCTGTTTCAGGATAGATATAAAAGCGAGCCTGTAGACGATGATGGATATTTTATGACAGTGCTCAGATATATCCATCAAAATCCACGAAAATCCGGTTTATGCTAATCATTGGAAGGATATAAGTGGAGCAGCTATAACGAATATTTGGGAAAACAGTGGATAACGGATATCGGATTTGCACTGGGTTTGATGAGTCGAGAGGAATTTGTAGCCTACATGAATGAAGAAAACCAGGACAAAAGCATTGAGTCTGAAGAAGATAAAATAAAGCTGACCGATGCGAAACTGACTGAGAAGATCGTAAAGAAATATAGAATGAAACCAATGATGATCCAGAATGAGCCGAGAGATGAAATAAACAGAATATTAAAAGAAATATTACAACAGGATGGTGTATCTACCAGGCAGCTGTCGAGAGTGACGGGTGTATCGCGGTTAATTTAATCTGGAAATTGTGAAGCAAGAGAACCATCTTTACTGTTCGCAGCCGCATGAAGAGGGGGTTCTTCAGTGGTTTCGAACCGTCCCTAGTGCTTCACAATGATAAAAAAACAGGCACGCATGTGCCTGTTTTTTTATCATTTTTGCTCTTCCAGATAAATGCCGTACCTGGCCGATGCCAATTTCAGCTAACACGATTGAGCGCGTCTGGAAAGCTGCGCGCTGTGGGTATGCGTTGATGACTATTGCCCTTGTCCTATTTTGCCTTATTTGAACATGACCTTGCTCATGTTGTCGATTTCCTCGGTGAGCGCTTCGTATACGCCGGGGAAGTTGCTCATCGGAAGCCCCTGGGAAGCGCTGGGGATGAAATAGAGCTTGCCGCATTCCTCGCAGGCGCGTTTGACCTCTCTTTTGACATCTTCTCTGGTCCAGCCCGGGTAATCGACGTCTGCGCTGTTGATGCCACCCATAAAGCTGATTTGTCCGCCGTACTTTTTAATCAGCTCCGGAAGATTGTTTGTCCGCATAACGCCCTGCCAGATATCGATACCCATTTCGATCATATACGGAACCAGTGTAGCGGCATATGAATCGGAATGGTGCAGAATAACCTCGATGCCGTTTTTCTTATAATACCCGTACACCTGCTTGTAGGCGGGCAGGAAAAACTCCTCGAACATAGCCGGTGAGATAAACGTGGAAATCTGGCTGCCCCAGTCGTCGTGGTGGAAAAGCGCGTCCGGTTTTATATGCTTAACCACTTCCTCGGCCCATCCGAGCTCAAATTCCGTGATCATATCAATAATTTCGTGCATCTTTTCGGGTTCTTCGTAAAAATTGATCAAGGCATTTTGTATTTCCAACAAATAGTGGCACTGCTCGAAAATGCCCGGTGCAAAAAACGGCGTGACAAAATATTCCTTCCTGTCGACCTTTTCCGCCGCGGCGATAAACGGCTCCCATTCCGCTTCACTGTACTTTACCTTTGGTACCGTCACATAATCGCGCCATCTTGTAATGTCTTTAATAACGATATGTTCCTTATCGTGCACAGGGAACGGACCGGGGGTTCCGACGGGCCAAGATTTTGTAACGCCCCAGGCGTTGACGACATTGAGCTCCCCATATGCGGGATTGGGGTTTTCCTTGTTGGACGGATGACCCATCTGAATGGCAAACGCCTCGTACTGGTTTACAAAACGGTCCGGTTTCCCACCTTTGATTGTTTCAAGCAGGTTTTGTCTTTTTGTCAGCATGATATACTCCTTTTCAAAAAATAGTCAAGTGTAAAATCAAGAAAATATCCGTAAATGGAAACCATGATTTCTTTCGATTCTATATAATAATGTACTACAATATACGCCCGATTTCAATCCATTCTTTCAGTAAGCAGCCCTATCGACAAAATCGGCGGCAGTCTGATATTGATTTGCCATATATTATTCTATCTTATTTCCTGTAATTTATTAAAACCGAGGACGGAGCAAAGATTTCTGCTCCGTCCTCGGTTTGAGAAATATGGTCACGCTTTTTTCAACGGAATATCGCCCAAATTTAAGCATTCATCTGTTCTGAGCCCGTTAAACGCTTTTTGCGTATAGCCCTTTGCTTCAATATAAACGTCCCATTTTCCGATCGCGATATCTCTGAACCAGAAGTCGCCGTAGACGTCGGTGAATGTTTCAATATGCTTGCCGCCGGATACGGCGCGGCAGCGTGCACCGATTACGACTTCCTCCGATATCGGGTCATATACCGTCCCGGCAATAAATTGACCCGGTACATTGCGGTAATATACGCGCGGGTGAAGCCCTTCCTCCGGAAGCAGGACCTGAGCTCCGGGGATTTCCTCCCTCAGCTCGTCTTCCTCGCCGAACAAAATGGCGTCGGTTGGGCAAGCCTCCACGCAGCGCGGCCTTTTTCCGCTGTCCAGCAGATGCGCGCATCCAGTGCATTTTTGCGAAATACCCAGCTGTTCGTTAAAATAGATGACGCCGTACGGACACGCCACTGAACACGCCTTGCAGACCATCTGGCAGACATAACAACCGCTGCATTTCATTAAATCAATGACAAATACTTTAGCCATGCTTTACACCGTCCTTTTCTCGCGCTCCGATCATCCATCTGTCCAGGCGGTTATTGTGCGGATACTATCGATCTTAGCATACGGGTTTTCATTCCATTTCATCCACTTGCTTCTATTTTGGTGATGTTCTTGTGTATTCTGTTTTGATTAATATGAACTAATTCAAAAAACATGGTAAACTTCACAAAATATGTAACGAAAAGAATAATGACGATAACAATTCTTTTCATCATAAATAGTGCATTGGCTGTGCAATTCGTGTAAAACATTTAATAAAATAAAGAGGAAGAGAGAATGAAAAAGAAAAAAACGATCCTGTCATCTATCAAGGCAAAAATAATCTTATCCGTATCAGCTCTAACACTGGTCATCTGTGTCAGCATTTCCCTTATTTTATACACATCGGCATCATCCGCAATGACCGTCAATACAGAGTCGTCCATGCTGGCGCTCGCAGAGGAAAGCGCTGCGTCCGTTTCCGCCAAGATCAACAGATATTACAAAGAGCTCTCGGGTCTTAGCAAAAACGAGCTTTTCCATGATTATGTCGCCAACAAGGAAAAGATATTGGCACTGACGAAGTATTGCATTAATGAAATGGGTTACAAAGATATCATGTTTGCCGACCTGGAAGGAATGGCCCTTGATGGCGTTGACATTTCGCAAAGGGAATATTTCCTGGGGGCAATAAAAGGTGAGAATGTCATGTCCAGCCCTGTGGTCAGCACAAAAGACGGTTCTCTGAGTATATTCATCGGGGTTCCGGTGAAAAATTTCGACGGGAAAATCATCGGAATGCTGCTAGGTGGGCTTGATGGTTATGCCCTTTGCGACATGACATCCGGAATCAGGTACGCGAAAACCGGATATGCTTTCATGAAGGACTCTAACGGTGTTACAATCGCGCACACGGATACGGCGAAGGTTCTGAACATGGACAACATATTTGATCAAGCCGCGGCGGACCCGGCCCTTACCCCGCTTTTGGAGCTCGAGAAAAAAATGATCGCCCGCGAGTCTGAATTCGGACAGTATGAATACCATGGAGACATAAAGTTTTTAAGCTACGCGCCTGTTGCCGGTACAGATTTCAGCCTTGCCGTTACCGCGCCGAGGGACGAGGTTTTTGAAGACATTGACAACATTAAGACCCTGACCATAATCATTTGTGCCGGTTTTATCATTCTGAGCATTCTCCTTACATATCTTCTTTCCCGCTCCCTGAGCAATCCGATAAAGAATGTTACTGTTAGGGCAATGAAGCTTGCGGACAATGATTTCTCGGAGGATATTTCAGACCGTTTCTTAAAGCGAAACGACGAGATCGGTATGCTTGCGCAAGCTTTCCAAAAACTGATCGACCGTATAAACGATACGCTGGAAAATATCGGCTCTGCCGCTTCCCAGGTTTCGGCAGGTTCAAAACAGCTCTCGGATTCCAGCACTGCGCTGTCTCAGGGAGCTGCCGAGCAGGCAAGCTCGGTTGAAGAACTGACCACTTCACTGGAACAGATAGCCGCGCAAACCCGGCACAATGCAAACAACGCAACACAGGTCAGCACCCTTTCGGAGGAGATGAAAGCCAGTGCAGTAGCCGGAAACGTTCAGATGGATGATATGCTCGGTGCTATGGAAGAAATCAGCCAGTCCTCCGGGAACATCGCCAAAATCATCAAGGTTATTGAGGATATCGCATTCCAAACCAACATCCTCGCTTTAAACGCCGCTGTCGAGGCAGCCCGCGCCGGACAGCACGGCAAGGGATTCGCTGTAGTAGCTGAGGAGGTGCGCAACCTTGCCGCCCGTTCGTCCAGCGCTGCAAAGGAAACAACCGCTCTGATCGAAGGCTCCGCAAAGAGTGTTGAAAACGGTTCCAAAATAGCTCAAAAAACCGCCGAATCGCTCAACGAAATCTTGGAGCGGATTACAGAAGTATCCTCTTTGATCTCGGAAATTGCGGTAGCCTCCAACGAGCAGTCCAACGGTATAGATCAGATCAACCAAGGACTTGAGCAAATTTCCCAGGTCGTTCAGTCAAACTCCGCAACCTCCGAAGAAAGCGCGGCATCCAGCGAAGAGCTTGCCGGACAGGCGGAACTGCTGCAAGAGCAGATCATGCAATTCAGACTCAGGCACGGTAAACAGCAGACGAATATATATATGTCAGCCGGCAAGAGTGCCATCAATCAACCGAGTGAAGCGCTTTTGCTGTCACAGGCATCAAATATCGGTAAGTATTGAACGACACCGCCGACGCGAATATTTCCGCATGGCAACAAGATCGCCCGGATAACAGGCCGGGCACTCTTGTTGCCATGGAATTTCTCAACGGGTCTTAATATTGTGCTTCTATATAATGCCTGCTGAATAATTCAAAAACGAAACAATTTCAATGCTTTTACAGCGTTTTTGAATTGTTTATTCAGGCAGACAATCAATACATCTGAAACGGCAAAACGCGTTTGTTCCACTGAACAAACACGTTTGTTCAGTGGACATTATATATGCTGCTGTTTAATTTTCATCGTTAGATTTATGTGATATAATTTAATGTATAGACATTATGCATTCTGGAGGAGCTATTATGCTGACACCAAAGCAAAACTTGCTGGAAACCTTAAAATTAGACGGAAAACCGGACCGTCTGGTCAATCAATTTCAACCTTTTTCGATAATCATGAACGATCCCGTTCAGATTTTTACCAGAGGCAACCGAAAAAAGGGTTCAACCACGAAGGACCAATGGGGAACCGAGATCGTCTGGCCGGAAGATCAGTTTGCGGCAATGCCGCACATCACGCCCTCGAATAAGGTTCTGCCCGATATTACAAGATGGAGAGATTATGTTAAGGTGCCCGATCTGGTTTCTGCCTGCTCTAATTCCGGTCTATGGGAACCGGCAATAAAATCGGCTTTGGGCGTTAACCGTGAGCAGTATCTGGTCACGGGTTTTATGGGTACAGGCGTTTTTGAGCAGCTTCATTATCTGATGGGCTTCGAGGACACCTTGGCCAACATGCTGATGGAGCCCGATGCGATGTGGGAACTCATCGAGGTAATCGGAGATTTCCGATATGCCTATTTAAAGCTTCTTGTTGACAACCTAAAGCCCGACGTCATTTTATCCCATGACGATTGGGGGAGCAAAACAAACCTGTTTATGCGTCCTGACACATGGAGAGAGCTGATCAAACCGCAATATAAAAAAATCTACACGTATGCGAAAGCCAATGGCGTTTTGATTATGCACCATGCGGATTCTTTTCTGGAACCGATTGTCGAGGATATGGTTGAACTGGGTATTGACATCTGGCAGGGCGTGCTGCCGCAGAACGACATCAGAAAAATACAAAATCAATTGAAAGGCCGCATGACGCTGATGGGCGGAATTGACGCTGCAATCGTGGATTGGCCCGGTGCAACCGAGGAAACGATCAGGGCCGAGGCGCGCAGAGCCTGCCGGGAATACGGATCCGGCGGTTTTATTCCCAGCCTCACCTACGGCGGCCCCGGTAGCATCTTCCCCGATGCCGATCGTTTGATCTCCGAAGAAATAGAAAAGTTTAACCGCAGATGAACCCCGTCGCATAAATGCCCCTTTATCCGGGCATAGATGAGGTGCTTATATTACATAGACACCGCACTGTATGTGAACATATGCCTGAGCTTATGTGGTATGTCCTTCAGCGTCCAAGGGTATATGTTCAGCATGAAAAGCTTATCGATACATTCTTTAGATAGCCCCATATCGCTCAGAAGCTTTCCGGTTTCTTCAGAAGAAAGCGGAAAAGTGTTTTTCGGCATGCCATGAATTGACATTAGCTGTGCCGTTTCCTGTTCCGAAAATACCACCGTTGCCGCCTCCATGCGCCACCGGCTGTTTTTCGGGCAGTTTGTCTGACATACCATACACGGTCCTATTGTATGCGCCGCCGTCTCCGGGAGCTTGCCGATCACATCGAGCCAGCCGTGGCATCGATTAATATCCAGCAGGAACCGGTCTTCTGTAATCGCACCGCCGGGACATAGTCTTGCGCAAGCGCCGCAGCTTTCACATTGTTCCATGTTTTTTACCTCTCCCCAAACAAATCCCTCCGTACAGGGAGCATCGGAAAGGTAGGTTTCCAGCTGAATAAAGCTGCCCCAGCCGTCAGCGTAAGTAAGATTGTTCTTGCCGTATTTTACAAGGCCCGCGCCCACGGCAAGCCTTTTTTGCGGTAATGTCCGCGCGTTTTCAAGATGATAACCCCGCTTAGTAAACCTGTCGTTTAAATAATCTTCTATGCTGATCTCACGGACCCTGAACAGATTGGTCACTTGTTTTCCGTCCCTGTGAAATACCGCCGTTTTCAAGCCCATTTTTGCTATGATGACGATAATGGAAATCGGTTGAAACGAAAGCTCGGGTAAATCGAGCATGCTGCCGTCAATATAGGTTTTCTTCTCAAACGCGCTTAGATTACATTTTTCGCAAAAGCCCAGGATTTCATCTTTGGCCAAAGACAGGCATGAGACGGGCATGATCTTCAACCTGAAGTCTTCGTCCTCCCTTTGTCCTGTGGTGCTGCCATACTGAACTGCCGGTTGATCGTTCATCGGTAATCCTCCATTTCTGATGACCGGAAACCATTGTCGGTAAATGCGCCATTTCCGGTACACATTCTCCCGTCATCTTTGAGTTTTTTCCACTTTACAGATTATAACATATGGTAAATAACCGGGCAACCAATCATTGCCCGGTTTCTCCGCATTACATGTAAACATTCTTACGCTTTATTTAACCTATTGATATGGTATTATGCCCACGGCCTCGAAGAACTTTATACCATTCTCCGTTTTTTTTATGGAAAATGTCATAATATACAAATGGGGGATCCCATGAAGAAATGGTTGACAGAGGATTATGAATTTGAAATCACTGTACTTTCTGTAGGACCGGAAAACAAGCCTGAGGGCCGCTGCCGGAGGGGTTTTGAAATGGCGATGTTTAGTGATCTTTTCCTGACTGCGTAGCCCGGGTATTACAGGGCCTTTTCCTTTATTTACCCCCAAATATTTGTGGAATAGTTAAAACAAAACCGCTTTTGATACGTCTAAACAGCAAAGGAAAACAGCATGGGGAGCGCGAAAACGCTCACGCTGATATCTATACAACTACTTTGTGGTGGAATAGAGGTTTATATGAAGAAGTTTTTTTCAATTTTTGCCGTCGTTTTGCTCATAGCGGTTATCCTTACAGGCTGCGATGCGGAAAAAAACCGGTTTACGGCCACAGTACAAACGGTTGAAGAAAGCAGCATCCTCGTTATACCGTCGGAAGATTCCGCTGAGCGTAACTCCTCAGACTTAATCAGTGCCCACATATCGGATAAAACAAAAATTTATGACAGGAGCGGGGAGAAAACCGATGCTGCGTCCATTAAGACCGGTATTTTAGTGGAAATAACTTATAACGGAATGATCGCAGAAAGCTATCCGGCCCAGATCCGGGCAGATGTAATCAAAGTCGTCAATACTGACGGATGAGGCTTATAATTTTGTAGTAATTCGCTGTTTTCAATCGGTTTATTGACGCTCTAGCCCTCCTCATTCTATCGCTTTGTGGCGCAAGAAGGTGAAAAATTCGATTTGGTCGCCATATTTGGCATCCAAATCGAATTTTCATGCGCAGAACTTATTTTGCGCCGAGAAACTTGTTACATGCTTTTAGCGCTAAACCGCTTTAATGATAAGCCCCGCCTCGTCCGCATCGACCGTGACAGTTTTGCCCTCATAGGCATCGCCGCGCATGATGATGCGTGCAATATCCGTTTCGACTTTTTTCTGGATATAGCGTTTAACCGGCCGCGCTCCGTATACAGGCGAATAACTCTCGTCCGCGATGCGGCGCTTGGCGCTGTCGGTAACATTAAGGAACAGGTTCTGGTCCTGCAGCTTTCCCCTCGTTTTATCAAGGATCAGATCGATTATCCGTACAATCTCTTCCTGCGTCAGCGGCTTGAACATAACGATCTCATCGAGCCGGTTCAAAAACTCCGGCCGAAAAGCGGCCTGAAGCTGGCCGGACACATGCTGGCGCGCTTTCTCGGATATGTTTCCATTCTTGTCGATGCCTTCCATCAGATACTGGCTTCCTATGTTTGAGGTCATAATGACAATGGTATTCCTGAAATTTACGGTTCTGCCCTGTCCGTCTGTCAGCCTCCCGTCGTCGAGTATCTGCAGCATCACGTTGAACACATCCGGATGCCCTTTTTCAATCTCGTCAAACAGCACTATGCTGTAAGGCCTGCGCCGGACAGCTTCGGTCAATTGCCCGCCTTCCTCATAACCGATATAGCCCGGAGGCGCTCCGACCAGCCTGCTGACGGTGTGCTTTTCCTGATACTCGCTCATATCGATGCGGACGATGTTGCTTTCGCTGTCGAATAATGCTTCCGCGAGCGCTTTTGCCAGTTCGGTTTTTCCGACACCCGTAGGTCCGAGAAACAGGAAAGAACCCGTCGGCCTGTTGGGATCGGACAGCCCGGACCGCGAACGCAGAATCGCATCGGCGACGGCGTCCACCGCCTCGTCCTGCCCGATCACACGTTTATGCAGCGTTTTGTTTAAGCTGAGCAGTTTTTCGCGCTGACCCTCCATCAGCTTGGTAACCGGTATCCCGGTCCATTTTGCGACAATCTCTGCGATCTCGGTTTCGGTGACCTCCTCGCGCAGCAGAAAGTTTTCGCTTGTTTTCGTCTTTTGTTTTTCCGCTTCCAGCTGCCGCTCAAGCTCAGGCAGCCTTCCGTACTTCAGTTCGGACAGTTTATTCAGGTCATACTGGCGTTCTGCATTTTCTATGCTCGCCTTAACCTGATCAATTTCCTCCTTGATTCTGCTGATTTTTGCGATATTCTGCTTTTCCTCCTGCCATTTTGCCGACATTTCGTTAAACTTCGCCTTTGTCTCGCTGAGCTCCTTTTCCAGGACGCCCAGCCTTTCCAGCGAATGCCTGTCGCTCTCTTTTTTCAGCGCCTCGCGTTCGATTTCCAGCTGCATGATTTTGCGGCTTACCTCGTCGAGCTCGGCGGGCATGCTGTCGATTTCCGTGCGGATGATCGATGCTGCTTCGTCCATCAAGTCGATGGCCTTGTCGGGCAAAAACCGGTCGCTGATGTATCTGTTTGACAGGACCGCGCAGGAGACCAGCGCCCCGTCGGTAATGCGGACGCCGTGGTGTACCTCGTATTTTTCCTTCAGGCCGCGCAGGATCGAAATCGTATCCTCGACGGTCGGTTCGTTTACGGTAATCGGCTGGAAACGGCGCTCCAGAGCCGCGTCCTTCTCAATATACTGGCGGTATTCGTTGAGTGTCGTGGCGCCGATGCAGTGCAGTTCTCCGCGCGCAAGCAGCGGCTTTAAGAGATTGCCGGCATCCATCGCTCCCTCGGCTTTACCCGCTCCGACGATATTGTGCATCTCGTCGATAAACAGGATGATGCGCCCCTCCGATTTCGTAATCTCATCAAGAACGGCCTTCAGCCGTTCCTCAAACTCGCCGCGGTATTTCGCACCCGCGATCAGAGAACCCATATCCAGAGCGAAAATTGTTTTGTCTTTCAGCGTTTCGGGTACATCGCCTCTCCAGATTCTCTGTGCAAGGCCCTCGACCACCGCCGTCTTTCCGACGCCGGGCTCTCCGATCAATGCCGGGTTGTTTTTCGTTTTCCTGCACAGGATCGTGGTTACCCTGCGTATCTCCGCGTCGCGGCCGATAACCGGATCCAGCTTTCCGTTCTTTGCCGCCTCGACGAGATCAGTCCCGTATTTACGCAACGCGTCGTATGTGTTTTCCGGATTCTCGGAGGTCGAGCGCTGGTTTTTCCGGACATCACTGAGCGCCGCAAGGAATTTCTCGGTTGTGATTCCATGCTTCGACAGCAGTTTTGCAGACGGTGTACCGCGCTCTTCGATTAACGCCATATATATATGTTCAACGCCTGCGTATGAATCTCCGAACCGCTTGATGTTGTCCGCGGCGGACAGCAAAATTTCAGTAAACCTGCGGGAAGCGTAGAGGCTCTCAACACCCGGACCGGATACCGACGGAATCTTATCCAGTTCTTTTTCCAGCTCGTTTTCCAGTGTTTTTCCGTCCGTCCCAATGATGCTGAGCAGCCTCGGAATCAGGCCGTTTTCCTGTGTAAGCAGCGCGTAATGCAGATGTTCGCCGTCTACCTGTTGATGATGGCGCCTGACCGCTGTTTCCTGAGCGGCCGATATTGCTTCCTTCGCGCGCTGCGTGAAGATTTCAATGTTCATTATGTTTATCCTTTCCGCCGCCGCTGTTACGCTATTGCGCAATATTGGCGGCTATTTTCAATATCGTCAAAAATCCACGCAGACGCTGATCGGCAGAAAAAACTGCCGGATACCAATCGTCTACCTCTTATCAATTGCTTTGTCCCGAGCCTGTTTTCTTCATTAACTGAGCCATCTGCGCATATAAATTCTTCATGTCCTCCGTGATCACCGCAGGATTCACAATTTTAACCGTAAGGCTTAATGATCCCCGTTTTCCGTTTTTTAAAGGGTATCCTCTTGCCGAGACTCTCAACTTCCCGCCCGTTTGAATACCGGCGGGTATTTTTATACTCAATTTTTCATCCAGGGTGTTCACCAGTATTTCATCCCCGAGCGCTGCCTGCCACGGGTAAATGTCGACGGTCTTTTCAAGGTCAGATCCGTTGAGCGAAAATCCGGCTTCAGGCTTAAGATCGATCTCCAGATAAAGATCGCCGGCCTTACCCTTACCGGAAGCCTTACCGCCCAGCCCCGACAGCTTGATCTTCTCTCCTTGTCCTATGCCTGCCGGTATATTAAACTTTACGGTTTTCGTGCCGTTTTCGGTCTGGAGTGATACGGTCTGCTGCCCGCCTTTATACGCCTGCCTGATACCGATTTCAACCTTGGCGCTGATATCCTGTCCGTTTTCATTGTAATATTCGTAACCGCCCGCGCCGAAAAAATCGTCATAGACTTTGCTTTTTCCTCTGAAAAACATGTTGAAAAAGTCGCTGAAATCCGAAGCGTCACCGCCGTCCGACGTCCAGCTGTAGGTATAACCGCCGTTATTTCCCGCATGCGTGCGATATCTTGACGGATCAAAGCCGGCTTGAGCACCTCTGTAACGCCCGCTTTTCATGTCCTCATACATTTCATTGTACTTCGCGCGTTTTTCCTGATCCCCAAGCACTTCGTAAGCCTCATTGATTTCCTTGAACTTCTCAGCACCGGCATCGCTGCCTGCGTTTGCGTCCGGATGGTATTTCTTTGCCAGCTTACGGTAGGCCTTCTTTATCTCCCCCTCGGATGCGCTTTTTTCTACGCCCAAAAGCTGATAATAATCCTTAAATTCCATGTACTCGCCTCCTGCCGTATGCTATTTTTTCCTATAGATATCATATTATAATAGTCAGGATTGGTCAATCTTTTGTTGGCCTTAAATTTTCCTTTATTTAACCATATCTGACTATTGTCTTCTCTCCGCTTCCGCGCATGGATGAAAGCTTTGTTTTTCTTCTGTTTTCTCAATCCCTCTTATCAAATATGCGGCATGCGCATATTTGTCTGACATAACGTTTTGTTCAAGACATACAAAAAATTGTTGAGGATGATAAGATTTATGATAGATAAATCAAAGCTGTCCACTCGGACAACAAAGGACCCCGCCGTTTCGGCCGGGTCCCAAGAGTATTTCGGCGCACCGCAGCCGGAAAAGCGGTAGCCGCGCCATATACCGGTTGCACCTGGAGGGAAAATGCGGTATGCGTGCGCAGCGGAATAGGGAGCTTGCCATGAGCGAAAGAAAATATGAGAAGCTGGTTTATCAATTTCAGCCCGAATACAACGAAGCCGCTGCCGAGGGAGTAGGCACAGATTATGTTTATTCGCCGCAGGCCTATTTCAGGGGTGCATGCCAGATTCCCGGATCAACCTTTAATGTAGGTTTTCAGATCTTCACTAAGCCATTCTTTCTTGACAGAATGCCGCACAAGCACAAGGTGGAGGAATATCTGATTTTCCTCGGCGGAACATTCCCTAATGTCTTCGAGTTCGACGCAAGAATTTCATTTTGCATTGGCGAGGAAATGGAAGAGTACATCATCACTCAGCCCACGATTATAAGAATTCCTCCCGGGGTTCAGCACTGCCCGCTCAACTTTATCGAGGTCAATAAGCCCATATTCTTCCAGGCCGCCTTGCTGCAAGGGATGTTCGGTGGGGTATATGGTGATAAGGAGTTTTATTACAACGGGCCGATCCAGTGCGTACTGGATTCCGCGAAAAAATGCAATGCTTGCGGAAAATGCCTCTCCGAGAGCTGGGAGAAGAAATAAGCCTGCTATGGTAAACAATTAACTTACATTGACTAAAGCCCGCGAATGCGGGCTTTGCGCATTCCACAAGATGATCGGCCGATTATTGGCGGGGCAATTCATGTGGTTTACAGCAAAACAGGCGGCATAGAGCCAAAACCATTCAGGAAGGTCTACATTTATGGCAAACAAAGAAAACCATCAAAGCATATCAGCATCAGACATGCCCGGGGATGCCTATGTTCTTATTGTGAGGGACGGCCATATACTTGTCGAATCCGGGAATGCTGATGCGATCTTCCCGTGCGCATCCGATTTTATTACTGATATCACAAAGCTCAATCGGGCAGAATACCTGGGTATCTGCGTTGGTTCCCCTTTTTATTGCCTCAGCTTCGAGGATGATATAACCGTACCGGAAAATACGGAATTTCGGAACATGTGGGAGCTTCTTTTTCATATTGATGAAAGTCTGATAAATACCGTATTCAAGGCGGTACACATTGCGCACTGGCTGAGGCACAGCCGGTTTTGCGGGGTCTGCGGGAATCCTACCGTGAAATCGGACACTGAACGCGCAAGAGTATGTAAATCCTGCGGCAGCATCATTTTCCCGCGCATTTCACCCGCGGTGATTCTGGCGATCGTTTGGAACGACAGACTGCTGCTTGCGCATAACAGGCAGTTCGCAGAGGGGCAATACAGCCTGATTGCCGGCTTTGTCGAGCCGGGTGAAACATTTGAAGAGACTGCCAGAAGAGAAGCCTTTGAAGAAACGGGTGTTCGCATCAAGAACATCAAATACTTCGGAAGTCAGCCCTGGCCGTTTCCGGATTCCATGATGATCGGCCTGACGGCTGAATATGACGAGGGTGAGATAACACCCGACGGAATGGAAATCGATAACGCAAAATGGTTTAGAGCAGAGGACCTTCCGAGCTTTCCCGGCAACGTCAGCATAGCCGGAAAGCTGATCGAGTGGTTTGCACACAATTCAGGCGCTCAGAACGGCGAAAATTGACCGAATCAAAAATAGCGACAATCAGAGACGGGCCTATGACAAAGCACTTTGTGCAGGTTCATCCCTTTGTGCCAAAAAGAAAGGGGTCAAATGAAAACGCTGATCATCAACGGCTCCCCGAGAAGAAACGGAGGAACCGCATATTTAACTAATGAGCTGAAAAAGAAGCTGACCGGTGATATCCAAGAGATCGATACCTATTATGCGAAAATTTCTCCCTGCATTGATTGCCGGTATTGCTGGACGAATACCAAATGCAGGATTGAGGACGAGATGCAGCATGTCTATGATTACATTGACGACTGCGACAACATTATCCTTGCATCGCCGATCTATTTCGGAACGCTGACGGGTTCGCTGCTCAATTGGGCCAGCAGGCTCCAGTATATCTGGGTTTCCATGGCCTTTAGAGGCCAGCCGGTACTGAAGGAAAAGGACCGGCGGGGCGGCATCATTTTGGTGGACGGCGGAGACAGATATATGGAAGAAGCTTTGAGTCTGGGCAAGCGGCTGTTACGCAATATGCGCGCGGAGTACAGGGATTATCTCTATTTTTCCGGAACAGATAAAACAAGTCCTTCTTCGCCCGAAAGCAGCATGGAAATCAAGTCCGGCATTGAGCGGCTGGCGTCCGCGTTTGTACGGTATTAATCATGATATCAAACGGAAAGCGGTACAAATCGGGTAGGAGGCTACCTATTATGAAAGATGGGGTCTTGAAAAACCACTCAGGGCCCCATCTCTGCGTCCTTTCCGCTTTTTCCACGGTTTTGTTTATCGTCATGATCATTCTATGCTGCTGCGCATCAGATTATATGTTTGAAAACCGATGATCCCGTCATCCGGAATTCCGCATGTTTGTTGAAAATTTCTAACCGCCTGTTCGAGTATATTTCCGTATTTGCCGTCGATACTGCCGCTATAGAATCCCATATCCCGCAAAAGCATCTGCGCGTTCATCACATCGCTGCCAATCATGCCATTTTGCATAACGCGGAAAGGAAGAGTGTCCTGCTTGATATACACGGGGCAACCGTATGAGACAAGCTTTTTAATTTCCTCAATGTCACGGTTCTTCATTCGGATGCATCCGCCCGAAACATTGGATTTTCCGATAATATCCGGCTTTAGCGTTCCGTGGATGCCATAAGTGCCAAATGGAACATTAAGGCCAAGCCAGCAGCCGCCGAAACCTTTTCCCCAGCTTTGTATTGAAGTGATCTTCCATTTCCCAATCGGCGAGGGCGTCTCGTTTTTACCACCGGATACCGGATAGGCTTTATATTGCTTTCCGTTAAGGAATAGCTTCATCAGGCATCTGTCAAGGTCGATGTAGAGCGCGCAGCCTTTTTCCGGAGCCTTGAATGCTAAAGAGAATGCACTTCGCCCATCGCTCGCAGCAGCACAAAGCCGTAAAACGGCGCGGAAAGTATACGGAAACAACACGATCACAATCAATAGCGCCAGGGCTTTTTTTATCTTTTTTGAGAAAACAGTTTTCAATGCTCCTCCGGCATCGTATTTTCGATGAAAGCCTGATGCGATAGCATAGGGCTAATTTATATGCTTTACAATATCCGGGGTTTTATTCAGTTGCGCCTGTCTGCTCGAAACATCGTTGTGAATCCCACGTGCTGTCCAAGACTTGGGAATGGTTCTTGAAAACGCTGCCGTGATGCTGTAGTATAAACATTAGAAAATATACGCATTGAAAGGAGCTTAGCCGAATACATAACGGCTTGCCGAAACATAATGAAAATGATTAATTATCCGAATCTGTTTTCCTCAATCAGGCTGGGTAATACCGTTTTTCGCAACAGAATCTTCGGCGCGCCCACAGGAGCACAGGACATGTCACCCGAAGGCTTCCCTGTTCCGGACACCTGTTCGTATTATGAGCGAAAAGCGATGGGAGGGGCGGCAACAGTCACAGTCGGGGAGTGCATGGTTGACTCCAGGCGGGGCATGGGCGGTGCCCATCATTTTGTTCTTGATGATCCGATGAGCCTCGCTCCGATGTCCGCATTGGCAAACGCTATCAGTCGGCACGGTGCTGTTGCCTCCGTAGAATTGCAGCATGCCGGTATGTTTGCGCGCAACTCGCATGCCAGGGGTGCGCACCTGTACGGCCCCGTCGCATGTGTCAATTCCTACGGTCTTGAGGTCGAGGAAATGCCCGCCGAGGTAATCGAAGAGACGATCGAAAGCTATGGCAACGCAGCGGCCTGGGCCAAACAGTGCGGGTTCGGCATGGTTATGATTCATGGCGGGCACGGCTGGCTGCTGTCGCAGTTTGTTTCCTCAAAAATCAATACGCGCCGGGATGAATGGGGCGGGAATCTCAATAACCGCATGCGTTTCCCGCTTGCGATCATTGAAAATATCCGGAAGAAGGCAGGACGCAGCTTCCCGATCGAATTTCGCATCAGCGGTTCGGAATGCAACCCCGACGGATATGATATCGATGAGGGCATTGAGATCGCTAAAATGCTCGACGGTAAGGTAGATCTTATTCATGTGTCGGCCGGAAATCATGAGGTTCCGGAAGCCTTTGTGATTACGCACCCGACGATGTTTTTGCCGGACGGTGTGAATGTGAAATATGCCGCCGAAATCAAAAAGCATGTGAAAACACCTGTCGCCACAGTCGGTGCGCTGGCGGATCCGCAACTGATGGAGGAAATTATTGCTTCCGGAAAAGCGGATGTCGTCGAGATGGCCAGAGGTCTGATTGCTGATCCCGACCTGCCGCACAAGGCGCGTACAGGCAGAATTGATGAGATCAACACCTGCATGCGCTGCCTTGCCTGCTTCTCCAATCTGATTAACACCGGGCACTTTTCTTGTGCGATCAATCCCGTTATCGGCCACGAAACGGAGATTAGACTGGCGATACCCAAAGCCGAAAAGAAAAAAATCCTTGTTGTCGGCGGTGGAGTCGGCGGAATGCAGGCTGCGCTGACAGCGGTGCAGAGAGGACACAATGTCATTTTATGCGAAAAAACCGATCATCTCGGCGGTGTTCTCAGATGCGAGAAAAACGTGCCATTTAAAAGAAAGCTCGAGGCGTATCTTAACCGCCAAGCTTTGTTGATCTCCCGCGCCCCCATCGATGTCCGGTTGAATACCGAGGTTACGCCCGCTCTTGCAGAGGAGATAAAAGCTGATGTGATCATCGCGGCCATGGGAGCCGTGCCGATCAAGCCGAACCTGCCCGGAATCGACCGGGAGAACGTGATGGGCGCTATCGACGCATATCTGAATCCGGAAAAGACCGGCAACCATGTTGTTTTGCTGGGCGGCGGACTTGTGGGCGTGGAGCTCGGGATTTTTCTGAGTAAGCTGGGCCGCAAGGTGACGATCATCGAAATGCTGCCTGAATTGAATTATGGCGAGAACTTCCTGCACGGAGACGGCCTTGGCTTTCAGATTATCGAAAACGGCATTGATACAGCTCTTTTGACCAAAGCTGTCGAAATAACCGATGCGGGCGTCCTTGCAGAAAACCGCGGAAAAACCATACTGTTTGAAGCTGATACGGTTATCTATGCCGTCGGTCAGCGCCCGCTTTGCGAAGAAGCTGACGCGCTACGGTTTTGCGCACCGGAATTTCATCAGATCGGCGACTGTCTTGTTCCGAAGCATATTCAGGCTGCCACATCGGCCGCATTTCATATTGTCAGGGATATCGGTACTTTATGATGAGGAGGGATACGGATGGACGAATTTAACCGATATGCGGAAGACGGCTGTCATTATATGACCCCGGAAGAATTAGACGCGTTCATGAACAAAGCCATGCCTGGAATCTTCGACCGCGACAGCGTCGAAAACAAGATTCTCGATGTCCGATACGGCACGCTGGAAACACAGCTTCTGGATATCTACTATCCGGGCAGCGATTCAAACAAAGACGCCGTATATCCCGTTATATTTTACATCCACGGCGGTGCCTGGATGCTGGGCAACAGATACTCCGGCTCCATTAACAGTATCTTCGATGCGACAAATCACGGTTATGTCGTGGTTGCGGTGGAATACAGGCTGTATCCCGAGGTAAAATTCCCGGAATTTATTTTTGATATCAAAACGGCTGTCCGTTGGGCGCGTGCACATGCCGCTGAATACCGTTTCGATCCTGACCGGTTTGGGATGATCGGCGACTCCGCCGGTGCATATAATGCGCTGATGACAGCGTTTACGGCAAATCGGCCTGAATATGAAGGCGCCGAGTATGGCTGGGCGGATTTTTCCAGCGCGTTGAATGTCGTCTGCGGTCAGTACGGCACAAGCGATCTGTCGATTGACAAGCGCGATTACTACCGCCTTTCCGGCGTAAAACGCCTTCAAAGAGAACCCGCCGACGCCCCCGGTCTGTATGATCAGATTTGGTGTTCGGATAATCCGGGCATTCTGCGGCTTTGCAGCCCCATCAGCCATGTAACGAAAAGCATCCCGCCCGTTTTACTCATGCACGGAAAAATGGACGGCAGCGTACCGTATCAAAATTCCACTGCTCTCGCCGAAAAGATCGAAAAAGTCTGCGGTAAAGACAGGATCAGGCTGCTGTTGTTTGAAAATCTCAATCATTCTGATCCCTTTTTCAATTCTGCCGATAACGCTGCGCTCGTTATTGATTATTTTGACCGCTACTTAAAATAAATGCGATTGACAAAGATGGCCAGAGCATGGAAAATCGCATAAGGTTTCGTCCGACGAAAACGATGAAAAACATATGGTGTGGAGGGATAGCTTTGGAGCGAACACAAAAAGTGCTGCTCTGTGCGCTGAACGCAAAATACATCCATTCCTCTCTCGCTCCATGGTATCTTTTGGCAGGAATCGCCCAGTACTGCGTAAAAGAGATTCGGGCAGAGCTCCTGGAAGCTACAGTCAATGAAGACGCCGACGACATCCTGAACCGCATTGCCGTGCAAAACCCTGATGTCGTCGCCTTTTCGTGCTATATCTGGAACATACAAAAGGTCAAAGAGCTTATTCGGAAAATCAAGGTATCCCACCCGGGTACCATGGTCATTTTGGGCGGTCCGGAGGTCAGCTACAACACAAAGGAAGTACTGCTTAATAATCCCGGTGTGGGTTATGTCATTTCCGGCGAGGGAGAAAAACCCCTTGCTCTGCTGTTAAATGCGATTTATATCGGAGATGCGGAACCTGATATACCCGGCGTTTGTTACCGCAAGGATACCGAGACCATTATTTCCGCACCGTTTATATCCGCTGAGGATCCGCCGGACCCGTATTCCGAACAATACTTCAAAGCCTTAAACGGCAGAATTGCCTATCTTGAATCCAGCCGCGGCTGTCCCTTTTCCTGTGCCTTCTGCTTATCGGAGCGCGGAAATGTCCGGTATTTTGACTTAGAGGAGGCAAAAGAGCGTATCTTGCGTCTGGCAAAAAGCGGAACGAAAACCGTAAAGCTGGTTGACCGTACATTTAACGCAAACAGAAAAAGGGCTTACGACCTGATGTCTTTTTTGATTCAAAACGCCTATACCGAAATCCCGGAAGGCGTTTGTTTTCACTTCGAGATTGCCGGCGATTTGCTCGATGAGGATACGATCAGCCTTCTTGCCTCAGCTCCGGCCGGATTGATTCAACTGGAAATCGGCCTTCAAAGCTTCAACCGGAAAACGCTTGAAGCGGTTAACCGGAAAACCGATACCGGGCTTATTAAACGAAACATCGGCAAACTTTTAAAAAAAGGCAATATTCACATCCACATCGATTTGATTGCCGGACTTCCGTTTGAAGATATAAAGAGCTTTGCTTACAGCTTCAATACCGCCTACGCTCTTCTCCCGCATATGCTTCAACTGGGTTTTTTAAAGCTCCTGCATGGCGCGCCGATGCGGGAAAATCCGGAAATTTATCCGTGTTGTTATCATAAAAACGCGCCTTACGAGGTGATATCAACACCATGGCTTCCCTCCCATGCGGTAAAGCTTCTGCACCATACCGAGGACGCGCTCAACCGGCTGTACAACAGCGGACGGTTTCGCCGGACACTGAGCTATTTGCTCAGCCGGACCGGGTATACCCCCTTCGTCTTTTTTCAGGACTGCGGAAATTACCTGTCCGCAAAGAAGCTGAACCGCATCGGGCTTAATGATTTCATTGCGCTGGTTTATGACTACTTTATCTCTCTGCCAAATATCGAGAAAGCGGTTTTGCGGGACACAATGGTCTGCGACTTTCTATCATCAAATGCCGGCGGTAAGCTTCCCTACGCCCTCCAAATACCGGATCCTGCTCTGAGAGAGGTAAAAAAACGCCTGAAAAACGCACTCGGTGAACACGGTGTTAAGCGGGGATTTGCTTTACTTTATGCCGAGCCCCGCGTCGTCGTTGCCGAATACGATAAGCGAAATCCCGTAACAGGCGAATATAAGCTTTCATTTTTCTGATTATTTACAACGCACCACAGCATATGGGAGCGGCGTGAGACATGTTTCGCACCGCTCCCGCAATATCGATTAAGACTGTTCTTCCATTTAGCTGAAGAACAGTCTTAGATCATTGGGTTCTTTTTTATCCTATATTTCCGTAAACGACACCCTTTGGCGCAACCCGTGTGACTCGACAGTGAAAACCCAGCTGCCCTCCGAAGTCGATTCGAGGTTGAATGTCGCATCGGGGTCCTGAAAGTGTTCCAAAACACAAGCCTCGGGGTCGTCTGTTTCGACTTCCTCAAAATAGACATCGCGCATTTGGTTGCCGCTGCAGTTGTTGAATATTTCCCTTATCATCTCATATCGTTTTATCACCCGGCGCCTCCCGACTTATTTTTCAGCCGAAACCCGTATCATATCGAAGGTCCCGGAGGGTCCTATCGTCTTCTTCCGACAAGGCGAAGCAGCCAGAGAAACAGATTGATAAAATCCAGGTACAGACGTAAAGCACCGAGAATCGCTATTTTTTGACCGACTTCCTCAGGCATTTCCATGGATTGATACATCCTCTTGAGCGTTTGAATGTCATAAGCCGTCAGGCCGGAGAAGATAAGCACACCGGCCGCGGATATTAGCAGATCAAGTGTTGAGCTGCGAATGAACAGGTTGACCAAAAACACAAGAATCAGACCGAAAAGGCACATCATGAGAAACCGGCCTATGCCGGACAGGTCTGCTTTGGTAAAGTATCCGACAACGCCCATCAGCAAAAACATTCCCGCTGCGATAAAAAACACCTGATAAATCGAGGTTATCTCATAGGCCAGAAAGATCAAGGACAAGGTCACACCGTTAACAACGGAATAGACGATAAACCCAAGATAAGCTGCCGCCGTACTCATCACCATGATTCTCCGGGAAAGATAAGCGACCAAAATCAATTCGAGAATCAAAATGATCCATATACCGTACCTGCTTGATATCAAAGCATCCGTAAACGGGGGGTGGCTGGCGATTGCGAGTGAAGTGAGCGCAGTAAGAATAAGCGCCCAGGTCATGTTCAAAAAAACGCGGGATAAAAAAGACCGTTCGCCTGTGGCTGTATACATCATTAACCCTCCAACAATAGACAGGAAAAAATCAATGGTTTAGGCGCGAACTTTGTTCGCATCCGCATCCGATTTTTTAGCGTGAATTGTTATCTTCGCGCTGACTCCTTATTTTATCTTAGTATGTTCACCTTTCAGCCGGATATATGCCGTAGGCATCAATCAAAAAAACGGACAACCTCTTCGACAGGGCTTCGGGCGCTTCGGAAATTATTGATCCCGTTGTCTTTGTCACTATAGCCTATGGCAATCCCAAGCACCACCGACAGATTATTCGGTATGCCGAGTATGCGGTGCAACACCTCGGGGAAATTAACCAAAGTAATGGCCGGAATTGTGGATAGCCCGAATTCGACGGCCGTCAGCATGACGCTCTGGGCGAAAGCACCGAGATCAAACATCGACCATTGCGATAACAGTTTATCCATACATATATAAATGACAGCGGGTGCGTTAAACAGACCTCTGTTGAGCTCCCCGAATTGCCCTGCTGCGTCTCCGCAGTCACGTACCATATCCGGATATAGCCCCTGCTGTCTCTTTTTTGCGGCCTCGGTCCACTCCGCCGGGCGTGCGATTTCCGGGCTTCCGTTTATACCGTTGACATAGTTATTGGTATATTCCGTTTTGATTGCGTTGAGGGTTTCCCCCTGTGCGATATAAACCTCCCAGGGTTGAGAGTTTGCCCAGGATGGCGTGCGTATTGCCGCGTTCATTATCTTTTGCATGGTTTCCCGATCAATCGGATCCGGCAGAAATGCCCTGATCGAGCTGCGTGTCATCAGCGCCTGAATTACATTCATGGTGGTTTCCTCCATTCATCTTTTTAAATGATTTTCTAAGCATCACACCCGATGCAAAAAACAAAATAAATCCGGCTGCGATGACAGCTATTTGCCATCTCTCCATAAATGCTTCGGTTGAAAGCGCAGACATAATGACCGAAAATGTGTTAAACGCGACATGAATGATGATCGGATACAGCAAAATCCCACTTTTTCGATAGATATACCCAAGAAGCAATCCCAAAAGGAATGCATAGACACCCTGAATAATATTTAAATGGGCCATGCCGAAGATCAGCGCCTGCAAAAGAACCGCGTATCTGACACGCATTACCTTATTTAGTTCACCGAAGATCAGACCCCTGAACAGGATTTCCTCGAATATCGGAATCAAAATGCCGACAAAAAAAAGTACGACAAAAAACTCCGGGCCCGAAATCAGCTTCATCAGCTTTCCGTATTTTTCAAACAGCGTGTGAAATACCTCTATACTGCTCAGCATAGACAGGAGAAACTCGATCACCACCGAAAAAGATACACTGAAAACGATCAGTAACGCAATCTGTTTCGGACGAAAACGGCGGAATTTCCAAAGACCGACAAAATCCGGTCTTCTGTCGCTATAGATTAAAATATATACCATCAGCGACAAGGCAGCCGAAACAAACAAAATGCCCGCACTCGAACCGTTAATCGATTCTGTCAGCCTTGCGGTAAAATCGTCAATGTCTGGAACGGATCCTCCGGCCGCGTAGCCGGCGGCGATTGAAACAACGCTGAATAAAGCGAAAAGAAAGCCGGTGAAAATTTGAAATCCGAAATAAATGAGCAGCAGAACGACGGATATGCCAAGCGCTTTGAGTTTCCCTTTCATCCGTTGCCACCCTTCCGCCGTGCTCTTTTAACCGCATAGTATAGGTTACATCAAACCGCTCCAGTTCAATCTATTATAATGTAATTTCAATTAATTGTCAAAGATCAGACGTCACCTCGACGCCCGAGAGCAGACATATATTGGGAATAAGCGGATCTCGTAAAAAAGACGGATTACCCTTTTCGCGTTATAAATCGTTGACATAAATGGAAATTGGCAGTAAAGTATAGATATACATCGAGCTCGAGGGGACTTGACCTGTTCGTTTCGGGCAACTATGATTAAGGAGTGTACGTATGAAACAGTTCTCTGTGAAAACCATCGTCGCGATCGGTATCGGTGCTGCGCTTTTCTTTGTCCTTGGCCGTTTCGTGGCAATACCAAGCCCTGTACCTAATACGAACATCAGTATACAATACGGATTGCTGGCTTTCATCGCAGCTATATTCGGCCCGCTCGCCGGTGTCCTGATCGGCTTGATCGGGCACGCTCTGATTGACTTTTCATATGGATGGGGAATTTGGTGGAGCTGGGTTGTTGCCTCGGCGATATTCGGAGGTTTTGTCGGTATTTGGTTTAAAAAGCTTTCGTTATACGACGGCGTGTTCGGCAAAAAGCAAATTATACTATTCAACCTTTACCAGATAATTGGCCACATCATCGCCTGGGGAATTGTTGCCCCATTGCTTGATATCCTTATTTATGCCGAACCCGCCAACAAGGTATTTACCCAGGGACTGGTTGCCGGAGCTGCCAATATTGTAACGACAGCCGTTATCGGATCCATTTTGTGCATTGCGTATGCGGCGGCAAAGCCAAAGAGAGACAGTTTGGCTAAAGAGTAGGCTGTTCTTTTACATAGCTATAAAAGGCTGCCCTGAAATCCACTCGGGGCAGCCGTTAGTATGCGCAGTGGTATATGCGGGGGATTTATGAAACAACCGATAATTTCATTTGAGCATTTCGGGTTTAAATATAACGCACAGGTTGAGCCGACGCTGTTCGATATCAACCTGACCATTTATGAAGGTGAGAAGATTCTGATAGCCGGTCCATCCGGATGCGGCAAATCAACACTTGCACACTGTATAAACGGGCTCATCCCCTTTTCATATAAGGGAAAAATGACAGGAAGCCTGAGGCTGGGTTCGCGTGAAACAAAGGACATGAGCCTTTTTGAAATTTCCAAAACTGTCGGCACCGTTCTTCAGGATTCCGACGCGCAGTTCATCGGGCTTACAGTGGCAGAAGACATCGCATTCGTGCTGGAAAACGATATGGTGAGCTTTGATGACATGCATAACCGGGTTAAAACGGCCGCGCAAACCGTGGATATCGCAAATCATCTCAAAAACGCGCCTCAGGAGCTTTCCGGCGGGCAAAAACAGAGGGTCTCGCTGGCCGGTGTTCTGGTAGACAATATCCGTGTTTTGTTGTTTGACGAACCTCTGGCAAACCTCGACCCGGCCGCCGGAAAGCAGACGATTGAGCTTCTCGATAAGATACGCAACAAAACAAACAGCACAGTCATCATTATCGAGCACCGCCTTGAGGATGTTCTGCATAGGGATGTTGACAGGATTATTCTGATGAATGACGGCCGAATCTTAGCAGATATGCGGCCGGACGAGCTTCTGTCCACCAATTTGCTCAGAGCTAACGGAATCCGGGAACCGCTTTATATTACGGCGCTTAAATACGCCGGAATTGATATAAGACCGGAGATGTTTCCGAGAAACATCTCGTCAATCAGGCTTTCCGAAGAAGACAAGAAGAAGCTACAGGGCTGGTATGAAAACGCTCCTCCGTCTAATCCGAAACCGCCGGGTGATGTTTTGCTCAGTGCCCGGGATGTTTCCTTTACCTATCCGAACAATGTAACGGCGCTGCATAATATTCGTATTGAAATCACCAAAGGCGAGATGATGAGCATTGTGGGTTCAAACGGCGCCGGCAAGTCGACTTTCGCCAAGCTTATATGCGGCTTTGAGCGCCACTCGGAGGACAGTCTGTTTCTAAGCGGTATGGATCTTAGTCAATACAGCATCAAAGAAAGGGCAGACCATATCGGCTATGTCATGCAAAACCCCAATCAAATGCTCTCTAAGACCATGATATTTGACGAGGTTGCACTGGGACTAAAGTATAGAAAAGTGCCGGAAGCAGAAGTAAAAAACAGAGTCGAATTTGCCCTGAAAATATGCGGACTCTATCCGTTTCGAAACTGGCCTGTATCGGCACTCAGTTATGGCCAGAAAAAGCGCGTTACCATAGCGTCCATTTTGGTTCTTGACCCGGAAATCATTATTTTGGATGAACCGACCGCAGGTCAGGACTTTAAGCATTATACGGAAATCATGGAATTTCTGACAGAACTGAACCAACGCGGCGTTACCGTCGTATTGATTACGCATGATATGCATTTGATGCTGGAATACTGTTCCAGGGCCGCGGCGTTTTCCGGCGGCCATTTGGTAGCGGACGATACCCCGGCAAACATTCTGTCACAGCCCGATACGATTTCAAAAGCAAGCCTGAAGGAAACTTCGCTGTTTACTTTAGCCGTCCGCTGCGGCATTGCCGATCCCGAAGCTTTTATTTCGCGGTTCATTGAAAATGATAGAAGGGAACGGAGCAGATGACGAACATTTTTAACTATATTGATCGGCAGTCTCCGGTTCACCGCCTCACGGGTGCGACAAAATTGATATGCCTGATTTTCTGGACATTTGCGGCAATGAGCAGTTATGATACGCGGTTTCTTGCGCTTTTAGCCGTTCTTTCCGTTTTTTTGTTTACCCTGTCACGGCTTCGCCTCAGGGATGTATCCTTTATGATCGGCTTTACCGTCGTATTCATGCTGCTCAATAATATTTTGATCTTTGTTTTTTCTCCTGAACACGGTGTAGCCATTTACGGCACACGGCATGTCCTGTTTACCATTGTCGGCAGATATATCGTTACACGCGAGCAGCTTTTTTTCCATTTAAACCTTATACTGAAATACTTCGCAACCATTCCTTTTGTTTTGCTTTTTGTCAGTACAACCAACCCAAGCGAGTTTGCCGCCTCCTTGAACAGAGTCGGCGTTAACTACAAAATTGCATACGCGGTCGCCCTTGCTTTGCGCTACATCCCCGATATACAGCACGAATATCGTGATATTTCCTTATCGCTGCAAGCCAGGGGCGTTGAGCTGTCCAGAAAAGAATCGGTTATCAAACGGTTAAAAAGTGCTGCAACCGTATTGATACCGCTGATATTGTCGAGCCTGGACAGAATAGAAATCATCTCGAATGCGATGGAACTGCGCAGCTTCGGGAAGCATAAAAAGCGCACATGGTATATGGGATATCCTTTTACCCGGTCGGATTTTCTGGCCATCATCATCAGTCTGCTGCTTCTTTTGGGTTCTGTCTTTTTAACCGTAGTGAACAAAGGCAGATTTTACAACCCCTTTCTCTAATTGATTTTCCGCATATTGAAA